>ERZ857998.3114-NODE-3114-length-14143-cov-23.996877_pt1 | contig 14143 bp, 17 predicted proteins | sample MGYA00519954_ERZ857998 | MGnify/ENA primary metagenome ERZ857998 (study PRJEB31778, sample SAMEA3449424) | human gut metagenome | biome: human gut; feature: human-associated habitat; material: faeces | place: United Kingdom | collected 2010/2012 ...
AGAAAAAGATTATGTAATGACATGGCAACACAAATAGAAATTCCAGTTTGCCAACTTGCCCTTTACATATTTTGTCGGGGCAACTCCCGATAATAATTATACACCGACCGAACCGTACACTCTTGTTGTTGAGTCCAATCACGTTTCGGAGGAAGAAGCGGGATATATGAAACTGTTTATCCCCTGCGGGAGGTGCGGATGCCCCGCGTCCCGTTAAACTCAGACAGCGCGGAAGTGACGGCAAGTGGTTTTTATGGGAGCAATATTTGCTGACGGGTGTTCGTGATCCAAAATCCGCTGACCCGTGGGCTTAGTTGAATAACTCGGATCAAGAGCAAAGTTTTGTTGTTTCGAAACAGTGAAAACCAAATTCGGATTTTATAAAATATGATTTTTCCTACGACAGGCAACTATTTTTCATTCTCTCAAAATAAAACACGGCGGACGTTGTTTGCCGTGTTTATCTCTGCTTTCAGTTGATTCCGAGAATAAATACTACAAAATTATCGGATGTGCGTGTGCTGTGCATAAAGAATGCGGCGACCGTTTCGGTCGCCGCTTGCGTATTATTTGGTTTTATTCAGTCTTTTCGCCGAGGAGTTCGGAAAGCGCTTTGTCGAGAGCCGTTGTCTCATATTCGTCCACACGTCCCGCGTCGCAAAGTTCCGCAAGGTGCGGGTCGATGGGCAGGCGGGCAATAACGGGAAGTCCGTGCTTTTCCGCGATTGAAGCGATACTGCTTTCGCCGAAAATATGGTGTTCTTTTCCGCAATCGGGACAGCGGAAGTAACTGTAATTCTCAACAAGTCCGATAACGGGTATATCCATCTTTTCCGCCATATTCACAGCCTTGTCCACTATCATGGAAACAAGGTCTTGTGGAGACGTTACGATGATAATGCCGTCAACGGGAATTGATTGGAATACTGTCAACGGTATGTCGCCCGTTCCCGGAGGCATATCTATATACATACAGTCTATGTCGCCCCAGATAACGTCCGTCCAGAATTGTTTGACGGTTCCCGCAATGACGGGACCTCTCCAAATAACGGGGGTAGTCTCGTCTTCAACAAGCATATTAAGGCTCATAGCGCGAACGCCGCTTTTTGAGACGCCCGGATAAATTCCGTTGTCGTCCGCCATTGCGCGTTCATTTATTCCGAGCATTTTCGGTATTGACGGTCCCGTGATGTCCGCATCGAGAACGGCGGTCTTAAAGCCTTTTTTTGCGGTCATAACGGAAAGCAGGGAAGTGACGGTGGATTTACCCACGCCGCCTTTACCGCTGACTACCGCATAGACCTTACCGACCGTGCTCAATGAATTTACAGGTTCCAAAAGACTCTGCGGAGTGTTTCTCGAAGAACAGTTTTCACCGCAGGTCGAACAGTTGTGAGTGCATTCGCTCATCGGTCATATTCCTTTCGCTGTTGACTTGACGGAGAATGTATACTTTTTTACTCCGTCTTGACTATTATACCCCCAAACCGATGAAAAGTCAAGGGTCAAGGTCTTCGATTTCGAATATGTCCGAAAAACTGTCGAAATCGTTGCGTTCGATATGCGTCATCTCATGTTTCAAAACAAGTTTTTGCTGGTCGGGCGTCAGCGAAGAGTTTATATAAATATTGTAGTCGCCCTCGTCGTCCGTGACGGTAACGCCGCGTATGGTCATCGGAAGCGCGAGCAGACGGACGTAAATTTCGTTCATTTATCTCTTGTTCTGCTTCAACGCTTCAATTATCGCAACGGTTCTTTCAATATCTTCCTTGCTTGCGTTTTTCGACGCGGAGAAAAGCATCTTTACTTCGGGTCTGGTACGGAGCATTTCGCGGAGTTCCGCAAGGTCCTCGTTCAAATGGCGGGTGTTCGGCGTTATTCTTGCGGACATTTCGGAGTCAAGCAGATAATCGTCGCCGAGTTCCTCGTTTTCCATAAAAAGCGTATCCACGGAAACGTTGAAATACTTCGCTATATGTTGGAGCATTTCGAGATCAGGCTTTCTGTTGCCCGTTTCCCACATAGCAACCGTGCTGAGCGCAACGCCAAGCGCTTGCGAAAGTTCTTTTTGCGTCATTCCGTTGTTCTTGCGCAGAACCTTCAAATTTTCGGAGAATCTCATATTGTAACCTCTCTTTTGCTTCTTTTCTTTTCTCTATTATACATCACGTTTCGTGATTTGTCAATAGGCAAAACGCAAAAAATATCACTTTTTATTTTTCGACCGCTTTTTCTTTTTTGAAAGGCTCACGATTAAAGAATTGTTCCGAAATAACCGCCGCGAATAAAAAAAATTATCGAAAAACGATAAAAAAATATTGACAAACGAAAAAGAGTGTGTTATAATGATGCCAAAATAACGGCGAAACTCAAAAAAAGCCGTTTGCTCGGAGGAATGTATGCTGAAAATATCACGCAAAATGTCCGTTAATATTTCAATGGTTTTGACGGTGATTCTCTTTTTCGGAATTGCGATATGCGCCTTTGTTATGCCCGATATCGCGGATCTTTTCGGGCAGATCGCCGATTCGTATTCCCTGCGCGGAGAGGTCTCTCCCGCCGAAGTGACCGCGGTTCTCGTTGTCGGATATATTGTTATCGGATTTGCCTGTGCCGCCGACGTGATGATGTTTTTTCTTTTACTGCGCGTTAAAAAAGGGCTTGTATTCACGAAAGAAAGTGTTTCCCTCATTCGCGGCGTTTCATGGGCTGCCGTAGCCTGCGGCGTTTTGTTCGCGTCCGTGGGGTATATGTTTTACGTGGTTTTCGCGGTGGCGGCGGCGATGCTTTTTCTCGGCCTCTGCGTCCGCGTTGTTAAAAATGTTGTTGAGGAAGCGACGGAGATTAAAAGCGAAAACGATTTGACGGTGTGAAAAAATGATTGTAATAAACCTTGACGTGATGATGGCAAAACGCAAGATGTCGCTGAATGAACTTGCCGAAAAAGTCGGCATTACGCTTGCCAATCTGTCTGTTCTCAAAAACAACAAAGCGCGCGCCGTGCGTTTTTCGACGCTCGACGCAATCTGCAAAGCCCTCGACTGCGAAGTCGGGGATATAATCGAATACAGAAAAGAGGAGGATTAATTTCTCATGGAAGAAAAGAAATGTCCCGAAATCCCGCAAAACTCTCAAAATGCAGCGTTTTCGAATGTGAACGCCTCTCAACCCCAACCGCCGCAATACGCGGCGCCCGTAAACTTCGGCGGAGCCGTTCAGACGCCGCAACAGGTTCCCTTTTACGCTCCTGCTGCGGGAATATCTCAACCCGCACCGAAACGCCTTTACACCGCTGCCGAAAGCGTTTTTGCGTGGCTGTGCCTCATTCTCGGCTATTTGTTTATCCGCGTTTTTCTGAACAGTCTCCCTCCGCTCGGAACTCTTTTATTTGTCATTCTTCTTTACGCGCTGACTTTTGTTGTCGTAAAACTTGAAAAGGCGCGGTTTAACGCTCCTGCCGTAATCTCGCTTCTTTCGGGGCTTGCCGTGGCTTTTTCAACAGTCGTCAGCGGCAACGGCGGGGTTCGCTTCTTCGCGTTTGCTTGTTCGCTTGCGGCATATACATATTTTGTATATACCGTTTTCGGCAACAAACTCGCAAAAGGTTTCACAAATTTGCTTCTTATCGATTTTTTTAAGTCTGCGTTTATTCTGCCGTTTGCGTCTTTCGGCAAAATCTTTCACGGACTTATTCCGAAAAAGGGCGAAAAGTGCGGCAAAGGTTTTCTCAAAGTTCTTATCGGCATCGCGTTTGCGTTTATTCCGTGCGTGATAATAATTGCTCTGCTGTTCTATGACGAATCTTTCCGCAATATGTTCAGATTTATTAAGGACATAGGACTTGACACCGTTGTTGAACATATAGTCAGCGCCTGCCTCGGCATTCCCGTTGCAATGTATGTTTACGGGCTTCTTGTTTCTTCGAAAGACAGGAAATGCGCAAATACGCCAAATGCAGAGAACTGCCGTGTTGCGGGAGAGAAAACAAAAATCGCGCCCGTCGCGACAGTGCTTGCAGCTGTTATTCCCATTGCTCTGATATATGTTGTCTTTTTCATTTCGCAATGGAAATACTACGTTTCCGGGTTTGTCGGCGCGCTTCCGTCCGAAACGAGTTATGCTGAATACGCCCGCAGCGGATTTTTCCAACTGACCGCGGTCGCGTTCATCAACTTTGTCATTATCGCGCTTGTCGGACTTCTGATGAAGAGTGACGGCAAAGGCGCAAAAATCGTTCAAAAAACGGTGTCCGTCATTCTCTCTCTGATGACGCTTGTGCTGATAAGCACCGCCGCCGCAAAAATGATAATGTATATCAACGTATACGGTCTGACGCCGAAACGTGTTTATGCCTCTTGGCTCATCTGCGTTCTCGCAGTTCTGTTTTTGCTTGTTATAATCAGACAGTTTGCCGGAAATATCCGTCTTGTAACCGTTTCCGCGCTTGTAGTGACAGTTATGTTCGCGGGACTTGCGTTCTCGAACATTGACGGCATTATAGCAAGATACAATGTTGAACGTTATATGAACGGTTCTCTCTCGGAAATTGATGTGGTTGCACTTATCGACTGCGGCGATTCCGCAGTTCCCGCGCTTGCGGATTATGTTAAATGGGAAGATGAAAAGAACGGAACCGACGCTGCGAAACGTCCCGCCGTTGTTTGCGATGAAGGGTATTTTTACGGCAATCGGTTCGACTCTTACGAAGAAGAACAGCCGTATACGCTTGCTGTTCGGTTCCTTTATGCAAAAGCCTATGCCTATAAATCGGACAACAACTTTTTCTCCGCGTCCGTGCCCGTTGCGCGTGCCCGCAAGGCGCTTGAAAAAGCGGGCATCAAAGGCAACGCGACAGGCGATTGACATTTTAACTGAATAAGGGGATGCAAAAAGCAGGTTTTTACATTCCCGCGGCGATAATATGCGCGGACGGACGATCTATCCTCCGCGCAATATTCTTTTTCAGAGCTAAAATAGATTAAATCAGGAAAAAAAAGCTTGACACGGACAAAAGTATTGATTTTTCCGTCTTTTGACCGCCTACGGGTAACAAGCCCCGAGTTTTATCTTCCGCCGAGGGGTTTATTGTTGTTTTTTCTTCCATACGGGTCAGAGTCCTGTTTTTCGGACAGACATTACCGTATAATATGTATGGTAACGCCTGAAAGCAAAATCGAAACTCGCTTTCTGCGGGAACAATGGTTGTTCAAAGACGGGAACGGCGAAATTGTCGTGCTTCTCTCTCAAATGCATAAAGGCAACATAAACAAAGACAACATTGACGGTGTAAATATGAAAAGTTTTCCGATTAAGGAGGTAATATCAAATGAAAAGAATGGCGGACAGAGAAGCCGCGGAGAAGCCGTACGGACGGATAACGGTGGAGCAATACTCCCTGCTGACACCGATGGGCAAGGAACTTCACGATTATTGGAGGAAGTTCAAAAAGAAGATGTACAAGGAAATGGCGGACGAGGGTACGCTGCTGCCGCTGCTGATAAGCGAGGGAGAACGCCTGAGCGACTTGGTGACGGAACTGACGCCGCAGATAGGGCTCGCGGGAGCGGAGGAAATGGCGAGGTCGGAGATTTACGACGAGATGATGTCGTAGACAAAGCCGAAAAGGAAGAGAAAGACAAAAGCCTTAAAAGGTCGTCGAGGAACAGATTGCGCAGAAATCGACGCAGACTCCGAAAGGCAGTAACTTTGTTATCTCGGACAGTCTTTCTCTTCCTCAGGGCGAAAAGGCGCGTTTTCGCGCGAATATGGAAGCGATCAAACTTGTAAAAAACTTGAAGCAGAAAACAGGTTTGCGATGCCTGCGGAACAGGAAGAACTCGACAAAAAGAGGGCGCGTTTCAATGAGGTTATGGAAATTCTCAACCCGCCCGAGGAACAGCAGATAGCGGACGATGAAGATGAACAGTACGATTACGGCGACAGACCTGTAAAGAAAGAGGAAAAAAGAAGCGTAAAGGTAATTGGTACAGTCAGGAAGAAGTTCAATTTTTAATTTGGTCGCACGGGTCTGCAAGCGTCGGAGAGGTCAGAACTTTTTTCAGGTACAAAAAATGGCGTTACTATGAAAAGACAGCCGACGGGTGCGTAGAACTTTCTGCAAGACAATATGAGAAAAGGAGAAAAGACATTGCAACAGAAACTTACAGAAGAGCAACGAGTGATATTGGCGAAACTCCTAATATCGTTCGGAGTTCAGGAGCAACAGAGCGTGGAAATTCTGATGGCGATAGATACGCAACAGAAAGTGGATCTGTTTATAGACAAGCTCTCGGAGAGGAATTACGAAGCGACACCGGAAGAGGTGTATCAACTGTCGGGCGAAGCAGTTCTGGAAGCCAAGTACGGCTGAACGACGACGAAAAATACCAGCAGAGAACAGATACTCTGACCGACCGCAGAGTTCTTGAACTTGCCGCCGAAGATGTGCGGATAGACGACCTGATGCAGGGCGAGGTATCTGCCCTCGACGTATTCAAGAAACGTCTTGAAACAATTCGGGACTTGCAGGCGCAGAGAAAAGAGCAAGGGGGGGGGTACCCCGGAAGAAAAGACTGTTTGACGGGCGAAGCCGAAATCTTAAATTTATGCCTATTTTGAAAAATTTTGCGGTTATGTGTTGCATTATTCGGCAGACTGTGCTAAAATAAAAAAATAATCCGTATATAATAGGTTGCCAAAACAGACGCCTTTCGCTTTTGGAGAAAGTCATGGACGGAGTTTTATCTGCCCGATATGATGCGGAACAAAACCGACGCGCAAAAGACGTGTCGTCAGGAGAGATATTATGTTAAAAACAGTCAAATTCGGCGGCAGTTCCTTGGCGGATGCCGAACATTTCAAGAAAGCCGCGGCGATAGTCAAAGCAGACCCCTGCCGCAGATATGCGGTCGCCTCCGCGCCCGGCAAAAGACATTCCGACGATGAAAAGGTGACGGATATGCTCATTGCGCTTTCGCAGACCGAAAAAACGGGAGAAGACCCGAACGCGCTTCTTCATGCGATCTCGGAGCGTTTTGCCGCGATAATAAAAGGGCTTGAACTTGATATGACGCTTGATGCCGACCTCGGAGAGATAGGCAAACGTGTTGCGGAAAAGACCGCGACCCGCGATTATCTTGCATCGAGGGGCGAATATCTGAACGCAAAAGTTATGGCGGCATATCTCGGATATGACTTTATTGATGCCGCAGAGTGCATTTTCTTTGACGATAAGGGCTTTTTCGACGCGGAAAAGACCAATGTTACGCTGGCGAAAAAACTGACCGCGCATGAACGCGCCGTTCTTCCCGGCTTTTACGGTTCTCTGCCGAACGGGGAAATAAAGACGTTTTCCCGCGGCGGCTCGGACGTGACGGGCTCCATTCTTGCGCGAGCGTCCCGCTCCGACGTTTATGAGAACTGGACGGACGTTTCGGGTATGCTTATGGCAGACCCGCGCTGTGTGAAAAACCCGTGCAAGATAGAAACGATAACTTACCGCGAACTGCGCGAACTTTCGTATATGGGCGCTTCCGTGCTTCATGAGGACGCGATTTTTCCTGTTCGCATCGCAGGCATTCCCATAAATATCCGCAACACCAACGCCCCCGAAGACGAGGGAACTTGGATAAAGGCGTTCACCAACGAAAAACCGCTTCATGTCATCACCGGTATAGCTGGCAAAAAGGGCTTGACCGCAATATATATCGAAAAAGAAATGATGAACAACCAGATAGGTTTCGGCAAAGTCGTTCTTGAAATCCTTGCCGAACACGGTATAGGTTTTGAACATCTTCCGTCCGGTATCGACACGATGTCCGTCATTGTCAATACAGCCGATTTCGAAGGCGAAAAACGCGAAGTGGTTCTGAAAGCGCTCCGCGACAGACTCCGTCCCGATACAATAAAAGTTCATGACGAAATAGCGCTTGTCGCCGTCGTCGGCCGCGGTATGGTCAATGCCGCCGGTACCGCCGTCCGCGTCTTCTCCGCGCTTGCCAAACAGCACATCAACGTCAGAATGATAGATCAGGGTTCGAGCGAACTTAACATAATCGTCGGTGTCGATGCGGATAACCTTTATCCTGCGATACGCGCGATTTATTCAGAATTTGTCAGGGGGTAATTCCTAACTATGATAGAAAAATCGTCGAAACTGGACAATGTCCGTTACGAAATAAGAGGCCCCGTCCTCGACGAGGCAAACAGAATGATTGCCGACGGAGCCAAAGTGCTCAAACTCAACATCGGCAACCCCGCTCCGTTTGGCTTTACCACTCCCGAAGAGATAATCCGCGATATGCAGATGAACCTGCACGACTGTGAGGGATATTCCGATTCAAAGGGCATTTTTTCGGCAAGAAAAGCGATAATGCAGTATTGCCAACTTAAAAAAATTCCCAACGTGGACGTCAACGATATATACACGGGCAACGGTTGCAGCGAAATGATAACACTTTCGCTTCAAGCCATGCTCAACCACGGCGACGAAATTCTTGTTCCCGCACCCGATTACCCGCTTTGGACGGCGTCCGTCAGCCTTGCGGGCGGCACTCCCGTGCATTATATGTGCGACGAAAAGAGCAACTGGTTCCCCGACCTTGAAGATATGGAGCGCAAGATAACTCCGAAAACAAAGGGTATTGTCGTCATCAACCCGAACAATCCGACCGGTGTGCTTTATCCGAAAGAAATTCTTGAAGGCATCGCGGATATTGCCCGCAGACATGACCTTGTTCTTTTTGCGGACGAAATATACGACCGCCTTGTATTTGACGGCAAAAAGCACGTTGCACTTGCTTCCGTTGCACCCGATCTGTTTTGTATCAACATCAACGGACTTTCAAAATCTCACCGTATGGCGGGCTTCCGCTGCGGTTGGATGTGTTTAAGCGGTCCGAAGCAGAACGCAAAAAGTTATATTCAGGGCGTAAATCTGCTTTCCTCCATGCGTCTTTGCTCCAACGTTCCCGCACAGTCCATAATCCAGACCGCGCTCGGAGGCATTCAGAGCGCCGACGAATTGCTTCTGCCCGGCGGAAGACTTTTCGAACAGCGTGAAGTTATTTACAACGAACTTTCGGCGATAGACGGTATAAGCGTTGTTAAACCCGATGCGGCATTTTATATCTTCCCGAAGATAGACACGCAGAAGATTCACATCAACAACGACGAGAAATTTGCCATGGATCTGCTGAAAAAGAAATATGTGCTTATATCGCACGGAACGGGCTTTAATATGCCCGAACCGGGATATTTCCGCATAGTTTATCTTCCCGATAAAGAAATCCTGCACGAAGCCTGTGTAAGGCTTGGTAATTTTCTCCAAACCTACTCTCAGTTTTAGGGCGTTGATACGGCGCAGGCCGAAAAACGAAAAAAAGTGTATTAAAACGGGTCTTGAAACAGTTTGTCGCTGTTTTAAGACCCGTTGCTTTTATATTATCAGTTGTTTTTGATTTAAATATTTCGTTTTTCTCTCGGCGAAATCCTCCCTCGACGTACAAATGTACGCCTACCGGTCGGATGTTCGCCGACCCCGCATCCGTCTGAACGCCCTAAGGGCACATTTTATTGGCGTTGATACGGCGCAGACCGAAAAACGAAAAAACAATATTAAAAGGGTCTTGAAACAGTTCGTTGCTGTTTTAAGACCCGTTATTTTTATGCAGACAGTTGTTTTTTGATTTTAAAGTTTCGTTTTTCTCTCGGCGAAATTGTCTTGGTTTTATACGAAAAATATATCTGATTGAAAAAGGTCTCAACGGGTTTTGTTTCCGTTAAGACCTTTTGATTTATACGGTTTTGATTTTATCAGCCGAGAACGACCTCAATTTCCGCAGGTGCGGAAAACTCGGTCTTTACGGAACCGTCGGTCTCGCGTTTAAGGCTGATTTTAATAAGTCCGTACGGGGTGGGAACTGTTCCTTTGGCATATTCAAGGTTTCCGAGAGACGGGCTTATAAGCACCTTTTTGCAGCCCTCTTCAAGCGGTTTGACGCCGAGAACGTATTCCATGAGGAACGGTGCGGGACCGCTTGCCCAACCGTGGCAAAGGCTGTGGCGGTAGCCCTCGTAGCAATAACCTCCGAAATCGCCGTGAATATCGGTTTTTTGCGAATCTTCGGGCAGTATCTCATCGAGTTTGGAGCAGTTCTTTGCCCAGTTGATGTCAAAATCTTCCCAGAACGTCGTTGCGCCGAGGTCGAGCATAGCGCCCCAATATTCGCGCACGCAGTCAAGCGCAAAGTCAACTCTGTCGGCTTGTCCGAGCGCTTTGAGTATGTAATAGCCGAGGAACGTCGAAAATCCGTGAACGCCGTCTTTGCCGAGAAGTTCGTCAAACGCTTCATTCGCATCGACAAGCCCCGCAAGAACTTGAAGCGCCAATGCCTGTTTAAGTCCGTTATGCGGATAAACGTGCTTTTTGAGTTGTTCGGCGCAAAGGTGTGCAAAATTCGCTTCTTCCTTGTCCGAAAGTGCGTTGAAGATTTCCTCGCATCCCTCGCAAACCAGGCAGAAAAGTGCATGAACACCCGCTCTCTGTCCCTCGGGATTTGTGGAAGAGGGCCAATCGAGGAAGCAATTTTCTATCGCTATACCGCCGTCTGCGGTGATGAACCCGCTGAAATAATGAAGCAGTTCGGTTATGTATGCGTGCTGTTCTTTGAGATATTCGAGGTCTCCGTAATGTATGAATCTGTCGTGATGAATAAGCAGCCACCAAAGCGAATATGCGGGAATGCCGTTCATAACGTTCGGCAGGGGAGTGTTGTCCCTTATCAGGTCAAGGCTTTCGCGCACACAGTCGCAGTCTCCGAAAATATACTGAACAGTAGACGTTTCCGGGTGCATATCGCCTATCCAAACGAGTCTGTCGCGCTTCACACCGTCCCAGACATATTCCTGCATATTGAGTTGCACCGTGTAAGCGGCGGTCTTCCATATATCGTTAAGACGCTCGTCGTCACATTCGAATGTGCCGAGATAATCGAGGTCTCTGTATTGGAATTTTGCGCGGATGCATTTTATGGGAAGTTCAATATCGTCAAGCAGGTCGATTCTGACAAAACGGAAACCCGTATTTCCTATTTCCGTCATTCCGAGCCAACTGAGCAAATGAATATCGTCGCGCACGGCGTGGTCATTTGTCGCATTCTTCTTGCCGCGAAGGTCCGGTGCGGCATCAGCCATGCACTCCATCGCGCTTTCGCCGAAGCGGACGCGGACACGGGCGGTGTTGTTGCCGTTATGTTCCCAGATGTTTGTAACTATTTGTATGCCGCCCTGCATTTCAAACCCGAAGTCAAGCAGAATAAAGCCGTCTTTTTTCAGTATGCAGGTGTTTCCTCTTTCGAGAGTTGCCTGTGCCGAATCCGGCGAGAGCAATATTTGCGGCTCTTCCGCGAACTCTGAAAGCAATACTTTTTTCGGATATACATAGTCGATAACTCTTTCGTCGCGATAGTCGTTTTCGCCGAAACGTTCGGCAAACAGATTTCTTATAACCATAACCTTCTCCTTTTCCGCCCGTCATGACGGTGCGGGATATTTTATGCTTCGGAAAAAGCCGAAGCCCCCCAGCGTCTCCGTCGCCGTTTTTCGGCTCTTTCTTTCCTGCAACTTGATTATACAACGGTTTTCGAGTTTTTGCAACATAAACCGTTCGACGGCATTCTTCCGCTTTCCTCTTATTTCGACACAGTTCGACATAAGTTTCGGTCATTCGACCCCAATAAGTGCCGTTAAATGGCGAAAAGCGTCGCAAAAAACACGGAAAAACATTCGGAATATCCCGAATGATCAGTCTTCATCCTCTTTTGCCGAACTTACAAAAACCGAGACCGTGTTCAAAAACACCTGTTCGGAATGCTTTCTGTTATGCAACGCAACAGCCTCGAATATCCATGGCAGCCCCCAAAAAAAGCCGCCGAGAAAAAATGCGATAAGTTTATCAGCAATCTTGTGTCCGTGAAAAGAAACGGTCAGTTTGCCTCCGTCTTTTTCGATATCCGCAACGGAGTTTTGCCATCTGCCAAGCGCCGTATCAAGCCCGCCGATATCTTTTTGATATGCGATGCGGTAACCACTTTCCGACTTTTCGAGCGCTGCCCCATAGCCCATCGCCGTTATTTCGACCAGAGCACGTTCCGCAAGCGCTTTTGTGTCAAAGCCTTCCCCGACGGTGAACCGTCCGACGTTTTTTTCAGCCATGTCGCATCTCCTCGTCTTTGCAATATTATATATAGATTTTAATATATATTCGGAGTAAAATCAATACCTCTAATGCGAACTTTGTGTAAATCACGGAAAAAAATATTTATATTTTTCCGTTTTTTCTCTTTATAGATTATTTGCCCTTTTATCTTTGCACTTATGTAATATTTTGCTGTTATACTAACCGTGTAAGACAATAAAGTCAACCGAAATGTTTCAGTCGCGTTTCGGAAATCCTCACAAAACAAAAAAGAGACCTGTCGAGAGGGTCTCTTTTTTTTATGAATGATTTTGCGGAACGCGTTGACGACCCGAAAAGGTCTGATATATTTATTTTGACAAAAATGTTCTGTTTGCCTTGACCCATGAGTAAATCCTTTTCGGTTGAGTATCTTCAACCGAAAAGAAAACTGTTGACAAACTCGAAAACTGCTGATATAATTTAATCAAATAACTCATAGGAGAATTAAGGAGAATTAAAAATGAAAAATATTGCTAAAATGCTGTCTCTTCTGCTTGCTGTCGTTCTTGTTTTGGGAATAACCGCCTGCGGCGGCAAAGAAAGCGAAGAAAATACAACGTCCTCGACAGCCGCGCCCGTGACATCTGTCACCGAGCCGCTTACCTCCGACCCGACAACGTTTGTTCCGCCCGAGGAGGACAACAAAAGCAAAGAGAACGGCGAACTTTCGAACGGTGTTTATAAAAACAAGTGGGCGGATATTTCGTTCAAAATGCCCGACGGCTGGAAAGATATCACATCCGAAATCGCGTTTGAGAACTCTTCCGCAAAACTTGTATTCGCAAGCCGTGACAAATCCGCGATAGACGGAATATATTCAAATATCAACGTCATTGTTGATAAGCTCACTTCCGTGAACGTTTCGTCTTCGGCGGAATACGCCAATATCACGCACCAAACGTTTGCAGCCTCACTTAAAGCGCAAGGCATTGAGGCTGTTGTCGATGATACTGTTGAAACTCTAAACCCCGGCGAGAACGAATATTTCGCCATACGCAGCGCATGCACTCGCGGAGATGTTGATTGCATAATATATTCTCTTTGCCGCGTTGTCGATTCTCACGCCGTTGTCATAACGCTCACCGTTCCGAACGACGAAGCCGCGGCGGATCTGTTTACGTTCCTTACCTGCACACACGAAGAATATGACGGACAAAAAGGCTGAATACGCCAAGTGCATAGGATTTTGGAACGAAGTTTTTGCGCGGGAAGTTCCTGTCTTTCCGAAAGCGGCAAAAACGGGAATTGAAAAGTTTGACGCAGGGATCGCATGGCTTGCCGACGGTTCGGAATCGGTCGTTGATTTCGGGTGCGGGAACGGAACATTGCTTTTTATCTGCCGCAACCTCGGAACAAAAGCGCATATCGGAATTGATCTTTCCGAACAGGCGATAAAAAGTGCTGTTGAAAGAAGCCGTGCGGTACAAAACGAAAACTTTTCATTTATCAACGGCGGAACCGAGCAGCTGAAAAGAATTGCGGATAATTCCGTTGACGCCGCAATACTGTCCAATATCCTTGATAACCTTTATCCCGATGACGCTGTTTTTGCGCTTGGCGAAATCCATAGATTGCTTAAACGCGGCGGAAAATTGCTTGTAAAGTTGAATCCTTTTTTGTCCGAAAAACAGATAAAAGAGTGGAACATAAAAACCATAGAAGGAAATCTGCTTGACGACGGGCTTCTGCTTTGGAACAACACCGACGCGGAGTGGGAACGCCTTTTCAAAGAAAAGTTTTCGACCGTTGCGAAAAAAGAGGTTTATTATAAAGAAGCGGAGCAGACAAATCGTATGTACCTGCTCCTGAAAAAATAGAAAATGCGATGTAAAAAAAAACCAGACCGCAAATGAACTGCCCTAAATTGTGCGGACAGTACAAAAACAGCCTTAATGGCAGAAAATA
>ERZ857998.3116-NODE-3116-length-14131-cov-4.397414_pt1 | contig 14131 bp, 9 predicted proteins | sample MGYA00519954_ERZ857998 | MGnify/ENA primary metagenome ERZ857998 (study PRJEB31778, sample SAMEA3449424) | human gut metagenome | biome: human gut; feature: human-associated habitat; material: faeces | place: United Kingdom | collected 2010/2012 ...
GGAAATTGGGCTTTCCCTCGCGCTCGGCGGCAAAGTTGGCGTAGCAGTTCCGGCTCATGCAAACTTCATCGAACTGGTTCAAAAGGCCGGCGTGGTCGATATCCGCGTGGGTGAGAAAGGCGCGCTTGCGCCTGCGCGCGAATCCGGGAAAGAGCGCGGAAAGCAGCGCGCGCATTTCGTCCGCGTAGCAGGCGAAGCCGCTGTCGATAAAGAGTAGCTCATCCCCATATTCCAGCACATAGGTATTGCTGCCGCAGGGCGGCTCGATGGTTGTGAGCGTGAGGGAGGCGGCGAGCGGCTCGGTGCTCACGCGCGCGCGGAAACGCTCGCCCCTGTGATCCACCACAAAGCGGGCGAAACGCCGGATGTAATCAAAGGTTTGCAGCGGGGATTTGCCCTGCTCATCCAGAATTTGCATCAGCCGGTTGGCGTGGATGAGCACGGTGTTGGTTTCCTCCTGCGACAGGCCCAGGATCTGGCGCATGGTGTTGGCGAATGTGATGTAAAACACGGCGCCGTCCAGCAGGCGGCCGGTGACTTCGTAATCGAGGATGTGAATTTCGCAAATGCGGGAAATCTCCTCGATCAGGCGCTGGATTTCGCGCGCATCCTCGATCAACAGGCCCATTTTGAAGTTTTGGTAGGCGGTGCCGTTTTCCTGGGAGCTGATGTAGGAAATGTTGACGCGGTGGCGGCTTAGCACTTCCAGCACAGGCGTGACCGAGCCGGGATGGTCGGCAAGCTTCAGCTCGATCATCAGGATTTGCTTGCGCGCCTCCTGCGCATCCGCCAGATAACCGCATTCTGCCAGGCGTCCGGCGATCTGCGCATGCTGCTCCGCCCCGGCGGAAACTTCGATGAACAGCGTGTGCGTGTCCACGGCTTTGTTGTAGTTCACGCGCACGATGTTTCCGCCGGCGGCGGCGATGGCTTTGCTGGCGCGCAAAAACGCGCCCGCCTTATCGGGCATGCGGGTGATGTACGTCTTGCGCATGGCGGCTATTCCTTCCCGGATTCCTGCAGGCGGAACGCCCATTTGCAGCAGCAGGTATCGTCCGCCACGTCGGGATAGCAGCTGAGGCATTCGCAGGCAATGCGCTCGTCGATGCCCCGGGCAAAGCCGGCGTATTCCGCCAGACCCACGCTCTTGCAGGGGTGCCAGGGCATGCCCTTGCGCTCCCGCGCGGTTTGCACGCGGCATTTTTTCATGGTGTAGATCAGCGCGCCGTCCGCGTATTCCGCGGTGGCTTCGTTCAGGTTGGCGTAAAAACGCAGGCTCAGCGCCTTTTCCAACCCTTCCAGCCCGGGATGCTCCCCGAGGCCCAGGAACGCCTTCAGGCGCTTGGCTTCGATGGCCGTAAAGCGCTCCCAGGCCTGGCCGTCGTGGTACATCGCGGCGTCCATGCCCTCGGTGCGTTCGATGGACTGGAACCAGACGCCGTCCAGCGCCAGCCAGTTTTTGGCGTAGATATCGATCAGTTCGAGGAGCTCTTCCCGGCTCAGCTTGTCCAGCGCCGCGTTTTTGCCCATAGCGTTGCCTCCCGCGTTTTGTTTTTGCCATTATAGCACGGGGCGCTTTAAGATACAAGGTCAGCGCGCGGCTTTCAGGCGTTCGATCATTTCCGATAAGAAAATTCTGCCACTTCTCGCTTTCGTTCTTGTAAGGCGAGAAGTGGCAGGGCATTTTATTTTGCAAAGGATGAAACGTGACAATGCTTTGCGCGGCTCTAATCGGCTGCGCGTTGTTCCAGAAATTCTTTGTCCGCCCGGGCGGTATATTCTTGGAAAATGCGAATTTCGTCTGGGTCGTACGGACGGAAGCTGGGGCGATACAAGTCATGGAACCATTTGGTGAAGTCATATTTTAAGTTTGGGTTCTTTTCATATTGCTCAAAGGCGCTAGCCCATGGCTCAAAGGATTGATATCGCCCAGCAACCAAACCCCAGTTCCAGCAACCGATCTTTTCGAGATAGAATAGGGGCAAAATGTTCTGAATGGTGCAACCGAAGGTTCTGGCAAGCCATTCTGTGTTGAGAATCGGGCGGCCATAGCGTCGCAATTCTTGAATTTCTTTTACCTGTGCCTCGAAATTCTCGTACAGATGGTAAGAAATAATATCCGATTGCTCCAACGCAAAGCGCTCCACTTCGCTCCACCCTTCCGGATTCCATCCACGCCACACGCAAGCGGTCAGCGGTTGGATGGGATCGATTTCGCGCGCGATTTCAAAAATTTTTTTCAAATTGGGAATTGTCATGCTCAAACGATTGCTATTGCCAGGTTCGTTGTATAAATCCCAGACGATTACCCGTTCATCGTTTTTGTGGGTTTCAATCAGTTCGCGGATCATTTCAAAATACTGCGGAGCAGTTTCCTCATTGTCTAGCGGACTGTATCCTACCATCCGTCCCATGTCTATATTGGAAAAGATAGAGGTGTTGACCGCGCCGTGGTAACCGAATTCGCATTTTTGCTTGCCCAAATGCGGCTGCTCAAAATGCGGATCCAAAGGAGACAGGCAATCGTTGCCCAAGGTGAGCATGCAAGCAATGCCGTGCTTCCAGGCTACTTGTAAAAAGCAGTCGAGCCTTTGCATAAAGCCATCATGCTGTTGCTGCCAAACGATGAATTCAAAATGAATACGAATGGAATTCATGCCCGTGGATGCCGCCAATGCCAATTCCTTATCGGCTGTGGCGAGTACGGTTTCAAAGCCCTCTTCCTGCCACATTTCCACGATGTTCACGCAGTTGCTGGGCATAAAGTTGCAACCGCGCAACCAGGGTTTGCTATTATACCATGCCCATGCTTTTTCTTTTGACCAGATGTCTCTCATGATTCTGCCTCCTCCAACATAAATCTTGCATATTGCAGTGTGGGATCCTGCTTTAGCGCATGGAGCGCATGCGCGCAAGCTTCGTTCATTTTGCCGGCAGCCCAGTAGCCCATGGCTTGCTGCCAACTTGTCGCGGCACTCCGCTGCAAAGCGGCGTCCTCGCAATACGAAATGAAAAAGGGTGTGGCTTGATAATATCCGGAATCCCGGGCAAGCTGCATTTGCGCGACGCGCGACTCATGGCGCTTTTGCAGGCGTTCGGCCTCGGCTTCATGCCCCAGGCGGCGCAGCGCTACAATTTGATAGCATCCCAGTTCCGGCAAAACGCTTTCCAGGATGGCGTCCTGTCCCATGGCACATATGGCACGCCACAGATTTTCGGCTTCCTTTGTTTCGCCCAGCATGGCTAGCGTATCTGCCAACTTGAATTGCACAGGCACTTGTAGGGCGCCATTCCAGGCGCCTGTGTTCAGCGATTCGGGATAGCACAGCGCTTGGCGAAAATATTTTGCCGCCGTTTGTGGGTCATTTCTACGTTTTGCTGCCAAAGCCAGGCCCATTAAAGCCAACATATATTGCTGGGCGACGGTGTTTTCTCCGCCTTCACAGGGGATAAAACGATGCGATAGCATCAAACGCAAGGCACACTGGTATTGGCCGGCCAAATTGTATGTGCGAGCCCGCTCGACAATTAAGTCGTCCCAGTGCATTTCCGTCAATGCATCAGCAAACATCACGCGCTGCTCAAGTGGCGCTCCCGTTTTATTGAGCACATAGAGCGTTTCAAAGGCGAGTTGTTGATTTTTGGGCTGCATGGCAAAGGCATCCAGCAGGTTTTTCTGCGCTTGTTGCCGCATGTGCAAATGGCTATACTGCGCAACGGCGAGGTTGCGTTTTGCTGCCGCGCTGGGCAGCGCTGCCCAAATGTCGGCGGCTTTTTGCCAATGCCCTTTGGCATACAGTAGGCAAGCATATTCATAAGCCGCCGTTGCGTCTTCCGGATACTCTTTGCAACGCTGTGCGAGGCGGGCAGCTTCGCTCCTGCGCATAGCAAAGGCGGCATGGGTATGTTTCATTTGCGTTAGAGCGATTTGCGCCAACGCCGTTTCGCCCATATCTTCCAGATCTTCCGCCAAATCCAGCAGGTTCTGATCTGCATCCGTGAATGCGCCATATTTGTGCGCGTAGCCAAGCATATGCCGCTTAAGGAAGATGGCTAGCAAATTCAAACGATCTTCGCGTAGAATTTCCTCTAAAGATGCCAGTGCCAGGGCATGCTCTCCCAAATGATATTGCGCCACCGCTTTTGCGGCCCATGCCGTCCAGTTGGCTGGATGCGCCGCAATGGCCATTGCCGCATGCGTCAGCATGGCCGTATAATTTTTGTGACAACCGTCGATTTCTGCCGCTTTCGTCATGGCGCAGGAACGAGCGTCTTGGTTCCAAGCGGCTTGCAGGAACCAATTCCGCGCTTCGCGCGTTTGCGCCTGCGCAGCGCAGATCAAGCCCAACAGATAAGGTAGCCTGCCGCTTTCGGGATGGAAATTGTATCTTGTACAAGATTTCCACGCCCGGCACGCATAGTCGTAGGCCTCTGCATAGCGGAAATGCTCGTAGGCATCCTTGGCCAGCATATACAAAGAGGGACTATGATTTGGATCAAACCGCAGCGCTTCTCGCCAGTAAGCGGCTGGCGACATAATCGGGTCGTGATATTGTTCCAGATGCACGCCGGTCAGATAGCATTCTTCGGCGGTGCGCATTTTGTCCAGCGTAGGGATATCGGGAAGCTTTTCGGGAATGGGATCTGGCGCATCTTCCGTGGGCATATAGCGCAACAGCGCTTTGCCGTCGTGCGTCAGAATGAGAAGCGACTTGAGCTCTTCCGTCAGCGGGATAGCGATATCCTGGGAAGGATCCATGCTGATGGAAAGCATTTTTTTCTGGTTGATGCACAGTTGCATGTTCTCAAGGGCGCGCGTCGCGTGCAAATGTAGCCATTCGCCATCTGTGGCGGCAGCCACGTCCCGCGCAGCGCATATGGGAATGCCAATTGCGCCGATGGGATACCAGCTTTGCATGAAAGTCTTTTCTTCATAAGGTTCCAGCCAAGTGAAATCGGGTTGGTCGCTGGAATAACTGGAAGCCATTAGTTCCGCGTAAGCGCCATCCGCGTCTGTAAGGCTATCTTCCCAAACTTTGCTAAGCTGGCTATATCCCCAACTGAACATTTTTTTGCCTATGGATACGGTAGGATCGGCTACATGTACGATGCCACAATGCTTTCCTTCATCGTATCCGCCAAAATAGCCATAATCGCTCCTGGCGCAGAAATAACTGGTGGCTTCGTGAGAATTTTTGTGGTAGCTGATGTCGCAGTTTTCTCCCAAATTGTTGCCGTTAAACATACCATGTGCAATGGGCCAAGTGGCGATGTCTTTTCGATAATGGAATTGTACATAGCGTACATCGGGCGGAAAGAACAGTCGGTACTGCGGATTGACGGGAACGGCGGCATTTTCCCACCACAGAAAAGATTTTCGCAACTCAGTGCGGTTGTAAATCCGCACGATGGTATCAAAAATGGCCTGATCTGGAGCGAGCCGTATGCCAACCATGCCTTTGGTGCGCCCCAATGGTTCGTGTTCGCTCAACCAAACGGTTATCGCACCATCTGCCGCTCGCTCAATATCGGTATCAGTGGGCATATATGTGGAGGGACGATGGTGGTAGGGCCAATTGAATTCTAGGCCGCCAGAAATCCAATTGCCCAGCATGCCGATGAGCGCTGGCTTGATTACGTGCTGTTTATAGAAAAAATCATAGCCAGTTTGCTTATCCAAAGCGGAATAAATGCGACCCCCTAATTCTGGCATAATTTCTAGGCGCAAATAGCGGTTCTCCAGCCGGATTAGCCGCCAAGCGCGGTCTTTTTTATAAGAGCGCTCCAATTTATTGGCGACATGGCTAGGGTATGGATTACCGCTGGCGTTTTGGTGGGAGCGAAATTCTGCGAACATGGGGAGCGCTTCGGTTTTTGCAGCAGGATATGTAGGCAGAACGATCGTCGTTTCTTCTACTGTTACTTTTTGAAATTCCATGATTCGCGTTCCTCCTAAAAGTCATCCTTTGACGCTGCCGATGACGATTCCTTTCACAAAATAGCGCTGCAAAAATGGGTAGATGCAAAGGATCGGGATGGTAGCTGTAATGATTTGCGCGCACTTGAGGGAACGGTCTGAAAGCAGCTTCATTAGAGCCACATCCGCGCTGCTCATTTCGGACATATCTAGATTCGAAATGGCGTTGCGCAAAAAGGTCATTAGCGGTAGCTTGGTGGGTGAATTGATATATAGCATGCCATCGAACCAGGCATTCCAATGATCTACCATGCAAAAGAGCACGATGGTGGCGATGGAGGGCAGAGAAACCGGCAAATAGATTTGCACCAGCGTGCGGAAATGCCCCGCGCCGTCAATTAGCGCCGCCTCTTCTAACTCTTTGGGAAGTTGTCGAAAAAAGTTGAGCATCAATACCAAATAGAAAACGGGCAACGCGCCAGGAATTACCAGCGCCCAAATCGTATCCCGCAGGCCCAACTGCGTAATTACAATATACGTAGGAATGAGGCCGCCATTGATCAGCATGGTAAAGAAAAAATACCATGCGTACACTGTGCGCCCAGTCAAAGCCCGATTATCTTTGGACAGGGGATATGCCGTCAGCACGATTAGGAATAAACTGATAGAAGTGCCAAGGATACAACGCACGATGGAGTTGCAAAAAGAACTCCAAAATGTACCACGCTTGATCAAATAGGTGAACGATGCAGTGGTAAATCCTTTGGGCCAGAAAGAAACCTGTCCGGCAGAAACATAGCTGCTCTTGCTGAATGCGATGGCAATGACATTCACAAAGGGAAGCACGCAAATCAGGGCCAGTAGGATCAGAATGGTGGCGTTGGCAGCTTGGAATGCCCTGCGGCTTTTGGAAACGGCAATGCTCATTGCGCTGTTCCTCCTAGAATTCAGAGTGGCTCAGAATAATTCAGAGCCTTGACAAAGTATCGAAAGAGCGAGGCTTAAATCAGAAATGACGGCGTGTACGTCATTTCTGGCATTTTTTGCAGAGCAAATGCTTGCATTTGCGGTAAAAATGCATTCCCGTCCCGGCCGCTGGCCGCAAATCTTTGATTTGCAAGCGGCCGGGTAATCCTCGTTGACAAACCAAAGGTTTGTCAACGATCAGAATAATTGGTAATTAAAACATTTATAGGCAATTCCATACGATGCCGAAATTAGAATTAAAGAAATAACTGACTTAAACAAACCCACCGCCGTGGCAGGGCCGTATTGCGCGCTTTGCAAGCCCAGGCGATAGACCATCGTATCGATGATATCGCCGGTTTCGTAGACGATAGGACTATACAAATTGTATACTTGATCGAATCCGGCGTTGAGTACGTTGCCTAAGCTAAGCACCATCATCAATACGATAATCATTTTCATGCCGGGAAGTGTTACGTGCAGAGTTTGCTGCCAACGATTGGCTCCATCGATAGAAGCGGCTTCATATAGAGTCGGGTCTATGCCGGTGATCGATGCCATATAGACGACGGTGCCATAGCCAAAACTTTTCCAGATATCCGTCATAATAATTGTGCTCTGAAAATATTGGTTGTCGCCCAAAAAGTATATGGACTCAATTCCAAACGCGTTTAGCGCTTTATTTACGATGCCATCGGAAGGGGAAAGGATATCCGTAAGGATGGTAGCGAATACGATCCAGGAAAGAAAGTGTGGGAAATAGATAATGGTCTGCACGGTGCGCTTAAAGAGACTACTGCTTATTTCATTCAAAAGCAGTGCTACCGTAATGGGTATCAATAAACTGAGTAGAATTTTGCTTACAGCGATAACTACTGTGTTGCGCAACACGTTCAGTGTGTTGGGCATGGAGAAAATGTACTCAAAATTGCCCAAACCAAGCCATTGTTGCGCGCCGAATAGCCCCTTGGCTGGATAGAATTTTTGAAAAGCAATGATCAATCCACCCAAGGGAATGTAAGAAAAAATGAAAACAAGGATGACGCCTGGCAGCAGCATTAAATGCAAGGGCAATTGCCGCCGGCGACGCTGGGCGCCAATTCGCTTGGACATTGTATCCATATACGCTTCCTCCCTGGATGCGGGGGATGCCCTAGGAAAGGGCATCCCTACGCGAAAGTGTGAAATCGCAGGTTATTGCTGCTCGGCGTACCATTCGTTCACTTCTTGCGTAATCCTATCGCCGCCGAGGCTATTGAAAGTATTGACCCAATCGGCAAAGCCTTCCTCAACCGTGGTTTCCCCAATAATGATCTTCGTATAAGCGATTAATTCTTCGCTTAGAATGGTTTCCCAACGTTCAAGCATATAATCGCTTTGGGCGCCAGTGAAGGCGTCGAAGAAGATGCGGTCATTTTCAATGGATTCTTTTAGCAACTGCATGGCAGCGTCTTCTTCGGGGCCGAACATAAGGTCCCACTCATAAGGATATTCGCCGTGGAGCTGATCCCAATAGGTCTGCGCTATGCCGTCAAAATTGCTGGTATCGCCGGTTTCAAAGGCATACAGCAGCTTTTCGTAAGCGTCCGCGTTGAAGGTAGCAGATAGATTGGTTTTGCAAGGCGAGTACCAATAGGAAATGTTTTCTTCGCTGCAAAGCCACTGACAATCGGGATCGCACTGTTGCGCATAGGTGGTAATGCCTAGGATTTTGAAGACGGCTTCGGGATGTTCACACTTGGAGCTAATAACGACCCAACCGCGATAGTAGCTCTTGACGGGCGAATACACATCTTCTCCATTCACGGAGGGTAGTTTTACGCAGGTCCAGTCGGCGTTTTCATCCAATTCCTTACAATCGCCAAAGGTGTGACCCAGCCAATGCCCGCCATACACAACGCCACAATTGCCGCTAATGACGCTTTCCAGCATGGTGGTATTATCTTCTGTCACGAATTCAGGATCGATATAGCCTTTGGCATACAAATCCGCCAAGAATTGCAACGCGGCTTTATTTTCTTCGCTAATGCCGCCCCATTCCAGCGCGCCATCTTTCTCGATCCAGTATTGCGGATACGCTTGGAAGGCAGAGAAGAGACCGCGGGTGGAATACCACAAATCTTTGTCGATGCCAATGCCGATGGTATCATCAACACCATTTCCATCGAAATCCGCAGCCATAAAGGCATCCATGATGGTGACCAGGTCATCAAAGGTCGTGGGATTTGCCAAACCCAGCGCATCCATCCAGTCTTTGCGCAGCCATAGATACGAAAATTCATCTGTACTGGCCTGCACAATGGGGAGCCCGTATACAGCGTCGTCGTATGTGGCCATTCCCATCAAAATGCCGCCGTCGGTCTGCCAAGTTTCCTTATCCCAGGTGGAAGCGTATTCGTCGATCATATCAGTTAAATCCAAAATCATGCCGGACTCTGCCAATTGCGCCAGGTCGCTCTGATTGGTGACCAAGGTTAAGTCGGGCAGATTGTTGGAAGCCATTTCCAAACGCAACTTTTGCTCATAATCGCTGTCAGAAGCCCACCAGTTGTACTGCAAATCGATGTTGAAAACATCTTTGTAGATTTTGGTGAAGCGGTTATCGTTCCAGGTTTCGCCGTAAAGCTCGCCCCATTTGGAAACGGCCACATCCATGGTCGCGCCATAGCTACTAGCCGTTGTGATGGTTACAGGTTCTTCGTAGGCGGCACTCCAAGTTTCGTTTTCCGTTCCGGCGACGGCGTCTCGGAAGCGCTGCTCAAAAGCGGCAAGGCGCTCATTATACGCTTCCACTTCCGTGGCGCTGGCCACACAAGGCAGCAAGCAGAGGACAAGCAACAACGCGCAAATCTTTTTCATATTCGCTCCTCCTTCTTGTGGTGGGAAGGGTTTACCCTTCCAGCTTCAATTACAATTATACAGAGCGGTTATCGCGTAGGAAAGACCGGAATTTTGCCCTATGCACCGCGATTTTGCTTATATTTTATAATGAGGCTATTGAATCTGTTCTCTCCATTGATTTGGTGTACAACCCATATTTTTTTTGAATACTTCATTAAAGTATTTTGCCGTATAGAAGCCGGATTGTCGCGCGATATCGCTTAGCTTCAGGGAAGTACTGCGCAGCAGTAGTTTGGCGTGATTCAGCCGGATTTCCGTCAGCCGGTTCATAAGGCTCACGTTTTTTTGCTTTTTATAGGCGCGGGCCAGGTAGGATACGCTATAATGCAAGACCTCAGAGAGCGTAGTTAGCGTGATGTCTTCTTGAAAGTGCTCCAACAGATAGGCGTCGATTTGGGAAATTAGCCATGATTGGTTTTCCCATTGCTCGGATTGCTTCTCTGCAAACGCTTCATTTGCCATCGTCAACACCTTTTCCAGATAAGCCTCGCCCGTTCCATGCGGATTGGCAAGCATGGCAATGTCTTTCCGGGCATGTTGCACGTATTGGGGGAAAACACTGCTAAAGAAAAAGCACAATGCGCCCGAAAGGCCAGTGAGTGGCGCTGCATACATGTCCGCTACCGCGCGGATCTGCGCCAATTGCTGGCGCAAATAGGTCAGGCATTCTTCGCGTTGTCCCAGCGAGGCCATTTTGTATAGCATATTCAAATCGTCCATGGTAAGCAGGGGCAGCGCTTTCGTTGGCTCAGCTTCCTGGCGGCAAAGGGCGCTTGCATTGATTACGCCATCGACATCGGAAAATCGAACCAATACTTGCTGCAGCACGATATAGCGGTCTGCCAAGGCGGTAAAGGGATAAAAACGGTCATCCATGCCGGTCGTCATGCGGATGCCTAGCGTATCGAGGTTCGCCGCGGAACGTTCAAAAGCGTCCTTCAATAGCACTATGGCATCCGCGCTTTGCCCGCCATCTTTCAGTTGCGCGAAGGAAACCATGCTGTCGTTGTGCAAATGATGCACGCAAAAAATGCCCCGCTCCTGCAATGGCGCCATGTAGGAGGCGCAAACGGAGAGCATTTCTCCGGTTTGCAGCCTATGCGCCGAATCCACCCGGCTAACTGCGAGGAAAACAGGATCATCGCTGTGGAAGGGCAATTCCGCATCGGCAAATTCTTGTTGCGCAACAGGCTTTTCATTGCGCAACAAGAGGCGTTCCAGCAGATCGTTTTGCACATAGGTAGTCATCTGGATGTACTTTGCTTTTAGCAAAATGGCATGTTCTTCCTGTTCATGCTCTTGTTGAATACTTTGGAAGCAGGCGTGCAGCTTTTTCTGTAGAGCATCAAAGCCATCGGCCTTTAGCAAGTATTCCACCCGTTCATATTGTAGGGCGTGGTGCGCGTAGGCAAAGTCCGCATAGGCAGTTAGCAGGATGACGCGACATTTGGGCCAGAAATGTTTTATGAAATCCAGCAGTTCCATACCGCTCATTGCGGGCATGCTGATGTCAGTAATGACCACGTCAAACCGGCGCGCGCGAAGGATTTTTTGCGCTTCGGGGCCTGAATAAGCCCGGTACACTTCCACACCAAAGTTGGAAAGAATGTAGTTGCTCACAGCATTTACGGTGATTTCTTCATCGTCGACTACCAAAACTCGATGCATCATCAGGAACACTCCTTTCGCAAAATGTGCAAAACGCACCTTAAACCTCCCAGATCTGAGCGCTCCAGCAGCAGGCTGCTGCCCGCCCCATAAAACCAACGAATGCGCATGGCGATATTTTGCAGCGCAACGCCTTCGATGCCAGGCGCATCATTCTGGATGGTCTGCCGGAGTTTCTCCAAAATAGCATCCTCCATACTGGCGCCGTTGTCTTCTACAATGATGTCAAGGGCATCTGGGGAAACCTCGAAGGCCAATCGCACCACTGCGCCTTGCAACATTCCTTTTATGCCGTGTTCAAAGGCGTTTTCCAGCAACGGTTGCACCACCAGGCGCGGCACACGCATGCTACGGCATGGAACGGGAATGGGTTTTGCAATGATCTTTACCCGCCTGGAAAACCGCATCCCTTGAATTTGCAAATACGCCTGGGCGTGTTCAATTTCTTCTTCCAACGAGCTATCCTGCCGGTCGGTATGGGTGATATAACGCATGTATTTCCCCATCAAATTGGCCAGCAAGGCGGCGCTGTCGTATTCGTCCTCGACGATGAGTCCTTCCAGCATGAAATACGTGTTATATAAAAAGTGCGGATTGATTTGGTATTGCAACATTTTGATTTCCGTATCTTTTTGTCGCAATTTTAGCAGATACTCCTGCTCAATTAGCGTTTGGAGGCGCGTTTCCATTTTGTCGAAGCGATAGAACACATATTGAAATTCTGTACTCCAGGTTTTTCCTAGTCGGATATCCAATTGTCCTCCCTCCACTTGGCGCATTACGCGCTGCATGCGTCGCAGCGGGCTGCAGACCAGGATGTACACGAGGAGCATGAATGCTGTGCCAACAGCTACCGTTAGGGCTTGATAGAGATGGTTGTTGTGATTAAAACGATCCAATTGCGCGGCGACTTCGTCTTCAGAAAAGATTTGATAGAAAGTGATGGGCAAAATCCTCAGACTCGCCCACGCAATGCCGGTTTCCTGCGCATCCCCGAAATAAGCGGCGCCATTCCCCCGGAAGAGCGATGCGGGAGACGCGCTGATCTCTTCCGGCAGGGGAGCGGAGGTGAGGGAATAATGGACTCCATTTTTGGTAGCGCTCAAATAAATTTGAAAATTCGTTGCAAAAACGGTTCGGATATACCGTTCCAACGAAGAAGGCGTGATGCTCGCCGCGATCAAGATGGAGGCGTCCCCTTCCTTGCGCACCCGCTCGGATATGAGATAAAGCGCGGTTTCCGTTAAAACGCTTTCCTCGCCAGCGTTGCGCGCTTTGAGTAGCGCTATCGCTTGCCGGTCGTCGTCATCCAGACGCGCGACAGACTCGGTGGTGATTTTTCGCTCCTGCTCTGGAAGGTATATGCAGACATCGCTTAGCATTTCGCAGCTATTCTCAATGTTTTTCAGCGTGTTCCAAATGTATTCAGCGTCCTGGAGCGAACTGCTATCCCAAGGTGTCAGATTCATGTAAATCGCTAGGCGCTGTAGCACTTCATCCACCAGGAGTGCATACATACGCGACATAGCGAATTCCAGATCTTTACCCACCAAATTGGAGAAGGAAACGGTTTCCTGCTGAATGTTTTCTAGGATAGAGAACTGATATTCGTCTGCTGTGCGCTGATACAACACTTGCGATGCTGTAGCCAAAATGGCTACAAACACGATATTCATGGAAAACAGTAAAGCCAATAGGGAATGCGACCAACGCATTTTTCGCTCCATAGAAAACCCACCTATCGTTCTTGACGGCAACGAGAAAATGCCGTTTTAGCGTTTGGATATATTATATACAGTAATCGTAGGATTGTAAAGATAATTGCAAAAATTGCCCACTAAAAGCCTGTTGCGGCCATTGTGTGTAAGGTGAAGGTAAAAGACGCGGTTAGAAATGGACGAGGCGAGGCCAAAAAGAAAGAGGGCGCTTTTTCACTGCGGCCGCATAGATGTTGGCCTTAGCACCCTCTCATTTTTGCCGATGGATTCGATTGCCTCCCGTGCCTCCCGTGCGTTTTTTGTTTTTGCCATTATAGCACGGGGCGCTTTAAGATACAAGGTCAGCGCGCGGCGCGATGGCCGCGGGCGTAGCAATAGACGCAGCCCGCCGGGCAGGTGCCATATGTGCCAATGTCTGCGCTGGGCGCGCAGCCGCAGCCGGGGCGCTGGTTTTTGTCGGCTTTGGCGGGCAGGCCAAAATCCGCGGCGTTCACGCAATGCGCCTGCGCCAGGGGCAGTCCTTCTTCGCAGCAGGCGCGCAGGGGAATGTTGCAGGCGTCCGCGATGGCTTGCAACTGCTGCGCAAGGGCCTGCCGCTCTTCCAGCGCGATGTCCCGCGCGCCGCACGCGCGCAGGCCGCGCAGGGCGCAGCGGTAAAAATCCACAAAGCTGATCGTGCAGCCCCGCGCGTAGGGCGCGATGGCGCGCGCGAGCCGCTCAAAGGAAGCAAGGTGCCGCTCCGCGGGATACGCGGCGCTGATGAGGATGGGATCGTAGCGCCACTCCACGCGCTCCGGACCGAAGGCGTCCGCCAACCGCTTCAGCGTTTCCAGCCGCGCGGCTTCGCTGGGTACGCCGGGTTCGACGTCCGCTGCGTAGGCGTTTAGCGTAAATTGCCACGCGCAGCGGTAAGGACGCAGCGCTTTTTCATATGCCAGCAGCGGCGCGGGATTTTTCGACC
>ERZ857998.3117-NODE-3117-length-14129-cov-3.471792_pt1 | contig 14129 bp, 9 predicted proteins | sample MGYA00519954_ERZ857998 | MGnify/ENA primary metagenome ERZ857998 (study PRJEB31778, sample SAMEA3449424) | human gut metagenome | biome: human gut; feature: human-associated habitat; material: faeces | place: United Kingdom | collected 2010/2012 ...
GGCGAGCGCATTTTCTACGGTATAGACGGCATTGAAATAGGTAAAATCCAGTTCTCCCGCTTGATTAGAGCCTTTGGGATGATAAAAAATATGCTTTTTCTCCGCGGGACCGTGATAAACAATTTCTTTTTCGCGCTCGGTCAGATCACGGAACGGTACATCGGTACGCACCCCCATCGCACGGCAGACCTCGGTCATCAATGACCACATCAGGCTGTTCCATGGGGCGACTGCACCCTCATCAATGGTAAGCGAATCATTGGGAACAAGGGAATCCATATCAACCGTCCGGACTATTCCCGTACCGCCGCAGCACTTACAAGCTCCGGTGGAATTAAACGCAAGATCCTCCGCTCCCGGCGCATAGAAATGCTCACCGCACTCCGGGCAGATCAGTTCACCGTTCATTGCCGCTACATTGATACTCGGTTTTACATAGTGTCCGTTTGGACAGCGATGGCTGGACAGGCGGGAGAACATCAGCCGAAGACTATTCAGCAGCTCCGTCCCCGTTCCGAAGGTGGAGCGAATACCGGGAACGGCAGGGCGTTGGTGCAGGGCAAGGGCGGCGGGAACATACAGTACCTCGTCCACATCGGCACGCGACGCCTGTGTCATGCGCCGCCTTGTGTATGTGGACAGGGATTCCAGATACCGCCGCGACCCTTCGGCGTACAGTACGCCAAGCGCAAGCGAGCTTTTCCCGGAGCCGGACACGCCCGCAATGCCGACGATCCCATTTAAGGGAATATCCACATCAATGTTTTTCAGGTTGTGGACTCTGGCTCCTCTGACTTCAATTTTTGCTGGTTTATCTTTCAAATTCATGCCACTACCTCCGCCTTGCAATTTGAAAAACAGACAAGGCATACTGAGAGAAAATACATTTCAAAAGGGTAATATCGTTCATAACAGTGCTTGCATACGGGGCGGGCATCCCTCTGAAAAAACTTACTCTTCGGGGATACAAGAAGTTTGACTGCCTCTTAGCCTAAAAGCAAAAACCGCAAGGAAATCCTTGCGGCTTTTGCTGCGGCTTAACCGCGCTTTGGCGGAGAGGAAGGGATTCGAACCCTTGTGCGATTGCTCGCAAACTGATTTCGAGTGTCATCGCTTCCCGATACCTTGCGGTATTTTATGAGAAAATAAGAGAACCTGAAATCCCCCGTCATAGACGAATTGACCGGGCATTTTGATTGCTTTTGCGAAAAATTCCGAAAAAAGCTGCTGTCGCGGTGTTTTTCGTCATCGACCGACTTCTAACGAAAATCTAACGGCTCTTTTAGAATTTCAATTAGAAGTCCGCGAAAAAAGCCTTTTTGAATTGCGATTCGGCAGTCCGCCGACTGTACCTGCGCGGAGTGATACAAAAGCAAAAATCATCTGTATATCTGTACATACAGTCCGAAGTTAGGACTGCTTTTTTGCGAATTACAGCTGTTCCGAAAGCAGAAAATCCACCAGATGAACAATCCGGATACCGTTCTCAATTCCCGTGTCCATTTCGTTCAGCGTCACCACATATTTCGGATAATGATCCTTGATCTCCATCAGGTTTCCGACCTCGCGGTCGGAGTTATCAGGCAGCTGCACGCAGACCTGCACATACACCCGCTCGTCGCGGCGGTTGGCAACAAAGTCGATCTCTTTCGTGTTGTTCTTCCCGATGAACACCTCATATCCACGCCGTTTCAGCTCCAGATAAACAATGTTCTCCAACACCCCGTCCAGCATTTTTCTGTTGTATCCGAGCAGAGCGTATTTGAGGGACACATCCGAAAGGTAATATTTTTCCTGCGTTTTCAGAATGCTTTTTCCCTGCAGATCATACCGTTCGCACGGATAGATGATAAACGCCTGCTCCAGCCAGCGCAGATAGTTATAAATGCTCTCCACCGAAATCGTGCGATGCTCGCTTTTCAGAAAGGTCGAGATGGAGTTTGCGGAAAAGGTCTTGCCCATGTTTTCCACAACAAATTTCACCACGCGGTCAAACAAGTCCTGTCGGTTGATACGATGGCGTTTGACAATATCGCGCGACACCACCGTATGATAAATGCCGTCCACAATCTGATAGGCGGACTGTGCATCGTAGTTGCCGAGAGCAACAATCGGGAATCCGCCGAAGCGGATATATTCGTCCAATAACTCATTGCGGGACAGTTTGCTGTTTGTCTTAAAATCAAGATATTCGCGGAATGACAAGGTATAGACCGGAATCAGAATATACCGCCCGGTCAGATAGGTGGAGATCTCGCTTGACATCAGCTTGGAGTTGGAACCGGTCACATAAATATCGGCGCGTCCGCCCTCCAATAGACTGTTGACCGCCTTCTCCCAGCCGAGAACCTCCTGAATCTCGTCAAGCAGCAGGTAATAACGCCCCTCGCCAGTCATCGCGGAAGTCAGCTCGTCGTACATCTGCTTTGCCGTGATATTTTCGGGGACATCCATTTCGGTGTATTTTTTCAAAATGATGCGGTCGTCACCGACACCGTGCCGTTTAAGCTCTTCTCGGATCATCTCAAAAATCGTGGATTTCCCGCTGCGGCGCACTCCCGCAAGGATTTTCACAAGCGGCTGATCGATAAAAGGTCTTACCGCTTCCACATAATCGGGTCTGTATATCATAACACCGCCCCCTTTCTTTTATAGTATACCATAAAAAAAGAAAATAATCAAGCGTTTTTTTGGCTTTAACCTTAAAAACTTATAAATACAAAGCACTTTATAACATTCCCGAATTTTTTGCGGTTTGCCGCAAAAATTTCAGATACACATTGACAACCTTCGTTTTTTATGCTATAATTGGTATACGAAATTTTTGCGGCACGCCGCATTTATATCTTGTAGGAGGTGCTTTGACCATGAAAATCATGCGCTCGCAGTACTTGAATCAGCTTATCAAAAAAATGCACAACGGTCGTGTAAAAATCATCACGGGCATCTCCGCAGGTATGAAAAGTACCACTTATAAACTTATAAAACAAATTTCTTTTGAAATATGGGTGTAAAAAACTCAAAATGAGTTTTTACACCCAATTTTATTATGCCATATCTTCAACGGAAATAAGATGAACCAAGGGATCGTTCAGCGCAAGGACATGGTCATATCCTTTGCTGTCGATGAGTTTGATATGGCGATAAATTCATATCATTCTCCTTGCGATTTCAAGGCAAAAATGGTATAATAAAAAATAATAATCACGAGATCGTCCGAGAGCGAAAAGCTATCGGACTTTTTCTGATAGAAAAAGTCATTAAATTGATGACTTTTTTTGTTTTATAAAAACTTTTTGGCTCGATTTTAAGCAAAGGCATCTTGCTTTTTGCCCAATAATATGATATACTATTACTAATTCACATAACGAGGTGTAGCGATGGCTGTTTGTTATAATAAACTCTGGAAGCTTTTGATCGACCGGAAAATGAAGAAAAAAGAATTATTGGAGCTTTCGGGGATCAGTAAAGCCGCGTTGTATAAGCTCACAAAAGACGAAAATGTCAATACGGAAATCCTTGTTAAGATCTGCACGGCTCTCGATGTTGACCTTTCAGATATTGTTGAGTTGAAAAAGGAAACGGAAACAAACTAAAATACGGAGAATAAAAATGATAACAGGTGAACTGAAAAATAAAGTTGACTCTATCTGGGACACAATTTGGACCGGTGGCATTACAAGTCCGATCACTGTTCTGGAGCAGATTACATACCTGATGTTTATGAAATTACTGGATGACAATCAGCTGAAAGCAGAGGCAGGTGCAAATGCGCTCGGTATTCAGCTGAAAAAGAAGGTGTTCGGAGATGGTATCTGTGTCATCAGTGAGAATCCCCATGTGGAAACTGAATACAGAAATCTTCGTTGGAATGTCTTTCACAATTTTGAGCCGGGAGCAATGTTCACGAATGTGCAGAACTATGTGTTCCCGTTTATAAAACAAATCGGGGACGGCAAAGATACGGCGTTCAGCCGCTATATGAAGGACACGGTTTTTCTGATCCCCACGCCGAAGGTGCTTGCCAAGGTTGTTGATGGTATCGACGCCATGGATATGAACAATAAAGACATTATGGGCGATGTTTACGAGTATCTTCTCGGCAAGATTGCGGCAGCGGGTGAAAATGGTCAGTTTCGTACCCCTCGTCACATCATCCGGATGATGGTAGAACTGATGAAGCCCACACTGGAAGACCATATTCTCGATCCTGCCATGGGATCGGCGGGCTTCCTGTTGGAATCCTCCAACTATGTTACCAAGCATTACAGCAAAGAGTTGATGCGGGCTGAGAATGCGAATAAGTTCAAAACCGAGATGTTCTCCGGTTTTGACACCGACCAATCTATGCTTCGCATCGGAGCAATGAACATGATGCTTCACGGGGTGGAAGACCCGAACATCAAGTATCAGGATTCACTTTCAGGCGATAACAACGAGCGCAACTGCTACTCGTTGATTATGGCGAACCCGCCGTTTACAGGCAGTGTGTTCCAGGAGGAAATCAGCAAAGACCTGCTTGCGCTTTGCAAGACTCGTAAGACCGAATTGCTTTTCCTTGCGCTGTTTACCAAAATGCTTGAAGTGGGCGGCAGATGTGCCTGCATTGTTCCCGATGGTGTATTGTTTGGTTCTTCCGCTGCTCATAAAGCAATCCGCAAGGAGTTGGTTGACAATCAGAAATTGACTGCGGTCATTTCTATGCCTTCCGGTGTGTTTAAGCCGTATGCCGGTGTATCAACGGCGATTCTGATTTTCACAAAAACCAATGCCGGCGGCACAGATAAAGTTTGGTTCTATGACATGACCGCCGACGGCTATTCGCTTGATGACAAGCGCAGTCCCATCGCAGACAATGATATTCCTGATATCATTGCGCGTTATGAAAACTTTACGGGAGAGGAAGCCCGCGAACGCACGGACAAGTCTTTCTTTGTGCCGAAAGAGGAAATCATCGGCAATGATTACGACCTGTCCATCAATAAATACAAGAAGACCGAGTATGTTGCGGTGGAATATCCATCCTCGCAAGAGATTATGGCAGACTTGCGGATGTTGGAAAAGCAAATTAGTGAGGCAATGGACGAATTGGAGAAAATGCTTTGAAAAAACTATCTCTGTATGGAGTAATGTCTCTGATCAGCGTTATCGTTCGGCAATTCATGCTTCCCAATCCGTTTGAGTGCTTTGGCGAAAAAGCCGTGTTAATCAACTGGATTGCGGAACCGATTATCCAAGGAATCGCTTACCTGATCGTTGGATTGTTCTATGTTAAAGGCTCTGCGCCGGCACTCGGTAGTCTGGCATATTTGGCTGTGTATGCCGCCTGCATCGGATTTCTGTGGTTATGTGGTCTGTTTGCCTTTGCATGGTGGTGGGTGGCGTTGATGGTTATTGCCTTGGTGGCAGTCATCATAGGACTGCTTTTTGTCGGCTCACTTTTATCAGGGGACGACAGATTTGATTAAATAAATTTATATTTGTAGGGATGAAGGATGAGAGAAAGACAATTTACAGATTGTGTCGATATTGTGGGATCTTCTTGCAAACCATTCGAAGGAAATCGGAGATATATCAGCACAGGCGCAGTTGCAACTGATCATATAGACGAGAGCGATGTGGAAATCGTCGATTATAAATCTCGTCCATCAAGGGCAGATTTAATTGTCGAACCGGGTACTTTGCTATTTGCCAAGATGCAAGGCACAAAGAAAACCCTTTATGTTGACAAAGAAAAAGCCGAAAATATTTATTCAACCGGATTCTTTGCATTAAAAGCGAAATCCGGGGTAATTAGCACACGGTGCTTATATCATATGCTTGGGAGCACATCGTTTTTAACCCAAAAAGATAAGAACTGCTCTGGAGCTACTCAAAAAGCTATTACTAACGCTGGCTTAAAAAAGATTCGCGTGTCTATTCCGGACTATCAATTGCAAGAAGCAATTGCGGATCAGCTGGATAAAATATCGTCCGTCATTCAAATGCGACGGTCGGAGCTTCAAAAACTCGACGATCTCGTCAAAGCCCGATTTGTCGAGATGTTTGGAGATCCAAAAAGTAATCCGCATGAGTATGAAAAGCCACAGTTAAAAGAAACATGTAAAGTTATTACGGGAAATACGCCATCAAGAGCGATTCGTGAGTATTATGGAGATTGCTTAGAGTGGATAAAAACGGATAATATTGTTTCGGGCGTACTGAATCCAACAGCAGCCGTAGAGAAGCTGTCAAGATCAGGCGTCGATGTTGGGCGAACGGTCGATGCGGGGACCATTCTTATGGCTTGCATTGCTGGAAGTATTGCAAGTATTGGTCGCGTTTGTGTGACAGATCGTAAAGTAGCGTTTAATCAGCAGATAAACGCCATTGTACCGCAAAAATACAATGTTTTGTTTCTTTATACGCTCTTACAGATTTCTAAGGACTATTTGGTTGAAGAAATTAACATGGCTTTGAAAGGAATACTTTCGAAATCGAAGTTGGAGGAAAAGCACTTTATTCTTCCCCCAATGGAATCACAAGACGAATTCGCTTCATTCGTCGAACAAGTCGACAAATCAAAGTTTGTCGTGCAGCAGGCATTGGATAAGGCACAATTGCTCTTTGATAGCCTGATGCAACAGTATTTCGGCTGATCCTATCACATTGTTTATACTAAAAATCACATAAAAAAGAGGTATGAACAATGGAAAGCAAGATAAAAGAGATCTTAAATGAGATGGCAGAGTACCTGAGTGCAGAGCAACAGAAGAAACTACAACAGGTTTTGATTGTTAAGCTCTCGGAAAACCGCCAAAAAGCCGTTCCTGCAACCAATGAAGACTACAAAAAGCTATTTTTGAATGCAAAAAAAATAGAAGGTTGCTCGGAACGAACGCTGATTTATTACGGCACAACGCTGGATCATTTTTTCTCTGTCATCAAGGAACCGGCAAGGCGTATCTCAACAGAAACGATTCGTGGCTACCTTGCCGATTATCAGCAGATCAACCATTGCAGTAATGCAACGGTCGATAATGTTCGCCGGAATATTTCCTCTTTCTTTTCCTGGATGGAGGAAGAAGACCACATACTGAAAAGCCCGATGCACCGGATTCACAAGATCAAGACCGTAAAGCAAGTCAAAGAAGTGATTTCGGATGAAACAATCGAAAAACTGCGTGACAACTGCCGCTGTTCTCGCGACCTGGCAATGCTTGATATGCTTTATTCCACGGGAATTCGTGTCGGAGAGCTGGTAAAACTCAACATTTCTGATGTCAATTTTGAGGAGCGGGAGTGTGTTGTGTTCGGAAAAGGAGACAAGGAGCGTCGCGTTTACTTTGATGCAAAGGCAAAACTGCATTTGCAGGTCTATTTGTCCGAGAGAACTGATGATAACCCGGCGTTGTTCGTAACACTCGATTCTCCCCACACAAGATTGAAGATCAGCGGAGTGGAAATCCGCTTGCGCGAGCTTGGAAAAAGCGTGGATGCAGGAAGGATTCACCCTCATAAATTCCGGCGTACCATGGCGACGCGAGCCATTGACAAAGGTATGCCGATTGAACAGGTGCAGAAAATCCTCGGTCATTCTCAGATTGATACCACAATGCAGTACGCTATCGTTAATCAGAATAATGTCAAGACAGCACATCGTAAATTCATCGCCTGACAAATTTATATTTGTAGGGATGAAGGATGAGAGAAAGACAATTTACAGATTGTGTCGATATTGTGGGATCTTCTTGCAAACCATTCGAAGGAAATCGGAGATATATCAGCACAGGCGCAGTTGCAACTGATCATATAGACGAGAGCGATGTGGAAATCGTCGATTATAAATCTCGTCCATCAAGGGCAGATTTAATTGTCGAACCGGGTACTTTGCTATTTGCCAAGATGCAAGGCACAAAGAAAACCCTTTATGTTGACAAAGAAAAAGCCGAAAATATTTATTCAACCGGATTCTTTGCATTAAAAGCGAAATCCGGGGTAATTAGCACACGGTGCTTATATCATATGCTTGGGAGCACATCGTTTTTAACCCAAAAAGATAAGAACTGCTCTGGAGCTACTCAAAAAGCTATTACTAACGCTGGCTTAAAAAAGATTCGCGTGTCTATTCCGGACTATCAATTGCAAGAAGCAATTGCGGATCAGCTGGATAAAATATCGTCCGTCATTCAAATGCGACGGTCGGAGCTTCAAAAACTCGACGATCTCGTCAAAGCCCGATTTGTCGAGATGTTTGGAACATTGGATAATCCCGCACGCCAGTTCGAGTATTTCACGTTAAAAGAATTATGTAGTAAAATAACCGATGGAAAACACGGAGGATGCATACAAGAAAGTGGAACCCAACGCTACTTTGTTGGGGCAAGAGAAATATATGACGATGAAGTACATTATGACACGGCTCCAGAAATAAGCATTGCTGATTTTGAAAAGGACTATAAACGCTGTAACCTTGAAATAGGGGATTTTCTCATCGTCAATACTGGGGCTACGATTGGTAAATCCGCGATTGCAAGTGATTATAGAACTGAAAAAACACTACTACAAAAAAGTGTAGCACTACTGAAAGTGAAACGAGAAGTACTTGATCCTATATTTCTCAAATGGTGTTACAGAGTGAATGCCAACATGTACATGGTCGAAAGTGCCTCTGCTCAGCCCAACTTGTTGCTCTCAAAGATCAATTCAACTAAAATATATGTTCCCGAAATTGAATTACAAAGTCAGTTCTCCTCATTCGTCCAACAAATCGCCAAATCAAAGTTTGTCGAGTCAATCCATGTACTAAAACTCATTAAAGAAGCCATTGCCAAGGAGGTTTCACATGACAGAATTAGATAACATCCGAAAGGAAGCACGAAAAGCCACAGAACTCGATACGCCGCAGGATAGAGCCAAAGCGTACCGCGTTGTTTTGTCGTCGGCAATTAACTATATCTTTGAGCAAAGTAAGGTGAAAAAGCCGGAGACTGCCTCTCTTTTGGAGTTGATAGACAGCGAAACGGTGTCCGCGTTTATTGGTGATAGTGATCTCATCAATTCTCTGCATTACATCCGCATCCTTGGCATCAATGCGGAACATGAACAGAAGATCAAAAAAGCAGAGGACAAACTGGCGCAAAGCAATCTGCTGTATTTGATCGGATTGCTTGAAGCGCAAAAAAGTGGTACTCGCGCCGAATATCAAAAACCGCCTTACATGAGCGAGGCAACAACCCGTAAGTTGTATATTGATCTTTATCTGCGCGAAGCCGGATGGGATGTGCTTGAAACCGAAAATGTCTGTGTCGCAGGCAAAGCAGGAATAGAAATTCAAGTCAACGGTATGCCCAATAGTCAAGGAATCGGATTCTGCGACTATGTCCTCTATGGCAGAGACGGCAAACCACTTGCCATAGTTGAAGCCAAAAAGACAAGTGTATCCCCTGAAAAAGGACGCCATCAAGTGGATCTTTACGGCGACTGCATGAAAGCGGTTTACGGATATAAGCCCATACTGTATTATACGAACGGCTACACGACAAAAATCATTGACGGTCTGTATCCTGACAGAACGGTCATGGCGTTCCATACGATTGATGAATTGGAGCTCATGCTGCAGAGAAGAAATCGTAGCGACATCACTGACACGAAAGTTGATCCGAGAGTTGCCGGTCGTCCGTATCAAAGCATGGCGATCACGAATCTTTGCGAGTGGTTCAATCAAAAGCACCGTCGCGGTCTACTTGTTATGGCTACAGGCACAGGCAAGACCCGTGTTTCCATTGCATTGGTGGATGTACTCACCCGCAACAACTGGGTGAAAAATGTCCTGTTCCTTGCAGACAGAACCTCGCTTGTTCATCAGGCAAAGGTGAATTTCAACAAACTGCTTCCCAATATGAGTATTTGCGAACTTTCGAGCAGTGACGAGAAGGACTACAATGCGCGATTGATGTTCTGTACCTATCAGACCATGATCAATTACATAGATGCAGAAGATAAGAGATTTACATCGGGAAGATTTGATCTGATCATTATCGACGAGGCGCACCGCTCGATTTTCAATAAATACGGTTCTATCTTCTCATACTTTGATAGCTTGCTTGTCGGATTAACCGCTACGCCGAAAAGCGAGGTGGATGCCAATACCTACCGTGTTTTTGGCTGCGAATCGGGAATGCCAAACTTCGACTATTCACTTGAAGAAGCGGTCAAGGATCACTATCTCGTGAATTACAAATCGTTCAACAGGACCACAAAAATCCTTTCACGCGGAGCAAAATACAATCAGTTAAGCGATGAGGACAAGCTAAAAGTCGACCAATATCTGATTGAAGAACCGCCGACACCTGATTTTACGATTTCCGAGAAAAGTTTTTTCAAAATCATTTATAACAAAGATACCTGCAAGCGAATCATCGAAGAATTCATGACTAACGGTATCAAAACAAATGGCGGTGAGTTGATCGGAAAAACAATCGTGTTCGCCTACAACCATCACCACGCAGAAATGATTGTGGAATGCTTCCATGAGATGTACCCGAACTATCCGGCAAACTACTGTCAGTTGGTGGATAACTATGTCAAGTATGCAGATGACCTGATCACCAGGTTTGAGGAAGACGAGGAATTCAGAGTCGCCGTTTCGGTTGATATGTTGGATACCGGCATTGATGTGCCGGCAGTCGTCAATCTTGTATTTTTCAAGCCTGTAAAATCCAAAATTAAATTTGTTCAGATGATCGGTCGCGGTACGCGCTTGTGTCCTGATCTGTTTGGCAAAGGCAAAGATAAAACTCATTTTATTATTTTCGATTATTGCGGGAATTTTGAATACTTTGATCAGAATCCGGACGGAACTGATGGCTCGTCGGCACTTTCGCTTTCCCAAAGGTTCTTTGAAATCAGACTTGATATTCTGTACGAACTTCAAAGGATCGAATATCAGAGTACGGAGTTCGGGAGAAGTTATTATCAAAAACTCAAAGAAACACTACATTCCGAAATCTGCAATATTAAGAAAAACAGCGCTCGCTTGCAAGTTCGAGCGGCGATGGAATGGGTAGATAAGTACAGTGATTTTGATGTATGGACTTGCCTCTCGCCTGTCATGGTAAAAGAGATAAAATTGCACCTTGTTCCGCTTCTTGATAGTGGAATCAAAGACAAAGATCTTGTCATTGCTTTTGATATCCGAATGCTTGATGTTGAATTGTCTGTGCTTTTGCAAGGGAATGTGGCGAAAGCGAACCGTGATGTCAAGGTTATTCGTGAAGTTGCACAATATCTGTTGACCAAAGCTTCAGTGCCGCAGATTTTTGAGAAAGCCGAACAGCTCAAGGCTTTGGTTAGTGATCAGTTCTGGTCTTCTCCCTCTGTCGAACGAATGGAGGTAATCCGCGAAGAAGTTCGAGACCTCATGAAATATCTTGAAAGCGGAAAGAAAGTTCAGATTGATGTGGATATTCAGGATGAAACCGAATCAAGTGGTTATCAAGATGATGGCGGTGGTTTTGATATAAGAACATATCGAGAAAAGGTGCTTGATTATCTTGCGGCACATTCCGACAGTCCCGTCCTGCGGAAAATTCAGCGTATGGAACAGATTAATGCATCGGATCTCAAAGAGCTTGAACACATCCTGTGGGACGAACTTGGAACAAAAGAAGACTACGAAAAATCAACCAACATTGACAATTTGGCTGTGTTTGTGCGCAGTTTAATAGGGCTCAGCCAGGACGCGATCAATGAAAAGTTCGGTGACTTTCTAAATGGCAATACGCTAAATGCTCAGCAACAAGAGTTTGTCAAAGCAATTATTAACTATGTCAGGGAAAACGGAGATATCCGTCGTGAGGATTTGATTGAAAAGTCCCCGTTTGATAACTATGACATCTTGACGTTGTTCGGCGAGAACATAACAACGGTACTGACAATTGTCAATGTTCTTCATGACAGCGTAAATGTCGCGGCTTGAAATGGCAGAAGGAGTGGGAGTAATGGACGAAAAAAGAGTATGGGGAATACACACACAGGATGATTCGCTTTTTCTTCAACATAGTGTTATTGCAATTGGGTGGAAACAGATGGGCGATTTATCTTTGATTAACAATTCCCGAGAAGCTTTCAAGGAATCATATATAAATACATACCCAGCCAGCAAAAAAGGAGCCGTTGCAAACGGCGCCGGGATGCTGTACCGTTTTATTCATGAAGTACAAATCGGAGACTATGTCGTTTTTCCTTCAAAAACAAACAGAGAGATTAATATTGGCGTAATTGAAGGCGATTATCAATATGTTCCTGACGCAGTAGAGTATAGTCAGCAACGCAAGGTGAAGTGGTTGAAGCATCTGCCAAGGACGGCTTTTTCACAAGGCGCATTATATGAAGTTGGTTCGGCAATGTCATTTTTTTCGCTGAAGAACTATGCCGATGAGTATCTTGCGGCATTGGACAAAAACTTTCAGAAATCGGCGATTGAACAGGAAGATGATACAGTTGCTGCAACAGCTGAAGACATTATTGAGACCACTCGGGATTTTATTTTGAAAGAATTGAGCAAAAATCTCAAGGGATATGACCTGGAAGAATTTGTGGCTGATTTACTTTGCGCAATGGGATATCGCACTTCGCTTTCCTCTCATGGAGGTGATAGCGGCATTGATATCACTGCGTATAAGGATGAGCTTCCGCCAAGAATCCTTGTTCAAGTCAAAAGTCAGGACGGAGATATCAAAGAAACAACAATTCAATCACTTAAAGGTGCAATGCGTGAAGGTGATTACGGTTTGTTTGTTACGCTTTCCAACTATACTAAAAACGCAAAAAAATATTTGGAAAGTACACCGATTATTCGTGGAATCAACGGTACAGAATTAGTGGATCTCGTACTCAAGTATTATGATCAATTAAGTGATAAATACAGAAAAATGATTCCGTTAAAGAAAGTGTTTATCCCATCACCACCCGAAACAAATTAAATAACTAACGATAATGCCACACAGCCCCTTGATTCTTTTCTGAATCAAGGGGCTATTGCTGTCTCGCCACACGCCCCAAATTCGGGCGAGTGACGGCTTTCTGATTTGCGTGCGGGAAAGCGCTCCTCCGAGCCATTCAAAGCGGACACAGGCGATTCCGGCGGGCGTGCGAGGGGGATGCGGCACGAAGTATGATTTCAGGGCGTTACACCTCAGAATTGAAGCGATTATCGGCAGTATACAATGGATTTCACGAGTATTTTCAAGGGTCGATTTTCAAGCGGGAGAAAGGCAGTGCGTCAAACGCCCTGCCGGATTCACAGCGGACGGCAGAGCCGACCGCATTTCCTCGCGTTTTGACCGCATTTGCTCGTTTTTTCGCGCATATCGGTTGGAAAAAGGCAGTGTGTCAAGCATGCGTATATTTGCGGAATCGGTGTGTCAGCCATACGCAAGATTCCGCAAAACAGGCGGATTTTTCGCCTGTTTGCGGGCATTTCCCGTGTGTCAGGTATACACACAAAAAAAATCAATATCTCTGCAACCAAGGGGGTAGTGTTTGTATCAGGTGAACCATGGGTGGGTTCACCATGAACCCCCAATGTGAACTATACAAGAGAAAGAATATATAGAGAAACAGAAAAAGAACAACAAAGAGGATGCTTATATTTCCGTTGCGCCGCGAATCGTTTCCCGAGTGCACCGACGGGAATCAGCCGATCCGGTTTTCTTTTTCTGCTTTTTATTTTTCCGAAAAAAGATTTCGTGAAAGATGTTTTTTGATTCGATTATCAAACTCGAGAGAGTGCCGACCGTCTTTCCGCAAAAAAGTTTGACATTTTTTTCGTCCAAACGCGAAAAAAGTGTGGAATACAGGGTGAGGGGACTTTCCCTGAAAAAAAGTTTCCGCCGACAGGTTGTAAAATCTGAAAAAAGTGTGGAATACAGGGTGAGGAAGTTTTTTCAAAAAACTTTTCGCTCAAACCACAAAAAAGTGTGGAATACAGGGTGAGAGGACTTTCCCTGAAAAAAAGTTCCCACTGAAGGGCTATCAAACCCGAAAAAAGTGTGGAATACAGGGTGAGGGGAAAAATAATCCTCCGGGTTCATTGACAACCGAATAAAGGGATACCGAGGTAGCATCCCACCTTGCCCGAAAGGGCG
>ERZ857998.3118-NODE-3118-length-14127-cov-9.707860_pt1 | contig 14127 bp, 9 predicted proteins | sample MGYA00519954_ERZ857998 | MGnify/ENA primary metagenome ERZ857998 (study PRJEB31778, sample SAMEA3449424) | human gut metagenome | biome: human gut; feature: human-associated habitat; material: faeces | place: United Kingdom | collected 2010/2012 ...
CACGCCGCCGCCTGATCTGCCATGTGGTCAGCGCAAGGCATCCGGCAAGAGATGTACAGAGGGAGAATCCCCACAAGCCTAACACGCTGTTGTCGCCGGTCTTTGGGATTTGCAGCCGCTTCGGGTCGATCCAGCCCATCAGGCCGCCGGGAGCCTTGCCCTGCACCAGCTCATACTTCTCAATGAAGCGGTGGAGCATGGCGGCGATCTCAGCGCGGGTCGCCGTGCCCTGCGGGTCAAGCAGATTGCCGGATTTTCCCTTCACAAGACCGCTGCCGACCGCCCATTGCATCGCCGTCTTTGCGTAATCCGTGATCTTGTCCGCGTCCTTGAACTTGTCCAGATTTCCCTTGACGGTCAGATCGTAGCCCTTGTAGTCTGCGTAGCGGTAGAAGATGGCTGCAAGCTGTTCGCGGGTGATGGGATCGTCCGGGCCAAATTTGTCTTTGCCGTAGCCCGCAAAAATGCCGTTCTCCGCCGTCCATGTGATCGCGTCAGCGTACCACTTTCCGGCCTCCACATCGGTAAAGCTGTTTTTGCCCTTCGGCGCGGGGCTGCCCTCCATGCGCCAGAGAATGGTCGCCATCATGCCGCGCGTTGCCGTCCCATGCGGACTGAACAGGGTCTTGCTCGTGCCGAGCATCAGGCCGTTTTCGTAGACGAACATCACATCGCCGTAGAACCAGTCCTTTTCAGAAACATCGGTAAAGGGATTCGCGCCTGTACCCGGATTTTCGTCCACGCGCCAGCCTGCATACACGGTCATATCCTTCGTCAAATAAACGCCAGAAACCTTGTTCATCAGGCTGCGTTCGCTGTACCAGCCGATAAAGGTGTGGCCGCGCCAGGTCGGGAAGTACTTTGTCAGGTCAATGTAGGTATTGTACGTTCCCTGCACGCTGGGAATATCACTGCCTCCGCCTGTTTCAAAGCGCAGCGTGTAGTAGGTGACGGGCGGATTGTAGCCGCCGCCACCGCCGCCGGTGTCCTTCTCGAAGATGGCCTTGACCTCCACGTTGGCACTCGGCATGGTGAACTTGTCGTCCTTGATGGTCACGCCGCCGCTGATGACCTGCCACTCCTTGAAGTGGTAGCCGGTTTTGGGCGTAGCGGTCAGGATGATTTCTGTGCCGACAACAGCTTTTGCGTGAGAGGCGGAAGCCGTTCCGTTTCCGTCCGTTTTCACGGTGATGGTAAACTCGGTGGGTGCAGGGGGTGCGTCCTTCTCAAAGATTGCTTTGACCTCCACATTGCCGTCCGGCATGGTGAACTTATTGTCCTTGATAGTCACATTGCCGCTGATGACCTGCCACTCCTTGAAGTGGTAGCCCTCTTTGGGCGTGGCGGTCAGGGTGATCTCCGTGCCGGTCGCAGCGGTGGAAGGAGTTGCGGTGCCAGTGCCGTTTCCGTCATTACCGACGGTGATGGTGTAGGTGGTGGGGGTAATAACGCTGTTTTCCCACAGCGGCTTGATTTCGGTATCCCTGTCCACTGTGTAGGAATCGCCTACCTTGTACTCCGCGCCGCCGATCTCCCAAGCCTTGAACTCCTGATCGGCGGGAGCGGTGAAGCCGCAGGCGGGCAGGATGTAATTTGTCCCTGCCTTGACGGTAACAGGCTCCATGCTGCCGCTGCCGCCGTTGCCGTTGAAGGTGATAGTAAAGTCTGCGAGCGGCTTTCCTTCACCCACCGTGACCTCCGCATCGGGGCTGGCAAAGTGGTTGTTATCCTCCGCATAGCGAACGAAGTAATTACCAGCGGACAGGTTTTCAATCTCGATACCGGTGCAGGCGGTGTAGATAGTTTCGCTCTCCGCACGGTATTCCATCGTTGCATCCACGCCGGTGATCTTGCCGTCGCTGCCGCCCTCGGTAGTGGGCGCGACACCGATCAAGCCGTTAGGCGCTTCCTGCGTGGCTTTGCCGATGCTCCACGCCGCGGTCACGGCATCGGTGCTGCCGTCCGCCCATTTGCCGGTCTGTGATGTGACGCGAACGGTGTAATCGCCCGCGTCCGTGGCGGTGTTGCCGGAGATGTCCATTGTGGCGGGATCATAGCCGCTCACGGTCGCGGTATGCACAGAGCCGTTATAGGTATATGTTCCCGTTACGCTGATGTTGGGCTTTGCGGGATCGGTGGGCACGGGAGGCGCGTCCTCCTCGAAGATTGCTTTGACCTCTACATTGCTGTCCGGCATGAGGAACTTATCGTCCTTGATGGTCACATTGCCGCTGATGACCTGCCACTCCTTGAAGTGGTAGCCGGTGTTTGGCGTGGCAGTCAGGGTGATCTCCGTACCGGCCGCAGCCTTTGCGGGAGATGCGGAAGCCGTTCCGTTGCCTCCGCTGGTCACGGTGACGATGAACTCGGTGGGCGCAGGCGCGTCCTTCTCGAAGACAGCCTTGACCTCCACGTTGGCGCTCGGCATGGTGAACTTATCGTCTTTGATAGTCACATTGCCGCTCATGACCTCCCACTCCTTGAAGCGGTAGCCTTCGTCAGGCTTGGCGGTCAGGCGAATCTCCGTGCCGACCACGGCTTTTGCAGAAGATGCAGAAGCCGTTCCGCCGCCCTCTGTGGTCACGGTGATGGTATGCTCGGCAGGCGCGGCTTTGGTTATCGTAATAGACAGCTCCTTCGTATTGCTGCCCGCGCTGTTAGTAGCCTTGACGGTGAAGGTGGCGGTTCCTTCCGCAGTAGGCGTGCCGCTGATCTCACCGGTATCCGCGTTCAGGCTCAGACCGGCAGGCAGACCGCCGTCAATGCTCCATGTGATAGGTGCTGTGCCGGTGGCGGTCAGGGTCTGGCTGTATGCCTCGCCCACCTTGCCGTCCGGCAGGGTGTCCGTGGTGATGGTGGGTGCAGCATCGGGGGCATTGACCGTCACCGTGCAGGTGGCAGTGAACAAACCGTCATGTGTGGTGGCGGTAATGACAGCCGTCCCGCCTGCCACGGCGGTGACAACGCCGTCCTCGGAAACCGTGGCGACAGTCTCGTTGTCGGAGGTCCAGCGCACCTTTTTGTTGGTGGCGTTATCAGGCGTCACGGTGGCGGCCAGGGTCTTGCTCCCGCCCACATCAAGGGTGATGCTGCTCTCGTTCAGCGATACGCCGGTGACAGAGACCACTTTGTCGTTGTAATAAACATTGACCGTTTTCTCCGTTACGTTTCCGGCCTTGTCGGTCGCGATAAACTTATATGTGCAGCTTTCTTCATAAGGAGCGCTAAACGAAACTGATTTGGTTTCGTCGGCATCGGATATCGAAATGGGGTTTCCGTTTACCGAGAAGGAATCAAGATTCGTATCTATGGCTATTACATCACTTATAGGATATGCAGTAATCGTTTCACCATCATCTCGATAATACGTTTTACCATCTTCAATGCCGACGATCTCAGGGGGCGTGGTGTCAATCACAATGCGGCTTGTTGTCCTGAGATAGGTGACATTGCCCTCTGCGTTGGTGAGCTTCGCATAAACGATGTGCTGACCGTCCGTGTTCAGCTTGAGAGGCTCGGTGTAAGGGGTAAAGTCTCGTTTTGTGCATCTGGCCTTCGTGAGGTCCTCATCGGTGATCAGATAGCCAATCTCCACCGGCTTACCGCCGGATTTCGGAGCGGAGATGGTTACAGTTTGCTCCGTGTTGTAAAACCGTGCGGAATAGTCGCTTTCGAAGCCATTCCATACGGTGTCCTCACCTTCAATCTTAATTTCACCCTCCGGATACCATGCCGCCGCCCACTGCGCCGTCAGCGTGATGCTCTGTACGTTTTTATCTCCCGCAAGATCCGCATAGGTGGTTCCGGGAAACACGGGTTTGCCGGAACAGCTCCAGCCGCGGAACTCATAGTCGGTTCTGGTGGGAGGCTCCACACCGTCCAGCACGCGCTGCTCCCACCTGACGCCGGTTTTATTGCTGATACTCGTGCCGCCGGCAGTATCAAACTTTACGGTGTACGAGGGCTGCTCGTCTCCGCTGATGGTGAAGTAGTGCTCCGCCTTGCCGCAGTAGTTCCCCGTGCCGTACAGCGTCACCTTGGGGGCTTTTTCCGGGTCAAAGCCCGCATCGTTCGGGTTGAGGGTGTAGGGATATACATTGTTGGAATAGGTGGCAGTGTAGTCTGTGTTCTCCGTTAGCTGCTTCGTTTCGTTCTCGCCTGTCTTATGAGAAAGCCCCGTCAGCTTCTTTTCGCTGCCGTCATAGGCGCAGTCCGTCAGCCCCTCCATCGTCAGAAGCCCCTTCTCATAGCAATATCCAATATCATACTTGCCGCAGAGCGAGCATTTGCCGTATTTGTCGAGGCTATGGTCAATGCGCGTTCCGTTGACGGTGCTGCCGCAGATGGAGATGTTTTCCGCTGGATTACCCGGCAGCTTCTTTGTGTGCAGGTCGTCATAGACATAATCGGAATCGTCCATGTTCCTACTTTTCGTATGCCGGAAGGATTCCACTGTGCTGTCCATGACCTGAATATAGGCATTCAGGGAAGACTTGTAGCTGATTCCGATGCCGGGAACATATTCGGTATCATCCCCAAACAGCCAGCCGCCTTTTGCGGTCACGGTGCTGTTTTCAATAAAGATCCGTAGCGCTCCATCTCCGCTGGAAGCTACGCCGCGACCGATGGCGGTACTCCATCTGTCACGGGTGCGGGCAAACACCCGGCTGTTCGCAATGCGAATGACGCTATTGCCGGGATCTTTCGTATACCTGCCGCCGCCGATGGCTACGCCATCCTTGAAACCCGGAATATCAATCTGGCTGTCCTGAATGTCAATACGGTCAAAGGTGCCATACTCTCCGCAGCCAATGCCGAAGCCATTTCCACGATCCTCGCTGCTCTGACGGATGCTGCTGCCGTGGATCACGATCTCGCCGACAGAAGTGAATTTGCCTGTGGAGCCGAGGACATCGTTCGTTACCACGGTGCTGTTCGTGATCTCCAGCCGTTTCAGCTTCCGCTGGGTCATTCCTTCTTCGCCCATATAAATGCCGTTCGTGACGAGCTGGGAATCCCGGATGGCGATGCTCCCGCTATCGCCGGTACGGATGCCATTTGCTCTGGACAGCGTGATCTCACTGTTTTCAATCTGTATCTTTCCGTTATTGCCAACCTGTATTCCTCCTCTTGCCTCAGTGTATGTTGACAGGATGCGGCAGTTTCGGATGGTGAGATCGCCTCCCGTGTTATCGCCGACCTCATTGCCAATCAGAATGCCCTCACCGCCAAGGAACGGAAGCTCGGCGTCAAGAATGGTGATATTTTTTGCGCTGCCGCCAATGCAGGCGCCGCTCCTGCTGGAAATGGATTTGATTGCATTGCCCTGAATGTTGATGCTTCTGCCACCATTGCCGCCGATAGCTACGCCAGATCCTTCAACAGAAACATCGATCTCGCCGCCGGTGATACTGACATCGGCATAGCCGCCGATGCCAGCCGCATCGCCTTTTCCGATTGCGGTGACCTTGCCGCCGGTGATGCTGACGCTGCCTGCGCTATATTTAGGGGTGCCAATAGCAGCAATTTCATTCGAGACAGCTTTTATGGTGCCGTCGGTGATTTTTACCGTTGCTGTACCAGCAGAGCCGATACCTAAGCCATCTCTGGCGGAGTACGCATCTATGTTGCCGCCGTTGATGGTTATGTTATTAATGACATCATCAGACCCAATCCCACTTCCAGCGCCAAGGCCTATGGGACTACCTTCGCCGAGACCTCCTCGTGCCGTTATATTGCCGCCGTTGATGGTGATGATGCCGTTGCGCCCCGTGGCAATCGCATCTGCGCGAGCCTCAGCCACGACCGTGCCGCCATTGATGGTAACGCTGCCGCCGTAACCCAGGACGCTCCCAATCCCATTGTTATAGAAGGCATCATACCTTTTTGCCGCTTCGGTGCGGACAATGCCGCCATTAATGGTAACGCTGCCGCATTGCCTGATATCGGATTCATATGACCAGGTAACGTTATCTCCGCTGCTTCCGCCGATGCAGGCGGCGCCAGCCTGCCCCCTGGCGCGGATATTACCACCGTTGATGATGATATCGCCATCGCTTTCGATGAGACCACTGTTGTGTTTTCTATAGCGCACACTGCTGCCGATGCCGGTCATTCCTCTATCCGGCCATACATAGTATTTAATGTCAGACGTGGGTTCCTCTTCTGAGAGGCACGCCGTCAGCTTGCCCATGGTGTTCTCGTCGGTGCTTTGGGCGTAGACGGTGAAGGTATCGCCCTCCTTCACATTGATGCCCCACTCCGTTGTGAGGTGGCTGCCGTTCGTCAATATCAGATTGACCGCGCCGTGGGTGTCCAAGCGGGGCGTGAAGGTCACGTTGCCCTTCACCACATACCAGCCGGCGGGCAGATCGTACCATTTGTCGTCGCTATTGAAAAAATCATCGATAATAACGCTTTCCAGCACCGTGTATTTGGTGCAGGTCTGCTGCTTGCCGTCTTTGTCCAGATAGGTGATCGGTTCAGTGGAAATCTTCATTGGCTCCATCCACTGCGCCACCAGCTCCATATCCCCAGTCACAGAATATCTGAAATTCCACTCCGGCATATTGTAGTATTTGTTGTCCAAATCGTTTTTGTCATACCAGCCGATAAAAGTATAACCTTCCTTGACAGGGTCAGCGGGCCTTTGTACTTGCTGCCCCTGCTGAATAGTCTGGGACTCTACCTCGCCGCCTCCATTGGAATCAAAGGTCACCGTCACATTTGTGCTGTCAGGAATCTCACCCTCGGCAAAGGCTGCTGTCGGCAGCAGCGTCAGCACCATGCAGCATAGAAGCAGGATGCTAAGTATTCGTTTCTTCATTGGCTTTTCTCCTCCTGTTCTTGCGGGTCTGGCTTGCCTGTCCCGCCTTTTTTCTGTTTTTCCCTGCTTCTGAGCCGGAAGCACAGCGCGGTGATCGCCGCCGCCGCGGCAAAGGAGACGACGGCCACCAGCACATAGCCGCCCGCGTCCTCCCGCAGCAGCATCGCGCCGAATACGCCCCATGCTTCCGGTTGCCCCGGCCCGACGACCGTGCCCGCCGTCTGCATCAGCGCCGCGCACAGCAGCATACACGCTGCGGAGAGGCTTATTGCCTCGCGCCGCTGCCTCCGGCGGGTGTTTTCCCGCACCCGCTGCTTGACGAGTGCGACCCGTCTTGCGGTATCGTACATATCGTTTGAACCTCCTCTCTGGATTTTTTGAAATGCGGCTTAAAAACCCCTTCACTTATATAGGTACAAAAAATCGAAAAAACTCTCACCCAAAACGCAAAATTTTTCAAAAAAATTTGAGAGCCGCCAAAAAGCAGCTCTCAGGGAGTGGTTATTCGGTTATTTCCTCTGCGATAAGCGGAAAGCGGACAACTTTCCCGCCGCCACCAGCAGCGCCGGCAGGGCGTAGGCCACATACTGCGCCGCGCCGCCGTAGGCGATGAGCAGATTGTAGATGGCGTGGAGGGTGATGGCCGCGCCCAAGAGGCCGCAGGTGCCTGCGATCTTCAGCCACGTCCGCTGCCATGTGTATGCAAGTCCGCCGCCCACGATCAGGCCGCAGAGGACGTGCATCGCTCCCGTGCCGAAGCCCCGGAAGAAAATGAAGGAGAAGCGGTCCGCACCGTTCTGGATGAGATATACGCTTTTGTCGATACTGGCGCTCCGCAGCGTGGACAGGGACAAACGGTAAAGCGAGGAGAGCGTTTGTCTCAAAATTATTTTTCGGGAATAACCTCCAAAAGCAAAGGCATACGAACTCTGTTCTTTCAATTGAGTTCGTATGCCTTTTCTAATTGCTTCGGGTGTATCCAAAGTCTTCCAACGCGCCCAGACAGCGGACCTTTTCGTGCTGCCGGTCACATTTTCAGTTTTCAGATACACCCTAAAAAGAGCAATATTCTTAAATATGAATTTCAGTTATAATATTTCCAGTTTGAGGAACTTCCTTTGCATCAGCGGATTATTCCTCTGCATCCTCCGGGTCCGGCTTTTCCTCTGCCGGGCGGGGCTGCTTGGTCGTGATGACGGCCTCAACACGGTGGATGGGCGTGCCGAGCGCGTAGAATTTTTCCTCATAGCCGGTCATAATGCCGACCGGGCCGTTCGCGTGCAGATCGTCGGTGACATTCCGCAGTTCGAGGAAGCAGCTTTCCATTTCCGGCAGCGACCAGGCAAACAGATTCGCGTTGTCGGTCTTGAAGTGGATCTGCCCGCCGAGCTTCAGCACCTTCTTGTATTTTTCGAGGAAAGTGTGGTACGTCAGGCGGCGCTTGGCGTTCTTCTTGCGCGGCCACGGGTCGCAGAAGTTGATATAGAGCAGGTCGATCTCGTCGTCCGCAAAAAACTGGTCGATATTCGCCGCGTCGAGCGAGACGAAAAAGACGTTTTTGAGGCCCTTACGGATCGCGGCCTCCATGGCGAGGACAAGTGCGTCCTGCACGCGCTCGATGGCGATCAGCAGCACATCCGGCTCGGCCTCGGCCGTCTCTACAGTGAATTTTCCCTTGCCGCAGCCGACCTCAACGCGAAGCTCCCGGCAGTCCGGCATCAGGCTGCGCCAGTTGCCGCGCAGCGCCTCCGGGTCATGGATCCAGACAGACTCGCAGGCCTCCATCCGCGGGGCCAGATTGTTTCTTCTTCTCATTCGCATATGCGTTTCCTGCTCTTTCTGAAATGTTGGTGGGTGTTAGGCCATTGTTTGGGCCGGGTTCTGCCCAATCTGCTGTGGGCGTTGTAGGGGCCGGCGACTCTTTCGGCCCGAAAATGTTGCAAATTCGCCGTAGATTTCCGAAAAACCGCTGTTTTCTGCGGACGGACAGAGTCGTCCGCCCCTACCGGCTGCGGCTGCTTTAACGGAACATATTACGGTTCTTCCGGGGTCCTCGGCTTCTTTGCCGGTTTGGGATCGCCGGAGGCGAAGGCCCAGATTTTGTTGAAGAAGGGCTTATTGAAGTAGAACAGCCAGACGGCAACTGCGCCGAGGGCGATGGTCAGGAGAGACGAGACGCTCACGTCGGACAGGAAGTGCATCCCCATGCGCAGGCGTGAAACTGCGACAGCAAGCGTCCAGACGCCGCCGAGGACCATGAACAGCTTTTCCTTATCGTGCAGGCGGCGGTAGAGCGTCGGCAGGAGGATCAGGAGCATGGAGCAGGCAGCGCAGGCCGTATGGCCAGACGGGAACGAACGGAAGTCATCCGACGAAACGCCGTCGGCGACGAGCTTTTTCTTGAGCGCCGTGCCGGCCTGCCACCAGTTGGAGAAATAGATGTCGTTGCCCGTGGAATAGATCAGACGCATACGGGCGCGGCCCCAGGGAACCTTGATGATGTTGATCAGCAGCATGATGCCGACACAGACCACGATCACCGTGCAGATAAAACGAAGGATCGTCTTGGTCTGGCACTCGCGCGTCAGGAACAGCAGCGCAGCCGCCATGAGCGCGTCGACAAACACCGTCACGAGCAGCGCGACAGGCATGGGCAGGGCAGGCACATTGTCCGTCGCCTCATGGACGGAGAGGAATATGCTCGCAAGCGTCAGGCAGACGCCGAAGGCCAGAATAACAATGTTCAGTTCCGGGCGGAATTTGGCGCGGTGGACGATCAGCAGAACGCCGCATCCGGCCAGAAGCGAAAACGCAGGCAGCTCGCCGAAGGCGGCAAAGAACTGGCCGATGGAGCTTTCGTGGCCGGGATAGAGAAATTTGGAGATCGGCAGGTCCCAGATCGAGCCTGCGATCAGCATGACCAGCAGCACAAGCGCCGCCGTCAGCGCACAGCGCATATACGTACGTTTGAGTTTTTTCATGAAATGCCTCTTTGATTGGTTATTTTTTGACAGTATAGCACAAATGTCCGCAAATGACAAGTTGACGCGTGCTGCAAAAGCTGATATCATCGAAACGTCGGCTGACGCTGGAAAAGAGGGTGCGTTATGAAGCATGTGCAATTTGATTATGTAAACAAGTTTTCCTGTCTGGCGGGCAAATGCCCGGATACCTGCTGCAAGGACTGGCAGATCATTCTGGACGAGGACGCCATCGCGCGCTACGCTTCCCTGCCCGGTGAGCTGGGCGAACAGGTGCGCGCGGCTATGCTGACGGAGAACGGTGAGACGCGCTTCCGGGAGCGGGGCGGGAACTGCGTTCTGCTGCGTGACGACGGCCTCTGTCCGCTTCAGGCCGCATACGGTGCGGAAATGCTCTGCCGCACCTGCTTTACGCACCCGCGCTTTACCGAGGAATACGGCCAGACGGCGGAGCTGACGCTCTCCGCCTCCTGCCCGGAGGCGGCAAGACTTCTGCTGGAGCACGACGCGCCGCTGACGCTGACGGAAACGGACGACGGCGGCCCGGTCATACCGAACGAGCTTGACCCGGCATTATATCCGGCGCTGCTTGCCGCGCGGACGGCTTCGATCCGGCTGGCGCAGGATCGCGCACGGCCTGTTGCAGACCGCCTGGCGCTCATTCTGCTGCTGGCACGACGGGTGCAGCGTCTGCTGGACGAGGGGCGGGACGAGCTTGTCCCGGTGCTGGCGCGGCGGTTCCTTGGAAAGCAGTATCAGGATCGTAGTCTTGTCCGGCTGGCGCGGCTTCGCAGCAGAAACGGACGGTTCTTCCCGTGTTGGATGGTCCTCAACAATATGGAGCATCTGACGCGCCGCTTCGGGGTCATGCTGGACGCGGCAGTCGGTCAGGACGCGCCGCCCGCCCCCTTCCGGGACGCGTTTTCCGTCCAGTACGAAAATCTGACGGTCTATTTTCTGTTCCGCTATGCACTTAAGGCCGTCAACGACCGGCAATATCTGGCGCGGGTCGAGCAGTGCGTGTTTCATCTGCTTTGCCTGCGCGAACTTAGCGCAGATGCTGCAACGGTGCAGGAATTGACTGAAGTGGTGAGTCTGTACAGCAAAGAGGTCGAGCACTCGGCAGAAAATCAGGCGCTGCTGCTGAAGCTTTTCCGGCGCAGAACACTTAGATGGCAGTATCTGGCGTTGATTCTTGATTATTGATTGTCTGTGCGCCGGGCGCGGACAAAATTCGCTTCTGTTTTGCCCAGAAACGGACAACTTTTTTCGTGGAAAGCGACAAATTTATAAAATACCACTTTACTTTCAAGCGTTAAAGTGTTACCATAATTACGCCTGAACCCCACTATTAATAAAGGAGATATTTTATCTTGAACAATCGAAATAAACACTCTGATCCTGACAGCCAGCTCTACAGCGCCATTCTCAAGCTCCAGACTGTCGAGGAATGCTATGATTTCTTTACCGATCTTTGCACGTTTTCCGAGCTCAAGGCCATGGAGCAGCGCTTTGAGCTGGCGAAGCTTCTGAATGACGGCCTGATCTACAACGACATTCTGGAAAAGACCGGCGCTTCCAGCGCAACCATCAGCCGCGTCAACCGCAGTCTCAACTACGGCATGGGCGCGTACCGCATCATCTTCGACCGCATGAAGGAAGAGGAGCAGAAGCAGAAGCAGAAGGAGCAGCAGGCGTGAGCGCATATGAAGCGCTTGCGGGCTGCTATGACGAGCTGACCTACGATATCCGATACGAAAAAACGCTGACCTTTTTTGAGCGGCTGTGCGCGCGGGAGCAAGTGCAGCCGCATTTGGTTCTGGATCTGGCCTGCGGCACGGGTTCATTGTCCATGCTGCTGGCCGGGCGCGGATACCGGGTGATCGGCGCAGATCTGTCGGAGGATATGCTGGCGGAGGCAGAGTGGAAGGCGCGGGAGCTGCCGGAGGGCAGCCGCCCGTTTTTCATCTGCCAGCCGATGCAGAGGCTTCGTCTGGCGGAGCCGGTGGACGCGGTGATCTGCGCGCTGGACAGCCTCAACTATCTGACGCGTCCGGACGACTGCCGGAAGACGCTCCGGCGCGTATACAATGCGCTGAAGTCCGGCGGGCTGTTCGTGTTTGATATCAACACGCCCGCAAAGCTGCGCGGTCTGGACGGGCAGGTATTTCTGGACGAGACGGACGACACCTACTGCGTCTGGCGGACAGAGTTTGACGCAAAAAAACGGCTGTGCTTTTATGGCATGGACATTTTCCGGCTGAACGGCAGCCTTTGGGATCGCTCGTTTGAGGAGCATATCGAATATGCCTATGAGCCGGACGAGCTTGCGCTGTGGCTCGAAGAGGCGGGCTTCACACACATCCGGCAATATGGCGACCGCGTGCTGCGCGCACCAAAGCAGGATGAGCAGCGTATTTATTTTTCCGCAAAGAAGGACTGACTATGAAAGACGAACTTGTACGCGCCATGACGAAGGACGGCTTTGTAAACGCCGTCGCCGTCACCACGACCGGCATTGTCGAGCGTGCGCGGCAGATCCATAAAACACTTCCGACCGCAACAGCGGCACTCGGCAGGCTTTTGACGGCGGCGTCCATGATGGGTAATATGCAGAAGGTCGACGACGGCTCCATCACGCTCCAGCTCAAGGGAAGCGGGCCGCTGGGGCGGCTGCTTGCCGTGTCGGATGCAGAGGGCAATGTGCGCGGCTGGGTCGAGAACCCGCAGATTTCCATGTTGGAAAAGGCCCCCGGCAAGCTGGACGTCGGCGCGGCTGTCGGCACGGACGGAACACTCACTGTGATCCGGGATCTTCGCATGAAGGAGCCGTATATCGGCACGATTGACCTTGTCTCCGGCGAGATTGCCGAGGATATCACGTCGTATTTTGCCCAAAGCGAACAGATCCCCACGGCCTGTGCGCTCGGCGTTCTGGTCGGGAAGGATCAGTCCGTCACGGCGGCGGGCGGCTATATCATCCAACTGCTGCCCAGCGCGCCGGACGATATCATTGATAAGATCGAGGCAGGCATTCAGAACGCAGGCGCGGTCAGCCGGTTGCTGGCGGCAGGCATGGACGGACAGGTCGTGCTGGAGACTGTGCTGCACGGATTTGATCTGGAAATTCTCGAAACGCAGCCGGTCGAATACCGCTGCTACTGCTCGCGCGACCGCGTGACGCGGACGCTCATCAGTCTGGGACGCAAGGAACTGCAGTCCATTGTTGACGACGGCAAGGACATTCACATCGACTGCCAGTTCTGCGACAGAATCTATGATTACACACCGGAACAGGTGCGGCAGATTCTGAAAGAGCTTGACGAATAAGCAAAAATGGCACGCCCTCTGCGGCGTGCCGTTTCACTATGGAGGTATGAATATGATCGTTTCTTACAAGACCGGAGCAGAGTTTTTGCAGGACAATCAGACATATTTGCAGAAAAATCCCTATCTTTCCACGTTTTTTACGCTCGACGCTCCGCTTTTGCAGGAGGCTGGCAAAATCAATTACGCGCTGCGCTGCGAACAGGGCGAAACGCGTCTGCTGGCTCTGAAGGTCGAGCCGTATAATCTGCTGCTGCTCGGCGAGGAAGCCTGCGTCCCGGAGCTGCTGCGATTTTTGTTCGACGGCGGCTATGAGATCAAAAACTATCTGTGCGCGTCGGAGCTGGGTTATGTACTGATGCGGGAAATGCAGCCGTATGGACGGTGCTATGAGGAGGCGCTGGCCATGGACTTCATGGAGGCGCGGCGCGTCACCGAGCCGTCCGCGCCGGAGGTCGAGCCGGCGCGGGAGGACGATCTGGACGAAATTTTTGACTGCGCGCAGCGGTTCGTGGCCGACTGCGGGTTGCTGGACAAACCGGAAAAGGAGTCGTTCCGGAAGGTGCTCGATTCGATCCGGGTCATCCGGGCGGATGGAAAAATCGTCAGCATGGCGCGCATCGCGCCGGCCACAGGAGATGATCTGCGGCTTGTGCTCGTCTACACACGGGACGAATACCGCGGAAGGGGCTATGCGCGCAAGGTGGTCAACAGCGCAAAAAACGAGATTTTGGCGTCCGGGAAGCGCGCGACGCTGAACGTCGACCGGAAGAATCCGGTTTCGTACCACCTGTATCTGTCGCTTGGGTTTGAGCGTGTGTTCTCTCAGGGAGAATTCAGGCGAGTGGAGTAGGATAACAGCCAATATTCCGGAACCCAATGCAGTTGGTAGAAGCGAGGCTCTGCCCGATGGGAAACCGCAAATTCGTGCCGCATCCTGTAGGGGCCGATGCCCACATCGGCCCGTTGGGAAGTTGCGAATTCGCCGAAGAT
>ERZ857998.3120-NODE-3120-length-14119-cov-8.825725_pt1 | contig 14119 bp, 15 predicted proteins | sample MGYA00519954_ERZ857998 | MGnify/ENA primary metagenome ERZ857998 (study PRJEB31778, sample SAMEA3449424) | human gut metagenome | biome: human gut; feature: human-associated habitat; material: faeces | place: United Kingdom | collected 2010/2012 ...
GATGATGCCGAAGCGCTGTTTTACGGTCGTGATATCTGTCATTTATTCGTTTTGTTCGGGTTGTAAGGCCCCCTCGGAAGCCGTCGCAGCAGCCGTCTGCGCCGCCGGGACCTCGATATATTCCGCCTCGGCCTGCTTCTCCTTCGCAGCGCGCCAGTAGCCGAAGGCAATGGCGCCCGCGGCGATCACGGCGTTTTTGCCGATTTCCACGCCTTCGAGCACCACGGCGTTCGCGCCGATGAGCACGTCGTCGCCGACCGTCACCGGCTTTGCGCTGGGCGGCTCGACAACGCCCGCGAGCACCGCGCCCGCGCCGATGAGGCAGCCCTCGCCGATTTCCGGCGCTTTTCCGGCAATCTCACCGATGGTCACGTTCTGGTAAATGCGGCAGTTCGCCCCGATAACGGCATAGCGCGAGATGAATACGCCGTGCAGCCCGTGCGGGAGCGACGGCACGCCCCGGATCACCGCGTCCGGGCCAATGTACCCGCCGTGCCGCGCGGCGCAGCGGCTCATAAGAAACGTCAGAACATCCCGCCAAAGGCCGGGCTTTGCGCGCTGCTGCCGCCGGTAGAGCCGCCAGAAGCGCGAAAGATCGTTCCCGCGCGAATAGTCGATGATCTTCTCCCGGATGCTCATACGTACAACCCCAGCAGCCGGTCAATCATCTGCGGAAACGACAGGCCGATCCCTTTCATCATGTTGGGGAAGCGGCTGTGCGCGGTCAGGCCGGGGATCGTGTTCACCTCGTTGAAAACCAGCTCCCCGGAGGGTGTGAGGAAGAGATCGACGCGCGCGAAGCCCGAGCAGCCGAGCGCGCGGTAGATCACCTTGGCGGCCTCCTGAATGCGCAGCTCCGTCTCGGCGTCTACGCGCGCGGGCATGTGGATGCGGGAGGTTTTGAGCGTGTATTTTTCCTCAAAATCGAAAAAGCCGCCGGAGAGCTCAATCTCGTCGGTGCGGCCGACGGTCAGCGTGTCCGTGCCGAGCACGGCGCAGCCGACCTCAAAGCCCGGCACGGCTTCCTCGACGATAACGGAGCTGTCGTACCGGAACGCTGCATCGACGGCGGTGCCGAGCGCATCGCGCGATTCCACGCGCGTCACGCCGAAGGACGAGCCCGCGCGCACGGGCTTTACGAACACCGGGAAGGAGAGTGTATCCAAGATCCTCTGCCGCGCCGCCGTCGTGTTCTTTTCGAGCACGACCGACTTCGGCACCGCGATCCCGGCAAGGGAGACGAGCTTGTGCGCGCGGTCCTTGTCCATGCAGAGCGCCGAGGCGAGCGTGCCGCACCCGACGAGCGGGATACCGGAGAGCTCAAAAAGCCCCTGCACCGTGCCGTCCTCGCCGTTCTTCCCATGCAGCACGGGGAAGGCGAGATCGATTCGCCGCAGCATCCACTTGCCATTGTGGAGTTCCCAAAACCCCGGCGCACCGCGGCTCGGCGAGAAGGCGGCGGGGCGGAGGAGCGTGGGATCGTCCACCCACGTTCCGGCGGCGATGGCGCTGTAGGTGCCGAGATAGTGATGCCAGTTTCCGTCTTTCGTGATGCCGATGGGCAGAGGATCAAACCGCTCTGTGTCAACGGCCTCCAACACCGCCGCGGCGGATTGGAGAGAAACTTCGTATTCGCTCGAATGGCCGCCGAAGAGCACGGCGAGCGTTTTCTTTTTGGTGTTCATGGATTATTTATTCCTTTCGTATGGGCGTGCCCTCCGGCAGAGGGTAGGCGATCTCGCATTCGTTCGTGTACAAAAGCCGCCGCTCCATTGTTTTGATCACGGCGTCGGTCTCCTCGCGGAATACCTCGGCGCGCTCGTAGATTTTTCCGCCGCGGTTTATATACATGACCGCGCCGTTGTACACGCGGTATTCCCGCGCCGGGGGACGGTCGGACTCGATTTGCACAAAAAGGTCGGTGTCGGAAAAATCGATGGCGACGCGAAAGAGCGCGTCCGTATCGTTGCGCGCGCGGAGGTCGCACCAGCCCTCACTCACGGTCGCATCCGCGCCGCGCGGGAAGCGCTCGGCTTCCGCAGCGGGGAACTGTTCTACGGCGTGGCCGTGCCGCTCCGTGACCGTGAGAGGCGTGTGCAGAAAGCACCAGTAGAGAAGATCACTCAGCATGCAAAGCCCCCCGCCGTAGGCTGGGCGGACGCTGCCATTTACGAGCACGAGCCCATCCTTATAGGGGGTATAGCGGTCGGCGCGGCGCGCAAGACGCCAGAAGGAAAACGTCTCGCTCGGGTGGAGGACTACGCCGTTCATTGCTTCGGCGGCAAGACGGAGGTTGTGCACCTTGTTTTGCTGATACTCCATCGGAAAACCGCTGCGCTCATTGCGCATGGCGACGTTGGCGCGGAAAAGCGTGTATTCAAGCGGCGTTTTTGTCCGCACGGCGGCGTACCGGCAGCCGTCAAAGTACATTTTGAGATAAAAGCAGCGCTTTCTCTGCCAGCGCCGCAGCGGAAGCAGAAACGGAAAGCGCTCCGTGAGCCGTTTTCTTGCCATAGGAAATCATTCTCCTTTAGGGAAGCGGAGAAATAAAAAAGCTCCCGTTTCCGATACGGGTATCGTATCGAAAACGGGAGCGAAATGTTTTCCCAAGCCCCGACGGGCGTCTTATGTTTTTCTGCGGAAATTCTTACGATTTTCCAACGGTCGATTTTTCTATGGGCAGCGTAACGGTGAACGTGACGGTATCGTCCCGGCTCTCGCCGGTGAGCGAGCCGCCGTGGAGCTGCGTGATCTGCCGGGCGATGGCAAGACCCAGCCCCGCGCCGCCGGTAGAGGAGCGCGCCGTGTCCAGCCGGTAGAACTGCTCAAAAATGCGCGAGAGCTTTTCCGGCGGGATCGTGTCGCCGCAATTCCGGAAGCGGACAACGGCGAAATTGCCGACGCGCTCCGCCGTGACGGTGATCTCCGTGCCCGGGTAGCAGTAGAGCACGGCGTTGCGCAGAAGGTTATCAAAGACGCGCTGCAATTTGTTCGCGTCGCACCGAATGGGAAATGTCTCGGGTGTGGAGAGCGCGCAGGTGAGGTTTTTCTCTCGTAGCATCGGCTGAAACTCAAACGTAAGCTGCTCGAGCAGGCGGGAGAGGTCGGCGGCACCGTATTGCAGCTCGATGGCGGAGAGATTGAAGCGCGTGATCTCAAAAAATTCGTTGATGAGATCCTCGAGACGGTTGGCCTTGTCGAGCGCGATGGAGAGGTATTTCTCCCGCAGCGCCGGGGCGATCTCGCCCTCGTCGTGCAGCAGCGTCAGATACCCGATCACGGACGAGAGCGGCGTTTTGAGATCGTGCGCAAGATACATGATGAGATCGTTTTTTCGCTGCTCGGCTTCGCGCCGCGCCCGGAGATTTTCCTGCGAGCGTGACCGCGCAAGATTGAGCTCGTTTTCCACGTCCGAAAGCTCTTTCGGCAGCTCAATGGGCGGTGCGGCGGGGTCGGAGAGCGATTTGGCCGCGGCGATCACGTCATCCAGATAGCCGAGCGGCTGGCGCAGCGCGCGGACCGTGAACCAGACGAAGCCCGCGAGCAGCAGCAGCAGGACAATAAGCACAGGAGAGAGCCGTTCCACGACCTTGAGGAGATAGTAGAGCGGATCGTTCTCGCTCCATGGGAAGCGGTAGCAGACAAAAGCGGCAAAGAAATACCCGCCGACGACCGCGGCGAAGAGCGCCGCGAGCGAGAGCAGATAGCGCGTAAAGAGGCGTATGGCAAGCGGGGAGAAGCGGTTCGGGCGTTTATTCGATCTCATACCCTACCCCCCAGACGGTCTTGATGAATTTCGGGTTCCGCGGCGGCTCGTTCATCTTTTCGCGCAGCCGGGCGATGTGCGCCATGACGGTGTTGTTGCTGTTTTGCAGATATTTCTCCTTCCACACGGCCTCGAACAGCTCCTCGGACGGCACGACCCGTCCCTGCCGCGAGCAGAGATACCAGAGGATCGAAAACTCGATCGGCGTGAGCGCAAGCTCCCGACCGTAGAGCGCGCATTTGTGGCTTTCGCGGTTGATGATGAGACCGCGAATGTCGTATTCGGCGGCGTCTTCCGGAGCGGCGGCGCTCTGGTTGTAGTGCCCGGCACGGCGAAGCTGCGTTTTCACCCGCGCGACGACCTCCAGCGGGTTGAAGGGCTTGGTGATATAGTCGTCCGCGCCGATCGTCAGGCCGAGAATTTTGTCGCTGTCGGCCACGCGCGCGGTCAGCATAAGGATGGGGAAAAAGCGGCTTTCCCGGATCTTCCGGCAGAGCGAAAAGCCGTCGATGTCCGGCAGCATCACGTCAAGCAGGGCGAGGTCGATGTGCTCCGATTCCACGCAGCGCAGCGCCTCTGCGCCGGTGGCGCAGGTATGGACGGTGTAGCCGTCGTTTTTGAGATAGATCTCCAGAAGATCGGCGATCTCGCGCTCGTCGTCCACGACGAGAATGGTTTCGTTCATAGCTGTTCTCCCAACGGGCAGTTTGGCGTTGAGCCCATTAAACCACAGTTTCCGCCCAAACGCAAGAAACCGCCGGGGAGGAGGAAAATGGCTCCCTCTATGAGGGAGCTGTCGGCGGCAGAGCCGCTGACTGAGGGAGTTGACTCCTTCCGTCTCGCCTTCGGCGAGCCACCTCCCTCAAAGAGGGAGGCAGCAGAAAAAAGGACGCGCAGCCGGATGCTGCGCGTCTTTTCTGTCGTTAGGGAGCCGGTTTATTTTTTTAAAAGCCGGTTGATGAAGCCGAGCAGCATGAGCATATCGTTCTCGTCCAGCTGCCGCATACCGGCGAGCGCCTTCTGGATCAGCTCGGGATGGGATTCCTCACCATTGAAAAACTGCTGCGGCGTGATGCCGAAATAATCGCAGATGGCAAGAAACTCCTTCATCGGCGGCAGCGCCTTGCCGGAGGAAATGTTGTATACATATCCGCGGCTGTGCCCCAGATCATAGCTCATCTGATATTCCGAAACGCCCTTGCGCAGCCGAAGCTCGGTAATGCGGTTTCGGATAAATTCCTCCGTCATTGGTATCACCTCATATAGATAATACCGACAAAGAACAATTCAATAGTAAATAAATATTTGTCATGACATATTGCAATAACTAAAAATATATGTTATCATTTGCAATGAATCCAAGAATCTTGTAAATAATTACTATTCTGACAAAAGGAGGCGAGAAAATGGCGAAAACGATAAAGAGTATTGGGTTCACGCAGAATGATGAAGCGCTGGTAGAGAAGATCACGATTTATCAGAAGAAAAACAACCTATCCTTTATTGCCGCTGTCAGAGAGCTGTGCGAAACGGCGTTGAAAATGGAAACAATCGTAAAAAAGCTGGGGTGAAAGATGGCTTGATCTGAAAGACAATTTTGCTTTATACATCATCTTTTCACGCGAGCTATATTAAGGAGGAAAATATGTTTATAACAGTGTATGGAAAATACGGTCCCCAACCACCTAAAAATCACGTAATCAATACAAACCTTATTCAGAAAATTCAAACTTACCAACCTCTGTTCGGAAAAGAAAAATATTATGACATCTGGGTACAAACCGACGGATACGGCCCCCAATATGTTTACCGGGTATCAAGATCGGAGGCAAAGAAGCTTTGTGACGCAATTGGGATAGACATCGAAGACCTATAATAATTATTTTTTCATGAAAAAACCGCCGGGACAGAGCCTGTCCCGGCGGTTGTGCTTATGAAAATTATCAGCCGTTGACCATCTTGGCGACCTCGGCGGCGAGGTCGTCCTGGCGCTTCTCAATGCCTTCGCCCTTCTCAAAACGGACGTAGCCCTTGACGGTGACGGGGGTGCCGAGCTCCTTGGCGACGGCGGCGACATGCTGCTCGACGCTGACCTTGTCGTCCTTCACGAACGGCATCTGGAGCAGGCAGATCTCCTTGAACCACTTGCCCAGACCGCCGACAACGATCTTCTCAATGATGGCGTCGGGCTTCTTCGCGTTCTTCGGATCCTGCTTCGCGGTGGCGATACGGATCTCCTTTTCCTTCTCCACGTCGGCGGCGGGGACGTTGCTCTCGTCGAGATACTGCGGGTTGAGCGCGCAGATCTGCATGGCGACGTCGCGGCCGAGCTCGGTGACGGCCTCGGCGGAGGCTTCGGTCTCAAGCTCGACGAGCACGGCGACCTTGCCCTTCATGTGGACATAAGGAACGCACTTGCCCTCGATGCGCTCAAAGCGGCGGACCTTCATGTTCTCACGGACGGAGAGGAAGAGCTCGTTCTTCGCATTGTCCACGGTGCCGTTGCCGGTGTACCAGGGGCACGCCATGAGAGCGTCGACATCGGCGGGAGCTTCCTTCGCGATGACCTTCGCCACGCCGGAGACGAACTCGGCGAACAGCGGGCCGCCCGCGACGAAGTCGGACTCGCAGTTGACTTCAACGATCACGCCGACACCGTCGATGACCGCGGCGTACGCCATGCCCTCGGCGGCGATGCGGGTCGCCTTCTTGGCCTGGGAAGCCAGACCCTTTTCACGCAGATAAACAACGGCCTTCTCGAAATCGCCCTCGTTCTCGACGAGCGCCTTCTTGCAGTCCATCAGGCCGCAGCCGGTGGCCTGGCGCAGCTCGTTAACAGCAGCAGCGGTAATAGCAGCCATTATTCTTCCTCCTTCGCGGTCTCAGCGGCCTCGACGGTCTCGGCGTCCTCGCCCTGACGGCCTTCGAGCACGGCGTTGGCCATGGTCTGGCTGATGAGGCGGATGGCGCGGATGGCGTCATCGTTGCCGGGGATAACGTAGTCAACCTCGTCGGGATCGCAGTTGGTGTCAACGATCGCAACGATGGGGATGTGCAGCTTGCGGGCCTCGGCGATAGCGTTGTGCTCCTTGCGCGGGTCGATGACGAACAGAGCGCCGGGGAGCTTCTTCATGTCCTTCACGCCGCCGAGATACTTCTCGAGCTTTTCCATGTCGCCCATGAGCTTCATGACTTCCTTCTTGGGAAGCATGTCGAAGGTGCCGTCTTCCTGCATCTTCTTGAGCTGGGCCAGACGCTCGACGCGGGTGCGCATGGTCTTGAAGTTGGTGAGCATGCCGCCGAGCCAGCGGGCGTTCACATAGTACATGCCGACGCGCTCGGCCTCTTCCTTGACGGCTTCCTGCGCCTGCTTCTTCGTGCCGACGAAGAGGATGCTCTGGCCGTTCTCGGAGAGAGTGCGGACAAAGTCATAGGCTTCCTCGAGCTTCTTGACGGTCTTCGCGAGGTCGATGATGTAGATGCCGTTACGCTCCATATAGATGTATTCGGCCATCTTGGGGTTCCAGCGGCGGGTCTGGTGACCGAAGTGGACACCGGCTTCCAGCAGCTGCTTCATGGATACTACTGCCATGTTGGGGGTTCCTCCTTTATTTTGTTATTACCTCCGGGGGCCTCAACCCGGCGCGACCAGGCTTTCGCCACATGGTCGCCGGTCCGCTCCCCGTGCGTAATGCGCGGGTATTATACCAAATGCCCGCGCACTCTGCAAGCCTTTTCGCTCTCTTTTGAAAAAATATTTTGATTTTCCGGCGCTTTTATCCCCAGATACCTCGCCGGGGCTGCCGGTCGCGCCGGATCTCCGCGGCGCCCTCGATGAGAACGATGTCCCCGCCGATGCGGGCAATGGATTCCCACGGGAGAATATAGTCGCTCTCGCGGCCGAACAGCCCGAAAAACCGCGCCGGTCCCGGCACGATGAGCGCCAGCACCCGCCCCGATGTGAGATCGAGGATCGCGTCGCTCACAAAGCCGAGGCGCGTGCCGTCGGAAATGTTGATGACCTCGCGGTAACGCAGCTCGGTAAGCCGTACCTCCATGATGTACCACCCCCATAGAGCCTATGGGGGCGGGGCGTTGTCCTATGAAACGAAAATGGCCTTTTTGATCTGCCGGATGGCGTTCTTCTCCAGCCGGGAGACCTGCGCCTGCGATATGCCGACCATCGAGGCGACCTCCATCTGCGTTTTGCCGTCGTAAAAGCGCAGCGAGAGGATGCGCTTTTCCCGCCCGGTCAGACTTCGCATGGCGTCATCGAGCGCCATGCACTCGATCCAGCTCTCGTCCGTGTTGCGCGAGTCGCGCACCTGATCCATGACCGTGAGACTCTCGCTGCCGTCGGAAAACACCGGGTCGGAGAGACTCACGGGGTCGCTGATCGCGTCGAGCGCGAGAGCGATCTCCTGCCGGGGAATGCCGAGAGAGGCTGCGATCTCCTCCTCGGTCGGCTCGCGGCCGGTCTCGGCGGTGAGCTTTTCGCGCGCCTGCAGAATTTTGTACGCGGTATCACGCATGCTGCGCGATACGCGCAGGGCGCTGTTGTCGCGCAGATACCGGCGGATCTCCCCGGCGATCATCGGCACGCCGTAGGTGGAAAAACGCACGTCGTGCGCCTCGGCGTCGAAGTTGTCGATGGCCTTGATGAGACCGATGCACCCGACCTGAAAGAGATCATCGATGTTCTCCCCGCGGGAGGAAAAGCGCTGGATGACGGACAGCACGAGCCGCAGATTGCCCGCGATCAGCTCTTCGCGGGCGGACTTGTCGCCCTGCCGGACGCGCAGCAGCAGCCGGCGCGTCGTGGCGCTGTCGAGCACGGCGAGCTTCGAGGTGTTGACGCCGCAAATCTCTACCTTTCCCTGCATATACAGCAAAACCTCCTCTGGCAAACGTTAGTGTTTCCGCAGAGGAGGTCGTTTTATACATTTTTGGCTTTCTATGAGATTATTGAACGATATAGAATTTCAAGAGTTTTGATAGTTGGATATTCCGATATCGTCATGTGAGAAAAAGATTGCATCACATCATTTTTTGTAATATATTTACTATATACTAAAAATGAAAGCGGGGGTTATCTATGTTTTCTGCCGCACACCTTTTCGGATACTTTTTGTTTATGATTGTTTTTATGGTTATAGCAATCATAACCGCTAAACGCAAAATATCTTGGGTCCTTTATGCTATTGGAGTTATATGGCAGTATTTTTCCTTGTCCGGATTACAGCGAGAAGCAGCCTACACAGGAACTGATACGATTCCGTATTGGATAACATACGGTGTTTTGCTTGTTCTTGCGGCGGTTCTAATCATCCTAAAAAAGAAAAAAGCGAAGGAATAAAGAACCAATGCTTTCAAATAATTACTGCATTTTACAGTCAGGTGATTTACCTAATTTGGAGCTACACAGGGATAATTATAATTAAAAATACATATAAATGACCTCCTCTGCGAAAATGCGAACGCTTGCCAGAGGAGGTCATTTTTGTGTTGGTGATTACCGACTTGTGTGATTCGAGAGTGCAATAGATTTTAAGATGATATGCTGTGCTGGTTTCTCTGACTCAAGTAAAAGTTTTGTACATCACGGTCAACCCGCAATGCAGAGGATGAAATGCCCTTTATTAGGTACAATCCGTCTAACGAAGTACATCTTGACAGAGCAACATATGCCTGCCCTGCGGCAAAACAACGGGAAACGTCGCAAGCCAGACGGGGGTATGTCATGCCCTGCGACTTATGAATTGTTATGGCGTAGGCGAGTACAACGGGAAACTGCTCAACGGCAAAAATATCTTCATATTCGATTTTTCCGTCAACAATTTTGGCTTCGGATTGAGTGAAACGCTCTTTAAGCACATCATACGTACGTCCGTTAATGGCGATTTGCATGGCATCTGCCTCGAGCTTTTTGACAATTCCCATGGTCCCATTTACCCAACGTCTGCCTATATCGTTGGCGACCATCATTACGAGTGCGCCTACTTTGAGTTTAAGCTCCTTGGTAATGGGGAAAACATTTTCGAGGTTTGGGTTTTGATTATCATATTTGTTTAAGACGACTTCCGCGTGGTACGTATATTCTCGCCCTTCGATCTTTTCTAACTCGAATCGGTTAACAGATTCTGCATCGGCTTTTTTGGGAAACAATGTAAGTATTCTGCGGGTACCGGAAATATCTTTTTTTCGCTCATTTAAAACACGGATATCGTCAGCAGTAACAGTACCCTCCCGTACCCGGTTCAGAATATCAAAAAATTTCTGATCATCTTTTTGACGGTGATTAATAGTCAATTCAGTAAAATGAAAATCGCCTCTTTGATAAGCACTTGACAGAAAAAAGAAAATACCACCGTATTTGTCTATCAAATACTCTTCCTCCGTTTTGCTTGTAATAGGAGGCAACTGGAAAACATCGCCGAAGAGGATCATCTGTTTCCCGCCGAACAGTTCCTCTGTCCTGTTTATGACTCTTAAAATTCGATCGATTTTATCCAACGTATCCGCTCGAACCATGGAAATCTCGTCGATAACAATGGCGTCAGTCTCCTGCAACACGAGTCGTTTTTCGCTGTTGAGGGTTACTGTACCAGGTCGGATATTATCCACATCCAAATGCACCAGATTGCGAAACCCAAATGTTGAGTGAAGAGTTGCACCGCCAACATTCAAAGCGGAGATTCCGGTCGGAGCAAGAACGAGGACTTTTTTCTTTGCCTGTCGAACAAAAGCTGAGAGCAGAAAACTTTTTCCGGTTCCAGCTTTGCCTGTAATGAAGAGGTTGCTGCTTGTGTTAAGCATGAGGGAGAGCGCTGCGGCTTGTTCATTATCTAAAATTCGGCTTTCATGGTCGTTTCCCGACTTCGGGATATGCATGCCATCATCGGTTGGCATAGGAGAGTCCAGAGCGGCAAACTCTTTGTCTAAGTCAATTGACTCAAGAAGTTTTTCTGTTCTCTTTGAATCCTCTGTATTATTAATTTCTCCAGACTCTGCGTCTATCTCTGTATAGAAAGCCAGCCGCTCACGCAATTTCTGGTTTTCCTTTTTAAGCTCATCATTATCGTTAATGACTTGCTGAAGAGCTTGTGACAGTCTTAAAAGCTCTTTACTAAGTGCAGCATAGTTTTTGTCAATCAGCTTATTTTGAGACTCATTATTTGCTTGGATTGCTCTGGGCACGGCCGTTGAGAGATTCGAAACATCCTGTTTAAGATCGCTTATTTTCTCGTTTTGAGAGTTGCGTTCCTTTTTGTTGTCAGCCCTCTCAATTAGAAAGAAAACTGCTAAAATGGACAGCAGGAGGGAAATAACGGTTTCAAATGTCAATCTGCTTCACCTCTTAGAACAAATTAAAGAGCTTTGCAATAAAAGACAAAAACGAAATAATCTTTTACGGCGTGCCGAGGCGGGCGACGGTGAGACCGGGCCGCGCGGTCCCGGCGGTGTATTTCCAGTCGAACGTGTAGCGGCTCTCGTTCCCGGCGGCGTCGGAGGCCGTGACGGAGATCGTCCACACGCCCTCCGTCAGCCCCTCCGCCGACCACGGGAAATCGCTCTCGCCGTCGGTGACGAGGAAGGTGCTGCGCGTTTCCCCTGTATCCGACGTGAGCGTGACGCTCAGCCCCGCAAGCGTGCCGTTATCGGTGACGCGGTGGTGCAGCGAGAAGCCGGTCTCGGTGATGTCGGTGATCGTGAGCGAGCGGATGACGGGGCTCGTTGTATCGATGAACACCGTGCCGACGTCGGCAAGCGGGCTTTCGTTTCCGTCCGTGTCGCACGCGGCGGCGCGCACCGCATAATTGCCCTGCCGCCAGATGTCCACGTCGAGCGTGCCGGAGCCGGAGGCAGGGGCGTTGTAGTAGCGCGTGACCCACACGTCGTCGCCCTCGCCGCGTGTATCGACGCGGAAGGCGTTGAGCCCCTTCTCGTCCGTGCCGGAGAGGAAAAGCGAGAAGCCTTTGGAGATCGCCGCGCCGATGGTCGAGGCCGTCAGCTCGGGCGCGGCCGTGTCGCCGGTGCGCGGCTCTTCGCTGAGCAAGGCGTTGACCGTGCCGCTGCCCGCGATGCCGTCCGACACGAGTCCCTGCTGCGACTGGAAGGCGCGCACGGCCTCGTCGGTTTTGGAGCAGAAGTAGCCGGTGATGTATTTTTCCTCGAGCAGCCCGCGGCGGCAGAGCTCGATCTGCAATACCGTGACGCCCGCGCCGATGTATACTCCGCGCCCGTCCGCCATCGACCAGCCGCGCAGCGACGGGTTATAATAGAGCGCGTACACGATCTCGTAGCCGGAGAGAAGGGCGTTGTCGTAATTGCCGAGCGCGAGCACCTCCTGCGAGGACGTGATGTGCCACGTTTCACCCGCGGTCGTCGCCGAGGGCTGGAGCGGCTTATAAAGCCCGTAGTCCGCCATGTGGTATACAACACCGGTTTTGGGGTTGGCGTAGCTCGTTTTGAAATTTGCCCCGAGCCAGTAGTTCGATATATCCATCGCGTTGCCGGAGTTGTGGCCGCTGCATCCGGGGCGGGCGTAGTAGCCGTTCGCCCAGGTGTTGTCCCACAGCCGCAGCGCGGCGCGGTAGTAGTAGCGCAGATCGAGCGTCTGGATATCGTAGGCGGAAAGGTCAATGGCATAGTCCTCCGGCCAGCCGGGGGCGGTCTCGGCGTCCCACCAGAAATTCGTGACGCTCCGTCCGTTCCAGAGCAGCGCGCGGCGGAAGGGGCCGGTGTTGGCGTTGGAGTCGTGCAGGCCGATGACCTCCTGATAGCACGCCGGGCGGAAGGCATTCGTCACGATGAGCTTTTCGTCGCCGTAACCAACGTCGCGCGCGAACGTGGCGAGCCGGATGACGAGCTCGCGGTCCGTGCCGTGGAGAATGGCGGCCTTTGCCTCCTCGAGCGACACGGTGGGATCCATGCTGAAATTCGTGCACCAGTTGCTTGCGGCGGTGTCAAAGTCGAAATACGTCACCGCTTCCTCGTAGGAGAGAAAGTCGATCGTGCTGCTTTCTTCCGCACCGTCCTCCCCGTCGGCGGCGAGCGCCGGGAGCGCGCCGAGAAGGAGCGCCGCGAGCAGCGCCGCGGCAAGAGTGCGGATGCCTTGCTTTTTCATAGGCAGAGCCTCTCATATAGAAAGAATATATGAGCAATATACCCGATTTTTTTCCGCGCGTCAACGCCGGGGGCTTTCGGCGGGGCGCGGCGTGTGGTATACTGCAGAAAAAGGAAAGGGAGGGACCGCGATGAGACTGCCGGAGGACGCCGCTCGCGCGCTGGAAAAACTGGAGAGCGCCGGGTGGGAGAGCTACGCCGTGGGCGGATGCGTGCGCGATTCGCTGCTCGGCATCGAGCCGCACGACTGGGATCTCTGCACCGCCGCGCCGCCGGAGGCAATGAAAAAGGTCTTTGCCGGAGAGCGCGTGATCGAGACCGGTCTGAAGCACGGCACGCTCACGCTGCTCGCACCGTCCGGCCCTCTGGAGATCACGACGTTCCGCACCGAGAGCGGCTACTCCGACTGCCGCCACCCGGACCGCGTTTCGTTCGTGCGCGACATCCACGCCGATCTCGCGCGGCGCGATTTCACGGTGAACGCCATGGCGTACAGCCCCGTGCGCGGTCTGCGGGACGATTTCGGCGGGCGGGAGGATCTCAAGAACGGCATCCTCCGCTGCGTCGGCGACCCCGGCGAGCGCTTCCGGGAGGACGCGCTGCGCATTTTGCGCGCGCTGCGCTTCGCGGCGCGGTTCGGTCTGACCATCGAGGAGAAAACCGCCGCGGCGCTGCGGGAAAACCGGGAGCTGCTGCGCAATATTTCCCCCGAGCGTATTTTCTCGGAGCTCAAAGGCATCCTCTGCGCGCGCGGCGCGGGGGAGATGCTGCTTGCCTTCCCGGAGGTGTTTTTTGTGATCCTCCCGGAGCTTGCGCCGATGCGGGGCTTTGATACGCGCCGCCCGCAGAACCACTGCTGGGACGTGTGGGGCCACACGGCGCACGCCGTGGACGCCATCGCGCCCGAGAGCGTCCTCCGGCTTACGATGCTCTTTCACGACAGCGGCAAGCCGGAGACGTTCCGGTATGACGCGCAGGCCAGATTCGGCCGCTTCCCCGGCCATCCGGCGGTAAGCGCGCGCATTGCGGACGCGGCGCTGCGGTCTCTGCGCTGCGACAATGCCGCGCGCGAGCGGGTGGTCATGCTCGTGGAAAACCACGAGATGCGCACCGGCCACGGCAAAAAGGACCTGCGCCGCCTGCTGGCGAAGATCGGGGAGAAGAATATGCGCGATCTGCTGCTCGTCCGGCGCGCGGACGCGGCGGCGCACGCGCCCGAAGCCGCCG
>ERZ857998.3128-NODE-3128-length-14090-cov-6.870253_pt1 | contig 14090 bp, 10 predicted proteins | sample MGYA00519954_ERZ857998 | MGnify/ENA primary metagenome ERZ857998 (study PRJEB31778, sample SAMEA3449424) | human gut metagenome | biome: human gut; feature: human-associated habitat; material: faeces | place: United Kingdom | collected 2010/2012 ...
GGCGGTTCATTATTTGGCGCGGCTTTTAGAAGCGGGAGACTTGATTTCTCCCTGTCGTCGTCTTTTGGTAATGGCGGCGGAAGATGTCGGTCTTGCTTTTCCTCAAGCGATTACCATAGTGAAAAGTTGTGTGGATGCAGCTGCTCAGTTGGGGCTTCCTGAAGCCATGCTGCCTTTATCAGAAGCTGCGTTGCTGCTTGCCACTGCCCCAAAGTCTAATTCCTCTGCTCTTGCCATCTGGTCGGCAATGGAGGACGTAAAACAGGGGAAAGTTGGAGAAATTCCAGACCATCTGAAAGATTCTCACTATCAAGGAGCAACGAAGTTGGGGAGAGGCCTGACCTACCAATATGCTCATGACTACCCAGAACATTGGGTAAAGCAGCAATATCTGCCCGAACAAATGAAAAACACCCGTTATTATCGTTTTGGAGAGAATAAAACGGAGCAAGCAGCAAAGGGTTATTGGCAACGAGTAAAAGGCAAGGACTTTCCCGAATAGTTTCTATTGAAAAGGAAAAAGTTCCTTTTCAAACCAATCACGGAATGCACACACATTTGTGTTTCAATAAGATAGGTGAAAAAGAAGCGTAGAAAAGCCGCCGTTTTTGCGCGTGTTTTATATGCCGAAGTCAAGGAGATGCATTATGGACGAATTGAAACGAAATAACGATTTTTCAGAGGAAGAAGTGGATTCTGTAGTCCCCGAAGAGAAAAACGAGGGAATGGAAGACCAGAAGGCAGGATCTTCTGTTGAAGAAGATGGTTTCTCTGCTGAAGAGCTGATTACCCAGGACGAAACCTTGGATACAGAAGAAGAGAAATCAGAAGACGTTCAGGACCTAGAACCAGAGGACGAAGAACGTTATCTGCTGCGGTTAGCAAAGCATCGTAGAATCAAAAAAATTGCTTTGATCAGTGTAGCTAGCGCGATTGTACTGGCAGTAGCGATTTGGCTCATTGTATTGAAAGTAACAACAGTAGACTTAAATTCTGCTGCAGTTACAATTGGGGGAGAGAAGATCCCTCTTTCTGAGTATGCATTCCAGTATTTTACTTCTGTAGATTATTATGCCAGCAATAATAGTTCTAATTTGACTGCCTTGGGTCTTGATATTGAGGGGGATTTACGTACTCAGCCTTGTGGTGTGGAAGGATATGAAGAGAAAAACTGGCATGAATATTTTGTTGATCAGACAAATTTAGCGTTACAAAGCACGGTAGCCCTTGCTGCAGAAGCTAAAAAAGAAGGAATTAGCGTTGATACAACTCCCAGTGTTCAGGAAAGTATAGATAATTATATGGCTTCTCTTGAGACCTATGCCACCCAATATGGAATTACTACAGAGCAACTGATTGAAACAAATTATGGTGGTCTTTGCACTGAAGAAGGAATTCGCGCGGCACTGGAACGAGTTTTCTTAGCGCAGGCCTATATGGGCCAAAAGTTGGATAGTTATGAATTTAGCGACGATGAAATTCAGGCTTTTTATGATGAAAACAGTATATCATATGCGGTTATGCATTGAAAATACTGTTCAGTTAAGAAATGCTGTATTTTTTAGGTGTTTTTACCACAGCGTGAGAAGTCACTAATTCACAGAAATTATACAGAATCATACGGGCATTGATTTCCTGAAGGATTCCATCATACTTGCTGCGCCCCAGATCAATCAGGATGCTGTCCGTCTCATGAAGGAGCTTTACGGCATCGACATGGAGAAAAAGCAGTATTCTAAGCTGATATCAAGCATCCCGGAGCCAGACATCTCCATGGGTTGTGATGTAGGTTGTCCGTTTATCGGCAGAGCGTTTGATGACAACTGGAAACTTGAAGATCCGACAGGAAAAACGGATGATGATTTCAGGGGGGTTATACAGCAGATCGAGAAGAATATTCTAGAATTAAAGAAAAAATGATTGCAATATAAATTCCGGTTTATCAAGCCCTTTGAGAAATCTTTTCTCAAAGGGCTTTTTAATTTTGTGATTTAGTATCGGATTTTTTGGAATAATAACTTTGTTTGGCAAGGAAAATGATAAATTGAAAAATGTTAAAATAAAATCGTGCCGAAATGGAGCAAAAACCCAAAGACAAGGAAAAGTGTTCCGAAATGGGAACACTTTACAATCACATATTAAACCACAATCTGACCGTTATAACACTCATAATTGCGGCGGTTAGGTCGGCGGTTATGGCGGCAAAGAGGGTGTGGCGAATTTTTTTGACACGGATACAGCCAAAGTACATTGCGATTGCGTAGAAGGTTGTTTCGCTTGAACCTGCGAGTACGGATGCTGTTCTGCCCGCAAAGCTGTCGGGACCGCAGGTTTTGTAAAGGGCTGTGAGGAGTGCGGTTGAACCGCTTCCCGAAACGGGGCGGAGGAGTACGAGCGGAACAATTTCTTTCGGAAATCCTAAAAATTCCGCTGTCGGCTGAATCAGTGCGCATATTGCGTCAATTGCTCCGCTTGACTGCAAAAGGTCAACGGCAAACACAAGTCCCATAATTGTAGGGGCAATGTTGTACAGAAGTTTTACTCCCTCTTTTGCTCCCGAAATGAACACATCGAATACGGGAACTTTTTTTATCAGCCCGAACACCACAACAATACACGCAAATGCCGGCATTACAAATTCCATTTGCTCACCACATTTCTCAAATTTTACCTTGTCTGATATTCAGCGTACAGGCAATCAGCAATGCCACCGTCAACGCACACGCAGAGCTTATCCAGACGGGAACGATAATTTCAAAAGGCGCAGAGCTTCCGTAGGATTGGCGGAGTGCGGCAAGCGTTGTGGGTAACAGCTGGAGTGACGCCGTGTTCATAACTACAAAAACAACCATTTCATTGCTCGCAATGTCGCGGCGGTCATTGAGCGTGTGTAGCTGTTCCATTGCTTTTAGTCCGAAAGGTGTTGCGGCATTGCCGAGTCCGAGCAGATTTGCACTGATATTCATGGTGATGCTTTGAAAGGCGTCGCTTTTTTTATCAAGCCTCGGAAAAAGCGGACGGAGCAACGGTGCAAAGATTTTTGCAAAAATATTTGTCAAACCGCTTTCAACTGCGATTTTCATAATTCCCGACCAAAGGCAGATTATGCCTGCCATTGTGAGAATAAGCTGTATTGATGACGCTCCGCTTTCGATGAGTGCGTTTGAAATGTCGGCGGTGTTGCCCATAAACAACGCACACAATACGCTCACGGCAATGAGCCCGCTCCAGATATAATTCAGCATTTTTACTCCTTTTGCTGCAATTAACGACAAAATGTACAATATTGTCATTTTTGTAATCAAATTATTTAATAAAATCGTTGACAAAAATCCCGAAAAATGGTAGTATAGGTAAAAATAGGGATTATGGTGAATTAAAAAATAGGGATTATGGTGAATTAAAATGATTTATACAAACTTTAGGGAAATTGATAAAGCAGGCAGAATTGTAATATCAAAGGATATCCGCAACCACCTCAACATTAAGCCGGGTGACATTCTTCACATTGAGGCTGACGATGAGTGCGTTACGATTAAAAAGGCAGAGAGCAAGTGCGTTTTTTGCAATACTCTTGATAATCTGATTGCATTCGGCGGAAAATATGTATGCAGAGATTGTGTTGAAAAGCTCAAAGGCTGATACTGCTTTCGACTACTCTAAAATATACTTGACCGAATTTGAAATTATGATAACGGACGGTGTTTTTATATGGACAGAATTGACAAAATTAATTATTATCTTGACATTGCCGAAACTGTGCTTGAAAGGGGAACTTGCCTGCGCAGAAATTTTGGTGCGATTATCGTGAACAACGACCAGATTGTTTCAACAGGCTATACAGGTGCTCCGAGAGGCAGAAAAAATTGCTGTGATTTGGGATTTTGTATCCGTCAGGAACGCAATATTCCCCGTGGCGAGCGTTACGAACTTTGCAGAAGCGTTCACGCCGAGGCGAACGCTATTATTCATGCATCAAGAGAACAGATGATTGGCGCAACGCTTTATCTTGTCGGCAAGGAGATGTCAAACGGCGAGTATGTTCAGAACACATCTTCGTGTGCAATGTGCAAGCGTATGGTTATCAACGCAGGTATTGACAAGGTTATTGTCAGAAACAACAAAACCGAATTTACTGAAATTGATGTGAACGATTGGATTATGTCCGATGATTCGCTTGACGCACTTCGTGGCTATTGATATGAAAACACGGCTTTTTATAACCGATATCCGCAAAATTTCTTTTGACAGAGTCGGTGAGCTTTCTCCCGAAAGAGCGGAGCGTGTTCAAAGATGCCGCAGAGCTGACGATAAACTGCGTTGCATTGCAGGCGGATTGTTTATGAACAAATTTCTTGACGGTGCAAAAATCACCGTGAATGAATTCGGCAAACCCGAATGTGACAACGGGCTTTGTTTCAATATTTCGCACAGCGGAAGCTATGTGCTTTTTGCGTTGTCGGGGTCCGAAGTTGGCTGTGATATTGAAGAAATTCGATTTCTCAAGGGTATAAGGCTCGGCAAAATTGTTTTCTGCGACAACGAGATGAAATTGCTCGGCAACGCTTTTGACAGGCTCAGCACATTTTTTGAATTGTGGACTAAAAAAGAGGCACTCCTAAAATGTATGGGTGACGGATTTCACCGTGGCGCAAAAAGTGTTGATGTCAGCAACGGAAAATTCTCTGAAAATCAAACCGAATATTATATGAAACAATACAAATTTTCGGACTATGAAATCAGCCTTTGCAGTGTGCAAAATGATTTCCCGAAAGATATTGAATTTATAATTTTATAAATATAAAGCCACGATTTTGAACCAACCTCCAAAATCATTAGTTTTTTGGTCTGACTTTTTTGGGGAGGTAACATCAATTTCGGGGCTTTTTTACATAGGAAATACAAAACAAACCCCTGATTTTGTTAATATGCTTGTTATTGCTATTTTTGAATAATTGTGATACAATTTACTTTGATTAGTGCAGCAATCGGCTGCATATATTGTGTATGAAAAAATTCGGAACGGAAATATCCGTCTGCACACGGATGTTTTGCAATTTTCAGGGGGGACACTATGCCGACATTTACCAAGGCGGCTATCAAGGCGACATTTATTTCGCTCTTGAATAAAAAGCCGTTGAATAAAATTACAGTCAAGGAAATTGTTGAAGAATGCGGAATTAACCGTAATTCTTTCTACTACCATTTTGACGACATTCCGTCGCTTCTTGAGGAAATTCTCGTTGAAGAGGCTGACAGATTTGTTGCGACCGAAACCGACAACAATACTTCTGTTTATGAAAGCCTGATTTCTGTAATTGACTATGCTTTTTCAAACAAGTCGGTGATTCAGCACATTTACAATTCTGCGAACAGAACTACATTTGATGTGTATCTCAACAGGATTTGTACTCACGCTATAAAAAGCTATTTTGACAAGCTTGAAATTACAAAAAATATTGCCGAAGATGACCTTGACGCAATGATTATGTATTACAAGTGTCAGCTTGTCGGTTTTATTATCGACTGGCTCGGCGGAGGTATGAAATATGACCTCAGAATTAAGATGAAACGCATTTGTGAGCTGTTTGAGGGTTCAATGGAGTCTGCATTGGACAGATGTGCCAAAATCAACGCCTGATTGCTGTTTTATTGGTTAAAAGTGAATATTTGCGTTTATTTGCGTGTCTGAAATGCAGACGAATTTAACAAAATGTCTGATTTCTGTACAAATTTATTGCCGTGTCTAAATTCCTGACACGGCATTTTTTGTGTCTGTTTAAATTTTAACAAAGCCGTAATAGAATATATTACGGACAAAGGAAATACGGTTCACCTCTCGGATCGTTCCTTTGAATGCAGAGTGCAGTCTGCAAATCATATATGAAGGAGTATGAAATATGAAGTTAGGGAAAGCGGTTGTTAAAAGCCGTTTCGTAATCCTTATACTTGCCGTTGCGCTGATGATTCCGTCAGCCTTGGGAATGGCATTTACAAGGGTTAATTACGACATTCTTAGTTATCTTCCCGATAACCTCGACACAATCAAGGGTCAGGATTATCTGCTTGATGACTTTGGAAAGGGTGCTTTTTCATTCCTCATCTTTGAGAATATGGATGATAAGGATGTTGCGGCAACGGAGGAAAAAATCAAAGAAATTGACCATGTTGATACGGTTCTTTGGTATGACGATTTTGCCGACATCTCAATTCCAAAGGAAATGTTGCCCGACAAAATTTATGATGCGTTCAATTCGGGAAATGCAACAATGATGGCGGTATTCTTCGATACCTCAACATCAGCCGATGAAACAATGAACGCTATCGAAGAAATCCGTTCGGTTGCCGGTAAACAATGCTTTGTTTCGGGTATGTCGGCAATGATTACGGATATGAAGGATATGTTTGAGGAACAGGAAATGACTTATGTTGCAATCGCTGTTGTCCTTGCGGTAATTGCAATGATGATATTTATGGATAACTGGATTATCCCGTTTGTGTTCCTTGCAAGTATAGCGGTTGCTATCCTCGTCAATATGGGCAGTAACTACTTTATGGGTGAGGTTTCATTCATTACCAAAGCGTTGGCGGCAGTTCTTCAGCTTGCGGTAACAATGGACTACTCAATCTTCCTGTGGCACAGTTATGAAGAACAAAAGGGCATTTGTGAAAACCACAAGCAGGCAATGGCTGTTGCAATTCACGAAACCGTCCGTTCCGTAATCGGAAGTTCAATCACAACGGTTGCAGGCTTTATCGCACTTTGCTTTATGACATTCACACTCGGTCTTGACCTCGGTATTGTAATGGCAAAGGGTGTTATCCTCGGTGTTATCTCCTGTGTAACGGTTCTTCCGTCGCTCATTCTTGTTCTTGACAAGCCTCTTGAAAAGACAATGCATAAGTCGCTTATTCCGTCAACAAAGAAGCTTGCAACAGGACTTGTTAAAATTTTCCCCGTATTTCTCGTGATGTTTGCGGCTCTTATTTATCCGTTCTATTCGGCGTACAGCCAGACAAACAATGAGATTTACTACGATTTGTCGGAAAGTCTTCCCGAAGATATGGCAAATGTAATTGCCAACACAAAGCTTAAAGATGAATTCGGTGTCGGTACAACACATATGGTTCTTGTTGATTCTTCGCTTTCTGCAAAGGACGCAAGAAATATGACAAACGAGCTTGAAAAGGTTGACGGCGTAAAATATGTTCTCGGCCTTGAAAGCGTTGTAGGTTCGCTTGTTCCGGAAGAGGTTCTTCCCGATTCAATCACAAGCGTTCTCAAAAATGATAAATGGGAGCTTATGCTTATCAACTCTGAGTACAAAACAGCCACAGATCCTATGGCAAAGCAGATTGACGAGTTGAATAAAATCATTACAAAGTATGATAAGGACGGACTTCTCATCGGTGAAGCCGCTTGTACAAACGACCTTGTAAACATCACGACAGTTGACTTTCAGGTTGTAAATGCAATTTCTATTGTTGCAATCTTTATTATCATTGCGATTGTTGAAAAGAGTATCACACTTCCGATTATTCTTGTTGCGGTTATTGAGCTTGCAATCTTTATTAATCTCGGTATTCCGCATCTTATGGGCGAGTCGCTCCCGTTCATCACACCTATCTGTATAAGTACAATTCAGCTTGGTGCAACGGTTGACTACGCAATTTTGATGACGACACGATATAAGAAGGAAAGGTATCTCGGAAACGATAAACGCACCTCGGTTATTACGGCTCTTGAAACTTCAATTCCGTCAATTATCGTTAGTGCAATGGGACTCTTTGCCGCTACAATCGGCGTCGCATTCTACTCGGATGTTGACCTTATTTCATCAATCTGTAAGCTCCTTGCAAGAGGCGCTGTCATCAGTATGTTCTGCGTAACGCTTATTTTGCCGGCAATGTTTATGCTGTTCGACAAGGTAATTGCAAAGACAACTCTCGGTTTTAAGCCGAAAAAAACATCAATTTCGGAGGCTGCTGTATAATGAAAAAGACTAACAAAAATAATAATCATAAATTTTTAAGCAAAAACTATATCAAGGGTGCTATTTCAGGCGCGCTTGCACTCACAATTCTTTGCAGCGGAGTAGGTGTTGCTGCTTATTCCGCCGGTGCAGACAATACTGCACAGGCTCTCGGTGTTCAGACAGAAAGTACGGTTGAGGCTGTTAAGAAGGCAAGCACAACTAAAGAGGCTCTCAAAAAGCTCAGCAAAAATGAAACCGTTTATGTTATTGCCGACGCAAGCGGTGCGGCTAAGAAAATCATTGTAAGCGACTGGCTCAAGGGTGTAGATACAAAAGGCAAGGTAAAGGATGTTTCAAACCTCAAGGATGTTAAAAATGTTAAGGGTGACGAAACATACACGGTAAACGAAGACAATGCTTATGAGTGGGCTGCAAATGGCGATGACATCTACTATCAGGGAACAGGCACAACCGAACTTCCCGTAAAGCTCAAATTAAGCTACAAGCTCAACGGCAAAACTGTTTCTGCAGATGAAATCGCAGGTAAGAGCGGTAAGGTTACAATCCGCATTGACTATGAAAACACACAGAAGGAAAAGGTTAAGATTAACGGCAAGACAGAAGAAGTTAATGTTCCGTTCCTTATGCTTTCGGGTATGATTCTTGACGATGACAACTTCAAAAATGTTGAGGTTTCAAACGGCAAGGCTATCAATGACGGTACAAGAACAATCGTTGCCGGTTTTGCTCTTCCGGGTATGCAGGACAGCCTTGATATTGACAAGGATGAAATGGAAATCCCTGATTATGTTGAAATCACAGCAGATACAACCGATTTTGAGCTTTCAACAACAATGACAGTTGCAATGAACGATATTTTCAACGATGTTGATTTTTCAAAGGTTGACGATAAGGTTGACGAGCTTAAGGATTCTCTTGATGAACTCGAAGACGCCGCAGAACAGCTTGTTGACGGTTCTTCACAGCTTTATGACGGTATCGGCACACTTCTTGACAAGTCAGGCACACTCATTGAAGGTATTGACAAGCTTTATGACGGTGCAGAACAGGTAAACAGCGGTGCAAAAAAACTTGACAGCGGTGCAGACGGTCTTTCAAGCGGTGCAAAAACGCTTGATGACGGTGCGGCAAAGCTCAAAAGCGGTGCGTCACAGCTTGACAGCGGTGCATCACAGCTTGACAGCGGTCTTGCAACACTTGCAGGCGGTGCGTCACAGGTTGACAACGGTGCGGCAAGTCTCAGCAGTTATGTTGCAACACTTGCGGGCGGTCTCGGCAAGCTTTCATCCAACAGCGCAACTCTAAACGGCGGTGCAGAACAGGTGTTTAACACACTTCTTTCAACTGCCGACACTCAGATTGCCGCCGCAGGTCTTACAGCCGACAAGCTTACAATTAAAAACTATGGCAGCGTTCTTGAAGGGCTTATTTCATCACTCAGCGATGAAAATGCTCAGAAGCTTGCTTACAATACAGCACTTGAAACAGTAACGGCAACTGTAAACAGCCAGAAGGATGTTATCAGAACAGCCGTTGAGGCAACAGTAAGAAAGTCTGTTACGGAACAGGTTCTCGCAGCCGCAGGTCTTGGTATGACGGCAGATCAATATGATGCCGCTGTTGCCGCAGGTCAGGTCAGCGAAGAAGTTCAGGCTCAGGTTTCTACTGCAGTTTCTACACAGATGAGTTCATCTGCGGTTCAGACTGCAATTGACAGCAATACAGAGGCACAGATTCAGAGCCTTATCGAAACAAATATGAACAGTGAAGAGGTTAAGAGTCAGATTCAGGCAGGTGTTGCAAAAGCTCAGGCAGGCAGAAAGTCACTTCAGGCTCTCAAAACTCAGCTTGACAGCTACAACACATTCTATCAGGGTGTGCTTTCATACACAGCGGGTGTTGATCAGGCTAACGAGGGCGCTCAGCAGATTCTCGCCGGCACATATACACTCAAGGACGGCACAGGTTCACTTGTAAGCGGTGCCGGTCAGCTCAAGAACGGTTCTTCAAGTCTTAAGAGCGGTACAAGCGAGCTCAAGAGCGGTACTTCAACCCTCAAGGACGGTACATCAAGCCTTAAAAGCGGTGTAAAGACTCTCAAAAACGGCACAAGCTCACTTTCGGACGGTACAAAGAGCCTCTTCGAGGGCGTTGGTACTCTCAAGGACGGCAGTGCAGCACTTGTTGACGGCGTTAAACAGCTCAATGACGGTGCAATGACATTGTCTAAGGGTATGAAGAAGTTCAAAGAGGAGGGCATTGACAGCATTGTTGATGCCGCAAACGGTGATGTCCGGGATATTATCGACCGTTTCAAGGCTGTTCAGAAAGCATCAAAGAAGTACAACAGCTACAGCGGTATTTCCGATGATATGGACGGTAAGGTTGACTTCATCTACAAGACCGATTCAATCGAGAAAAAGTAACTCAATATATTTTAACAGCAAGACGAAAGGCTTATTTCCCTAACCCTTTCATACACAATATAAAAAGCAGTTATGTCGTTTGGCATAGCTGCTTTTTGCTTTGTATGATGTTTTTTGTAAATTTCAAAACTTGAAAAAATTACAAATAATAAAACGAATTTCACCGCAAACAATACTATTGCGGCGATGAAAACGGGATGCCGAAACGCCGCTTTATTAATAAATTTAACGAGATTTAAAAGTTTTGAAAAGGAGAAAACAAATTATGTCAAGCAATAACAATCAGATTAATGTACCTCAGGCAAAGGAAGCCATGGAACGCTTTAAGATGGAATGTGCCAACGAAGTAGGCGTAAACCTCAAACAGGGATATAACGGCGACATTTCTGCAAGAGAAGCAGGTTCTGTAGGCGGTCAGATGGTTAAAAAGATGTTACCCGTACGAAATAAGTCTTACATACGCAATAACCGCAATGTAGAGGGACACCGTCAGGAGGTTACGTATCAGGTAAGAGTAACCTATTAAAAACGGCTTGTTTATCGCATTTTTAAGATTAAATTAAGTAAAAAACACCACTCCCCGAAAGGCAGCAATCAGCCTCAACCTTTCGGGGATATTTTTATAAAACTGACACCAATAATAATCATATGATGATACACCTGCGAAATCCGAAAAAATCAATGAGATTTTGCAAACAGATCACTTAACCTTAAATGATATGGTAACCAGTGAAGAAAACGATATTAAAAACTTTGGTGTGATTTATCTTTAATCGCTTGATATTATTTTTGATTGCGAATATAATAAAAATATAAACCGTCAGATTATTGGAGAGCTTGTAATGACATATGAAGAAATTAAAAATATAATATCACAGGGCGAAGGGATGAATATTGAGTTTAAGAAATCCACAACCGATATTACTAAAGATGTTTATGAAACCGTTTGTGCGTTTTCAAACCGTGAGGGCGGTCATATTCTGCTCGGTGTTAAAGATGACGGTACGGTTATCGGAGTGGACAGAAACCGTGCAGAGAGGATTAAGAGCGATTTTGTTACATCAATAAATAACCCGAATAAAATGTATCCTCCGCTTTACCTGACGATTGAAAGTATTGAATATGATGATAAGCTGATTATTTATATTTTTGTTCCCGAAAGTACGCAAGTTTGTCGTTGCGGCGGCAGGATTTTTGACAGAAACAACGATTCCGATATAGACATAACCAATTCAGGAGATTTGGTATTTAAGCTGTATTCAAAAAAACAGGGAACATATTTTGTAAATAAAGTTTTCACTTGCTTTACAATGGATGATCTGCGTTCCGATATAATTGACAGAGCAAGAAGATTGTCAAGACTGAGAAATAAAAATCATCCGTGGCTTACTATGACTGATGAAGAAATACTGCGCAGTTCAGGCTTGATTCTCAAAGACAGCGAAAAAGGAGTTGACGGACTGACGCTTGCTGCGATACTTCTTTTTGGTAAGGATGAAACTATAATGGCGGCTTTGCCGCAACACAAAACAGATGCAATTTTCAGAACCCAAAATACAGACAGATATGATGACCGAGACGTTATTATTACGAATTTATTTGATACATTTGACAGGCTTATGGAATTTGGCAAAAAGCATCTGAATGATCCGTTTATTCTTGAGGGAGTACAAGCTGTAAGTGCAAGAGATGCAATTTTAAGAGAAATTTTCTCGAACAGTCTTGCGCATCGTGATTATTCCACTGGTTATGTAGCAAAATTTGTTATTGAGAAAGACAGGATGTACACGGAAAACGGAAATCTGTCTCACGGTCATGGTGAGTTGAAGCTCGACAGATTTGAACCGTTTTCTAAGAATCCTCCTATCGCAAAGGTGTTCAGAGAGGTGTCGCTTGCCGATGAGCTCGGATCGGGTATGAGAAATACTTATAAATACACAAAGATGTACTCAGGCGGAGTTCCTGAATTTATCGAGGGTGATGTATTTAAGACAATAATTCCTCTATCCTCTGCGGCAACGAGTATGGTGGGACCTGATGGCAACCAAGATACCCCACAAGATAACCTACAAGACACCCTACAAGACAACATACAAGAAAAGGCAATTCAAGTTGTATATGAGAAAATAATTGAATTCTGTATTGAACCAAAAAGTAAAAGAGAAATTGTTGAGCATTTTGGCTTGAAGGATATCCGGGAATTTACAAACAGATATATTAAACCACTGCTTGAAAGCGGAAAACTAAAAATGACTATACCGGATAAACCCACAAGCCGATATCAAAAATATGTGACTAAAAAGTAAAACATAGTTTTTAGTAATTATAATTTGTGGAGAGATTTCCTGAACTTTCCTTATTTTACAGGCTTTTCAGCCCCTTAGATAGTGAAATGATATGTATTTTCCCTTATTTTTGCCCTTATGCGGAACCCGCAAGGGAAATAAGGGAATTTTTTATTTAGTCGTTGCCTGCTACTTTATCAAGAAGTCTGGCGGAGTTCCGCTTTGCCTTTCTTGTAGAGTGGGCATAGACATTCATTGTGGTACTGACATCAGAGTGTCCTAACAGTTCCTGCACATCTTTTGGGGCAGCTCCGTTTGAGAGGAGGTTGCTGGTGTAGGTGTGCCGTAACTGGTGAAAGTGAAAATCTTCAAATCCTTCCAGCTTCTTTGACACTGACCTGCATACAATGCCGAGTGTACTCGGCAGTTCCAGACTACCATCCGGTCTCAGGCAGACAAAAGAAATTTCCTTGTAATCTGCCGGGATTTCTTCGGTTCTGTCCAGATGATAATATTCATAATACACTCTGTTTTTGTCTTGCACTTCCTTGTAGAAATTGCGGTGGTAAAATTCACCATACTGCATCCGGCTTTTAAGCTGTTCTTTTCTGACGGTTTTCAGTATTTCGGTCAGAGTATTACCAAAATCAACAATCCTTACTTTCTTTCGCTTGGTCGGTCCGATGATGTTTTTATGTTTTGTGCCATCGTAGCGGATACTTCTTTTAATGGTCAGGCATTGTTCTTCAAGATTGATGTCCTGCCATGTCAATCCGCAAACTTCACCGATACGAAGTCCCGCATAGTATGCGATCTGGATTGGCAGGATTGCAGGTGGATTCTTTACTTTGAGGTATTCTATCAGTCTCTCATAATCTTCATGTGAAATAGGCTGTATGCCTTCTTCTACTTCATCATCGGAGAATAAATCCACATCCTCTGCCTGCTTTTTCAGCTTAATATACTGCATGGGATTAAAAGTAATCAACTGTTTTGGAAATACTGCAAACCGGAAAGCCTGCTGTAATACTGCCGAAAAGGAATGGATGTAATCTTTGCTGTATCCTTTTCTCACTTTTCCATCTGGAAATTCCCCACCGAATGTCAGCAGATCGAGAAATGTCTGTAAATGTTCAGCGGTAACGGATTTCAATTTGCGTTCTGCAATCGGATGTTTCTTGATACAACGGATTGCACCAAGATAATTTTCCACTGTACCATTGCTGAGTGTTCCGACTTTCAGTTCTTCTTCCGCCCACATATCAAGAAGTTCTCCTACAGTAAGATTATCTGTCTTTGCGACAAATTTCTTGCTTTCGTAATCATACATTGCCTGACGGAGCAGTTTTTCCGTTTCACTTTTACTTTCTGTTCCAGCGTAT
>ERZ857998.3130-NODE-3130-length-14085-cov-50.710905_pt1 | contig 14085 bp, 9 predicted proteins | sample MGYA00519954_ERZ857998 | MGnify/ENA primary metagenome ERZ857998 (study PRJEB31778, sample SAMEA3449424) | human gut metagenome | biome: human gut; feature: human-associated habitat; material: faeces | place: United Kingdom | collected 2010/2012 ...
CCTTCGTGGAGCTGGCTCCCGGCAAGGACGGCCTGGTGCACATCTCCAAGCTGGCGGACAAGCGCATCGAGAAGGTGGAGGACGCCTGCAAGGTGGGCGACATGATGTGGGTCAAGGTCACCGAGATCGACGAGAAGGGCCGGGTGAACCTGAGCCACAAGGATGCCATGAAGGAGATCCGGGCCAAGGAAGCCGCAGGCGAGATCATCAAGTAAATAACCGCCGACAGACAGTAGATTCATATGTATATACACCCGCCGATTCCGCGCAACGGAATCGGCGGGTGCTGTCATATACTGGAAACAGGCGACACAAGGAGAAAACCTGTCCGTATAGCACGGACAGCCGCATGGCATGCGTACACAATATATGGTCATATCGACAGAAATCTGCACCATATATCACAGAAAAACAATTTCTAAAATTTTTGTGTCGCCCATTGAAAAACAATAAAAGATATGTTAAAATACTAACTTAACAGGTAGGAAGCCCTAACCTTAATGTAGTATAGCTTTGTTGCTAATATACAATATTATACTCTGTCAGGATGGAAAAATCGTTCAAACGGTTGTAAAGGAGGACGCTATGCCGAGAGGAGCACAGCCCAAGGTCGCCGAAAGAGAGAATCGGATGACCTATGCAGCCATCAGGCTGTTTTTGGAAAACGGATATGAACGGACCACCACCGCCGCCATCGCGCAGGCAGCGGGTATGTCCCCGTCCGCGTTTTTTGCAGTATTTGCCAACAAGGAGGCGCTGCTGCTGAAGCTGACCAAGTGGATGTACGAAAAGCAGTTCGCCGTTACGCACGAGCTGCTGGGGAAGGACTATGACCCGGTGATGTTCTACGCCGTGGAGCCTGCCATCCAGCTGTATATTGCCGAAAAGACCGAGGGGCTGCGGGAGCTGTATGTCTCCTCGTACTCCTATGCGGCCACCGCCAACTATATACACCAGGTGGTGACGGACAAGCTGGTGGAGCTGTTCGGGAAGGAGCATCCCGGCTATACCCGGCAGGACTTTTATGAGCTGGAGCTGGCTACCTCCGGCATGCTGCGCAGCTTCATGGCCCGCAAGTGCGACCGGAGCTTCACCATGGAGCAGAAGCTGCGTCGGTTCCTGTCCTGCGGCATGACCATCTACGGCGTGGCCCCGGAAAAGCAGCAGGAGGTCATCGACCGGGTGCTGAAGATGGACCTGAAGTCCGTGGCCGATCAGCTGCTGGCCCAGGCCATGGCCCAGTCCCAGGAGGAGTTCCAGGAGGCCGAGCGCAAGGGCAAGGCTCTGGAAGCTGCCAGACGTGGCTGATTTTTCCTATATCGTCCTGGACCTGGAGTGGAACCAGCCGTTGAATCCGGACAGCGCCATACGGGAGCCGTTTTTCTTCGACTCGGAGATCATTGAGATCGGGGCCCTGCGGCTGGATGAGCGGTTCCGGGAGACCGGCAGCTTCAAGACCTTCATCCGCCCCCGGTTTTATCCCCACATGAACGGCGACGTGGTGCAGCTGACGAAAATTCGGGCACAGGACCTGGAAAAAGCCCCGGAATTTCCCCGGGCCTATGCCGATTTCATGGAATGGTGCGGGGAGAATTGCTGCCTGTGTACCTGGGGGCCGGACGACATTCCGGTGCTGATGGACAACCTGCTGATGCACGGAATGGACGCGGAGATGCCCTGCTGCTATGATTTGCAGCGGATCTTCGGCCACGAGATCATGCGGGATGACCGGCAATGCTCCCTGGAGCGGGCGATGGAGCTGCTGAAGCTGACCCCGGACCGGGCCCACGACGCCCTGAACGATGCGCGGAATACCGTGCAGATCTGCGGGCGGATGGACCTGGACGGGTGCATGGACGAATACGGCCTGCGGTATGTGCAGTATCCCCAGGACCGGGCGGCCGGACTGGTGCAGGGGCGGGTGTATGCCTCCCTGGCCCAGGGCCAGGAGGACCCGGCCATGAGGGAGGTGCAGTGCCCCTACTGCGGGGAGACGGTGACCCTGGGCCAGTGGGCCAGGAAGGACCCCCGGACCCTGCTGGCCTATGGCCGGTGCAGTCAGGAGGACGAGCTGTGCGGCATTTATCGCCACACCCGGACGGCGGCGGGCCTGCGCCTGGGCCGCATGGTGCTGGAGATGAACGACGACCTGTGGGACACCTATCAGACCTGCCTGGAGCGGCAGGGGTAATTGTTGGAATGTGAAAACCGGCTCCGGCGCGACGCGCCGGAGCCGGTTTTGTTTACTTGCCCAGTCTGCGCTGGATGAGCTTCACCAGCTCCACAATGGGGATCACCAGCACCGCCAGGGCCAGGGCGATGCCGTACTCCGTCCAGCTGACGGGGGTGAAGCCGAAGGCGGCGGCGATGGGCGGCACCTCCAGCACCACGGTGGTCAGCACCAGGGAGCCCAGCATGGCGGCCCAGAGGACCTTGTTGTGGCCCCGGAGGGTGAACACACTGCGCCGCTGGGAGCGCATATTGAAGCTGTGGAAAATCTCGCACATGCTCATGGTCAGGAAGGCCATGGTCATGCCGTGGGGGGAGACGCCCCGGGGCATTTCAAAGCATCCCGCCTCCATGCAGTGGCCGATGATGTAGGAGGCCATGGTGATGACGGTGATAAGGATGCCCTGATAGGCGATGTCGAAGCCCAGGCCGCCGGAGAAGATGCCGTCCTTGGCGGAGCGGGGCGGGCGGCGCATGATGTCCGGCTCCGGGCGCTCCATGCCCAGGGCCAGGGCCGGGAAGCAGTCGGTGATGAGGTTGATGAACAGCAGGTGGACGGGGTTGAGGAGGGTGAAGCCCAGCAGGGCGGAGAAGAACACCCCCAGCACCTCGCTCATGTTGCTGGCCAGCAGGAAGCCGATGGCCTTGCGGATGTTGTCGTAAATCCGGCGGCCCTCGGCCACGGCGCCCACGATGGTGGCAAAGTTGTCGTCGGAGAGGACCATGTCCGCCACGTTTTTGGTGACGTCGGTGCCGGTAATGCCCATGCCGATGCCGATATCGGCGGACTTGATGGAGGGGGCGTCGTTGACGCCGTCGCCGGTCATGGCGGTGACGGCTCCCCGGCGGCGCCAGGCGCTGACGATGCGGACCTTGTGCTCCGGCTGGACCCGGGCATAGACGCTGTAGCGGTCCACGTTTTGAGTAAGCTCCTCATCGCTGAGGGCATCCAACGCCGCGCCGGTGATGGCCTGGGAGGGGTCGGAGAGAATGCCCAGCTGGCGGGCGATGGCCACGGCGGTGTCCTGGTGGTCGCCGGTGATCATCACCGGGCGGATGCCCGCCTGGCGGCACTCCTCAATGGCGGGCTTCACCTGGGGCCGCACCGGGTCGATCATGCCGGTAAGGCCGATGAAGCAGAGTTCCTGCTCTAAGTGCGCGGGGGACTGATCTTCCGGCGCGCCATCGGGCCAGGGGCGGCTGGCGGCGGCCAGCACCCGCAGGGCCTGGGCGGCCATGCGGTGGTTATCCGCCAGAATTTCCCGGCGGCGGTCATCGGTCATGGGCAGGGCCTGTCCGCCCTCCCAATAGTGGGTGCAGCGGGCCAGCACCTGGTCCGGCGCGCCCTTGGTATACTGCACCACGCCCTGGGGGGTCCGGTGAATGGTGGACATCATCTTGCGGCCGGAGTCGAAGGGGGCCTCGCCGATGCGGGGGCGCTCCTGCTCCAATTGGGGCTTGGGCAGTTGATGCTCTGCGGCGAAGGATACCAGAGCCGCCTCCGTAGGCTCACCCTGGACGGAGCCGTCGGGGTTCAGGACGGCGTCACTGCACAGGGCCATGGCGGAGGCCAGCAGGGCGGTGTCCCCGGTGTGGTCCACCACGGTCATCTTGTTCTGGGTCAGGGTGCCGGTTTTGTCGGAACAGATCACCTGGGTACAGCCCAGGGTCTCCACCGCCGTCAGGCGGCGGATCACGGCATTGCGGCGGCTCATGCGGGTGACGCCGATGCTGAGCACCACCGTTACCACCGTGGCCAGGCCCTCGGGAATGGCGGCCACCGCCAGGGATACGGCCACCATGAAGGTCTCCAGGATGCCGGACAGGGAGAAGTCACCGGCCACGATCAGGTCAAACACGAAGATGAACACGCAGATGCCCAGCACCAGCCAGGACAGGGTCTTGCCCAGCTGGGTCAGCTTCTTTTGCAGCGGCGTCTCCTCCTGCTCTGTCCGGGCCAGGACGCCGGCGATCTTACCCATCTCCGTGTCCATGCCGGTGGCGGTGACCACCATGCGGCCCCGGCCGTAGGCCACGGTGGAGCCCATATAGGCCATGTTGCGGCGGTCGCCCAGGGTCACCTCGCCGGTAAGGGCCTCCGGGGACTTGGCGGAGGGGACGCTTTCGCCGGTGAGGGCGGCCTCCTCAATTTGCAGGGAGGCACAGGCCAGCAGCCGTCCGTCGGCGGGGACGGCGTCCCCGGCCTCCAGCAGGACGATGTCGCCGGGTACCAGGCGGCTGCTTTCCAGCTCCGTGACGGAGCCGTCCCGCAGGACCTTGCTGGTGGCGGCGGTCATGGACTGCAGGGCCTCGATGGCGGCCTCGGCCTTGCTCTCCTGGACCACGCCCAAAACGGCGTTCAGCAGCACCACTGCCAGGATGATCAGCACCTCGGTAAACGGCTCGTGGGACAGGTAGTTGGTGACGGCGGACACGGCGGCGGCGGCCATGAGGATCAGCAGCATGGGGTCCTTCAGCTGCTGCAGAAAACGCTGAAGCAGGGTGGCCTTGGGGGCCTCCCGCAGGCGGTTGGGGCCGTACTGCCCCAGGCGGGTCTCCGCCTCCCGGCCGGAAAGGCCGGTCTCGGCGGCGTGCAGGTCCTCCAGGACCTGCCGGGGGGATTGGTTGTACTCCTTGTGCATACGCTTCACTCCTTATAGTAGGATCATACCCGCCGGAGGAAAATAAAAGACTCATGCACAGGCAAAGCCTATGCATGAGTCTCATTCTTTCAAAGCAGTCCGGGCGCAGAAGCGCCGTTTTGACGAAACTGCCTAACCCCAAAGCGGGGCGGAATTACTCCCTCACAGCGGTATTCAATTGGGAGTATTATACCAGACCCGGCCCCCTGCGTCAAGTAAAGGATTTGTAAAGTATGGGGGAGCACAGGGGTGGGGGACACCTTTTTGATAAAATCTTTGCGTCCTGGCTTGCCTTTTCGCCGGGAATATGATATGATGCATTGCCAATAGCCCTTCAAAAATGCACGGATGGCTTTTGAAAACGATAACAAAGGAGTATTTTTAGTATGAAAAAGTTTCTCACTATGCTGCTGGCCCTGGTGATGGTCCTGTCCCTGGCGGCCTGCTCCTCCCAGAAGGGCGGCGACGTCAACGGCGGCTTCCCCGTCAGCGCCGTGGACCTGCTGACCGCCGTGTGGAACGCCTATCCCGAAAGCGAGAAGTTCTCCGTGGTGGGCGGCAGCCTGGATAACCCCGTAGACGGCGCCCCCGGCGCTTTCCCGGTGGACGATGCCGACAATCTGGACTATATGCTGCACTTCCCCGCCGACAAATCCGATCTCATTGACGACGCCGCGTCGCTGACCCACATGATGAACGCCAACAGCTTTACCTGCGGCGCGTTCCATGTGAAAAACAGCGGCGACGTCTCCGCTGTGGCCGACGCTCTGCGCCAGAATGTCCAGAACACCCAGTGGATGTGCGGCTTCCCTGACAAACTGGTGGTCCTCACCTATGGCGAGTATGTGGTGGCCTTGTTCGGCGCCGACGACCTGGTGGACGACTTTGTCAACACCATGACCGCCACCTACACCGGCGTTCAGACCGCCTGCGACGAGCCCCTCCAGTAATCCGCCGCAGCCATGCTGTTTTCCAGTCTGCCGTTTCTCTTCTATTTTCTTCCCTGCGCCCTGGGACTGTATTTCTTAGTCCCAAGGCGGCTGAAAAACGCCGCGCTGCTGCTGTGCAGCCTGGTGTTCTATGCCTGGGGCGAGCCCCGATTTGTGCTGTTCATGGCCGCCGCCATTTTACAGGGCTATGCCGCCGCCCGGCTCATGGAGCGGTATCCCACCCGCAGGCGGCTGCTGCTGACCCTGTCCGCCGTGCTGAGCCTGGGGATGCTGGCCTACTGCAAGTATGCCGACTTCCTGATCTCCGGCTTCAACGCCGTCACCGGCCTGTCGGTGCCTCTGCTGCGGATGGCCCTGCCCATCGGCATCAGCTTCTATACCTTCCAGATCCTCAGCTATGTCATCGACGTGTACCGGGGGGACGCCCCGGCCCAGCGGAATCTCATTGACCTGGCGGCGTATATCGCCATGTACCCCCAGCTGGTGGCGGGCCCCATCGTCCGCTACGCCGACGTGGCCCCCCAGCTGCGAAGCCGCACCCACACGGTGCAGGACGCGGCTCTGGGGGCCCGCCGCTTTGTGCTGGGCCTGGGGAAAAAGGTACTGCTTGCCAACGTCCTGTATGAGCTGGTGACGGTGTATCAGCAGAGCGGGCAGAAAACGGTGCTGCTGACCTGGCTGTACGCCGCGGCGTATATGCTCCATGTGTACTTCGACTTCTCCGGCTACAGCGACATGGCCATCGGCCTGGGCCGCATCATGGGCTTCCGCTTTGCCGAGAACTTCCGCTATCCCTTTGTGTCCGGCAGTCTCACGGAATTCTGGCGGCGCTGGCACATCTCCCTGGGCTCCTGGTTCCGGGACTATGTGTATATCCCCCTGGGCGGCAGCCGGGTGGGTAAGGCCCGCTGGGTGCGGAACCTGGTGATCGTGTGGGGCCTGACGGGCCTGTGGCACGGGGCCGCCTGGAACTTCGTGGCCTGGGGCCTGTATTTTGCCGCGTTCCTGCTGCTGGAAAAGCTGTTTCTGGGCCGGTGGCTGAAGCGTGTCCCGGTGCTGGGCCATGTGTATGTGCTGCTGGCGGCGCTTTTCAGCTTCGTGCTGTTTGACGCCGCGTCTGTCCCCGCCGCCCTGGGGACCGCCGGGGGCCTGCTGGGCCTGGGGGGCCTGCCCCTGTGGGACAGCGGCGCCCTCTACTATCTGCGCAGCTATGCCCCGGTGCTGGCGCTGGCCGCCGTGCTGGGTGCGAAGTCACGGCATGACGGGTATCTGGAGGGCAGCGGTTATATCGTGTCGTGGTGCTTTGGGCATCTGGCAGAGCTGGCCGACGCCGCCGTTTACAATGCCGATGATGCCAAATGGACGCTGGCGGCGCTGCCCATCATTCCTACCTCGTTCCGCTTCATCGTCCGCTCTGAAAAGCAGAAGCAGTTTGACATTCTGCGGGAGCTGATGCGCCGGGAGGATGTGGCAGAGGTGGTCAACGCCTGCGACGCTGGGCGCGAGGGTGAGCTGATCTTCCGCACGGTTTACTGCCTTGCGGGATGCTCCAAGCCGATTCTGCGGCTTTGGATTTCTTCAATGGAGGATGATGCCATCCGCAGCGGCTTCCAGCAGCTTAAGTCTGGGCGCGACTATGACGGCCTGCATCAATCTGCCCTCTGCCGCGCCAAGGCTGATTGGCTGGTTGGTATCAACGCCACGCGGTATTTCTCCCTGACGTATGGCCGCACATTGAACATTGGGCGCGTCATGTCGCCCACGCTGGCGCTGCTGGTACAGCGCGAGGCGGAGATCTCCGCATTTGTGGCAGAACCGTTCTACACCGTCCAGCTCGATTGCGGCTTTCCCGCCACGACAGGCCGAATGAAGGACAGGAAGGACGCCGACGCCATCGCCAACGCCTGCAAGGGCAAGGCAGTAACCGTCAAAAGCGTGGAGCGCAAGGAAAAGTCTGAGAAAGCGCCCGCGCTCTACGATTTGACCTCCCTCCAGCGCGACGCCAACCGCGTTCTCGGCTACACCTCTCAGCAGACCCTCGACTATCTCCAAGCGCTCTATGAAAAGAAGCTCTGTACCTACCCGCGCACCGACAGCCGCTATCTGACCGACGATATGGAGGGCAGCGTCCCCGGCCTTGTCGCCGCCGCTGCCGCTGTCTGCGGCATGGAGAAGCCGCCGACCATCTGCGCCAAGCAGGTATGCAGCAGTAAAAAAGTCACCGATCACCACGCCATTGTTCCCACCATCAGCGCGGAAAAGGTAGATATGGCCTCTCTGCCGCTGGGCGAACGCGAGGTGCTGAAGCTGGCGGCAAGGGGCTTGCTTCGTGCGGTGGATGAACCACATCGCTACGCAGAAACGGTCATTACGGTGGACTGTGCCGGTCAGAGCTTCACCGCCAAGGGCAAAACCGTCCTTGCTCCCGGCTGGAAGCGCTATGAGCAGGAGCAGGCAGAGGCAGCGCCCGCGCTGCCGGTGGTAACGGATAATCAGACGCTTTCCGTATCTGCCGCATCGGTCAAGACCGGAAAAACCACGCCGCCCAAGCATTTCACCGAGGATACGCTGCTGGCCGCGATGGAAAACGCGGGCAAGGAGGATATGCCAGATGATGCCGAGCGCAAGGGCATCGGAACCCCGGCGACCCGCTCCGGTATCATTGAAAAGCTGGTGTCCTCCGGTTTTGTGGAGCGCAGGAAGTCCAAAAAGATCACAAATCTGCTGCCCACCTCCACCGGCACGGCGCTTATCACCGTTCTGCCTGAACAGCTCCAGTCTCCGCAGCTCACCGCTGAATGGGAGCACCGCCTGAAAGAGATCGAGCGCGGCGAAATCGCCCCGGACAGCTTCATGGATGGGATCGCCGCCATGCTGAATGAGCTGGTGCAGACCTACAAACCCATCCCCGGTACGGAAGTCCTGTTCCCCTCCGGGCGTGAGGTGGTCGGCAAGTGTCCCCGCTGCGGAGCCGAGGTGACGGAATCACCGAAAGGCTTTTTCTGTGAGAACCGTGCCTGTTCCTTTGTTCTCTGGAAAAACAGCCGCTTTTTCACCGCCAAGAAAAAGGTGCTGACAAAATCCCTTGCCGCTGCGCTTTTGAAAAATGGCCGCGCCCCGCTGAAAGGCTGCTACTCCGAAAAGACCGGGAAAACCTATGATGCCAGCGTTCTTCTGGAGGACGATGGGCAACGCACGGGCTATAAGCTGGTGTTCGACAATGGCTGATGCGCCGCGTATGGATCACAAGCAGCTCCGCCGCGCCAAGAAGCTCATTCGGAAGCTCTGCTGTAATTACGATCACGGCAACTGCCTCGCGCTGGATGATGGAGAGCCTTGCGTCTGCGTACAGGGTATTTCCTACTCGCTGCTGTGCAACTGGTTCCGAAACGCGGTGCTTCCCGCCGACCATGAGCTGCTGGCCGACGTGATGCGGGAAAGGCCGGGGAAGCGCTGCGCCGTCTGCGGTAAGCCGGTCTATTCTTCCTCCAATCGCGCCAAATATTGCCCCGCCTGCGCCAAGCAGGAGCGCCGAAAGCAGGACGCCAAACGAAAGCGTGAACAATACTGGAACCTCCGCAAATAGAGGGCGTAAAAGCCCCGTGCCGCAAGGCTTTTTCCATGCGGAATCACAAGGGGCTGCGTCATTCTATCCGCAAGCTCAAAAACAACGTCTATCTGCGGAGAATCGCCCCTGTGCAGGATGTGTTTTCTTCTGCGCAGGGGCGCTATTTTTTCTGAAAGGAGATCATCATGGCTGAAAAACAAACCAGCAAAGACCGGATGCGGGAGATCGTTGACAGCATCGAAAACGGCATCAAGGAGCTGTTCGAGAGCGATAAGTACCGGAAGTACCTTGCCACCATGAGCCGCTTTCACCGCTACTCGGTCAACAACACCATGCTCATCTATATGCAGCGCCCCGACGCCACCCATGTGGCGGGCTTCAACAAGTGGCGCGATCAGTTCGGCAGGAACGTCCTGAAAGGCGAAAAAGGTATCCGCATCATCGCTCCTACTCCCTATAAGAAAAAGGTCGAGGAAATCAAGACCGACCCCGAAACCAATGCGCCGGTGCTGGACGCAGACGGCAAGGCCATCATTGAGGAAAAGGAAATCCGTATCCCCATGTTCAAGGTGGTATCCGTCTTTGACGTGTCGCAGACTGCGGGAAAGCCCTTGCCCCAGCTTGCCGCCGATCTGAGCGGCAATGTGCAGCAGTATGAGGTTTTCATGGAGGCGCTGCGCCGTGCTTCTCCCGTTCCGATGGAGATAAAGCCCGTTGCGCGGGATACGGACGGCTTTTTCAGCATTAAGGCGCAGAGCATCACCATCCGCGCCGGTATGAGTGAGGTGCAGACGGTATGCGCCGCCGTCCATGAGATTGCCCACGCCAAGCTCCACGACTACGAACACATGACGGAGCTTGCGGACGATGGTGAGACGATCCTTGTCCCCGGCGAAAAGAGCCGCAACACCGAGGAGGTCGAGGCCGAAAGCATCTCCTATGCGGTCTGCCAGTATTACGGCATTGAAACGGGAGAAAACAGCTTCGGCTATATCGCCACATGGTCAAAGGGCAAGGAGTTGAAAGAGCTTCGCGCCAGTCTGGAAACCATCAACAAGACTGCCTCCGAGCTGATTACGGACATTGACCGGCACTTTGCGGAGATTTGCAAGGAGCGCGGCATTTCTGTGGAGAAATCCGAGCAAGCGGAAAGCCAATTAAAAGAGAACAGCAATATGTCTGCGGCTGACTTGGCAAAAAGCATTTCAGAGCTGTATCTCGATGCGAATGGCCTTGCCTTTCTCAGCGAATTTGCAAGTCAGGAAGATTGCCTCCAGCATTTCTACGAAGATCTGTTGACAGGAGCAGATGAGATAAAAGGCTTCCTGTCCGAAACACTTGAGCAGAGCGATGAATACGCGCACAGAGCGAATGAGCTGCTGTTGGAAGTTGAGGCATTTCAGGAAAGTCACACTTCCTTAAAAGAACTCGACGCTAATGAGCGTTGGTATGCGGTTGATGGTGGGAGCAAGCATCTTCGCATAACAGAAGATGGTGCAAAATATGCCTATGAACTTTACGACAAGGACACTCTACACCTTCTGGAAAGCGGAACAGTACATGACGATGATGTAAACTTTCTTTTGGCGGCTGCGATTCGTATCTGCGAAACACATGGCTATGATAAGACCGTGCCGTTTGAAGTTTTGTCAAACAAGTTTGCAGGGATTTTGTACTCACTCGAATTGTCATCGGACGACAATCAGGTTGTTCACGAGGAGGCCGGTTCTCGTGCCGCAGGCACACTTCCAACTTCGCCAGAGCTGGAACAGGCCACACCTATGCCTGACCCCACGCTGACGGTGGACGATATGCGCAGCTATGGGTATCTGGATAGCGATATGCTCCCACTTTCCAAGGATCGGGCGGTGGAGCTGCTGGAGCATGACATCACGGTTTATATGCTCTATCCCGACAACGCCGAGGAAATGGTCTTTGAAGCCGAGGACATCATCAAGCACGACGGAATGTTCGGCGTCACAAGACCGGATTGGGATGCGGTCAAAGGCCATATTCCTCCCCGCGATGTGGAGCAGCGTTTTTTGAACAGTCCCACCGATGCTATGGCGATCTACCAACTGCGCCGGGATGCGCCGGTGGAGCTTCGTTTTGCCAACCTCGGCAGTCTGGCCGCGCCGCCTGACCCTGCCAACTATGAAGCTGTCTATACCCGTGAGGTGTACCCGGACGATGATACCGGCAGAATCCTTGAAAACTTCTACTACATTTTCAACGACGAGCGCCCCGGCGATTTTGTGGGACACAGCCTCTCCGTCAGCGACATCGTTGCGCTGAAACAGGACGGCAAGGTATCCTATCACTACTGTGACAGCATGGGATTTCAGGAGCTGCCCGCCTTTCAGAAACCGGAGAATTATCTGAAAGCCGCCGAGATGTCGATGGAGGACGATTACGGCATGATCGACGGCATTATCAACAACGGCCCCAAACAGCCCACCGTCGCCGACCTTGAAGCACAGGTCAAGGCCGGTATGTCCATCTCCTTGATGGATTTGGCAGAGGCGGCACACCGGGAAAAGAAGAAATCTGTGCTGGAGCAGCTCAAAAGCCAACCGGCCCAAGAACGTCCACACAAAACAGCGCCCAAAAAGAGCGCGGAAAAGGAGCTTTGATATGAACATCACCTTTGAAGAACGCCAGCTTATGAGCCTCTACAACACCGGCACCCGCACGGGCTTGATCGCGGCGCTGGAGGAAATGCGCGGCTACCTCGCTGCGGATGAAACGGAGCTGCGGGAGCTGACGGACAGCGCCATCGCAAAGCTGCGCAGGATGAGCGACGCGGAATATGACGCGCTCGACCTGTTCCCCGATTTTGAAAAGGAGGATATGGATGCCGAGTAAAGTACAGCTCTATGCGCAGATGGCAGACCGCACGGCGGAGCAGATCACGGGAAGCTACCAGAAGTGGACGGCATTTCTGACCACCGCCGCAAGGCTGTATAAGTACCCCTACAATGAACAGCTCATGATTTTCGCCCAGCGCCCGGAAGCCACGGCCTGCGCGGAATACGACCTTTGGAATAAGCAGATGCGCCGCTATGTGCGGCGAGGCAGCAAGGGCATCGCCCTTGTGGATACCAGCAGCGACCAACCCAAACTCCGATATGTATTCGATGTTTCCGATACCAGCGGCGGCGAGAACTCTCGCCGCCCTTATCTTTGGGAATACCGGCAGGAGCATCGTGAGGTGGTATCTGCGGCGCTGGAGCAGCGCTTTGACGTTTCCGGTGAAAACGGACTTGCCGATCAGATGGAGCGTGTGGCGGCGCAGCTTGTAGATGAATACTGGCACGACAACTGGCGCGATATTGTCGGCATCGTTGACGGTTCCTTTTTGGAGGACTATGATGAGTTCAACATCGGAGCCGCTTTTCGGAACGCCGCCGTTGTCAGCACCACCTATGCGCTGCTGTCCCGCTGCGGGATGCAGCCGGGAGATTACTTCGAGCATGAGGATTTTCTGAACGTCTTTGATTTCAACACCCCGCAGACCGTCGCCGCTCTTGGAACGGCCATCAGCCAGTCCAGCGAGCTGGTGCTGCGGCAGATCGAAGTCACCATCAAGAATTATGAGCGCGAGAAAATCGCGGAAAGGAGCGAAAGCCATGAGCGAACTGACCTACACCCGCAGCGGGGATTATCTGATTCCCGACCTGAGCCTGACCGAGCAGCCGCAAGCCCCGCTGGGCAAGTACGGCAGGATGCGGAAGGATTACCTGAAGGAGCATCGTCCGGTGCTGTGGAACAGCCTGCTGCTGTCCGAGAAGCTGTACCCCCATCTGCGGGAGATCGACGAGGCAGCGAACAACCGGCTGGAACAGATGATGCCGGAGCTGATGAAGTCAGCGGGCGTGACGGAAGCGCTGAAAGCCAGCGACCCGATGAAGTGGGTAGGGCTGATGAACACGCTGAAAGCGCAGGCCGAGGAAACGATCCTCACGGAACTGGTGTTCAGCTAAATATGTTCGATGCCCCTGCTGGGGCGCAGATGTCCTTCTTCCCCTCAGAGGCAGAACAAATTCAATCCATCGCAGAAGCGGAGAGTGTAACACCCTCCGCTTTTTCTATGTTCATTTCTCAGGATGATATTGACCACATCCTGCGCGCGGGCGGTAATGCGGATGCAGCGCGGATGAAAATTGCTGCGGAATTCTCCAAGCAAAAACCTTTAGAGGATCGCGCGGCATTTCTGAAAGCTCTTTACTACGGCGGCAACGGCCTGATTACGGATAACGGCAGGTTTTCCGCATGGTACGGGGACGATGGTATCCATATTGCAACCGGAGATACCTCTCGCTATCTTCGTTCTGCCCAAGTGATAGGCTGGGCAGATGCGGCGGAGCGTATTGAGGAACTTCTGGACGGCGGCGCATTTGCCACCAATCTTGAGGTCACGGAAGCCCCGCGCTATGAGCGGCTGGGTATTGCTGTGGATGTCTGGAACCTTTATCACGATTTCTCGGATGAAGCAAAGTCGCTGGGGTATCTGTCCTGCTTGGGTAATATCCATAGCACCAGCTTTCCAGAGGAAACGGAGCGCCTGACGGATGATCTGCTGAATCCGGAGTTTCGGGAAAGGCTTCTGGCAGAACACAGAGTATTTCTTGACGCATACCGTGAGAACCGGGAGCTTCTGCGTTTCCATTTCCACCGTCCGCAGGCGCTTCTTACA
>ERZ857998.3131-NODE-3131-length-14085-cov-10.713257_pt1 | contig 14085 bp, 14 predicted proteins | sample MGYA00519954_ERZ857998 | MGnify/ENA primary metagenome ERZ857998 (study PRJEB31778, sample SAMEA3449424) | human gut metagenome | biome: human gut; feature: human-associated habitat; material: faeces | place: United Kingdom | collected 2010/2012 ...
ATGTCCGCCTCATAGGGCGAATACCCCGGCTCTACGATCAAAACTTTCAAATTCGCTTCACCTCATCGTTCATTAACTTTTGTTTTTACTCTGGGAGTTTCAATGCTTCGTGATATGTGTGTCATGCTTGCCTATGGGACTTAAAACACAATGGCAATGGCTTGAAATATATACTTGGACACACCCATATTGGGCACAAATTGTCCGCCCTCCTTTATTCCATAAAATTAGAGCACCTGAAATCGGGTGCTCTGCAAGTGATATTTTGTTTTTTCAGATATATGGTTCATCATCGTCTGCATCTTCATCATTCTCAAAGTATTGCAGTAAATCCAACGCCAGTTCGTTGACATGAATAGGGATGTCAAAGCCTTTCATCTGCTGTTTTTCACCATTTGAGTAACTGACTGAAACCGACCATGAGGGTTGTCCTTCATCCTCAGAAACTTCTATATCCGCAAGATCTTCTTCCTCGCCCAATACATCGGGCATTTCTTGAGAAAAATCTTCTTCCCAGCAGAATATCTCGTACGCATTGACGATGCGGTTAAGCAGTTTTCTCATTTCTTTCGCCGTCAGTTCGATTGTATTGGAGGCTCCAGCTTGGGTGCATGAGATGAGCCTTGTTTTGCGGTCAAGAATAAACATGATCTGTGCATCAAAGGAATCGCCATACTCGTCCCACAATTCATCCTGGACAACAAATGTCATCTCGCTGATATGAAGCTGCTGTTTTCGTTCGTTTCTCTCAGCATAAGGGAAATGCTCCGCGTAAACCATTTGGGCGGCCTCTGCAATTTCAGGGCATTTGTCCTTTTGCAGTCCTTTGAGCCATGCTTTCTGTTCCGCAGACAAACGGTATGGGAGATTCATCAGCCGGGCCAAAGTCATTTCCCTGGAACGCTCCGCCGGTGACAACACCGCACATTTTTTACAGATATGTGCGCTATGGCCTTTGCCGGAAAAACTCTCATTCGACTTATATTCTTCGCAGACCTTGCAATAGTGCCCATGCTTCTTTGCCATTCGTTAAGATCACCCCTTTTCTCTTATTTCTGTTTTCATACCGCTTCTCAGATGAGATTGCTGGGGATAAAACAATTATCCGCATCAATCGGAATGGGTTCCTCGCACATACAGATGATTCCACCGTTTCCACGGTTCAAGGATGCCTTGTCAAGCACGCTGTATTTCTTCACTTCGCGCCGGTCTGGTGCAGCGCTCTTTTTGATTTCCAACGGGTGGATGAAATTGTTTTCCTCCACAAAAACATCAATTTCCTTTGCATTGGAGTCACGGAAATAGGTGAGATTCACCTTGGACTTTGCATAAGCGTAGTTCTTCACAAGCTCCATTACGACATAATTTTCGTAGTAATGGCCGCTTGCAGCACCGTTTCGCAGGGTATCCGGCGTCAACCACATGGAAAGATACGCACACAATCCGGTATCGCAGAAGTACAGCTTCGGAGTCTTACTGAGCCGTTTTAGCTCATTGTTGGAATACGGCGCAAGCAGATAAATGATATGAAGCCCCACCAGCACTTTCAGCCATTCCTTTGCCGTGCTCGGTGCAATATCTGCGGATTCCGCAAGTGTAGAGTAATTGACCTGCTCCGAAACAAGGGATGCGCAGCCCACCAGAAATTTTCGGAAACGTACTGCATCCGTAATGCCGCCTGCCTCAGTCACATCCCGCATCAGATAAGTGTCGATATATGAATTGAAATATTCCTGCCGAAGCTCATTGTCCACACCCTGCACCTGAGGCATACCGCCCTCCCAAATATGATTGAATACACGAATCACATCATTTTTGGGCACTTTACGCTGTCTTGCCTGTAAGGTGGCAAGTGAGAAGTCCAAATCCGTGTCAAACACAAGCCCGGCTTTTTCTCTTTCGGACAGGCTGTACAGTTCCAATATCCCGATCCTTCCTGCAAGCGTTTCACGCACTCGCTCCATCATTTTGTACTGCTGCGATCCTGTCAGCCAAATAAGACCTTTCTCGTCGCTCTCATCACAAATTACCTTGATCTGTTCAAAAAGCTCAGGTGCTTTTTGAACCTCATCAATCAGAATCGGCGGCTTGTAGGTCTGGAAGAACAGCACAGGGTCGCTTTGAGCCAGTTCTCTTGCCATTGCGTTATCCATCGTGACATAGGTTCTGTCACTGTCAGCTAAATGCTTCAGCATGGTTGTTTTTCCTACCTGTCTTGCACCGGTCACAAGGATAACTTTGAAAAAAGCATTGAGTTTCAGAAATTTCCGTTCCAGCTCTCGTGTAATATATGCCATAACGCATCTCCATTTCGCATTTTTATGATAATCTGTGTTCAATCGCATTTTATCATAATAGTTTTGTAAATTCAAGAGATGATACACATTATAGTCTTTAACTTTTTTGTAAGCATGGCTGAAATCCAACGATTGCGGCTGTCTCACTTACTCATCAAACCTGGGATATCGCGCTGGCTTTACATAGTCCCCACTGAACACAGAAGAAAGTTTGTACAGCATGGGATCGGTCAGCTCACGAAACCCGGCTTCATCTGCGCTAAGTTCCTTTCGCATTTCGGACAGGACATTGATACCCCCATTCTGTTTCCATAACAAGGATAGACATTCAAGGTCATAAGCAAGGACGCTGATGCTGCGGTCATCGAGCAGCAGCGAAAAGGTGTATTCAATTTTCCTTGGGCTGATATGTTTTTTTCCGCTGCTTTTTTGATAAATGCCTTTAGCTGCATTGGTTTTTGGTAATCATAATAGTACCTCCATATAGCGCAGCACTTTGGGCTTCACGCGAAGCTGATCTGCGTACTGCAATTCTTTTAGCGTTTCCTTATCGGTCATAGCTACCACCTCGCTTTTTCGACTACTACACATTATATTTTATTAAAATAATGTGTGATCGTCAGCAACAAGAGACATAGGCACATCATTTAAATTGCAAATAATGTATGGTTGTCGCCGGGGACTACAACGCTTTTTCCTATTCGCGCCCCTTGTGTAGCGTGCAAAATGCTGTCAATGTTTTGCTTGACTGTATCGTATTCCCGAAGCTGTTTTTTTAGCTTTCCATACTCTGCATACAGCCCATCCTTTTCTGCAGCAAGGCGTTTGTAATCTGCTTTGAGCATCAGAAGCTTATCGGACACGCCGGACGCTTTCAGAGCCTTTGTTGCCGCTTCAAAAGGATAATGCCGCTTTCATGCCCACGCAGGAATTTTTCTTTGTCGCGGGATTTCTTGTATTCATCGTACAGCGACTTTAGCTCCTTGTAGGTGGTGATGTTCTTAACAAGCAACCTTGCTTATTCTTGCAATAACCAATCAGCTATATCGTGAATCTCAATTCCCTCATAGCTATATTTCGGGTGCTTGGTTCTGGCAATAATCATTTTCGGATAAGCATCTCGGCTCTGAAGCAGAGGAGAGCATTCTCTGTCAAACGTTTCCTGCCCGGAAATGTTGTCGCTTACCTGAATATAGATCTTCTCGCTGCCCCTCTGAGCCACAAAGTCGATTTCTTTTTGGTAGAGCTTGCCGACATATACATCGTATCCGCGGCGAAGAAGTTCGATGCAAACGATATTCTCATAAACTCTGCCATAGTCCATATTTCTGCCACCTAGTATTGCGTATCGAATACCGCTGTCACACAAATAAAACTTTTCAGAGCTTTCGAGATACTTCTTTCCTCGAATATCATATCTCTTAATATCATAGAACACGAAGGCATTGCACAAATACTTGATGTACTTGCCAACGGTTACATGATTGGTTGGGGTCTCATTCGCTGTCAGTAGCTGACTAACTTTATTAGGGGAAGTCAGATTGCTGATATTATCCATTAGGAACTCACTCAAACGCTGCAAAACTAAAGTGTCTGGCAGCGTGTATTTCTGCACCAAGTCCCTTGTTACAATGGTTTCATAGACTTCTTTGATATAGTTTGTTCTATCTTTTTCGGTTCTGTAAGCATAAGAACCTGCTAAACCGCCCTTGATGGCGTAATCATCAAAGAGCTTATCTTTATCACTAACATCATCGTAATATTGGCAATACTCCTGGAAGCTGAAAGGAAACACATGAATTTCAATATAGCGTCCAGTAAACAGAGTTACCAAATCTGCACTCAACAGGAAAGCATTAGAGCCGGTCACATAAATGTCGTATTTCCCCTTAGAGTACAGGCTATTGATCGCCAACTCAAACTTGGAACACATCTGAACCTCATCCACAAACAGATAGTTTGCTTTGCCTGTCTGATAATGTTCTTCCACATAGGCGTGTAACGCATGGTATTCCCTGATTTCTTCATAAGCCAAATCCATGAAGTCAATGAAGATAATATTGATGTTTTCAAAATGACTTCTCAGGTATTCGATATATGCCTGCATCAATTTAGATTTACCAGAGCGACGAATGCCTGTGATAATCTTGATGTCAGGAGTTCCGTTCAGTTCAATGATTCTATTGAGATATTTTGCTCTCATAATTGTTTTCACAATAGTCACCCGCTTTCAAAGGTTGAATATTTTTCATTTTTTGAAACCACTTCGATATGCTTATTATACTGTCTGCTAATAGTATACACAAGAGGTCGCTTTCAAAAAAACAAATATTTTTATTTTTCGAAAGCGGTGATTGGAAACGGGTTTTCCATTAAAATCATCCTAACGCTCTTGCTCTCCCCGCTGGCGTGCCCAGCTTGCCAGAAGTTTTACGATAACCTTCTTTTTCTGTTCGGGCGTGTAGCTTTTCGGAAAGAATTGTTCTATCTCCTTTGCCGGAAGAGTTACTTTCCCTGTATCTCTGGTCTGAGCCTTTTCCTCCCGCATGATCGCGGCAATGTCCTGTTCGGACAATCGTCCCTCCTGGCTGACACGTTTCAGCCGCTGGGCCTGTGAAAGTGACGGTGTTACTTCCTCCGCCTGTAAAATGTCATAAAGCACGGCTTGTTCCTCCGGTCTTAAAAATGCAAGCTCATAGGCGGGATTGAATTTTATCTCGTTGCCGTCCACCATTTCAAGCAGTTCTGGAATGAGTTCATTTAAACGGATATATCGTTGAACTTGTTTTGTGCTTTCACCTGCATCTTGTGCGATTTTTTCTACTGAGTAGGGATTAAAAAAATTCTGGTCAAGTTGACCAGAATTTTCTTTGCTTGGCCTCCCGACTTTCCGTTTGATAGCATCCAGCTTCATCTTATACGCCCTCGCCTTCTCGCTGGGCAGCACATTTTCACGCTGTACATTGCTGTCCACCATCAGAATAACGGCGGTATCATCATCCATGTCCCGGACAATGACGGGCATTTCCCGGATTCCCGCTTTCATGCTGGCAAACTTGCGGCGGTGTCCCGCCACGATCTCATAGCCCCCCGCTGCGCGCGGGCGCACAAGCCCCGGCATCAATACGCCGTGCTGCGTGATGCTCTCCGCAAGCTTCTCCATTTCTTCATCATCCCGTACCTGAAACGGGTGCCCCGGAAAATCGTGCAGCTCCGAGACCGGCAGCATCATAACGCGCTCCTGCGTCTGTGCCTCCAGCGCCCGTTCCTCGCTGGTGCTGAACAGGTCAGCGAGTGGGGGCAAACCCGCCCCGCCCAAGCTCTTTCTTGCGGCCAAGCGTCAGCACCTCCCTTGCAAGCTGTTCGTAGGCCAGCGTGGCCTTGCCCCTGGGGTCGTAGTCAAAAATACTTTTTCCAAAGGATGGGCTTTCCGCCGCCCGGACACACATGGGGATCTCTGTCTTAAAAATATGCACATTCGCTCCGTATGCGTCGCGCAGCATGGCGCTCACATCACGGGAAAGGTTCGTGCGGTTGTCTACCAAAGTCAAAACGATGCCCTCTATTTTCAGATGCGGGTTTTGCCGCCGCTGCACCTTGTCGATGGTGCGTATGAGCTGAAGCAGGCCGCGCATGGAAAAGTATTGCGCCTGCACTGGGATCAGCACGCTGTCGGCTGCCGATAACGCATTGACAGGCATCATGCCCAGCGACGGCGGGCAGTCGATCAACACATAGTCATACTTTCCACGAACATCATCCAGAAAGGTTTTCAGAATGCGTTCCCGGCTCATCGCGTTCACGAGTTCCACTTCTACGCTGGACAGGTCGATGCTGGAGGGAACGAAGTCAAGCCCTTCCGGATGGCTCTGTATGTATTCACCTGTTTTATATGGTAGATCATTGATGATACAGTGCATCGCCGTGGACAAAGTGTTTTGTAACTCGTCCGGATTCTCCACACCGAGATATTTTGTGGCGTCCGCCTGTGAATCCGCGTCGATCAGCAGCACGCGCTTGCCCTGCCGGGCCAGCGCCACGCTGAGGGATACCGCTGTTGTTGTTTTTCCCACGCCGCCCTTTTGGTTTGAAATTGCAATGGTTTTCATTTCCGTTCCTCCCAGTCGTCTTTTTCACTTCTTGCTCCCACAACGATGCAGGCATATCCTATGAAGGCCATAAACAGGCCGGCTGCAACCAGCAGCCAATTCAAAACGTTCACCGCTCTGTCCCCCTTTCCCGTGCCAGCTCCTTTTGCAGAAGCTCGTTATAGTCCTTCGCGCCATGCGGGATACAGCTTTCCACCAAATATCCCCGCGCAGCATATTCTTCTTCCAACCGGGCGGCATGTTCCCGCCCCGCTTTATCGTTGTCCGTACATATCCTCAGATGTGTCACGCCGGGATGCGATTTCAAAAAGGTCTCAATGGGCAGCATCGAAAGGCCGTCCAGAGAAAGATAGTGCTGCTCCCGCCAGGCTGCTCCGCGCCGGATGCGTAAAGACGCATCTGACATTGCGTCGATTGGGGACTCATACAGCGCAAGCGTACTTGCCCCTTCTTTTTCTGCCGGAATGCAGAATGGATGGCGTTTGTCGCTGCCCGTTACATTTCCGCGAAAAAATCCCTGTGTTCCCCGCAGCCCCGCATGGACCGGATTTCCCGATTCGTCAAAGCCCACAAAAACACAGTTCGTGTATTCCCGTTCTGCTGTCCTGCGGTTTGTGCCATAGACGCGGCCTGTATGAAAGCAGAATGCAAGGACTTCATCGCAGACGCCGCGCCCCGCCAGGTACTGATATGCTTTGAAATTATCACCGCGCGGCGGTGGTGCAAACCCGCTGTTCTTTTCCCCGATTACAGGCGGAGAGGAAAGAAAAGGCGCGTCCGCGCAGACGATCTGCACCGCACGGACAAAATCATACCCCTCTACTTTTATGAGGTACTGCACCGCCGTTGTTCCTCCTACGCCCTTGCTGTGCCAATTCCATTTTCCATTGCTGCTCACCTTCAAGCTGTCATGGCCGCAGTGCGCATACTCTGTGCGCCCTACACGTTTGAACTGCTCAGGCTGGTGGCGCAGTAAAAAAGACAATGTGTTCACCGCCTTGGCCACTCTGACTTGTTCTTCTGTTACATATGGCTTCACTCGTTCCATCTTCTTTCTTGATTTCTGTATATATACAAAAAGTGCAGTCCAAAACTTGAACTGCACTTGATTTTTCTATATTCTCTTTTCCGCCTGTATCTTTTTACGGGCTTGTTTGGGGGTGGGTTCGGGAGGGGAATATTTTAAAAATATTCTCATGAGACCATACACTTCCCCCATTTTTGAACTATCAAAATTTGTCAACCGAAAGTGGTAAATGCGTCTGTTATTTTGCTTCAAAATGCGTTATAATGATTAAAATTAAACCATGCCTTTAGGTTGTTGGACGCTGCTATGGATTTGACAGACCAACGTGGAAAAAGCACGGCACAATGCGCTTTTATACGCACTTTGAAAGGTCTATAAGGACGTATTTTAACCTTGTTTGCCCTTTCAAAAGTACGACTTAAAATCCCTCGGTGGCAACACCATACGGGTTCGATTCCCGTCAGCAGCACCATAAAGCAAAGCGAAAGGCATGCCGCACGGGCATGCCTTTCGCCGTCAGAAGGGAAAACCCAATATGCGCGAATTTGTCATCACCGATGCTTCCATGCCCCGTTTGGACTCCGCGCTGCTTGCGCAGTATCCTCAGCTTTCCCCCGGCAGGCTGCACAAGTATCTGCGTGAAAACAAAATCAAGGTGGATGGAAAAAAGCTTCCGCTCTCTGCACGCCTGCCACGCGGCAGCACCGTGCGTGTTTTTTTGCCGGATATGCTTCTGGATAAGCCGGACGGCCCGTTATTTCTTTCCGCAAGGCCGGAGCTGTGCGCCGTTTATGAAGACAGCGACGTTCTGGTTGCCGACAAGCCCGCCGGACTTCCTGTAACGGATGAAGACGGACGCACTGCCGACACTCTCATCAACCGCGCTCTCCTGTACCTGTATCACAAAGGCGAATATGCGCCGGAACACGGCTGGACTCCGCGCCTCTGCCATCGGCTCGATACCGGCACGTCCGGTCTTGTGCTCATTGCCAAGACGCAGCAGGCTGAAGCGCTTCTGCTGCACCTTGTAAAAGAGCGTATGATCGAAAAAAAATACCTCTGCGTCACCTTTGGACGCCCCTCGCCTGCGGCAGCAACACTGCGCGGCTATCTGCAAAAGGACGCCCGACAGGCGCGTGTGCGTATTCTGGACACACCCGCGCCCGGAGCAAAAGATATTGTGACAAAATATAAAACGCTGGCTGTCAGCGGACGGCTGGCTTTGTTGGAGGTTGAACTCGTCACGGGGCGCACACATCAGATACGCGCGCATTTGGCCTCCATCGGCTGCCCTATCCTTGGAGACGGCAAATACGGGAACAACGCGGCCAACCGGGAACTGAAGCTCAAATATCAGGCTCTGTGCGCGTACAGCCTTCACTTTCCCGCGTTGCCGGACGGATCGTGCGCGGCGCTCTCCGGCAAAACGCTGTATGCTTCCCGGCCCTGGTATTATGCGCAGGTCCTGAACGGAACGCTTAAATAAAGCGTTCCGTATCGCCATCTCCGCTGTTCACGCCCCATGTTTTGAAAAAAACAAAAGCCGCTCCGTCCGCAACGCACAGAAGCAACTTGCGGACAGGGCGGCTTTTTGCACAGCTTATATCAACGAAGCACTGTTTCCCGGCACGGTCTGTACGAATTCCTCATAAGTGTACAGGCTGTTGAGCACCTCGCACAGCGCTTTTTTGGAAAGGCGCGGCGGCAGGCCAAGGCTTTGCAGCCAGGCGCGCCGCACGCCCGCGCTTCCCTCTGTGCCGGAAAGACCCAGTTCGTACAGGTCGGTATAGGTGATGGCGCGCCCTGCGCGCTTCGCCTTTTCCCGCGCGCCCGCGGTCTGCAGTGCGCGCAGTATCGCTTCGGACGGCACACCCTCCACGCCCAGCACGCCTTCTTTCGAAGGCTGAGCTTTACGCCGCTCTTTCCCTGCGATGGCCGGAACATATGCATTTTTTACACATATGCCCTGCGCCAGCTTATTGACATAATTGCGGATGCGGAACCCGGCGTCATCGGAATCCGTCAAAACGATAATGCCCCGCTTTTTGCCCAGTTCTACAAGCAGACGCTTTGTCTCCGCATTTTTAAAGACCGAAAATCCATTCGTCGTAAGAATGAGCCCATCCACCAAATCCGCCAGCTTCACCGCGTCATACTTGCCTTCTACGACGATCACTTCTTCCACGCGCAGCTTCTTCATCGCCGTTCTCCGATCTGCATCACTTCGCAAAGAGCCGTCTGCAGCAGCACCGTTCCGTCTGCGGCAGATGATTTCAACGCGGCATCCAGCCCCAGCAGCACACTGAGGATGTGCTCCAGCTGGGCGCGGGAATAATGGGACGCCGTCTCACCGGATTTGCGCAGGCGGTAATCGCTTCCCCGGTATGAAAAATCCTTGTGCACGGCCGCGTAATTACGATGTGCCGCTGCGCCGCACTTCACACGGTACATATCTACAAACGAGCCGGACAGCGCCGCCGCAATGGCAATGGGCTCATTTTGCAGTTCCAACAGCTGAGACAGCTTGGCCATCGCCCGTGTTTTATTGCGCGCCGTGACAAGACGCACCATTTCAAACACATCCGCTTCGATGCTCTGGGTGCCCATTTGTGCGATCAATTCAGGCGTGATCTCTCCATAATCAGCCACAGCCGCCAGCTTGCTCAGCTCGCTCTCCAGCGCAAACAGGTCTGTCCCACAGCGTTCCACCAGCTCAGACGCAGCGCCCGGGGACAAAACCACTCCCAGCTCCCGGGCTTTTTCCACAGCAAACCGCTTTGCGTCCTGAGGCCCGGGCTTTACAAGTTCTGCCGTCAGCCCGGCCTTCTCCGCTGCGCCGATCAGCTGTTTGGCCTTTTTGGAGAGCTTCGCCTTGTCGTCTTTAAACACTGTGCTCATCACAAGCACTGCGTTTTCCAGACTTTGCATCAAGTCGCAAAGCGCCCCCACATCCGCCTCGTTCATCGCGGACGGCTCCAGCATCGGCAGTTCAACGATGCGTTTTGTACCGAAAAATGATATGGTGCCCGCAGCAGCCACGGCTTCCTCAATAGACGGAGCAGGGCCTTCAACACGCGTTACCTCCGCATCGTCCTCCTGCTTTGCCAGCAGGGCCAGCGTTTTTGCGGCGTAGCTCCGCACAAGATATTCCTCAGTGGAATAGTAATAATAAACGCCGTGCCGCAGCGGCTGTTCCAGCGCTTTTTTAAGATTCTGCTCGTTTAAACCCATTTGTTCCCCTCTTTGATCGTTACAGACGCTCCCGCGCGCAGACAGATATCCGCAGGGCCGTGGAACTGTGCCCGGGGCGCATCCTCAAGCCATCGATACCCTGTCCGGGGCAGGATCAGATGCGTGCACGCCAGCCCATCCGGCCGTCCTGTGCCCGCAACGTAAATGTCAAAAGGCGGATAAGAAGAAAACTCCACACTGCCGCTGGCGATCCCCACGCGGTATCCGCACACCTCAACACAGGCAAAATTCCCCTTCGCCTGATGCTTTACATAAATGATTATATCATGGAACGGTGCGAGAATGGTACTGTTTATGATGCTGTTCTGTGCACTCAAAGCATCCTGCGCATGCAGTTTTTGTGTCAGTGCAGCCGTATCACCCTCCATGCGCAGATCCACCAGCAGATCCACCTGCGTACGGTTGTATTGTTCCAACACCTCCCGCACATCGTCCGCATTTGCTTCCGGGCCACGGAACAGGACCGCAGTTTTAAGCCCCTGCATTACCACCAGAGGCGGGTTGGCCGCACTGCCTGCAAGCTCCATGCGCACAACGCCGCTATCCGCCGCCGCGTATGCCAAGCCTGACAGCATTACAAACGCCAGACAAGCGGGCACCGCCCGCCGTACAGGGACATGCAGATGCCAGGCTGCCCAGCCAAGCGCACAAAGCAAAAGAGCCGCGCACATGGCAAAGGCCCCGCTCACATGCAGAAACGCATACGGCACGGACGCCGTCCATTCCGCTACGGCCAGCATCCAGCGCAAAAGCAGCGCGCAGCCCAGACCCGTCAGCTTTGCCAGAAAACCGAGCCAGGGCACGCCCGAACACAGCGCCGCTGCAAAGCCGAGGCCCACGACAGCCGGCATAACAGGCACTGCAAGCAGATTGCTTACAACGGAAAGCAAAGAAACTCCTCCGCCGATGGCAATGAGCACGGGAAGCGTGGTCAGAGATGTCGCGGCCGGCACCGCGGCAGTCCACAGCAGCTTCCAGCCCAGCCGTGCTGCGTTTTTTCCCTGCGCCGCGCTGCCGGCGCGCCAGCGCCTGTGCGCCGCCGTCACCCAAAGCACCCCCAACGTGGCCGAGAACGAAAGGAGCAGGCTTACATCCACGGCAGCATATGGGTTCTGCAGGCACAAAAGCAGTGCCGCCAGGCCCAGCGAAGTGAGCGCGTCGCTTTTCCTGTTAAACAGAGCGCCCCCGTAGAGCAGCAGCATTGCCGTACCCGCGCGCACAACAGAGGGTGTAAAACCCGTGAGGCACATAAAAGCCAGAGAGGAAAACATGGCGCAGGCGCAGGCCAGCCTGCGCCGCCCCATACGCCGCACCGCCGCATAAACGAGCCCGCCCACTGCGGACAGATGCAGACCGGACACCACCAGCACATGGGACAGCCCTGCGCCCCGGAACGCGTCCTTCACCTCATCCGTCAAAAGCGCACGGTCGCCTGCCGTCATTGCCGCGGCTGCTCCCGCATAAGGCTGTGCCAGAACTTTGCGCAGCGCCATGCTCAACGCCGCCTGCACCCGTTTCGCCCGAGCCCAAAGCGCACCGCTCTCCCCCTGTGGCAAAAAGCCGTCCAGATATTCTCCCGCCAGAAAAATGCCGTCTGCGTAATTGCCGTATGTATATTCGTTTTCTTCCAGTTCCGCGAACTCCACGCGCGCAGAAAAGCATTCGCCCGGCAAAGCCTGCGGCAGAGAAAGAAAATACACCCGAAAAGGGCGCACAGCCATGCCGTTCACTTCGTCCACAAGAACACCGGCCCGAACGGTATCTTCAAGAAAGCCCGGCGACGTTTCCACAACCGCTGCGTGGATCTCCGCCTGTGTTCCGGCGCGCGCCTGAATGGGAGCCATCATCCATGTAAACGCCGCCATGCGCAGCAGCAGCGCCGCGCCCGTAACGGTGCATGCCAGCACGGCGTGAGTGCGGAACCGTCCGCCCAATTTCCAGGCTGGAAAAACGGCCGCAAGAAAAACGGCCGCCAGCGGCCCAAAAGCCGCTGGCGGCAGAAAGGCTGCAAGCAGTTGTATTACAAGATATAGAAACCCGGCGCAGGCAAGCGGCCTTTTCATACGGGACTATTTGAAAAACAGGGGCAGCGGCTCCAGATAAATGATATCCTTACGGTCTGCCGCGTCGCCTTCCGCCAGCACAGCCGCGCGCGCCACAACCGTGCCCTTGCTCTTGTTTACAAGCGTTTCCAGTGCATGCAGGCTGCCGCCGGTGCTGATCACATCATCCACGATGAGGATGCGTTTTCCATCCATGGAATCCAGATCCTTACGGTCGATGACGAGCTTCTGCACGGCCTCGGTCGTAATGGAAACATCCTCCACCACAACAGGCTCCTCCATGTAAAGTTTTGGGCCTTTCCGGGCCGGGATATAACGTTTGCCGCTCTGGCGGCTCATCTCGTAGGCCAGGGGAATCCCTTTTGCCTCGGCCGTTACCAGAACATCAAATTCGGGGCATTTTTTCAGCAGGGCTTCGGCGCAGGCCACGGTAAGCTCCACATCGCTGAACATAATAAACGCCGCGATCTCCAGGTGTTCGTTGATGGCGCAGATGGGCAGCTCGCGGGTAAGGCCCGCCACATGCAGGGTATATGTGTCGTTCATGGTATTATAGCTTCCTTCCCTTCTGATTCAAAACACAGTAAGGCCTATGCCGCTCAGCCCGGGGGCCAGGCAAGGCTGCGCTTTGCAAGCACGTGGAAATGCAGGTGCGGCACGCTTTGGCCGCCGTCGGCCCCCACGTTGGTGACTACCCGATACCCGTTTTCACAGCCCAGTTCCCGGCACAGCCGTGCTATCACGGCATAAATACGGGCCAGCAGCGCACCCTCCTGTTCGATAAGGCAGGCGGCCGACGGAATGTGCTTTTTGGGAATGACCAAAAAGTGCACCGGTGCCTGGGGGTCTATGTCGTAAAAAGCCAGGATCTGCTCGTCCTCGAACAGTTTGTTTGCCGGGATCTGCCCTGCCGCAATTTTACAAAAAAGGCAATCGTCCATGCTTCCCTGCTCCTTTCTTTGCCGCCCCGGGGCCTTGCTCCCCGGGCGCGGCTGTGCTTGAACTTCCGGCTCAGCCCTCCAGGGCCGCCTTCACGATACCGGGCACCGCGTTCAGCGCCTCATCGATCTTGGTTTCATCCTTGAGACCGGCCATCGCCAGGTCGGGCTTGCCGCCGCCGTTGCCGCCCGCAATGGCGGCGATCTGCTTTGCAAGCACGCCTGCCTTCAGGCCGGCGTCCAGCGCCCCCTTGCCGCAGGCCACCGCCAGGGTCAGCTTGCCCTCGCTGCTGCCCACCAGGGCGCTCACCACATTCACCCCCAGCGTGCCGCCGAGTCGCGGAGCGTAGGAGCCCAAATACACCGCCATATGCCCGCAAGCCAAAATGCATGCGATAA
>ERZ857998.3133-NODE-3133-length-14081-cov-8.535648_pt1 | contig 14081 bp, 9 predicted proteins | sample MGYA00519954_ERZ857998 | MGnify/ENA primary metagenome ERZ857998 (study PRJEB31778, sample SAMEA3449424) | human gut metagenome | biome: human gut; feature: human-associated habitat; material: faeces | place: United Kingdom | collected 2010/2012 ...
GCAGGGAGGAGCCGCCCATGACGGCGATATTGATGGAGTAGAGCCCGGTGTTGACGATGATGCCCGCCAGGAGGCTGTCAATGCCCATTTTCGTTTGCAGCAGGGCGGTGATAAAGCCGGAGAGGACTCCGGCGGCCATGGCGGCCAGGAGGGCCAGATAGGGATGCCCGGCAATGGCTACCATAGCACCCACAGCCGCACCCAGAGTGAAGCAGCCGTCGGTGGAAAGGTCGCATACATTGAGCATGGAGTAGCTCAAAAACAGTGCCAGCACGGTCAGCGAGCAGATGAGGCCCAGCTCCAGGGCGGTTTGGACCAGAGATAAAATGTTCATGAGAGACTTCTCCTTTCATGCGCAATGGGTTTGTTTCCCGAGTGGGCGGTGCGGGGGTCATCAGCGGGGGCCCGCTGATGGATGTTTGATTTCTTATTGATTCAAATCGTCGAAGCTCTCGGCGGTGACGATGGACTGGACCTTGGTGCACAGAGGGGCGAAGGTCTTGGCCAGCTCATCATAGTTCAGGCCCAGCTCCCTGCAGATGTCGGTGTTGATGGTGGCGGTGCCATTGTCGAAGGTCAGCACGGGGGTGGCGGAGGGCTTGCTGCCGTCCAGAAGAATGCCGGAGACCATGTTGGCGGTTTCCGCGCCCAGGTTGGCATAGTCTACGCCGTAGCCCAGGAACGCACCGTTCAGGGCGAAGGAGTCAGCGCCGGTGTAGTGGGGGATGCCGGCCTTGGCCAGGGTCTCGTAAATGGCCAGCTCTGCGGTCATCACGGTGTTGTCGGTGGGGGTGAACACGGCGTCGGCCTTGTCGGCCACGATGCTGCTGACGGCCAGACTGATCTCGTCGGTGGTGGTGCCGTTATACTCCTTGTAGGACACGCCCCTCTTGTCCAGGTACGCCTTGGCATTCCTGATGGGAGCGGCAGAGGAGTCCTGCCCCAGGTCATACAGCAGGGCGATGCTCTTGGCGTCAGGGTTGGCGGCGAAAATCAGGTCCAGGATGGCATCGGTGTCCAGATAGTCGGAGGTACCGGTGATGTTGGCGCCGGGGGCCTCCAGACTTTCCACCAGACCCGCACCCACAGGGTCGGACACGGCGGCAAAGACCACGGGAATGTCAGTACCCTCGGTGGCAGCCTGCATGGCCACGGCCACGGGAGTGGCTACGCCGATCATCAGGTCCACCTTGTCGGCCATGAAGTTGGCGATGATCTGATTCAGCACGGCGGAATCGGTGTTGCAGTTATCATAGCTGATCTCGAAGGTGACGCCCTTCTCCTGGCCGATGGCCTTGAGCCGGGACTCGATGTTGTCCACGATCTGGTTCAGGGATGCATCGTCCGCATAGCTGCAGATGCCGACCTGATAGGATGCGGCACCGGAGGAGCCGGTGGAATTGTCATCGCTTTTTTTGCCGCAGGCGAAGAGAGACAGGGCCAGCAGGGCGGCCAGGGCCAGAGTCAGCACACGGCTCAGAATGTTCTTTTTCATTTTTGTTTTCCTCCAAAATTTTATATGGGTATTTTGGGCGGCGGATGGAGGGACCGGTGCCGGCGGCCTGGATTTTAAAAACAAAAAAGGCTTCTGCCCCATATGGGACAAAAGCCTTTGCTTCTGCGATACCACCCAAATTGACATCTTGCGATGTCCACTCGCTTTTACGCACCATCATGCGTACCCCACGGATAACGGGAGGGTTCCCGTCGGACCCTACTTAGGAATGCTCCTGTTCAAGCCGCCCTCGGAAGGCCATTCACACCGCCGCGCACCGCTTCGATCTCACCACCCGAAGCTCTCTTAGGATGCCCTGTGCTGTGCTACTCTTCTTCCTCACAGGTTTGTCGTTTGAAATTAAGTGCATTATAATCATATTTTTTGCCTTTGTCAAGAGGGGAAGGCGAAGAATTTTTTGAGAAAATTTTCGGGGCGGTAAGCAAGAAAATGTCATGTACAATGCAGCAATATGGTTAGCATATCTGCAAAAACAATGTATACAGCATCCTGCATCGGTACGGCTGCATCAGCATTGAGGAGTCCCGGAGGTGCAGGGCGCTCACGCGGTCCGGGAAGGATGCCTGCAACGACATGTGGCAGGCGGATCTCAAGGGCGGGTTCCGGAGGGAGGACGGCAATTACGGCTGTCCACTCACCATTCCGGACGATCGAAGCATGTTATGATTCATCGAGCTATCGCAAGACTGTGAATTGTGTACCGTGTCTGCACACCGCTGTATCCCGTGTTGCTCTTGCCGCATGCCTCGGTGCTGCAAAGCGTGCAGCTCCTACTCTCCCTGATAGGTCTTTACGAACCTTTCCGCGGCCTGCAGGGGATCCTCCTTCGCGGTCAGCTGGAGCGTGATGGCAGGCTCTTCGCTCTTCGGCTCGACGAACATGCGCTTCTGGTACTGCCCGGCCACGCGGGAGACGACGGCAAAGTCGAACTGCGCCAGCCGGAAGCGGAGCGTGCGGCCCTTCTGGGCGATGTCGCGGATGCCGGCGGCGCTGGCGCGGGCGCGCAGCAGCGCAATGGCGATGAGGTTCATGACGCCCCTGGGCGGGTCGCCGTAGCGGTCGACGATCTCGTCGAGCAGCTCGTCGGCATCGCTCTGCGAGCGGATGCCCGCCATGCGGCGGTAGAGGTCCATGCGCTGCTCGCCCGAGGTCACATAGGCCTTGTCGATGTTCGCCGTGACGTCGAGGTCGGCCGTGCAGGCGCTCTCCTCCGGCGAAGGCTCGCCGCGCTCCTCAAGCACGGCCTCCTCGAGCAGCTTGAGGTAGAGGTCATAGCCGACGGAGATCATGTGGCCGGACTGTGCCGCGCCGAGCAGGTTGCCCGCGCCGCGAATTTCGAGGTCGCGCATGGCGATCTTGAAGCCGGAGCCGAACTCCGCATAGTCGCGGATGGCGTTCAGGCGCTTTTCGGCGATCTCCGTGAGGACCTTGCCGCGGCGGAACGTCAGGTAGGCATAGGCATGGCGGCTGCTGCGGCCGACGCGCCCGCGGATCTGATGCAGCTGGGCAAGGCCGAGCTTATCGGCGTCCTCAATAATTAAGGTATTGACATTCGGAATGTCGATGCCCGTTTCGATGATGGTCGTGCAGACGAGGATCTGCACCTCGCCCTCGTCCATGCGCTGCATGACGTCGCTGAGCTCCTCCTCGCTCATTTTGCCGTGGGCGACGGCGATCTCGGCGTCCGGCAGGGCGCGCTTGATGCGCGCGGCGCACTGCTCGATGCTCTCGACGCGGTTGTGCAGATAATACACCTGCCCGCCGCGCTCGATCTCGCGCCGCATGGCGTCGATCAGCACCGGCTCGGCATATTCCAGCACGAACGTCTGCACAGGGTAGCGGTCGTGCGGCGGCTCCTCAATGGTGGACATGTCGCGCAGGCCGGACAGGGCCATGTTGAGCGTGCGCGGGATGGGCGTGGCAGAAAGCGTGAGCACGTCGACGCCGCGGGCCAGCTCCTTGAGCTTTTCCTTATGCGTCACGCCGAAGCGCTGCTCCTCGTCCACGATGAGAAGGCCGAGGTCGTGGAACTCCACGTCCTTCTGCAGCAGCTTGTGCGTGCCGACCACAAGGTCGAGCGTGCCCGTGCGCAGGTCAGACAGGACCTTGCGCTGCTGCTGCGGGGTGGAAAAGCGCGAAAGCGCGCCGATGTTTACGGGGAAGCCGCGGAAGCGGTTGAGGGCCGTCGTGTAATGCTGCTGCGCCAGCACGGTCGTCGGCACGAGGATGGCGACCTGCTTTCCGTCGAGCACGGCCTTCATGGCCGCGCGCAGCGCGACCTCGGTCTTGCCGAAGCCAACGTCGCCGCACAGCAGACGGTCCATGGGCTGCGGCGACTCCATGTCCGCCTTGATCTCCTCGATGCAGCGCAGCTGATCGTCCGTCTCGGCGTAGGGGAAGTTATCCTCAAACTCCGCCTGCCACGGCGTGTCGGCCGCGAAGGCATAGCCCATGCGGCGCTTGCGCTCGGCATAGAGCTGGATGAGCCCGGCGGCAAGGTCCTTGGCCGCGGATTTCGCGCGGGCCTTTGTCTTCTGCCACTGGTCACCGCTGAGCTTGTTGAGCTTGACGACCGTGTCCTCGCCGCCGCCAATGTATTTGGAGATGAGATCAAGCTGCGTCGCCGGGACATACAGCGTGTCCGTGCCCTGATAGGCGATCTTGACATAGTCCTTGATGATGCCGTCGACGCGGATCTGCTCCATGCCGACATAGCGGCCGATGCCGTGGTACTCATGCACGATGAGGTCGCCCGGCGAAAGGTCCGTAAACGAGCTGAGCTTTTGACGATTGGTCGCTTTCTGATGCTTTTTGCGCGGTTTCTGAGCGGCCTGCGCGAGCAGCTGACCCTCCGTCAGGATGGCAAAGCGCAGGTCGGGGTATTCCATGCCGAACGGAAGCGCGCCGTCCGTCAGCAAAATCTGCCCCGGTGCGGGAAGCTTTGCCAGCGGGAAGGCGAGGAAGGCGGAAAGATGCTTCTCCCGCAGCTGCTGGGCGAGGATCTCGCCGCGGCGGCGGTTGCCGCACAGCACAAGGGAGGCATAGTCATTTTTCTGATAGAACGCGAGGTCCGAGGCCGCCGCATCCAGATTGCCGCCGTAGGACGGCAGCTGCTTGGCCGTGACATTCACGAGCAGCGACGGCTGCAGGCTCTGCGGGTAGCTCGCGGCGAGGAACGAGTCGAAGAACGCCGCGCCGTGCCCGGCCACGCGGCCGCACAGCTGCTCCCAGTCTGCGGAAAAGTCGCACAGCTCGCCGCACAGCAGGCCGGACTGCAGCAGGCTGTCGAGCATCATGCCCAGCTCCTCCTGCGCGCGCTGCGCGCTGCGGCGCAGGTTGCCGTGGTCGCAGAAGAACACCAGCGCTTCGGCGGGCAGGTAGTCCGCGGCGCAGGCGAACTCCGGATAGATGAGGGCCTGATAGCGGTCGGCCGCCGAGAAGGCAAGGCCGCCCCGCAGCGCGTCGGCGTCAGCCTGCAGCGTGCGCATCAGAGCCTCGTTCGGCGTTTTGCGGCGGCGCTGGCGGGCCAGCAGGCCGTCCAGCTCCCGCGCCAGCCCCTCGATGCCGCCGGGGTGCAGGGCAGGCAGCGTCTCGGCCACGGGCAGGATGACGAGCTCATCGGCATTTTCGACGCGCCGCTGCGTGACGGGGTCGAAATAGCCCATGGTGTCGATCTCGTCGCCGAAGAACTCCAGACGCACCGGGCGCTCCTCCGCCGGGGAGAAGATGTCCACGATGCCGCCGCGCACGCTGAACTGGCCCGCGCCCTCCACGAGGGAGCAGCGGGAGTAGCCCGCGTGCAGCAGGCGGGAGATCAGCTCCTCCAGCTCGAGCTGCGCGCCGGGCAGCAGGCGCATCGCGGCGGAGAACAGCTGCGCCTTCGGCATCGTGCGCAGGGAAAACGCCTCGAGCGTCGTCAGGAGCAGGGGCGTTTTGCCGCGCGCCAGATCGTAAAGGCAGCGCAGGCGCTGCTGCTCCCAGCCGCGCGAGATGGCGGAGGCGTCATAAAACATCAGGTCGCGCGTCGGCAGGATAGGGGCCTCTGCGCCGAGGAAGGCGGCAAGCTCACTCTGTGTGCGCCGTGCGGCCATTTCATCCTGGCAGACGACCACGGCGGGCCGGGCCGTGTCGCGGCAGAGGGCCGCGATGAGATGGGAACGGTTGATCTGCGCCGCGCCGGATACGCCGACGGCCTGCGCGCTCTCCAGCGCGGTCCGCAGGCGGGGATAATCGGGCAGCCGCCGCAGAAGATCGAGGATCAGCTCCATGATACACCTCCGGAAAAAGGAATTTCGAGCATGTCAAAATGCGGAAAGCAGGGATTTTCCCACTTTCCGTCAGAATTTCGGATATGATTTGTTTTGTAGGGGAGGGGACAGCCAGGCCCGGCGGTAAACCGCCGATTCGAACCGGCTATCGTAAAAACGGTAGGGGCCCCCGATTTGTCATTGCGAGGAGGCCAACAGCCAACGTGGCAATCTCGGGGAGGCACTCACAGTTCGTACCGGCTGCCGTGAAAACGCTGTGCACCGATTGCGTCTGTAGCGGCGCTCACTGAGCGCCTTTAGCAGTTGCAGGTTTTGAAGTGTTAATTCCGTGGCACAAGACCTTCAAGCTTGTCATTCCGAGGAGCGAAGCGACGTGGGAATCTCTTGCAACCGGTTACGTTTTTTGCCGAGGCCCACTTGTTATCCAACCTGGTACTGCGAGATTGCCACGGGCGCAAAGCGCCCTCGCAATGACAATTCGGGGGCGTTCACCATGATGACGTTACCCTGTACGAGTTGCCAGCGCAGTGCCGGGTCTGGCTGTCCCCGCCCCTACGATCGTTTACTGCGGGCCTGCGCCGTTATAATCATTTGCGGCGGCGGGGACACCGCGGGCGATGATCTCCAGCGCGGCGTCGGCGGCCCGGGCGGCCGCCTCGGTGATGAGCTTGTCTTCCGGGCCGGTGAAATTCGACAGAACCCAGTCCGCCAGATCGTAATCGGGATGCGGCTTCGCGCCGACGCCGATCTTGACGCGGGGGAAGCTCTGGCTGTTCAGCCCGCCGATGATGGACTTGATGCCGTTGTGGCCCCCGGCGGAGCCGTCTGCGCGGATGCGCAGACGGCCGACCGGAAGGGAAATGTCGTCAAACAGAACGAGCACGCGCTCGGGCGGCAGCTTGTAGAACCGCGCCGCGTCCATCACGGACAGGCCGGAGTTGTTCATGAACGTCTGCGGCTTGAGCAGCAGCAGCTTTTCGCCGCCTGCGGATGCCTGCGCGGTCAGGCCGCGGAAGCGGGCGCGGTCGATCTTCACGCCGAGCTTTTCCGCCAGCGCATCGACGGCGCGGAAGCCGACGTTGTGCCGCGTGCGGGCATAGTTCTGGCCGGGATTGCCCAGACCCACGACGAGCCAGCCGCAGGCGGGCGCTTTGGAAAACAGCATCAGAACAGGCTCGAGATCGACGTCTCGTTGTAGATGCGGGTGATGGCCTTGGCGAAGATCGGCGAGGCATCGAGCTGGCGGATCTTCTTGCCGGTGTAGTCTGCGGGCAGCGGGATGGTATTGAGCACCATGAGCTCCTCGATGCAGCTGTCCTCGATGCGCTGCGTGGCGTTGCCGGACAGCACGCCGTGGCTGGCGCAGGCATAGACGGCCTTGGCCTTGCCGATGGTCTTGATGGCCTCGGCGGCGTTGCACAGGGAACCGGCCGTGTCGACGATGTCGTCAAACAGGATGCAGGTCTTGCCCTCGACGTCGCCGATGATGTTCATGACCTCGCACATGTTGGCGCGCTGACGGCGCTTGTCCACGATGGCAAGGCCCATGTGGACCTTGGCCGCGAACGTGCGGGAGCGGGCGACGGAGCCGACGTCCGGCGAAACGACGCAGAACTCGTCATGATTGAAGAGCTTCTCGTCGAACTTGGACATATAGTAGCGGGTGAACAGCGGGTTGCCGAGCATGTTGTCCACAGGGATATCGAAGAAGCCCTGGATCTGCGCGGCGTGGAGATCCATCGTCAGCACGCGGTCAGCGCCCGCGCGGGTGATGAGGTTCGCCACCAGCTTGGCGGAGATGGGGTCGCGGCCCTTGGCCTTGCGGTCCTGACGGGCATAGCCGAAGTACGGAATGACCGCGGTGATGCGGCCTGCGGAGGCGCGGCGGAAGGCGTCGATCATGATGAGCAGCTCCATCAGGTTGTTGTTGACGGGCTTGCAGGTGGACTGCACCACGAACACGTCGCAGCCGCGGACGGATTCGTTGATGGAGACGGAGACCTCACCGTCTGCAAAGGCGGTCACGGTGCTGTCGCCGAGGTCCAGCCCCAGCTCGGCACAGATTCCTTTTGCGAAGGGCACGTTGGCATTCGCAGTGAAGACCTTGATCTCTTTTCCGTGAGCAATCATTTCGTTACCTCTCTATTTTCCGAGCGCCGCATCCGCACGGCGCTCAATATTTTGCGAGTGCGATGGGATTATTTCTTGTGCTTTGCGGCCCATTCCTTCTTGTTGGACTGGCGGGCGCGGGCAATGCCGAGCGCCTGCGCGGGGACGTCCTCCGTGATGGTGGAGCCTGCGCCGATGTAAGCGCCGCTGCCGACCTGCAGCGGGGCGATGAGGGCGGTGTTGCAGCCGATGAAGGCGCCCTCGCCCACGACGGTCTCGTGCTTCTGCACGCGGTCGAAGTTCGCGGTGGTCACGCCGCAGCCGAAGTTGCAGTTGGCACCGGCCTCGGTGTCGCCGAGGTAGGCCAGATGGGGCACCTGGGTATTTTCGCCCAGACGGGCGTTCTTCAGCTCGACAAAGCTGCCTGCCCGGACGCTGCGGCCAAGCTCACAGCCGCCGCGCACGCTGGCATAGGGACCGACGACGGCGTCCTGCCCCACGCGGGAGTCGCGCACCTGCGAGGCGTTCACCACGGCGCGCGCGCCGATGACGGAATCGTCGATGACGCTCCACGGGCCGATGACGGCCTCCTCGCCGATGACGGTCTTGCCGCGCAGCATCGTGCCGGGCAGCAGGCGCGCGCCGGGAGCGACGCGCACGGACGGCTCGACATAGCAGCTGGAGGCGTCATAGATCTCCACGCCCGTGCGGGCGAGGGCCAGCAGGCGGTTGCGCTGCAGCAGGCCCGCGATCTCCGGCAGCTCGGCCGGGGAGGCGACGGAATACATGGCCTGCTCCTCGTTCATGGGGGAGCCGTTGTCCAGCAGGAAGCGGGCAAAGGAGAAGTGCTCGTCGAGCGCCTGCATCAGCTCCTCACGGGAGACGCCGTAGACGCGCGGGAAGCGCCCTGCGGCCTGCGGGGCGAGCTGCGGCAGATAGACGGCCGGGCCGGTGACGACGGTGATGGTGTGCTCCGCGTCCTCTGCGGTGGAAAGGAACACATGCAGCAGGTCCGCGGGATCGCTGTCCATCGTGGTCATGACCTCCGCTTCGGCGGGCAGGCACGCGCGGGCCGCCTCGACATAGCGGTCGTGACAGACCAAAAAGAAGCGCCCGACACCGCTGTCGAACAGAGCGTTCGCCAGCCACGCGAGCAGCGGCGCGCCCATGACGCTCTGCAGCATCAGGGGCTGCGGATATCCGGTTTTTGCCGTATCGTCCGGAATAAAGATCACTGCGGACATTCCAATCATGGCATACGGCTCCTTTCACATAGGAATACGGCTCCATTATATCAAATCTTTCCGCATTCGTCCATATGTTTTCCTCCGGAAAGCAAACAAATTCCTGCGGCGGGCCGTCTTCTTTTTTGTCGGAACCCCATAACGGTATTTTTGAACAGGCCGGGGCACGGCTTCCTGCACAGGCTGTGGAAAACGCCAAAATTTTTGCCGCTTTGTGGGCAAAGTCCCCGGATTTCGGGCGGGGAGACGGTCTGCACAGCCCAAAATCCCTGTGTATAAACCTGTGCAAACTGGGGATAACTCAAGGAAATGTGCACGGGTCTGCAAACAGGGTGCGGGATTATGTCTACCAACGGGGCATGCGCTCCACTTTACCTCCCCACGCGGCGCAGGCCCGGCTCTGGTGAAATTGCCGAAACGGCCCGACATTTTTCGGCGAAATTTCCCGCCGGATTGTAGCATTTTACTCAGGGTTTATGCTATAATAAAAATCGAACATTTATCGGGCCCGTACGGCCTTTTGTAGGGGCGGTGTCCTCGACGCCCTGTTGGGTACTGCCGATCCGCACAGGGCTGCCGTTAAAATGGTAATGGCCCCGACGGGGCCTGTAGCGGCGCTCACTGCGCAGCCGTTGGCGGCTTTGCCGCCTTACGGATGCGGCGTGCCCCTTGCGGGTTGTGAGCGCCTTGCAGGTTGGCAATCTTTGCGGCACGCATTCTGCGGCGCGAGGCTATCAGATTTGTCATTGCGAGGGCGCTACGCGCCCGTGGCAATCTCGCAGCATAATGGCAGATAACTGGAAGGTCCCGGCGAATACGTAACCGGCTGCGTGAGATAGCCACGTCGCTTCGCTCCTCGCAATGACAATCGGGGCGTTTACCATTGTAACGTTAGCTTGTACGAACCGGTAGCGCAAAGCCGGGAGGGGCATGCCCCTCCCCTACAGAGCGCCGTCGGTACTCGCCCGGCCCATTCCGCGAACCGAAACAGGGGAATCATATGCTGAAAAAGAACGAAATTTACCGCACCGCCGTCTCCGGCTTCACGAGCGAGGGCCTCGGCGTCTGCCGGGTAGACGGCTGCGCCGTCTTCGTGCCGAACGCCGCGCCGGACGAGGAATACGACCTGCGCATCACACACGTCGGCAGGCACGCGGCCTATGGCCGCATCGAGCGTATCCTCACGGCCTCGCCAGACCGCTGCACCCGGCTCTGTCCGGACGCGAAGCGCTGCGGCGGCTGCGATTTCTGGCACCTGCGCTATCCGGCGGAGTGCCGCATCAAGGCGCAGCGCGTGACGGACGCCCTGAACCGCATCGGCGGGCAGGACCTGCCGCTCGTCGTCCTGACGCCCGCGCCGACGTGCGAGGGCTACCGCAACAAGGCGCAGTTCCCCGTCGCCATGGGGAAAAACGGCATCGAGGCGGGCTTTTTTGAAAAGGGAACGCACAACGTCGTCCCCGTGGAGCACTGCCGCATCCAGCCTGCCTGCGCCGAGCAGGCGCGCAGCGCCGTCCTGCGCTATGCCCGCCGCTGGAGCGTTCCGGCCTATGATGAGACCGCCCGCACCGGCCTTCTGCGGCATATCTATGTCCGCCATGCCGAGGCCACGGGGCAGGTGCTTGTCTGCCTTGTCGTCAACGGCGAGCGTCTCCCGCACGAGGACGATCTGGTCGATACGCTGCGTAAAGCCGTGCCCGGCCTGCGCTCCGTCGTTCTCAATACGAACACGCGCCGCGGCAACGCCGTCCTCGGCGAGACCATGCGCACACTCTGGGGCGGCGACGCCATTGAGGATATCCTGTGCGGCCTGCGCTTCCGCATCTCTCCCCGCTCGTTCTATCAGGTCAACCGCACGCAGGCAGAGCGGCTCTATGGCAAAGCGCTGGCAGCAGCCGGCCTGACCGGGACCGAGACGGTCCTCGACCTCTATTGCGGCACGGGCACCATCACGCTCTGCCTTGCGCGGCAGGCGAAGCGCGCCATTGGCGTCGAGCTTGTCGAGGCCGCCATCCGCGATGCGCAGGAAAACGCCCGCCGCAACGGCATCGGAAACGCGGAATTCTTCTGCGCGGATGCCGGGCAGGCCGCCCAGCGCCTCTGCGCCGCCGGGGAGACGCCGGATGTCATCGTCGTCGATCCGCCGCGCAAGGGCCTTTCCGCCGATGTCATCGAGGCCATGGTCCGCATGGCCCCGCAGCGCATCGTCTATGTCTCCTGCGATCCGGCCACTCTCGCGCGCGATGTCCGCAGCCTCACGCAGCAGGGCTACGCCCTCACGCACGCCGAGGCCGTCGACCTCTTCCCCCGCTGCGCCCATGTGGAGACGGTGTGCAGGCTGGAGCGGGTCAAGTGAGAGCTGGTTTGTAGGGGAGGGGCACGGAAGTAAATGAATACGGAAGACTGAAAAATGAAGAATGGAGAATACGCAGGACTTCGGCCGCGCGTTGTATGGGAGGGACATGTCCCTCCCGGCTGCGCACTTGCAGCCCGTACAAGCCGCCGTTAAAATGGTGGAAGCCAAAGGTTTGTCATTGCGAGGAGGCCGTAGGCCGACGTGGCAATCTCGGGAAGGCACTGCCGGAATGGGAAAGGCATCGCCGACCGTATACGCTGCCAGGTTTGACTGTAGCGGTGCTCAGTGAGCGCCATTGGCAGTTGCAAATTTCTGTGTACCCCGCCGACCGCACCGGCCACCAGATTTGTCATTGCGAGGAGGCCGTAGGCCGACGTGGCAATCTCGGGAAGGCACTTGCAGTCCGTACAAGCCGTTGTTAAAATGGTGCGCACCGATTGCGTCTGTAGCGGCGCTCGTTGTACAAGGCCGCCGCGCGAGAGAATAATGTAGCGGCGCTCAGTGAGCGCCATGCAAGCTGGCAATCTTTGCGGCACGCATTCTGCGGCGCGAGGCCTTCAAGTTTGTCATTGCGAGGCCCCAAAGGGGCCGTGGCAATCTCGGGAAGGCACTGCCAGAATGGGAAAGGCATCGCCGACCGTATACGCCGCCAGGTTTGACTGTAGCGGCGCTCAGTGAGCGCCATGCAAGCTGGCAATCTTTGCGGCACATATTCTGCGGCGCAAGGCTTCCAAGTTTGTCATTGCGAGGCCCCAACGGGGCCGTGGCAATCTCGGGAAGGCAGTTACGTTTTCGCCGGGGCCTTCCTGTTATCCAACTGTGTACTGCGAGATTGCCACGTCGCTTCGCTCCTCGCAATGACACATCAGGTAGTGCGGCGGTGCACCAGTGCCCTCCTGCCGTTGAATGGCTCTGTACAAGGCGGTCACTGACCGCCGCTACAGTCAAATTTGGCAGCGCGTGCGGTCGGCGATGGTTTGTACGAGCGGTAAGTGCCTTCCCGAGATTGCCACGGCCCCTTTGGGGCCTCGCAATGACAAACCTTTGGCTTTTGCCATTTTAATGACAGCCTGTTAATCGCAGCAGTGCGTCGCCGGGCCGGGCTGTCCCCTCCCCTACAATTTTATTTATCCGGCTTCTCCAGTCTCTCCGGCACGGGGGCCTGACATGCCGGCATGGCGCGGCCGTCCGCGATGCTGCGGATGGCGGGCAGCTGCGGGTCCGCCAGCTCGTTCTTTCGCCCTTTTCGTTCCATAAAAAATCCCTCCCGCGCTAGTTTGGCGGGAGGGTGCTCTTTTTATGCGGGAAAATCAGGCCAGCAGACGGAACGCACCGTACATCCCGGCGTCGTTGCCGAGCGTAGCCAGCGCGAACTGCGTGTCCTTGCAGGCGTGGAACATGTGCGCGCGGAAATGGCGCTCGACGCCGCGCAGCAGGTAGTCGCCCGCGCGGGACACGCCGCCGCCGAGGATGATGCGCTCCGGGTCGCAGACGCAGCAGGCGTCTGCCAGTGCCTCGCCCAGATAGTCGAACACCTGCTCGAGCGTTTCGACCGCGAAGGCGTCGCCGCTGCGGGCGGCGTCGAACACGTCCTTGCAGGCAAAGTGCTCCATCGCGCGCAGGCAGGACGGCTCGGCCGATTCGGCAAGGCGTTTTTTCGTCACGCGGACGATGCCGTTCGCCGAGGCATACTGCTCGACGCAGCCGCGCTTGCCGCAGGTGCAGGGGGCCTTGTCCGGCGCACTGATCTCAATATGGCCAAGCTCGCCGCCGACGCCGTGCGCGCCCGTGAGCAGGCGGCCGTCCACGATGACACCGCCGCCGATGCCCGTTCCCAGCGTGACGAAGATGGCGGACCGGCAGCCGGAGCCGCCGCCCATCCAGAATTCGCCGAGGGCGGCACAGTTCGCGTCGTTCCCGGCGCGCACGCGCAGGCCCGTCAAAATGCCGAGGGCATCGTGCAGGTTGAATACGCCCCAGTTCAGGTTCACGCAGCGGTTGACCATGCCGGAGGCATCCACCGGGCCCGGCACGCCGATGCCGAGGCCAAGGCAGTCGTCCCGCGAAAGCCCGCGGCGGGCCATGCAGTCCTGCACGCTACGCGCGATGTCCGGCAGGATATTCTCACCGCCGTTTTCCGTGCGCGTGGGAAGCTCCCACTTTTCCAGAAGCTCGCCCGCCTCGCTGAGCAGACCGAGCTTGACCGTCGTTCCGCCGACGTCGACACCGAATCCGTATTTCATAAGCTACCTCACTTGTTGTGTGTATTTGCAGAGATAATGTCATGCGTTGTATGGGAGGGGACAGCCCGGCCCGGCGCTGCATTGGCGCAATAAACAGGCTGTCGTTAAAATGGCACTGGCCACAGAATTGTCATTGCGAGGGCGCTTTGCGCCCGTGGCAATCTCGGGAAGGCAGTTGCGTTTTCGCCGGGAGTATTCTGTTATTCAACCGGGTTCTGCGAGATTCCCACGTCGCTTCGCTCCTCGGAATGACAAACCTGGAGACCTCACGCCATAAAATACATACCTCAAATATTGCCAGCCTGCAAGGCGCTCACTACCCGCAAGGGGCACGCCGCATCCGTA
>ERZ857998.3135-NODE-3135-length-14070-cov-12.392223_pt1 | contig 14070 bp, 14 predicted proteins | sample MGYA00519954_ERZ857998 | MGnify/ENA primary metagenome ERZ857998 (study PRJEB31778, sample SAMEA3449424) | human gut metagenome | biome: human gut; feature: human-associated habitat; material: faeces | place: United Kingdom | collected 2010/2012 ...
TCTCTTCTCTCAGGTCCGCTCTGTCCCCTCGGGACAGCTTAGTTATATTATCATAGCATCGGCTTCTTGTCAACACTTTTGGGAAAGTTTTTTTACGTCTTTTTTACTCATGATAGATATAGTGTCCTTCGTCCTTTTCGCTACTATATCTGTCTTCTATTTTGCATGCATTTTCCGCTTGCGCACCGGCTTTCTTTATATTACTATATATAGGGAAAGAAAAAGAGCTTTTCCAGGAGGGCGTCTTTGTATGATCCTGACAGTCAATGTGAGCAATTCCAATATTCTGCTGGGTGCTTACCAGGATGACAAGCAGTGTTTTTGTTCCAGTATGCATACCAATCTGTTAAAAAGCGCAGACGAATATGCTGTGCAGTTTGGGTCCGTCTTGTCTCTCTATGGTGCGCAGCCGGGGGATATTTCCGGCGTCATTCTTTCCTGCGTTGTGCCCTCTATGCTGGCCTGTGTCCGCAAGGCGCTGAACCACCTTTACACGGGACGCATCTATGTCGCAGGGCCGGGCCTCAAAACCGGGCTTTCCATCCGGACAGATGATCCCTCCCAGCTTGGTAGCGAACTGGTGTGTAGCGCCATTGCAGTTCTGGCCGACTATCCGCCTCCTTGCGTTATTATCTCTATGGACACCGCCGTTTCCATCACGGCTCTGGACAACCGGGGCGCACTGCGGGGCGGGGCCATTCTGCCGGGTGTAAAGATTGGCGTTGAAGCATTGTGCGCACGTACCGCACAACTACCGCAGATTGATTTGTCCGCTCCCGCTTGCGGGGTTCTGGGCACGAATAGTTCCGCCAGTATGCAGGCTGGCGCGATTTTTGGCACAGCTTCCATGCTGGACGGCATGATTGACCGCTTTGCCCAAGCTTTGGGCGGTACGCCCACCTGCGTTGCCAGCGGAGAGCTTGCTCCCGTAATCCTGCCGCATTGCCTCCATAAGATCTATTATCGTGAGAACCTTGTTCTGGACGGTCTGTATAGGCTCTACCAGAAAAACACAAAATAGAATACATCTTACATGATTTTGGTGTTCCGCTTCTTTATATTACATTATATAGGGGCGTGTACATAAATTAGCTTGCGCTGTATCCGCTTTAGGCGGAACAGCAGTAAAGGAGTACAATATGAAAAGCACAAAAACCACGTATCTTGTCCGCATCGCGCTTCTGATGGCTATTACCATCGTTCTGGCCGCCACACCGTTGGGCTATATTCCCGCCGGAGTGTTGTCCTTCACCATCATGGTACTTCCTGTCGCAATCGGCGGCGTTTTGATGGGGACGCCGGCCGGCCTGATTCTCGGTCTTACCTTTGGTGTAACGAGTTTTATTAAAGCCCCTACGGAGGCTCTGGGGCAGTTGATCTTGAGTTATAGCGGTCTGTTTACTGCGTTTGTCTGTATTGTGCCGCGCGTCTGCGTCGGACTTTTTGCCGGGCTGATGCACAATGTGATGAAAGGCCGCCAAAAGCAGCCCGCCTGGCTGTATCTGCTGGCTGGCGGCGGCTCCTCATTTGTAAACACAGCGCTGTTTGTGGGAATGATCTACCTGTTCTGCCATGGTATCGTAGAAAACGCGTTCGGGCTTGCAATCTGGTCTTCCACACTGCTGGGCGGCGTCGTGGAAATGGCCGCAAACGCCGTACTGACTATGGCTATCGCTAAAGCGCTGGAACGCTTTGTGCGGCCCGCAGCATAAGAATTCCCCCGACGACGCACAAAAAACGTTTCAAACGCTTGCAAAATTGAATTCTTATGATATGATAAATAGTGCCCTCCTTGTAAGGGAGGGCACTATATGAATGTGCGTCTGTAGCTCAGCTTGGATAGAGCGTTCGGCTCCGACAACTCCGACACCCCGCTGGGCGCAGCCGAAAAACCGCATAACAAAGCCATTTTTCAGCATCGCGTTCTCCGGTTTTATGGTAGTCTGACTACTATTTGACCACTTACAACCGAATAGTTGAAATCCGTCTTCGGACGGTTTTCATAGATGTGCGTCCGTAGCTCAGTTGGATAGAGCGTTCGGCTCCGACAACTGTGATACGTTTCCATTTCAACGTCGAAAGGCTTGCAAACATGCGGTTTTATCGTGTGTTCAATTCCGTGAAAACAGTAGCCTGACTACTGTTTGACGACTAAAATTAAATAGCTGAATCCCGTCCTGCATGGTCGGTTTTCATACATGTGCGTCTGTAGCTCAGCTTGGATAGAGCGTTCGGCTCCGACCCGGAAGGCCGCTGGTTCGAGTCCAGTCAGGCGCACCAAAACAGCCCTCGGAATTCGAGGGCTGTTTTTCCTTTTCCTCTATAGTCCCATCGCCTCGGCCAGCTTCTCCTGTGCGAGCTTTTTGTTCTTGTCGAAAGCATGGCTGTAGATATCCAGCGTTGTGCTGGGCTGTGCGTGCCCCAGCAGCCCCGCCACAGTGCGTACATCTACGCCCTGAGCAATGAGCATGCTGGCGTTGGTGTGCCGCAGGCTGTGCACGTTCAAATTGTCCGGCAAATTGCCCTCCCGCAGAATCTTTTTGAACCGGAATGTGAATGTACTCGGCACCATCGGATCCCCGCCGGGCTGCCGAAACAGATAGTCCTCTTCCTCCAGTCCCCCTTCACCACGCTGTTTTTTCTCCCACGCACTTTCTTTTTGCCAGACACGAAGCAGTTTGCAGAGTTCTTTCGACAGATATACCACCCGTACCCCCGCACGGGTCTTCGGTTCTTTCACCAGGATCGGCTGGCCGCTCAGCTTTACTACATTGCGCCGGATATGCAGCGCCCGCTGGCGCCAGTCGATGTCCGACCACCGCAGGCCGCAGGCCTCGCCCCTCCGCATGCCCGTGGCGAGGATCAGCTTGAAATAGACCTCGTATTTCAGGCTCTGGCCTTCCAGCGCCGTGATAAGCCTTTGCACTGTTTCCTCATCCGCCACCGGCCGCTCCTGCGGCGCGCCTTTCTTCCTGTATGCCCGCCATGCAGGATTGTGCGTGATATACCCTGCCTCCACTGCATCGGACAGGATCCCGCAAAGACAGGAATGGATGCCCTCCACTGTTTTTTCAGCCAGCAGTCCGCCTGTCTTCCAGTTCTGTTCCGAGCGCATCGCGTCGTAGAAAGCCCGTAAAATGTCCTTGTTCAGCTCTGCCAGCTTGTAATGCCCCAGCGCTGGCAGGATTCGCCGGATATCCTGCTTATCCCGCACCAGTGTGCTGGCCGCCAGTTTCTTTGGCGCCACCTGCTCCAGCCAGACGTCGATATATTTTGCCAGCGTGATGCTCCGGTCCACAGGCTCACCGGGCGTTCGCTTCACCTCCCGTTCGTAAAGGACCGCCTGTTCATTGAGCCATTTCTCCGTCTGTTTTGCCGTCAGCCCCTTCGGCGGATGCACTGTCTTTTGCGCCGGCTTCAGCCGGTTGCCCTGGTAATCGTATCCCCGGGATACCACCAGCAGATAACTGTTTTCCCCGCGCTTGCGGATGCTTGCCATATTGACCACTCCTTTTGGGTTTCTGACACAAAGCATACCGTCAGCTGTGCTCAATAGCCAGCTCCAAACCCGCTATTCTACAATACCAACGAAAACATTTGGCATTACCAATACAAAAGCGGCAGCGCTGACATGTTACGCCAGCGCTGCCGCTTTCATTCAATACTATGATGGAAACAATACGTTTGACAGACGTTCCGCCGCAAGCATCCTGCTCTCCATCTGCGGGTGGCAGTAGGTCCTTTCCAGAAAATCCGTGCTCGCATGCCCCGCGATCTCCGCGACCGTCTGCTTGCTTATCCCCTCTGCAAGCATCGTCGTGATCGCATAGTGCCGCAGCGTGTGCACATGGAATTCTCTGCTGAATCCATTCCTGTCGTAGAACCGCCTCAGCCAGTGTGTGAACGTGGCGGGGTCCGGAGACGAACCATTCTCATTGACAAACAGCAGCGCATCCTCGATGATCTCTCCCTGCGTTTCCAGATGCCACTGCCTCAATGCATCCAGCACTCCGGACATCGTCCTGCTGACCGCTATGAGCCTTGGCTTTCCATTCTTTGTCGGGCCCTCCAGCAGACCCGCTCCCCGAACACGCCCCCTGCTCCGCGACACTACGATGCATTCCCGCCGGATATCCTTCCACCGCAGCGCGCACAGTTCTCCACGCCTCATTCCTGTACCTATCGGACACACTCATTCTAATAAGAGATTTTCCCGTCCGCAATACTTCCAAAGAAAGATTGGGACATTAAAAAGTACATCGGAGACAGGTGGTCAGATGGAAACAAAATGGTTCGTTGAAACAGAAAACAGCATCCAGGAATTCACTGTACAGTTCTACAGCAGCACGGTGATGATCGAACAAAACCAGCTGCCGCTGGGGCAAATTTCCTTCGAGTTGCTGGATTATCCAACGGAGGAACTGCTTGCGCTGCATGATGAAGCCGTCAGGCTTTTTACCATCGTACGGGACCCTCTTTTTGCCCGGAGCAAAGAAAAAAGCCCTGCGCTGGCCGGTGCCGTGCAGCGCCGGCCAGCGCAGGGCTTTGAATCATACTGCTTGGGGGACCATTCGCAATGAACCGGCCTGTGGCAGTCATACAATCGAGGCATAACCACCAGCCGGGGGCTTGAGTTGGTCCTATAAGAGCCTATTACTGGCAAGCGTCTCAAGGACGCACTGAAATTTATTTCGCTTGCATAACTTGCCCCACAGCCCGTAAACGGGCGATTGCTGTTCTAACGGAAGCTTTCTATTATTGAAAGCTTTCTGTTAGCAGCTCGCTTCGCTCGATGCTTGAAACTAAAGCTTTTTTACGGGACACCTCCACCGGCAGAGCCGGCGGTTTCCGTAATCAACAAAATGCGCCCCCCACACAGCCTGCAAAAGAGCTACGGAGGGGGGGATATTGGGATAGAAAAAGCTTTGAATCATCCTTTTTGAGGATGGGTTAGTTAAGATAGTGGATTTGACTTTTGTATTTTTCCATCAGCTCAGCGTTGTACTCGTTAGCACCGTCCACATTGCCACTCTTAAAGATGGGGGGCTGCACACCAGCCGCCAGCATCTTCTCGGCAACTTTGATGACAAGGGAGTTCACCACATATGCTCCGCCTACAGTGGAGGTAGGGGCGGCCTTGTATCCCAGTCCCTCAATAGGGACGCAGGCATCGCCCAACTCCGCGCAGTCGTCCAACACGATCTCACAGTGTTCCATCATCATGGTGCCGGAGGGGTCCAAAGAGGTTACATTTTCCGCAAAATTTTTGCTCACGATGCCGATAACGTGGATGCCTTTTTCCTTTGCCTTCATTGCCATTTCAATCACAACGGGAATGCGGGCAGAGACCGAGTGGATGATTAGACAATCACCGGGTCGGATGCCTGATTTTTCCAGCGTAATTGTAGCTAAGCCGGGCAGGCGCTCAATCATGGTCGTCATTGCATAGGGACGCACATTTGGCATCAGGTTGGGAATGTGGATAGGGTTTATCAGAGCAAGCCCGCCGCCGCGGTAGACCATTTCCTCCACCATCATGCCCGCATGAGAGGGGCCGAAGGCGTAAATATTTTTACGCGCCAGCGCGGTGTCCGCCATGAGTTGAGCGGCCCGGTCAATCTCCTGTGCCTGGGTTTCATAAATCTCGTTTAAAATAGAGATGAGTTTGTTTTTGTACCATTCGATGTAATCCATTTTGTGTTCGTTCCTTTCCATACTCTGTGTGTTGTGACCAACAAGTTCCGTGCGTAAATAAAACCCTTCGCTTTATGGGCAGTATAGCACAGGTTTTATTTTATTTCAACATGAAAATATAAAATAATTTCAACCAGAAACAAAACCAGCGTTTTCCACAAAAAACAAAATTATTTTTGATTTTATAAATAAAATCACAAATATTTTCATATTTTATTGGTAGATTTGTTAGTTGCGCAGAGGGAGCATGTTTGATATAATTTTACTTAGAAAATAAAACCCTTTCCTTTCGTTTTTTCATTTCTAGGTTTTCCCAATTTTGTCCGTGTTTTCCTTGTGAAACAATCAGCTGGGTGCCTGTACTCCTTTGGCTGCATGCATAAAGGGGAGGGCTCCCTTCCAAAACAGGAGGTTTAAAACAAGATGAAAAAATTGATTTCCGCCGTTGTTCTCCTTGCGCTGGTACTAAGCCTTGCTGCGTGCGGGGCCGCCCCCCAGCTCCTCTGCCACCTCGAGTCCGTCCCAGATATCGTCCTCCGCCGCTGGCGCGGCGATGCCCGCCGATATGCCGTGGCAGGATGTAGAGCCCCTCACCGAGCGTATCACCTTAAATGTGGCACTACTTGCTAACACACTACCCCACCTGCCCACCTACATCGCGCAGGAAAAGGGGTGGCTGGGCGCTTGTGGGATTGAAGTGAACCCGGTCGTGTTCAAAAACGGCCCGTCCATGGCAGAGGCCGTGGGCGCGGGCGCGTGGGACTGCGGCTCCACCGGTATCGGCGGCGTTATCACCGGCGTGCTGAACCAGGATATGAAGGTCATTGGCGTGGCCGCGCGCGACGAGGGTGGTTTTCAGGCGTTTTTTGCTCGTCCGAACAGTCCCATCGTGGAGGCGGGTAAGGGTCACGGCATCATCCCCGAGCTATACGGCACGGCCGACACTTGGCGCGGTCAGGAGATCCTATGCGCCGTGGGCACCACCAACCAGTTCCTCCTTTATAAAACGCTGGAGAACTTTGGCCTTACGCTGGACGACGTAAATGTGGTAAACATGGATTCCTCTGCAGCCAATACGGCCTTTCTGACGGGCCAGGGCGACGTGGCTGGCGTTTCGGGCCCTATCGTTTTTGCGGACGACAAAAAAGATTTTGTGATGGTATCTTCCGATGCATGGGCCAAAACAGGTATTGTGACCAGCTTTGTGGCCGCCCCCGACGCATGGAAGGAAAAACAGGAGGCAATCACCAAGTGGCTGGAAGTGGTGATTATGACGAACGAATGGATCGAGGAAAACCAAGAGGAGGCAGCCCAGTATCTGACTCGGATGTATGAGGAGGATGGCTATCCCTCCACAGACGAGGCAAACTTGGACCTAATCAAAAACAACCCTCTCTGTTCATTGGAGTATGAAACCGACATCATCACTGAAAGCGAGGACGGCACCATGAAGATGAAGCAGCAGACGTTGAATGCCCTCAAGGGATATGTGGCAATGGGCAACTACACGCAGGAGCAGTTCGAATCAATCGCGGACTCTACGGCCAATTTCCTGCCTGACGCAATCGAAGCAATCGCGGCACGGCGCAGCAAGTGATGTGTTTTTCCGCTTTGAGTATCCGGCCAAGTTGTGCGCTGGCCGGATACTCCTCTGTTTGTCTTGCCGCTTGTTTTGCGCTTTCACTTTGTAATATACTAGGATAAAGCAGCTGCGGGCCATTTTTTCGACCGTGCGATCCGGCTACCGCCTGCGACAGGAGCAAACTGGGGAGAAGGGCAAAGAAATGAAAACAAGGCTTACAAGTAACAAAGCGCTTTATTTCCGTGAAGACAACACAAAGGCCGTGATGCACTGCATCCGCAAAAACGGGCCGTTGTCCAGAAGCGAAGTGGGCGAAAAGACGCAGATTTCCAAGCCCACCGTCACTCGGGTGACCAACGCTTTGATACAGGATGGTTTTCTGGAGGAGATAAACGCTGTCAAAACGGCGCGGGGGCGCCATCCCGTCAACTTGGACCTCCGGGCCGATGCCGCCTATACCTTTGGCGTGAACATCTTTAAAAACCATCTGAGCGTGGCTCTTGTCGATTTCAAGCTGAACGTGGTGGATACAGCCCAGCTCTCAATTCGAGGTCTGGAGAGCGTGTCGCAGTTTCTGGAACTCATCGCGGACACCGTGCTGGAGATGCAGCAGAAGAACGGCGTGTCAACGGAAAAGGTGCTGGGCATCGGCGTGGGAGCGCCCGGGCTGATTGAGGACGGCGTGGTGAAAGATTTTGCCCTCTGGGGAAAGCTGCGCAACATCCCGCTGGCGGAGTTCCTGTGCGAGCGCACATCATTCAAGACAAAGGTGGACAACAACTGTAACACCTGGCTTTTCGGAGAGATGTGGAACGGCTACGCGCAGGACTGTAGCGACGCCCTGTTCATTTTAAATAGCGAGGGCGTCGGCTGCGGTATCGCGCAGGCCGGCGTCATCCGTGACATATCCGGCGGGCTGGGACACATCTCCGTAAACTTCCACGGTGACCGTTGCTACTGCGGCAGCCGCGGCTGCATTGAAACCTATTGCTCCACTGACCACATCGAGCAAAAGACGCAGGAGAGGCTCGTGGCACTGCAACGCGTGGGCGACACACATCGCTATCCGCTTCCCATTGACTTTAAAACGATCTGTCGGATTGTGGAAAACGGTGACATGCTTTTTGCGGATATCCTGCTGGAAGCCGCGGCCGCCCTGGCCTGCGGAATTGTCAGCCTAATCAAGATATTTTATCCGCAGATCATCATCCTGTCCGGCACACTTTTTGAGGCGAGCAATTTCTACTACAACAGCGTGGTGATGGAGATCCAAAGCCAACTGTCCTCGGGCGTGGCTCTCCCCAAATTTGTGCGGCGCAATGTGAGCGACACCCTTTTTGAGATTGGCGCAGCCGCGCTTATATTGCAGGAGATTTTTTAACGTTTTCATCTTAATAAACGGAGTTATACAATGAAGAAAGAAAAATTTTTGCATAAGTATCGCTTTTTGATTGCTTCCGTGCTGACGGTGGTTCTCTTCATCGCGGTATGGGCGTTCATTGTGGAAACGGGGTTTGTTTCCACCAAATACTTACCCTCTCCAACACAGATTCTGGATACGTTTGTGCAAAAGCTGTCCGACCCCAAGCCCGAGGGCTCCACACTGGGTGCAAACATCCTATCCAGCGTCAAGGTGGCCTCGGTGGGGTTCCTGCTGGCTGTGGTACTGGGCATCACGCTGGGCCTGTTTATGGGCTGGTATACCCCGCTGGAAAAATTCGTAAAGCCTGTTTTTGAAATCATCCGCCCCATCCCTCCGGTGGCGTGGATCCCCATTACCATCATGCTTTTCGGCATTGGCTTCAAGGCCAAGGCTTTCATCATTTTTTTCGGCGGTTTCATCCCGTGCGTTATCAACGCCTACACCGGCATCCAGCTCACCAACCGGACGCTCATCAATGTGGCCAAGACCTACGGTGCAGACAGCTGGAAGATATTCTGGGCAGTGGGGCTCCCCTCGTCTGTGCAGATGATCTTTGCGGGTGTGCGCATTGCACTGGGCGTATCGTGGATGACGCTTGTGGCGGCCGAGATGCTGGCCGCCGACTCTGGCCTTGGCTATATGATCCTGATGGGCCGGCAGTTTGCAAGGCCCGACATTATCGTTCTAGGCATGCTAATCATCGGGGGCATCGGCGCGCTACTTTCGGTGGTGCTGATGCGTCTGGAGCGAAAAATCGAACACTGGAGGACGAAAAGATGACTGAAAATCCGGAAAAAATAACGCCGGCCAAAAAGGCATTTTACGCCTTTCTCTCAGTGCTGGCCATTGTTCTGCTACTTGTGGGCTGGATGCTGATTGCACGGGTACGGCCGTATCTTTTCCCGAGTCCTGTCGCCGTGTGGCAACGCTTTTTGTTGATTCTAGAAAAGCCCACCGGCCGGTATCCTCTGTATATCCATATTCTGGACAGCCTCAAGCGCGTGGGGATCGCAGTGACTTTCGCCAGTTTTTTCGGTGTGATTCTGGGTGTTCTTCTGGGCTGGAGCAAGTGGTTTTCTGCCACGATGGGGGTTCTGTTTGAGTTGCTGCGCCCTATCCCTCCGCTGGCGTGGATCCCGCTTATCACCATCTGGTTCGGCATCGGAGAATTTCCAAAGATTTTGATCGTGTTCATCGGCACGTTTTTTAACGTGGTGGTCAACACCTCTACGGGCGTGAAAATGGTGGATAAGCTTCAACTCGACGTAGGACGGATGTTTCAGGCAAACCAGCTTCAGATTTTGAAAGAGATCGTTCTGCCGGCCTCGCTACCTGCTATTTTTGCGGGCATCCGCGTGGCGCTGGGCGCGGGCTGGGCCGTTGTGCTCGCTGCCGAGATGCTTGGCTCGCAGACGGGCGTGGGCTATCTCATCACGCTGGGCAATGAGATTGGCGACACGGCGCTCATCTTCATCAGCATGATCGTTATCGGCGTGATTGGGGCGTTGCTCTCCGCGCTTGCTACTTTTATTGAGAGGAGGCTTTGTCCATGGATGAACGGACAGCAAAGCTGACGCTGAAAAACATCTCGAAAACGTTTTACGACCGCCAAGGAGAGCACCCCACCATCGCGGACGTGAGCTTTGAGGTATACGATAACGAATTTCTTGTGATTCTGGGCCCCGGCCTGTGCGGCAAAACCGTGCTTTTGAACGCGGTGGCTGGGCTGGAACGACCCACCTCCGGACATGTCTTTCTAAATGGGCGTGAGCTGCACGGAACAGACCCTACCATCTGTATGGTGTTTCAAAAAAAGGCTATCTTCCCATGGAAGACGGTGATGCAGAACGTGGAGTTTGGCCCCAAAATGCGCGGTGTGCCAAAGGCCGAGCGCAGAAAAACCGCACAGAAATTTATCGACTTAGTGGGGTTGCAGAATTTTGAAAATTCCTTTCCGCACGAACTCTCCGGTGGCATGAAGCAGCGCGTAGGCATTGCCCGCGCCTATGCCAACGACCCGGAACTTCTGATTCTGGACGAACCCTTCGGCGCGCTGGACGCACAGACGCGCTACTCCATGCAGGATGAGATCATCCGCATCTGGAAAAGCGAGAAAAAAACCATCATTTTTGTAACGAACAACATTGAAGAGGCGCTGTATCTGGGTGACCGAATCGTACTATTGTCCAGGCAGCCGGCGTCCGTCAAGGAGATTTACAGCATCGGCCTACCCCGCCCACGGGACATGCTGTCCGCCGATTTTTTGGAGCTTCGGGAAAAAATATCTGCAAACATGGACATTACGGTATAAAGGAGGCGTCTGTTTTGAGCGAAAACGTAAAGATTCATGTAGAAAACCTCACCAAAAAATACGGAGATCTTCTGGTTCTGGACGACATTTCCTTCGATATCCAAAAAGGCGAATTTGTATGTGTGGTGGGTCCCACCGGCTGCGGAAAAACGACCTTTCTGAACCTACTCTCCTGCCTGATCGAGCCTACCCAAGGCCAGATCCTTATCGACGGCGTGCCTGCGGATCCCAAAAAGCATGACATCGCGTTTGTGTTTCAGGAACCGTCCTCCTTTCCGTGGCTCACCGTTAAGGACAACATCGGCTTTGGCATGAAAATGAAAGACTGGTCCCGGGAAAAGCGTGAAAAGCGTGAGAATGAGATTCTTAAGCTGATGGGGCTTGAGAAATTTGCTGAATCGTATCCCAGCCAGCTCTCCGTGAGCACGGAGCAGCGCATGGTGATCGGGCGGGCCTTTGCCATGAATCCAGACCTGCTACTGATGGACGAGCCCTACGGCCAGATGGATATCAAAATGCGCTTTTACCTAGAGGATGAGGTCATCCGGCTGTGGAAGGAGACCGGCACCACGGTGATTTTTATCACCCACAACATTGAGGAGGCGGTCTATCTGGCGCAGAAGGTGCTGATTCTCACCAACAAGCCCGCAAAGGTCAAGGAGCGACTCTCCATCGACCTGCCCCATCCCCGCAATGTGAGCGGTAGCGAATTCATCCGCATTCGCAAATATGTTACGGATCAGATCAAATGGTGGTGACTGGCACCCACAGTCGGGGCGCAGGCTTCTTACAGGTGCATACCTTGCGCCCCGCACAAAGCAAAAGACTACACTGCATAAGGAGAAACACTATGACCAAACAATTTATTCTGATCATGGCCGACACCGTGCGTAAGGACATGCTGGGCTGCTACGGAAACCCAAATATGCACACGCCCAACATCGACAGGCTATGTGCCCAAGGCATCCGGTACGACAACGCATACAGCTGCCAGCCCGTCTGCGGCCCCGCCCGCAGTGCAATCTTTACCGGCGTGTTCCCTCATTCCAACGGCGTTGTAGCAAACTCTTTGCCACTGGGTGACAACGTAAAGACCATTGGCCAGCGCCTGACCGACAACGGCATCCATTGCGGATATGTGGGCAAATGGCATCTGGATGGCGGCGATTACTTTGGTAATGGCCGCTGCCCGGAGGGCTTTGACGAAAAATACTGGTACGACATGAAGCTTTATTTGGACGAGCTGTCGGACGAGGACAAGCTACGTAGCCGCCAGAGCGCGACAGCCTTTTCTCCTGACTGGACCGAGGATAAAACCTATGCTCACCGCTGCGCAGACCGGGCCATCCGCTTTTTGCAGGAAAACCGGGGAACTGATTTCTTTTTGACTATTTCCTTCGACGAGCCCCATGGTCCCTGCCTGTGCCCGGCACCTTTCAATACCATGTACAACAACACAAAGATGCCGCCCAGCCGCAACTACGCCGACGATCTGAGCACCAAGCCGTTTATGCAGACCCTGTGGGCCGGCAAAGACGCCGATGCTGACCCTGAAACGCTACGCGTGGCCGGCGGTGGCCTGAGCCTGTTTTTGGGTGCCAACAGCTTTATGGACTATCAGGTGGGCCGGGTGATGGAGATTATCGACCGGGAATTTCCCGACGCTATGGTGATGTTCACATCCGACCACGGCGACATGCTGGGCAACCACCGCGTGCAGATGAAAAACGCCGCCATGTACAAAGAGATTGCCAATATTCCCATGATCATCCGCGGCGGGGAAAAGGGAAAGGTGGTGCGCGCGCCTTCCTCACACATTGACATTGTACCCACGGTGATGGAATACATGGGCCTGCCCATCCCACGTTTGTTGGAGGGCAGGAGTATGATGCCTCAGATCCATGATACGAGCATCCGTATCAACAACTATGTGTACACGGAATTTACCCGCTATGAAGTGGATCATGACGGTTTCGGTGGCCTGCAGATGATGCGGGGCGTGACGGATGGCCGATACAAGCTGGTTTTGCACCTGTGCGATACCGACGAGTTGTACGACATGGAAAAAGATCCGGACGAGGTAGAGAATCGAATCCATTGTGCGGAGTATGCCGAGGTGCGCGACTGCCTGCACGATGCGCTACTGGAACACATGAACGATACTCGCGACGTTTACCGTGGCTACCAGTGGGCTGCACGTCCTTGGCGCGCCGACAAAAAGGCTCTGTGGGAAAACGATGCCTATACCCGCCAACGTGAAAACGAGGAATACGAACCCCGCCAGCTAGACTACGACACCGGTCTGCCTATGGTGCAGGCGGTGCGGAGCAAAAAACTGTACGACACGAAAAAATAAGTCAAGCTTCCAGCGCACTCCTCCGTGCGACGCGGCCAAACGTTGCAATAAAAAGTGCGGTGTCCCGCAGTCTTTTTATAAGCTACGGTCGTTGCATTTGAGTGTGGATACTCATCCCCAGGGAGAAGCACCATGTCATGTCGTTGCGACGTTCTATCCCGCAGATGTAGCCCAATCCCAAAGTGATGCGGTCGTCCAACATACGGAAGGCCAGAGCGCTCAGATTGCCGTCGTTACCGGCAAAGCCGACGGCCGTTTTCACGCGGCTACTGCGTGGTGAGGATGTCGCTGTGTTCCGCTACGGATACGCTGAGGAAAGTGTAGAACGGCAGAAGACAGCACAGTGTAGCTTTGCTCGTCATGGTTTTAGCCAATATGCTGAGCAGCATGTTGAATCTTGTCCAACAGAGCGCTGATGACGGAAAGCTTTCTCTCTAAATATTTTCTCCTTACAATAGTTTTGGTGGGAAATCCAGCATCTGGCTGGGCTTCTTTCCATCTCGTGCCAAACAATGGAAGGAAAATTGGCCTGACGAGACTTTTAGTGGACTAACCATGTCTGGCTGCTAAACAGTCCGCTACCCTTCCACTGTAGCGTTCGGTTGAGGCAGGTTGAACCACTGGAAGTCCAGGATGTGCGTGTGACTAAGGAACCTCTGAATAAATAGCCTTCATTCAGCGCCGAGCGAGAAAATAGACGATTA
>ERZ857998.3147-NODE-3147-length-14009-cov-6.561989_pt1 | contig 14009 bp, 10 predicted proteins | sample MGYA00519954_ERZ857998 | MGnify/ENA primary metagenome ERZ857998 (study PRJEB31778, sample SAMEA3449424) | human gut metagenome | biome: human gut; feature: human-associated habitat; material: faeces | place: United Kingdom | collected 2010/2012 ...
CATTTGCTCGCTTACCCCTAATACCATTTTCAGCATTACCGGACGCGATTGGATTATTAAAGCGTTTAATTAGGTTTTAGTATCAGATGAAGTTTCGGCTGCTCGGTCAGGACGTAGCAATCAGCGAAGCGGCAGAAAGCTACAACACATATCGGAAACTATTCATTGGACAGGCCAAAACTGCGGCCAATCAATTCTTTGATGCGTATGAAAGAAACCAGTCGCTGGAAGACGTTGTGAGAAAAACACCGGATCAAATTGCAGCGTGTATTGCGCCGTCGGTCGAGCTGTGTATTCAGATACTGGTCGACCACGGTGTTTATACCATTGACCGCGAACAATTCTCCAGCACATATCGGTCTTATCTGGATCGATGGAAGAAAGCGTATGAGGCGATCTGCGACCAGTATGACAGCATTGTTTCTGAGCAGGAGGAGCTGGATCAGTATCGTGTTGCGCGCCGGGAGAATCGCGGCCGCTGGGTCGGCGGAGGCTTCGGCGTCGGCGGTGCATTGAAAGGAGCTGCGACCGCAGGGGCTATGAACATGGTATCTGGCGCTGCGCACAGAGTCGTAAACGGTGTCGGAAAGATTTTCTCATCATTATCTGCTTCAAGCGAAATGCGGAAGATCTTCAATGACAGCAAAACACGATCCAGTTTGGCCAGAAGCGTCTGGAATACAGTTTTTTATCTGCATTACGCGCTGATCGACTGCCTGGATCGTACCGGGGCTGATCACCTGCCTTATGAGGGGCGCGAAACCTCAGGTATGGATCAAAAGGCAACCGCGATTTTGAATAATATCGGGCATATAGCCGACGCTTCCCAGCGGCGGGAGGCGTTGTTGGAGGCCTTTCGGATCGACCCATATCTCTCTGACTGGTATTTGCTTGCGCTGCAAAGCGATGGCGATCCGGATGGAAAGCTGCAGGAAGCCGCAGATTATTTTGATATTCCCGGCATTGCCAGTACAAAACAATAACAAAAGCGACCAACCTTTTACAGTCGATCGCCTTTGGCTTGGTCATTTATTCTGTGTATGCATACGGCGGTAGCCAGCGGCAGCTGGCGCGGGGCTGAACGGCAGTAGTGCGGTGCCAGCGGCAGCAGCTTGATATAGTCTACAAATCCCTCATAATAGTGGTATCCGCGACAGCGGAAATACACTATTCATAAAAAAGACTTTCTCGATTGAGCAGCGGGGAAAGTGTGAAGGGGGCAAAAAGTCCCCTTCGCGTTCAGCCCAAAGGTTTTCCGAACTTTTTGAAGTTCGGAAAACCGCACGCTGACTTATCAATGATTTTCGGCAATTTCTTCGTTCTGCCGTCCTTTTCCCAGTTCATGGCCGGCAGTTCGTTACAATTTGCCGGAACCGGGAGACGCGGAAGGCGTTCCCCCAGGGGGAGCGTCTTCCGCGTCTTGTTTCGTTATCTGCTGTTGGTCCGGCTCCAGATCTTTTCCAGCGCCGCCCAGTCGCGCTGCGGGAGCTTGCCGATCCAGGTTTCGACACGCTTGCCCATCTGGTAGGTGTGGCTGTTGGTGGCCTCCATGATCGCCTCATAGAACCAGTCTGCCGTGGTGCAGTCCGGCCAATCGATGCGGCCGGAGATCTTCATGTGGTTCTTCGACGGCTTGCGGCCGAGCACGCGGTTGACGATGGCGCAGGCTTCGGCGCGTGTGATCCTGTTTTCAGGTTTGAACGAGCCGTCGGAATAGCCCTCGATCAGACCGCTGTCCTTTGCTGTGGTGACGTACGGGGCGAACCAGTCGGTCGTCTTCACATCAGTGAAGTAGCTGTAGACGGCGGAGCCGTTTGCCTGCGAGAAGCTCACGGCGATCTTGGCGAATTCCGCACGCGTGATAGGTGCGTTCGGACGGAAGGTGCCGTCGGAGTAACCGCCGAGGACGCCCATATGACAGAGCGTGGAAACGGCGTTGTTGTACCACTTGTCGGCGCTCACGTCGGAGAAGTTATTCTCGGAAGACCAGTTCCGCTGGCGGGCATCGTCGGTCAGCAGGCGGAAGAAGATCGTTGCGACCTCCGCACGGGTGATCCTGCCGTTCGGCCGCACCGTACCGTCGGAGTAGCCAATCAGGAATAGTGATCCTTGGTATTGAGACATGCGGCGGCGATGATGGACTTGGGAACGTTCCAGTCGATTTCGGTCGTTTCTTCCTTATAGTCGCAGTAGTTGCATTTACGCGTCACGGTTCTGGTATAGGAGCCGTCTTCCTGCTCGGCCCAGTCGGTGGCGGTAGTTTCGACCTTGTTGTCCTTGTAGCCCTCTGCATACAGGATGTCGTTTGCGCCGGAACCGCCGTTACCATAGGTAACGCCATCTACCTTGACACCATCGGTATGGTATGCCTTGGCATCGACCATTTTGCCGTCCTCCCAGACGGTGGTGTCGCCAAAGTTGACAACGGTTTTGGCTGTGTTATTTTTGGCAGCCTTTCCACCGAAACCGAAAAGTCGGGAGCAGGTATCCTTATCCACATCTACCCCAGTTACGGTGGTCTTGCCAGAAATATTCAGAATATACTTGTAATCACCCATATTGCTGTCGTTGATGTTCAGCACGGGCTTCAAGCTTTCGACGGTATTATTAACCGTGCAGCCCTTGAAATTGACGATGATATCATTCTTGCCTGCACCAAAGTCGGTATAGACATTGATGACCTTGCCGGTGGAGTTAAACGTGCAGTGATCAAAGGTCATCGTGGGCGAACTGTATGTCCAGACGGCGTAGTCGCCGGACGGGCAGTTAAAGGTAGTGTCCTTAAACATCGCGGAGGTATAACCCCAGTAGAAGGTCTTGCCATTGATTATACAATCCTCAACAACGGTTTGATCGGCACGGATAAAGCCCAGATAATCTGCGCCTGCAGACTGAAGCGTCATGTCCTTGAACGTAATCGTTTTTGCACCGTCAAAACTGTAATCACCGTTGTATTCCGTGCCAAAATTAGCCGGATCGGGCACTGCTGCGCCGATATTCCAACCCGTTTTGTCGGCACCTTGTCCAACAAAGGTCAGGTCCTTGCCCTTAGTCGTATTCGTGCTAGGAATACCATAGAGTGTGTACTTTGCAGCGGACAGCATGATGGTGTCGCCGCTTTTGGCTGCGGTAACAGCCGTTTTCAGCGTCTTATACGCTGTATCCCAGCTCTGGCCTACATTTTCGTTGCTATCATTGCCATTTACAGCATCAACATAGATCGTCCCGCCAGCACTTGATGTTCCCGTAGCATCTTCAGCAAACACTGCCGTGGGCAAAAGCGTCACAGCCATGCAGAGAATCAGCAACAGGGATAATATGCGTTTTTTCATTGACTTTCCTCCATATGTTTGAAGTATCTATATAAAGCCCGCCTTGCGGCAGGACAGATTTTATCTGCCGTACAGCTTTTGCCGGCAGTCCCGGCACAGCCGCACCTCTGCGCCCCCGTGCGGGAATAGACAAACGCTTTCCACGTATGCCCCAGGGGGCACTGCCACCAGACGCGGCGGTGGCTTCCGGGCGTTACCATCTCCGGCGTCAGGTTTCCGTTGAGGGTCGGGTGCCACTGCGCCGCCACATCCGGCGCTTTTGCGGCAAGATCGTTGAACCCTTTCTGCACCATTTTCCCGCTACAGATGGGACAGCCTGTTCGTAATTTTTAGGGGCTGCCTCTTAGTGAGATAGCCCCTTTATTATATCACGGGTCGATTCTATCCGCAATAGCTATGCTGGCAAAACCTGTACTTTTCTTATTATTTTTTACAGTTTCTGCGCCCGTCTGAGAAATGTTCTGTGGGTAACGCTTATCATATTGAAACACTCCTTTCTAGGGTGTATCTGAAAACTCCCAACGCACCCGGACAGCGGGCCTTTTTGCGGTGCGCCGCGTCATTTTTCCTTGAAATACGTCAGTATTCCTGCGAAAAAATGTCTTGCGCAACGCAAAAATCCCTCGCTGCCGGTCACATCATGAGTTTTCAGATACACCCTAAAAACGAAATGAAAGACTGTCCTGATACTCCGAGGGTGTTTTCCCGGTGATTTTTTTGAAGGTGCCGGAAAAATATGCAATATCGTGGTAGCCGCAGGCCTCCGCAATCTCGTAGACTTTCAGCTTTCCCTCGCGCAGCAGCGCCATAGCCTTCTGGATGCGGCAGCGCGTAAGATACGCGCCGAGCGTCATATCCGTTTCCTTTTTGAACAGGTGGCTCAGATGTCCTTCGCTCAGTCCCAGCTGCGCTGCCGCCTGCCCGACGGACAGATCGCCGCTGCCGCAGTTTTGCTCAAGGTACACCATTGCCTCGCGCACATAGCGGCTCTTGGGGCCGGGCTTCACGCCGGGAAGCGGCTCTGGCTGCGGTGCGGTTTGTGCGGCGATGCGCTTTTGCAGCGCCAGAACGGCGTTTTCCAGATCGCCGTCATGAAAAGGCTTCAGCAGAAAGTCCACCGCGCCCAGACGGATGGCCGTCTGCGCATAGGCGAACGAATCGTAGGCGGTCAGAATGATGACATACGCGCGGCTGCCTGCTTCGCGCAGCCGCCGCACCATCTCCAGCCCGTCCATCTTCGGCATTTTGAGATCCGTGATGATAAGCGTCGGCTGGCAGTCCTCCGCGACGGCAAGGGCCTGTTCGCCGTTGGCGGCTTCGCCGACCACGATGCAGTCCAGAGCCGCCCAGTCTACTGCCATGACGATACCCTTGCGGATCATTTCCTCATCCTCTACAACCATTACCCGCATCATACGCCGGGCCCTCCCTTCGCGGGCAGGCGCGCAAGAATACAGGCGCCGCCGCCCTCCGGATTTTCAAGACGCAGACCGAACGCGTCGCCGTAATGCTTGCGCAGGATCGTGTCTACATTTAATAGTCCCAGATGTCCCGTCTGCGTTTCCGGCGGTTTGTAAGGCCCCAGAAGGTTCGGCGGGAAGCCGCAGCCGTTGTCCCGGACGCGGATCTCGAGCACGTCCTGCTCCGCAAGCACGGCCGTGACGGAGAGTTCACCGTGTTCTACACCGGAAAGGCCGTGCAGAATGGCATTCTCTGCCAACGGCTGCAGGAGCATTTTCGGAACCATGCACGAAAGAAGTGCCTCCGGCACGGCTTCCGTGTATGAGAAGCTTTCCGACAGGCGGATGCGCTGAATCTCGACGTACCGGCTCAAAATCTCCAACTCCCGCCGCAGGGGGACAAATTCGTCCGGCGTGATGCAGAAGCGAAGGATATCGGCAAGATTCGTTGACATCAGCGCCACCTGCGGCACTTGATTGATTTTGCTGATCCACTTCATGGTGTCGAGCGTGTTGCACAGAAAATGCGGGTTTAGCTGCGCCTGCAGCATGCGGATCTGCGCGCGGTTAAGTGCGCGCTGGTTTTCCAACAGTGCCTGCTGATTGTGCCGGAGGGCGACGACCATGGTGTTGAACTGCTGTGCCAATTCGCCCAATTCGTCATGCCGGCCGGCGGGAACGGGAACCTGCACGTCCAGATTATTTTTCCCGACCTGCCGGATGGCGTGATGCAGTCTGCCGATCGGTTGGAAGACCTGCCGGCTTAGCTGCAGGCTGAGTACGACGCTTAAAATGATGCAGGCCAGCGCGCACAGCACGCTCACCGAGTACAAAAGCCGGAGTGTTCCGGCGCTGAGCGGCTGCGGCTGCTGCAGGACGAGATACAGACCGGTTTCGGTATGCTGCCGCACGGTATAGGAAACGTCGGCAGACAGACCGGTGAGCGCCTTGCCGGACAAAAGCTGCCCGCGCAGCGCGTCGGCGAGGCTCTGGGTCTGTGCCGGCTGCGTACAGTAGACCGGACGCCAGCGCGCGTCGAGCAGAAGAAGTTCGTTCTGCGCACCAGCTGTGCCGCCGAGCAGTGTCCGCAGCTGCGTTTCCAGCATGCCGATGGTGAGATATCCGACCGGCGCGCCGTAGCGGTCGGTCAGGAGCATCGCAGCGTGCAGAAGCGGCTCGTCTGTGTCGGCCGGATCTTCTGCCGCGCTGCACACCAGAACACCGGTTCCGGCGCAGGCCGCCTCGTATAAAAGGCCCCAATTGGTCGGCAGCGACCGGATTTCAGGCGCTGTCTGTGTCGAATAGCGCCAGCGGCCGCTGATATCGTAAAGGTCAAAGCGTGCAAAGCTGCGCACGGACTCTGTAGCGTCGAACAGCTGGCTGTAGACCGCCGTGTCCTCCGCTTCTGCGTCAAACAGCGCCTGTGCAACGAGTGGATTGTGCTGCAGAGATGCGGCTGTCTGCAAAAAGCCGCTGTGCAGCGTATCAAGCGCCTCGCAGGAGGCGGACAGCTGCTGTTGGGCCGTCTGCTGGGCGTTCGACGTCATGCGCAGGCGGAAAATCTGCAGCAGCAGACCGGAGCACAACAGCATCGGCACCAGAGACACGGCCAGAAACGCCGCGTTCAGCCGCTGGCGGAAGGAGGAAAAGTGAAGACGCTTCATTGCTCCGCCTCCGTCCCGAGATAAAAGGCCCAACTCATCAGAATTGCTTCGCGGTGCTCGCTTGCCCAGCTTACGTCATACGCGACCTGACGAATGGCGGATAGTTCCGGCAGTTTGCTGGCAGGACTCACGTCGCTGCGCACCGGGCGGCGGTAAAAATCAGACTGCAGCAGCTGCTGCACGTCGTAGCTGACGGCAAAATCGAGAAACAGCGTTGCGTTGTCGGGGTGCGGCGCGCCCTTCAGCGCGGCGCAGCCGTCCGGTACGCAGCTTGTGCCGTCTGCGGGGTAGACCATGGCGATCCCGTCCCCAGCAGCAATGCGCTTGCGCGCGGTCTCCTCCAGCGTGATGCCGACGAGCGCTTCGCCGTTTGCAACGGCGGAAATGATCGCACCTGAACCGGACAGGAGCTTTCCGTCCAGGTTTTCCGCAAATGTTTGCAGCACCTCATCCGCGTCGCCGCCCAGCGCGCAGAGCATCGTCACGAGCGCGGTATAGCTCGAGCCGGAGACGGATGGATCGGCAAAGGCGATCTGCCCGCGCAGCGCAGGGTCGAGAAGATCGGCCCAGCAGCTGAGCTGTCCGGAGGACAGCAGCTTCGGATTGTAGACCAGCACGACCGGAAGCGAGGAAAACGGCGTCCAGCTGCTGTCCTGCGCACGGTACTGCGGCAAAATCTGCTCCGCGCCGCGGCAAACGTAGGGCTCAAACAACGCCCGGCAGGCTTCGAGACTCTCGACGCCGCCGCCGAACATCACGTCGGCCCGTGGTGCGTCCTGCTCCTTTTGCAGCTGCTCAAGCAGTTCGTTTGTGCCGCCCTGTACGACCTCGACCCAGATTCCGGTGCGCGATTCAAATTCCTTGACGATCGGCCACCAGACCTCTTTTTTGTGCGAGGTGTACAGAACGAGACGCTCCGATTCATCCGGCGCGTAGGCGGCTGTATCCTGTGCGGCGGGCGCGCAGCCGGTCAGAAGAGCGAATGCTATACATAATATCAGAATGCGTATGTGTTTCATAGTTTCCGTGTCCTGTAGCAGCGAGAACAAAACTCTCTGTTATTTTGCCCTGATTATAACACATCTCCGGCTCGGTTTTCATTGAATTTTTAAAATTATCGCAGAGAATCACAAATAATCGCAGATTTGTCCACTGTTCTTTTGTGCAGAAACACCGTAAAATGAGAGCATACGATGCAGAACTCCCGTTAGCTGCTGCACGAATTCAAATTTTATCAGGAGGAATATCAGAATGAAGAAGATGCTTGCGCTTCTGCTGGCTGCTGTGATGGTTCTGTCCATGGCTGCCTGCGCCGCCGCTCCGGCGACGACCCCGGCTGACACGACCGCTCCCGCAGAAGACACCCAGACGACCGAAACCACTGAAACCACTGAAACCAACGAAACCACCGAGGCTCCCGCAGAGGAAACGCCCGCTGCCGAGCCCGAAAATCTGACTGCGACCCAGCAGATCATCAAGGAAGCCGAAGGCATGACCCTTGAAGAGCTGGCGAAGAAGGCCATTGAAGAGTCCAACGGCAAGATGTTCTACGGCGTCGGCAACTCCAGCCGCGGCAAGAGCGCCCTGCCTCTGTTCATTGAGTATCTGCAGTCCATCGATTCCAGCTACAACATGGAGTTCGAGTGGCAGCAGCCCAAGAACAACAAGATCTTCGATCAGCTGACCGCTGACTCCCTGAAGGGCACCGGCACGTTCGCCATGACCCTCATTCAGGACGGCAACCAGATCGAGAGCAAGATGGTTCAGACCGGCATCCTCGACACCTTCATCCCGAAGGACTGGGCCGATGCCAACGGCACCACCGCCGACGCCTACACCGGCTTCCTGCCGCTGCAGACGCTCAACAAGGTCTTTATGTACAACTGCGTGGGCGACAAGACCTACGATAACTGCTGGGACTTCGTCGCCGAGGGCGAGCATGGCCTGTTCATGGACATCGACTCCGAGATCGTCGGCAAGAACTTCCTGTATATGCTGACCCGCGACGACTACGCAGCGTGGCTGAAGGAGTCCTTTGAGGCTCTGTCCGCTGACGAGCAGGCATACTTCCAGCCCACTATCGCAGAGATGGAATCCGAAGCTGCCGACCTCGGCCTCGGCGCTGACGGCGCTTACGCGCTGGCATGGATCAAGCTGTGGGTCGAAAGCTACAACGCCCAGACCGACGACGGCCCCATCTGCAACACCCTTGTCGACGCTTCCGCGAAGGATCAGTTCGGCCTTCTCGTTTACTCAAAGCTCCGCTCCGTCGAGGAGTCCAGCTCCGTCTCCGTCAACAACATCAAGGTCGCCGCGTATGAGGACGGCTATCAGGGTATCGGCGGCTATGGCTACTGCCATTACCTGTTCGTCACCGACAACACCCCGCTGCCCTGGACGGCCTGCGCCTTCATCGCCTACATGACCTGCACCGCCGACGGCTTCTCTGCCTGGGGCAAGGACATGGGCGGCTACTCCTCCAACCCGACCGTGGCAGAGGAGACTGAGGCCAACTTCCATCACTCCATCGGCGGCATGGCCGAGGACGGCACCACTGTTGAATTCGCAGCAAAGAACGACCGCGGCTATGAATGGTGGACGACCAACGGCAAGCTCGTGCTCGAGGATCCGGAATACTGCGCAGACGTTGCATTCACCGTCGGCAGCTGGATCGAAATGCTGAGCAAATACTCCGCAGGCTGATCTGTCAACCAGCACCTTACCGGCGCCCCTGGATGCGCATCCAGGGGCGCCTTTGCAAAAACATACCCCATCATCCGCCCTTCAAACCTGAGAAAAGAGGAGGAAGCCATGAGCCGACCCACTACCCTCCGCGCAAGCAGATCCACGATTGTGCTCAATAAGGTCAAGACCTTCTTTTCCAAGCCGCACAACGTCATTCTGCTGCTGCTTGGCATTGTCCTGACCTTCACCACGGTCGCGCCGATCGTCGCCATCGTGGAAGATACCTTCAAAATTCACGCCGGCACCATTGACGCCCATCTGACCGGGCAGGCGTCCGGCTATACGACCGTCAACTACACCGACCTTTTCACCAGCCGCATGGCAAAGACGAATCTGTGGACGCCGCTTCTCAACACGGTGCTCCTCGCTGTCGGCACATGCGTGGTGTCCATTCTCTACGGCGGGCTGTTTGCGTTTTTGATTACGCGCACCGACCTTGCGTGGAGAAAATATCTGAGCTCCATCTTTATTTTCCCGTACATCATGCCGCAGTGGACGCTGGCCGTCGTGTGGCAGAACCTGTTTAACTCCAACGCCGTCACCGGCACGTCCAACGGTCTGCTTGCCGCCCTGTTCGGCGTCAACATGCCGATATGGTGGTGCAAGGGCCTGTTCCCGAGCCTGATGGTTCTGGGCCTTCACTACGCGCCGTTCGCCTATATCCTCATCGGCGGCATTTTCCGCAACATGGACGCCAATCTTGAAGAGGCCGCGACCATTCTCGACACGCCCAAGTGGAAGACCATGTTCCGCATTACGCTTCCGATGGTCAAGCCCGCGATTTTGTCCACCATTCTGCTGGTCTTCGGCAGCGCGATGGGCTCTTACCCGGTGCCGCATTATCTGGGCCTGAGCACGCTGTCGACCAAGTATGTCTCGATGAACTCCAAGTATACGGGTGAAGCGAGCATTCTTGCCATCATCATGATGGTCTTCGGCGTGGCGATCATGCTTCTGAACCAGCTCTCGCTCAGAAGCCGCAAGAATTACACGACTGTCACCGGCAAGTCCGGCCAGATCTCCAAGATCACGCTCGGCAAAACCGGCCGCGTCGTCATCGCCTTGATCCTTGTGATTCTCACGTTCTTCACGAGCATCTTCCCCATCATTTCCTTCGCGTTTGAGACGTTCCTGCCGAATCCGGGCGACTATTCGTTCCTGTACACGGGCGACGCGTCGAACCTTACGACCAAGTGGTGGGTCACGGCGGAGAACGTCACCGAAAACGGCATGTACGGCCAGAAGGGCATTTTGTATAACGAGACGATCTGGCGTGCGTTCAAGGGCACGATCCTTGTCTCCGTGGCCTGTGCGCTGCTGGCTGGCTCCATCGGCACGATGATCGGCTACGCCGTCTCGAAAAACCGCCGCAGCCGCTGGGCGAACTATGTGAACTCCGTCGCTTTCCTGCCGTATCTCATGCCGTCCATCGCTGTGGGCGTCGCATTCTTCATCCTGTTCTCGACGGAAAAGCTGAACCTGTTCAACACCTACACGCTGCTCATTATCGTCGGCACGGTCAAATACATCCCGTTTGCCAGCCGCAGCAGCCTCAATTCCATGCTCCAGCTGTCGGGCGAGATCGAAGAAGCGGCCATCATTCAGGATGTTCCCTGGATCAAGCGCATGACCCGCATCATCATCCCCATCCAGAAATCCTCGATCATTTCCGGTTTCCTGCTGCCGTTCATGACGTGCCTGCGTGAGCTGTCGCTGTTCATGCTGCTGTGCGTGCAGGGCTTCATCCTCTCGACAACGCTGGACTACTTCGACGAGATGGGCCTCTACGCGTTCTCCAGCGGCATCAACCTGATCCTGATCGTGACCATTCTGGTCTGCAACACCCTCGTCAACAAAATCACGGGCGCAAGCCTGGATAAAGGAATCGGAGGTTAAATCATGCCTGAAATCAGATTAGAGCATATCACCAAGCGCTGGGGCAAGTTCTATGGTGTGGACGACCTGAATCTGGTCATTGAAAATAACGCGTTTGTCACCCTGCTGGGCCCCTCCGGCTGCGGCAAGACCACCACCCTGCGGATGATCGCGGGACTGGAGACCCCCACTAGCGGACGCATCACCATCGGCGACACGGTGGTATTCGACAGTGAACTGGGCATCAACATCCCCGCCAACAAGCGGAAGGTGGGCTTCCTCTTCCAGAACTATGCCCTGTGGCCCAACATGACCGTCTACCAGAATATTTCCTTCGGCCTGTCAAACATCAAGGAGGAAATGCCGAAGATCAGCTTTGAGGCGAAAAACGCCGCCCGTCTGGCACAGATCCTCAAAAATCCTCAGGATGTGGTAAAGACTCTTGAGGAATGCCGGGATAAAAACGGCAAGCTGGACGAAACGAAGGCCATCATCAAGCTGATCGATACCTACACCATCTCCCAGTACACTGCCCAAAAGCTGTTCGGCTATCATTTGGAGCAGGGTAAGGACGTGTCCGCCGAGGTAAAGGCTCTGGAAGAAAAGGTGGAGGCCGCTCGAAAGGCTCAGCCCTTCAACGAGAACTTTGAGCTTCTCAAGGACGGCGAGGTGGAAACTGCTGTGCGCAAGCTGACCAAAGAAGAGATCGACCTGTCCGTGCGCCGGGTGTCCCGCATCGTCAAAATCAGTATGTTCATGGACCGCTATCCCGCGGAGCTGTCCGGCGGTCAGCAGCAGCGTGTGGCCATCGCCCGGACGCTGGCTCCCGAGCCCAGCGTGCTGTTCATGGACGAGCCGCTTTCCAATCTGGATGCCAAACTGCGTCTGGAAATGCGCTATGAATTGCAGCGGCTCCATGTGGAGACCGGCTCCACCTTCGTATACGTCACCCACGACCAAATGGAGGCCATGACGCTGGCAACGCAGATCTGCCTGATGAACAACGGTGTCCTTCAGCAGTATGCCGCGCCGCTGGAAGTTTACAATCACCCTGCCAATCTTTTTGCGGCAGACTTCGTGGGCAACCCCTCCATCAACTTTGTGGAGGCCAAGGGCTGGCAGGGGCCTGAGGGCAGCATTGAGCTGACGCTGCTGGACGGACACAAGGCAGTTTTCACCCCCGAGCGGCCATTGCAGCTGCCCCAGTGGTTCCACCGGCGGGACGAGGAGCTGGAAGCCCAGGCGCAGGCTCTGAAGGCCCGTGCGGGAGAGAGCGGCTACGTGGAAAAGAGCAACAAGGACGAGACCTTCCGCTACCACATCGCCAGAGTCAACGACGAGGACGACGGCATCCACGAGGAGCCGATGCTCACCAACGAGGATCTGGTGCTGGGCATCCGCCCGGAGTTCCTGTCCATCACCGGCGGTGGAAATGTGGAGTGCGAGATTTACGGTGCCATGCCCACCGGCATGGAATCCACCGTCAAGGTGCGCATCGGAGAGTATTTGCTCACCGGCGTGGTCTTCGGCAGCACCCTGTTTACCATCGGAAGCAAACACCTGCTGGATATCACCGGCAGCAGCGTGATGCTCTTTGACCGGTCAAGCGGTCGGCGCATCACCTCCGGCACCCTGAAGCTGCTGTGATCCGGGGACTGTTATTCGATCTGGACGGCGTTCTGGTGAACACGAACCCCCTCCACGCCCGGGCGTGGCAGGAGCTTGCCGAAGAATTGGGAATTCCCTTCACTCCGGCAGACCAGGAGGCCTTTCTGGGCATCAGCCGGGCACAGTGCCTGGAAATTCTGCTGAAAAAGGGAAACCGCTCCCTTTCGGAGTCCGAAAAAGAGAGGCTGTACACCCGGAAAAATGACCGCTACCGGGAGCTGATCGGCACTTTGACCCCGGCGGCGCTGCTGCCGGGCGTGTCGGAATTCTTACGCGTTGCCCGGGCCGAGGGATACCGGACAGCTCTTGGCAGTGTCAGCAAAAATGCGGAGTTTGTCCTGAAAAAGCTGGAAATTACGGCATTTTTTGACGCCGTAATCGACGGCAGGAAAATTGTAAACGGCAAGCCCAACCCGGAGGTGTTCCTCAAAGGAGCGGAGGCTCTGGGACTCCCACCTGAGCAGTGCCTGGTTTTCGAGGACTCAGCCGCAGGTATCGAGGCCGCCCACCGGGGCGGAATGAAAGCCATCGGCATCGGAACGGCCCGGCTGCTCCCGTCGGCAGAGCTGACCATCCCAGGCTTCTCCGGCGTAATGCCGGACGCGCTTCTGGCGCAGTTGCTATAACACTTTTATCAGATTGATACCGTGTATCGGGGAACCTCTGAACAGTTCTGTTTCGGCTGGACAGCGAGTCTTTAGGCCCAGCTGTGCAGCTCAAAAATGGGAAAAATATCCGCATTTTCATACTGACTTTCATTCGTGAGGATGGAAATTTTAATATGAAGATCATAAAGCGACGGGTATCCATGATTTTTCATTCCGAAAATTACGGATGCCAGATTGGAACAGGAGCATGCCGAAACCTATGCCCAGTTCAAATCCATCCGGGAGGATTCTCGGCAGCTTTGGAAAATTAAATTCTATGTGGACTCTGCCCGCAAGAATTTTGAACAGGCGCAGCAGCGCACATCCCACAAACAGGATCAGGAAATTTGATTCCTTCCTTCTGTCAGAAAGGGGATAAAAGCATAATTTCAACGGGCAGCATCTGTAATCACTTACGGATGCTGCCCATCTTTTCTTTTTTCTGTGTTGTAAAACATCACCGTTGATAGAGAAGCGTCGCTCGCTGCTTGAACAGCTCCGCGCTGCGATGGTCCAAGCTCAGCGCATTTTTGCCGTCTGCGCGGTAGGCATAGACCGTCTCGGCCTTGTTCCAAACGGCTTGCAGCAGGGCGTGATAGTCGATGTTTTCCAGAAACT
>ERZ857998.3150-NODE-3150-length-13993-cov-210.391017_pt1 | contig 13993 bp, 14 predicted proteins | sample MGYA00519954_ERZ857998 | MGnify/ENA primary metagenome ERZ857998 (study PRJEB31778, sample SAMEA3449424) | human gut metagenome | biome: human gut; feature: human-associated habitat; material: faeces | place: United Kingdom | collected 2010/2012 ...
TGATATATAAAGAAAAATAGAAAAAAAGTAGTGTAAAAACTTTACACTAACCATAAATTTAAGGAGGATAATTTATGGTATTAGGAATTATAAGTGCAATGACTGAAGAATTAGAGCTTCTTCTAAAGGATATGGATATTAAAGAAGAAACTAAAAAAGCTAATATGACCTTCTATAGAGGAAGTTTAGAAAATAAAGACATAATTGCTGTTGTTTGTGGAATTGGTAAAGTTAATGCTGCAGTTTGCTCACAAATATTAATTTCTGAATTTAATGTAGATTCTATAATTAATGTTGGAGTTGCTGGTGGAATTGGTAAAGATATTTATCCTGGGGATGTTGTAGTTGCTACTAATTTAGTTCAACATGATATGGATACCACAGCCTTTGGAGATCCTCATGGGCAAATTCCAAGGTTAGATACCTTTGATTTTAAGTGTGATGATGCTTTAGTTAAGGCTGCATTAGACTCCTGCGAAGAAATTAAAGAAATAAATACTTTTTCAGGTAGAATAATTTCTGGGGATCAATTTATTTCAAGTGTGGATAAAATCAAATGGTTTGAAAAAGAATTTAATGCTATGGCATGTGAAATGGAAGGTGCAAGTATAGCACAAGTTTGCTATCTAAATAATATTCCTTTTGTAGTTATTAGATCAATTTCAGATAATGCTAATAATGGTGCTCATATGGATTATGAAAAATTTATTCCAATAGCTGTTAGTAATTCAACTAAAATATTAATGAACATGATTAAAAAACTTTAAAATAAGAAAGACATATTAACTTACTTGCTCCGTCGCAGGCTCCAAGTCGCCGTAAGTTAATATGTCTTTCTTCATAACTATCGGTAATAATTCCTCATTCTTCAGAATTATGCAAATGTAGTATATAACTTTTTATATGATTATACTATATTCTTTTCTTTCATTGCTCCGTCGCAGGCTCCAAGTCGGAGTAATATAATATTTATCTCTTTCTACACTAAAGGTAATAATTCCTCATTCCTCGGAATTATGAAAATTTAGTATGTAATTTTTTATATGATTATAATATAATCTTTTCTTTCATTTAACCATCGCAAGCTCCAAGTCGACGTAAATTAATATGTTTAAGCCATTACTTGAACAATAAATGGAATTCCATAAGATATAATGGTCATTATTATTGTTGCTATTATTAATCCAATAAAGATTGATAAAGATGCCTTTTTAATTTCTATTCCTAATAATGCTGCTATTAGTGCACCTGTCCATGCACCTGTTCCTGGAAGAGGTATTCCAACAAATAAAGCAAGTCCCCAAAATTCATATTTTTGAATTTGATCACTTTTTGCCATTGATTTACTTTCTAGTTTCTCAACCATAGGTCTAAGTAAACTGGTTTTTTTCATCCAATTAAATATTGGTGTAATAAAAAACAAAATAAATGGAATAGGAACTATATTACCTAAAATACATATAACTATTGCTTTAACTACTCCAATTCCTAATAATGAAGCTGCAATCAAGCCACCTCTTAGCTCTAAAATCGGTACCATTGATATTATAAAAGCTACCATCTCCTTTGGCATAAAACTTAATGTACTAGTAAACCAATTAATTAACGAATCTACCATAACTTACTCCTTATACTATATTTATTTTCATAAATTTCTATTTTTTATACATATATAAGATTATCTAATAAATCCATATTATTCAAGAGATATTTTCTGAATATTTATGAAATATTCTTCTTTTATGTTTAAAATTCATACTACATAATATTTATTTATTACTACAAAAAAATAAACTCAGATATACTGAGCTTATTTAATAAAATTAATTATATATTTTTTATTTAAATAACTAAAACTTATGAATAAACAAACCACTTCTAGGCTTTGGTTCAAACCAAGTTGATTTTGGTGGCATAATTTCTCCACTATCTGCTATTGCCATTATATCTTCAGTAGTAGTTGGATACATTGAAAAACTTACTTTCATATCTGTATTAGCTCTTCTTTCAAGTTCCTTTAACCCTCTTATACCTCCAATAAACTTAATTCTTTTTGACTTTCTTGGATCGTCTATTCCAAGTATAGGTCTTAATAAGCTATTTTGAAGGATTGATACATCTAATCTATCTACAGGATCTTCTGGATTAAATATGCCCTCTTTTGCCTTTAATAAATACCACTTATGATCTATATACATACCAAAAGTATGCTTTACTGCTGGCTTAACTTGCTCACTGCTTTCAGATACTTCAAATTTTTCTTTTACTTTTTCTAAAAATTCTTCTGTAGAAAGTCCATTTAAATCTTTAACAGTTCTATTGTAATCTAAAACTTCTAATTCACTATCTGGATATGATATTGATAAGAAGTAATTGAACTCTTCTTCTCCAGTATAATTTTCTATTTCTGCTCTCTTTATATGACCCACCTTAACTGCTGAAGCTGATCTATGGTGTCCATCTGCAATATATAAATATTCTACTGATTTAAATAACTCTTCTAAATTATTTACTGTACTTTCATCATCTATAACCCAAACAGTATGCTGTACTCCATCATCAGCTATAAAATCATACACAGGTTCTTTCTTAACCCATTCATTTACTATATTTGAAATTCTCTTATCTTCTCTATAAGTTAAGAAAATTGGACCAGTATGAGCTTCACACTTATAAACATGATTAATTCTATCAATTTCTTTATCTTCTCTTGTTAACTCATGTTTTTTAATTATATTTTTACTATAATCATCTATTGATGCACAAGCTACCAGCCCTGTTTGACTTCTACCCTTCATAACCTGTCTATAAACATAATAGTTTGGCTTATTATCTTCAATATATAATCCAGTATCTATCATTTTATCTAAATTTTCTTTTGCCTTCTCATAAACTCTGTCATCATATATATCTATATCTACAGGTAAATCTACTTCTGCCTTATCTACATGCAAAAATGAATAAGGATTATCTTTTACCATCTCTCTAGCTTCATCACTATCCATTACATCATATGGTAATGCAGCTATTTTATCTACAAGTTCACTTATAGGCCTTATAGCCTTAAAAGGTCTAACTACTGCCATAATACTCCTCCTATATTTATCTTAGTTAAAAAAATCCTTAATTACTGAAACTACTTCATCACCAATTCTTTCTTGAGCTTCAATTGTTGATGCTCCAATATGAGGTGTGCAGCTAACTTTTGGATGATTAACTAAAGCTTCATTTGTAGTTGGTTCTACTTCAAAAACATCAATTCCTGCACCTGCAATTTTGCCGCTATCTAAAGCTTCTAGTAAAGCTTCTTCATCTACAACTTTTCCTCTTGCACAATTTATTAAATATGATCCATCTTTCATTATTGCCAATTCTTCTTTTCCTATTAATGAACCTTTGGTTTTATCATAAGGTACATGAAGAGATATAAAATCAGATTCTTTTAATAAATCTTCTAAATCTAAGAATTCATAATCTACACCATCTATTTTGCCAAAAGCATCACTATATATTACTTTCATTCCTAAAGCAGTTGCTTTATTAGCTAAAGATCTACCTATTCTACCCATTCCTACAATACCAAGAGTTTTTCCACTTAATTCAATACCTTCATATTTCTTTTTATTCCACTCACCATTTCTCATAGTAAAATTAGAAATCCCAATAAATCTTGCGACTGCAAACATATGAGCTAAAGCAAGTTCAGCTACTGAATCTGAGCTAGAATTTGGTGTATTTCTTACAGCTACCCCACATTCATTTGCTGCTACTAAATCTATATTATCTATTCCAACACCTGCTCTAATTATTAATTTTAATCTTCCACCCTTAGCAGCCTCTAAAACCTCTCTAGTTACCTTAGTAGCTGATCTTATAACTAAAGCATCATAATCTTTAAGCGCTTCTCCTAATTCTTCCTTATTATAGTGTCTATCTATAACTTCAAAACCCAAGCTTACAAGCTTGCTTAATGCCTTTTCTTGTAGTCCATCACTAATTAATATCTTATTCATTTTTATACCCCCTGAAAATCAATGTAAAATTAAGAATGTAGAATGTAAAATTAAAGAAGAAACTCCTTTAGGAGTTTCTAAATTTATATTTTCAGTAAATTTATTCAAGTTACATAAATAATTCTTAACTTTAATTTTTTAGCTGCTTAGACAGCTCCTTATATTTTCTTTTAATACTTATTGCTTAATATATTTTAAATTTATTCTAAACCTAAAATATCATTTATATTACTTAAAAGTTCTTGAATATCTTCCATTTGGCAATCTGCCATATGAGCTATTCTGAAAGTCTTATCTTTTAAGCTTCCATATCCGTTAGAGATTTGGAATCCCCTATTACCTAACTCTTTATTTAAAGCTGCAACATCTATACCCTTAGTATTTTTAATATTTGTTAATGTATTAGATAAATAGTTTTCATCTGGAAATAATTCAAAATGTTTTTTAGCCCACGCTCTTACTACCTTAGCCATTTCTATATGTCTTGCAAATCTATTTTCTAAACCTTCTTTATTTAATATATAGTCTAGTTGATAGTCAAGTGCATACATATGTGATAGTGATGGTGTTGATGGATATTGATAATCCTTCTTTTGAATATATTTATATAAAGCTAGAAGGTCTAAATAAAAACCTCTATTTGGTACCTTTTCAGCTCTTTCTTTAGCCTTGTTTGAGAATGTACATACAGCTAGTCCTGGAGGCAATCCTAGTGCCTTTTGGCTAGATGTTATACATACGTCAATTCCCCACTTGTCCACTTCTATTTTGCTACCAGCTGCTGAACTTACAGTATCTACTATAAACACTACATCAGGATATTTCTTTACTACTTCGCCAATTTCTGCAATTGGATTCATAACACCAGTTGATGTTTCATTATGTGTTACTGCAACTAAATCATATTTTCCTGTTGATAATTCTTTATCAACCATCTCTGGAGTAACAGCTTTTCCCATTTCTACTTCAAATAAATCTGCTGGAACATTATTAGTAGTTGCCATCTCATACCATCTTTTTCCAAATGCCCCTACGGAAAATACAGCTGCCCTCTTTGCTGTACACGATCTTATGGCTCCTTCCATAAGTCCACTACCAGAAGTAGTTGACAAAAGTATTTCACTTTCTGTAAAAAATAATTTTCTTAAATTATCACTAATTCTTCTTTGAATTGCAGAAGCTTCTTTGCTTCTGTGTCCAATCATAGGTTTAGCCATTTGCTCTAATACATCTGGTCTTACCTCAACTGGACCTGGAATAAATAATTTTTTATGCATATTCTTCTCCCCCATTGTAAATTTTATTAATTATTGCTTATTACTTATTGCTTATTTTTATTGTTAATTTTACTACTTTTTCGCAAGATTAACAACTATTTTATTAAATATTTAGAATATTCTTTAGTTTTTTATTAATGATTTCCATAATTTTTCTTTTGTTGAATAAAGATATATTTTTTTATTATCATTTTATGCAAATATTCTATACTTGTTCACTATGATTTTCCTTTAGTAAATCTCTAATTTCTGTTAGTAATTCTTGCTCTACTGTTAACTTTGGTTCTTCAACTACAGGCTCTTCTTTAACTTCTTCATTCTTTCTATTTAACTTTGCAACTACCTTTATAAATATAAATATTGATAAAGCTATAATCAAAAAATCTACTACATTTTGAATAAATAAACCATAGTTTAATGTAACTGCTGGAGTTTCCCCTACTGCTGGCTTTAATACATAAACTAAGTCTTTAAAGTCAACGCCTCCTGCTATAGCTCCAATTGGTGGCATTATTATATCCTGTACTAAAGATGATACTATTTTATTAAAAGCACCCCCAATAATAACACCGATAGCTAAATCTAGCACATTTCCTTTTAATGCAAACTCTTTAAATTCTGATAAAAATTTTTTCCCTTTACTAGTCATTTTATATTCCTCCTATCTATTCTTCAAATATTAATATTGACTCTGTTTCCCTGCAATATTTAACACATTTACATTGCCCTAAATGCCTTGGACACTTATAACATAAACAACTTTTATCATCTCCATTACAAGTTTTCTTGTATTCTGGGCAATAATTACAATTAACTCCATTTCCTGCTGGCACCTTACCATCTCCTTTATATGCTTTTATATAGATATTTTAACATATAATTTATAAAATAGTAGTAACCTCTTTATTGTATACTCATATATTAATCTCATAAGAAGCTTTTCACTCATTAATTTTTTTTAAACTTCTAACTCCCATCTATATAAACTTTGGGGAACTATTTTGTTCCCTCTCTCGTGCAAAAAAGGAGATTTATTAAACTACTCCATAAAAAATAAAAAATAAAAAATATAATGCTAGTTTCTAAGCCGCAAGGCTTCAAGTCACACTAGCATTATATTTTTTCTTTCCTTATATTCTATAAAAATAATTGAAATATTATTAAGAATATTACTCCTGGTATTCCTAGAAACCCTGCTATTAAGGCTGTTATCCAATTTATTGCTATGGAAAAACCCAAATAAGCTCCTAGTAAGTTAGTTAAATACAATAATACTATACCTATTACACCATTTATTAGTATTTTAAGCGGCCATTTCAAAACCTTTATTAATAGATAAAGTAATACTAACCCAATTAAACCATATAATATTAAATTTATATCCATATAAATCCCCTCCACTTAATAATATTATTTTTTTACTATATTATTCTATTCTTCTTAAACCTCTTCTTTTAGCCATACATATTAAATAATCAAATCTTGTTCTAGCTACATCTTCTTCATGAATTGCTAACTCTATTAATTTAGGATCACTAACTGAGTTAAATAAAACTCTAGCTACTTCCATTTCCTTTATCGTTTCTTGGATATCCTTTAATATAGCTATATCTTCTTCGCTATACTCTCTCTTCTTTTTCTCTTCACTTTTAAATAAAAATTCTAAAATTGCACTCTTATTCATTTTAAACTCCTCCCAAATAATTACTATTAAAGTAATGTCCATACTTTAATAAAATTATTCAAATTGAGTATAAAATTAAGATAATGTGTTATTACATTAAAGGTGCAAATACTCTTAATATAGCTGTTATAAACCTGTTAGCCCATTTTACCTTATGACAATCCTCTATTGATATTCTTTGACAAAGCTTTAATGTTTCAATAAAGTCTTCTTTAATCTCCATTACTGATTTAGTTTTATATAGAAGCACACCATTTTCAAAGTGTAAATAAAGACTTCTATAATCCATGTTTATTGTTCCAACAACACCTATTTTATCGTCAGATACAAAGGTTTTTGAATGTATAAATCCTGGGGTATATTCATATATTTTTACACCAGCCTCTATTAATTGAAGGTAATATGCTCTAGTTACTAAATGCACATACCATTTATCTTCTATATGAGGTGTTACTATAATTACATCAACACCACTTTTAGCAGCCAGAGTAAGAGCTGTAACTAACTCATTATCAACTATTAAATATGGCGTATTTATATAAATATAATCCTTTGCCCTATTTATAATATTTAGATAAACAAATTCTCCAACATTTTCATCATCCAATGGGCTATCCCCATAGGGCTGAACATATCCATCACTTGCAAACTCTCCAATGTAATTAACAGCTGGTCTATATTTTTCATAATCATCTTTTTCACCACAGGTAAATTCCCATGCTTGAAGAAACATTATAGTTAAATTCCAAACTGCTTCTCCCCTTAAAACTATAGAAGCATCCTTCCAATGTCCAAATCTAACTATTTCATTAATATATTCATCTGCTAAATTTATTCCTCCAGTAAAAGCTGTATGCCCATCTATAATGGTAATTTTTCTGTGATCTCTATTATTCATAATTACAGATAAAAATGGTACAAAAGGATTAAAAACTAAGCACTTTATTCCCTTTTCTCTAAGCTTTTCATAATATTTATATGGAAGAGTTTGAAGACATCCCATGTCATCATAAATTATTCTTACATCAACACCTTCTTTTACTTTTTCCTCCAAGATTTCTAGTATGCTATTCCACATAACTCCTTCTTGAATAATAAAGTATTCCATAAATATATACTTCTTTGCTTTTTTTAATTCTTCCTTTAGCTCCTCAAAAAATTTTTCTCCAGGTGACAAGTATTTTGTTATAGTATTTTTGTAAATAGGACTTCCTGCGTAGTTATTTAAATACTTAACTTGATTAGCAAAAGACTTATCATCTTCTTTAATCTCCCTTATTATCTCTTCATCTTGAGGTAAAACCTTTGCGGTTTTATTATAAATGTTAATCATTCTTTCCCTAAATTTTTTAGTTGTCTTTCTTGATCCAAAAATCAGATATAATAATCCTCCAAAAACAGGTACTAGAAGAACTGGTATTACCCAAGCTAATTTATAAGATGGATTATCTTTTGTGCTTAATATATAAATAACAGAAAATATACTTATTGCAGTAAATAATACATATAAATACACAAAAGATTCTGATAACTTCCATATAGTAAATATAAGTATTCCTAACTGCATAATAATAAGTAATCCTATAATAACCATTCTACTAAATAAAAACTTTAATAACTTAGTCATATATTCCCCTTTTTTAAATCTCTTTTCTTCCTTCTAGAGCCTTTGAAAGTGTTACTTCATCAGCATATTCTAAATCTCCTCCAACTGGTATACCTGATGCAATTCTAGTTACTTTAATATTTAGAGGTTTTAAAATTCTTGATATATACATAGCAGTTGCTTCACCCTCAATATTAGGATTCGTTGCAAGAATTACTTCCTTAACATCTGCACTCATTCTTGAAACTAACTCTCTTATTCTTATATCTTGAGGTCCTCTTCCTTGCATTGGTGAAAGATTTCCATGTAAAACATGGTAACTACCATTATATTCTTTGACTTTTTCCATTGTCATTATATCTTTAGGTTGCTCAACTACGCAAATTGTATCTTTATCTCGACTAGGATTAGAACAAATTGCACAAGGATCAGAATCTGTAAAGTTTCCACATATTGAACAATACTTTATAGTCCCCCTTGCTTTAACTAAAGCATCTGCAAATTCTCTAACTTCATCTTCAGGAAGATTTAATACATGTAATGCTAATCTTTGAGCTGTTTTTTGCCCTATGCTTGGTAGCTTGGCAAATTCTTCAATAAGCTTTTCTATAGCAACCGGATAAAAATCCATAAAATCATCCTTTCTGTAAAATAATACATAAAAAGGCGAAATTAAATTCGCCTTAGTTTAAATCTCTTAGAATAATCCTGGCAAGTTCATTCCACCAGTTAATTTTCCCATTTTGTTTGCACTTTCTTCTTCTGCTTTTCTTAATGCTTGATTTACAGCACTTAATACTAAGTCTTCTAACATTTCAACATCATCTGGATCTACTACTTCTGGTTTTATATTAATAGAAACAACTTCTTTTTTTCCATTTGCCTTTACAACTACAGCTCCACCGCCTACAGAAACTTCAAATTCCTTAGCTTCTAGGTCCTTTTGCATTTGCTCCATTTCTTTTTGAAGTTTTTGAGCTTGCTTCATTAGGTTATTCATATTTCCTCCCCCAAATCCGCCTGGAAATCCTCCTCTTGCCATAAAAACATCCTCCTTATATAAAAAATATATTCTCTATTATATAGTATTTTTCTTTATTTTACTATATTTAGGTTATTAATAATTTTATTATTCTTATATTATATTATTAATGTAACAACGCTTCCTATTGTCAGCGTTGTAAGTTCGAATTACTAAATTAAAATTTAGATTCTCACTTATGTAGATATTATTCATCTAATATATCTACCATATCAGCACCTAGAGATTCTATTAACATATCTTCCATTGATTTCTCATTGCTTGATGGTTCTTCAACTTCAAATAATATTTTTATATCTTCTCTAAATAGCTCTGCTAATACTTCTTGAATGACAACCTTATTCTCTGGTTTCTCCAATCGTTCCTTATTAAATTTATATAAATCCTCATATTGAATTATTAGTACACCATTTTTACACTCTATAGGTTTTCCAGTAACCATAGCAGCATATACTATCATTTTTCTTCTTGCCTTAATTCTTTCTAATATATCTTTCCAAGCTCTTTGTATATCATTTAAAGTAACCTTAGAATTTTCATTATTAGTTAGATTCCTAGTAATAGGAGTTTTTACTTGTTTATTCACTTGTCTTGTAGTGCCTTCTTTTGTAGAACTTACAGTGGTTTCTGCTTGTGCTGTACTTACAACTTTAAGACTTCCATTTCTTAAACCTTCTTCAAGCTTATTAAGCCTACTTAATATAACTTCATTTGAAGTATCGTATTCTACTTTGCACATTTTTATTATTGCTAATTCTAAGTATAATCTTGCCTGCTTACTAAGCTTAGCATTTGATTCTGCTTCTTGAAGTATTCTAATATATCTCATAATTTCTTCCGCTCTAATTTTTGCAGCTTGCTCCTTAATTAAAGCTATATTTTCTTCTGACATATCAAGTACTTCTTCAGGGTTATTAGTAACCTTAGCCATAAGAATATTTCTATAATGACTAATCAAATCCTTTATAAATAGATAAATATCTTTTCCTGCATAAACTACTTCATCTATTATACTTATAGACTTTTCAACATTTCTTTGAATAACTGAATTAGTTAAATTAAATAAATTATCATTAGTAACAAGTCCAAGCATACTTACAAGTACATCATATTCTACTGCACCATTTCCCATTGAAATTGCTTGATCTAATATACTTAAAGCATCTCTCATAGCACCATCAGATACTCTTGCAATTAAGCTTAAGCTTTTATCATCTGCTAAAGCATTTTGATCGTCAACAATTTTTCTAAGCCTACCTATAATTTCATTATTATTTATTCTTTTAAAATCAAATCTTTGACATCTTGAAAGAATGGTAATTGGTAGCTTTTGTGGATCTGTTGTTGCCAATATAAATATTACATTCTTTGGTGGCTCTTCTAAAGTCTTTAAGAATGCATTAACAGCACCAGTAGATAACATATGAACTTCGTCCATAATATAAACTTTGTATTTACCTTCTTGCGGTGGATATTTAACATCATCTATAATATCTCTAATTTTATCAACTCCATTATTAGAAGCTGCATCTAATTCTGTAACATCTATTGCTAACCCTTCATTTATCTTCTGGCACATTTCACACTTATTACATGGTTCACCATCATGTAAATCAAGGCAATTTAGGGCTTTAGCAAAAACCTTAGCTGTAGTAGTCTTACCTGTTCCTCTTGTACCACAGAAAAGATATGCATGAGCTATTCTATCATTTAATATTTGATTTTTAACTGTAGTTGTTATATGTTCTTGACCAACAATATCATAAAAATTTTGTGGCCTCCATTCTCTATATAAAGCTGTATATCCCATAAAATCATTCCTTATATTTATCTTTTATTTATATTATAGACCAAAGAATAGAATTAATGAAGAATTAAAAGCTATAACTTCACATAATTAAACTTATATTCTTATTTACTATTCTTCCAATATGCATTTTACATTTTTTTAATAACACTATTAGTTCTCTTACTTAATTATATTTCCCTTCTTATAAAAAGAATTTCCATTATATATTTCTTTGGTAATCATATTGGAATTGAAAGTTTTAATTTCAATTCCTTCATATTATTTTTTTCATCTTGCAAGTGACATTTTAAAATCTTGCAATAAAATCAACTACCAATATTTATATATTAAAATATACAAATATTGTAATTGTACTTTGTTAAATTTTATACATATACGTTTACATTAAATATTTTTGCCTAAAAAAGAATATTAATTACTTTTATTTTAAATGTAAGCGTCAAAAATTTGATATCTAGTTAATGAATAACCTCCTTGCTAAAATTGTATTAATAATTTTTCGGGAGGTTTTATTTTATGAGCAGAAAGCTTAGCAATGAAAAATGGAATGAATTTATAAGTTTATTTTCTTCATACGAAGGAACGGTAAGCAGTTTTTGTGAAGAGAATAATATAAGTAAGACACAATTTTATTATCATAAAAGAAGAATTGAGGCAGCTAGTACTGAAAGTACCCCTATATTCCAAAGTATATCACTTAATGAAGAAGTTAGTATTGATAAATCAGAAGTAACTTCTCAAGAGATTAGAATAGAAATTGGAAAAGCTAATATATTTATACCGGCTAATGAAATAGCAATATTATCAAATATAATTAAGGAGCTTTCAGAATCATGTTAAATATAAATGAAGTTAAGACAGTTTATCTAGCCTGCGGCGTAACGGATTTAAGAAAGAGCATAGATGGACTAATTATGCTTGTAGAGCATCAATTTAAATTAGATCCATTTGAAAAAGCTTTATTTGTATTTTGTAATAAGCAAATGAATAAGCTTAAGATATTACATTTCGATGAAGGATTCTGGTTATATTATCATAGGTTAGAAAGTAATAGATTTAAATGGCCTACTACTCAAGAAGAAGCTTTAAAAGTAAACAAGGAAGAATTAAAATGGTTGCTTAAAGGATATGAAATAAGAAATAAATCTAAATTTAAGCCAGTTACTGAAAAAAATTATTACTAAAATAAAGATAAAAAACTTAAAATTCTATAGTATAAATTAGCCGTAACCCTTTAGAAATAAAGGGTTTTATGTTATAATATGCATATAGATAGAATATTAAGGAGTAGCTAAAATGGAGTTTGAATTTCTGGGAAATGAACTTGATGAAAAAACAAAATCTTTGATTCAAAAAATGGAAAATGAACTAAAATCTAAAGATAAAGAAATTGAATCTAAGGATAAAAAAATTGATGATTTAAAAAATGAATTAGACTATTTAAAAAGACAATTGCTTAATAAAAATAGAAAGATATTTGGGAAATCCAGTGAACAAGTAGATGTTAACCAAATGTCTCTTTTTGATGAAGCTGAAAAAAATAGTGATCCTAAAGCTGCTGAACCTATTCTTGAAGAAATAACTTATTTAAGAAATAAAACTCCAAAATATGTAGGTAAAAAAGATAACTTAGCTCATTTAGAAAGAGTAGTTATAGAACATAAACTTGAAGATAAGGATCTTATCTGTGATAAATGTGGGAATGAATTAACCGTTATAGGAAAAAAGACTTCAAAAGAAGTTTTAAAATACATACCTGCAAAACTTTATATTGAAGAACATATTACATATAGCTATACTTGCAAGCCTTGCGAAGCGGAAGCTGAAGAAACAAATATAATTTCAACTAAAGCTCCAAGTACTGCTTTTTATAAAACAATGGCTTCAAATGAATTAATAGCTCATATGCTTATTATGAAATATCAACATGCAATGCCTTTATATAGACAACAAAATTACTTTAAAATGTTAGGAGCAGATATTTCAAGGCAAACTATGTCTAACTGGACGTTAGCGGCAGCTAATTTACTAGAAGATATTTATACTGCTATGAAAGATGAGCTTCTAAGTAGAAACTATATTCAGGCTGATGAGACAACCTTACAAGTTATTGATGATAATGGTAAGGAATCTAATTCTAAGAAATATATGTGGTTATATAAAAGTGGTGAATTAAAAGATCCAATTATCTTATATGACTACCAAAAGACAAGATCAAGTTCTTGTCCGAAAGAATTTTTAAAGAAGTTTTCTGGTTTTCTTCAAACCGACGGATATACAGGATACAATAAAGTTGAGAATATAAAAAGACTTTATTGCTTAGCTCATATAAGAAGAAAATTTCACGAAATCATAATAACACTTAATGAAGAAGCCCTAAAAAAATCAAGAGCAATAATAGGGTTTAATTACTGTGAAAAACTTTATAAAATTGAAAAAGATCTAAGAGAGGCCTATTCTAAAGAGGATGACTATTATAAAAAACGTTATGAAATGCGTCTTGAAAAAACAGCTCCACTTCTTGATGAATTTCAAGAATATGTTGAAAGAGAAATAAAAGA
>ERZ857998.3156-NODE-3156-length-13965-cov-3.705536_pt1 | contig 13965 bp, 11 predicted proteins | sample MGYA00519954_ERZ857998 | MGnify/ENA primary metagenome ERZ857998 (study PRJEB31778, sample SAMEA3449424) | human gut metagenome | biome: human gut; feature: human-associated habitat; material: faeces | place: United Kingdom | collected 2010/2012 ...
AATCACCTCTGCGTCCGTCGCGTCCTTTCTGCCGATGCGGATGTTTTCCAAAATGGTGTTGTCGAAGAGGGTCACGTCCTGAAAGACGATGGCATACAGGGACAGGAGGGTCTCCGGATCCACTTGGGCAATGTCCATCCCCCCCACGGTGATCCTCCCCTGGTCCAAATCCCAGAACCGGGCGGCCAACCGGGAGACGGTGGTCTTTCCCCCGCCGGAGGGTCCCACCAAGGCGGTGACCTCCCCCTGCTTGGCCGTGAAGGAGACGTCCCGGAGGACCTGCTCCCCCGTGTGGTAGGCAAAGCCCACGTGATCGAAGACGATGTCGCACCCTCGGTTGGTGAGGGTGGTGGTCCCCTGCTGGATGGGATGGTCCAGGATCTCCCTCATCCGGGCGATGTTGGTGCGGGTGCTGATGACGGCCGCCAGGTTCTGCAGCGCCGCCTGGAGGGGATCATACAGCCGGGAGGCCACCAAGAGGAACAGGAAGAAGGTGAGCACGTCTAAGCTCCCCTGGACCAGCAGCACCGACCCCACCAACGCCACTGTGGCGATGCCCAGCTTCAGAATCAGGGACGCGCTCACCACAAAGGCCGCCAGGGAGAACTCGTTGATGGTGGACCGCCGCTCCACAGCGCGGATCTTCTCCGTGAGCCCAGCCAAGTAGCGCCTCTCGGCGTTGCTGGCCTTCAGGTCCCGGAGGGTCTCCATGCACTCTTGGATCCCATCGGCGGCAGCCATCTTGGCATCCATGGCTTTCTGGTTCATCCGCTCTTGGACTTTGGCCGATCCCCCCACAATGGCGAAGGACACCGGCAGCACCCATAGCGCCGCTAAGGCCATCCGCCAGTTCACGAAGACCAGGCCCACCGCCACCAGCACCGTGGAGCAGATGGAGCCCACCAGCTCCGGGATGAAGTGGGAGAAGCTCTGCTCCAGGAAGGTGCAGTCGGCCATGATGGTACTGGTGAGGTCGGACAGGTCCTTCTTCCCAAAGAAGGACAGGGGGATCTGCCGCAGCCGCTCGGCCAGGGTCACCCGGCGCACCCCGCTCTCCACATACGTGGCAAAGTAGGTGGCGTTGTATTGGAACCAGGTGGTCAGGAAGATCAGGACCAGGCACACCAGGCAGCCCGCCAGGTAAAAGGCCACCCTGCCCCCTCCGGTGACACCGCCGGCTATCAGGTCCCGAACAAAGAGGAACAGCAGCCCCACCGGCACCATGAAGGACAGGTTTTGGAGCAGGCAGGCAAAACACCCCTTGACCAAGTCTTTCGCGCCCTGTTGAGACAGGGCATACTTCTTCTGCAACCATGCGATCATGCCTGTACCTCCTCTCTGGCCACCTTCCACTGGGCCGCGGTCTGGTAGTTGTCCCACATCTGCCGGAACAGGCCGTTCTGGGCCATCAGGTCCTGATAGGTCCCCTGTTCGGCCACAGTGCCGTCCTGGATCACATAGATCCGGTCCACATTCCGCACGGTGGACAGGCGGTGGGCAATCATCACCACCGTCTTCCCCTGGGCCAGGTTGGCAAAAGCCGCTTGGACCTTGCTCTCGTTGTCGGGGTCCGCGAAGGCCGTGGCCTCGTCCATCAGGACGATGGGCGCGTCCTGCAGAATCACCCGGGCGATGGCGATGCGCTGCTGCTCTCCGCCGGAGAGGTAGGTTCCCCCGGCACCGATCACCGTGTCCATTCCTTGGGGGAGCTTGTCCAGGATGTCCCGGCACTGGGCCAGGTCCAGGGCACGGAGGACCTCCTCCCGGGTGGCCGAGGGCCGGCCTAGGCGGACGTTCTCCAGGATGGAGGCCTTCAGCAGGCGGCTGTTCTGGAAGACGAAGGAAACGGTGTTCATCCGCGTCTCCTTGTCCATCTGCCGGGCGTCTACCCCACCGATGCGCACCACTCCCTTTTGGGGGTCAAAGTACCGGGCAAGAAGATAGGCCAGGGTGCTTTTTCCACCCCCGGAAGGGCCCACCAAGGCCACCGTTCGCCCGGCGGGGATGGTGAGGGAGAGGTCCCGAATCACCTCGTGTTCCCCGTCGTAAGCGAAATGCACCCGTTCCAGGGCCAGGGAACCGTCCATCGGAGCTTTGGGCCGAGCAGGCTCTGGGAGCGGGGCCAGGTGCAACACGCTGTCGATCCGCTGAAGGGCGTCATCCACAATCATGGCGTTCTCGCTCTGGAACATGATCCGGGTGAGGGTGAGGGCAATCACCGGCGTGATGATGATGTAGAAGAGCAGGTCCAGCAGAAAAGCCTGGTCTCCCCTGCCCTGGGTCAAAGCCAGGCCGCCGGCGATGAGGAAGGCAAACACCCCGTTGATGGCAGTGGTGTACCACAGCATGGGGGCCCGGAGCTCCTTGGTGTAGGCGATGACCCACACCCGGTACCGGTCGATGGAATCCTTGAACTGCCGGAAGGAGTGGATGGTTTGGCCGAAGGTCTTCACCACCGGGATGCCTCGGACATACTCCACCGCTTGGTTGGCCATGTCGTCCAAGGCGTTTTGGTACTCCTTCATCTTCTCCTGCATCCCTGCACCGGTCATCCGCACCATGATGAGAAAGCCCAGGGCTACCGGCACCAGGCTCAGCAGCCCCAGCCGCCAGTCAAAGACGAAGAGGAGCACCAGCAGCCCGCAAGGGGTGGCAATGGCCCCTGCCCGGTCGGGAAGCTGGTGGGCCAGATAGGTCTCTGTGGCTCCGCTGGACTCGTTGACGATTTTCCGCAGCTTTCCGCTGCCGAAGGCCTCCGCCAGGCCCAGGGGAAGGGTGACGATGTGCTCCATGGCCTGGATACGCAGGTTCGTGGCCACCCGGAAGGCCCCCATGTGGGAGCACATCAGCCCCGCAATATACACCAGCACCGCCAGCACTGAGCTGCCCACCGCCAGCCAGCCGTATTCTACCAGGTGCTGGGCTTGGGCAAAGTGTGGGGCCACGGCCAGCACCTCCTCCAGAATCTTCCAGATGTACCAAAAGGGCACCAGGGCCAGCAGGGCACTGCCCGCCGAGAGCACCCAGGAGGCGTAGAGCAGAAAACGGTGCCCCTCTGCATAGCCCAACAGGCGGGAGAGGTTGGATGGTTTCTTCTTCATGGGAAAGAATCTCCTCCTTTTTCTGTGTTTTAGAAAAACGCACTGCGCCGATAGTTAGCTAAAGCTAACTATCGTGGGGAAAAGATGGGGCATTATGTCTGCCCCATCATTTTCATCCACCCTGCGGTGTAAAAGGCCCGCATCTCTTGGAGATACCGTTCCGCTGCCGGCAGCGGCATGGCGTGGATCACCAGTTCGAAAAAGGCCCGGAACATCCCTGTGACCAAGATATGCTCCAGCTGTGGGTCAATCCGCGGGGAGGGCATCCCCAGGCTGCCCAGCACGTCCTGGTAGTTGTGGGTGGCCTGGATCTCCACGGCCACCATCTCATCCACCAGATCGGCGTACCGGGTGCCTTCGGCGCAGCACAGCAGCAGCTGGCAAGCCTCCAGGTGGTCGTAGGCATAGTGGAGGATGTCCTCCATACACCGGCCGGAAACTTGGCTCAACTGGTCCACCTGCCGCTGGGGCGGCAAGGCAGCAAAGGCCTGCTGGGCCTGGAGAAAGCGGCCCAGGATGTAGTCATAGGCCGGGCCCACCAGGGCGGCAAAGAGGTCTGCCTTGCTCCGGTAGTAGCCATAAAAGGCCCCAGTGGTCATCCCCACGGACTGGACAATCTTCCGCAGGGAGGCCCTTTGAAAGCCTTTGGCCAAAAACTCCTGCCGAGCCGCCTGGTGGATGCGCTCCAGGGTGGTCAGCGGTTGGGTTGACACAGCGCGCCTCCTTTGTAACACCGTGATATAACACTGCTATACTACACCCGTTGTCCTCTGTTTGTCCTGCCGGAAAGGCCCATGTCCTGCCCGCCTGGACAAAAAAATACCCGGCACCCAGGAAATCTCCTGCATGCCGGGTCAGTGGTTGGGAGGTGTGTTGGACTCACTCCGCCGCAGGCATACGGCGAAGGTCTGCCAGGCGCTGTTGTCCGGCCGGGCGCCGCCCGGTGCGGGACAGGAGCAGCTCTTGCCTGGGGCTGTCTGCCTGGCTGGGAATCTGAACCAGGATTTTTTCCAATTCCCGGGCCGCCGGGGCGATCTGCGCCTCCATCCGGTCCCGGAGTTCTTTGGCCTGCACTTTTTCTTTGGCCCGAACGCCGGCGGACATGGGCCGGCCAGGGCCACAGAACACATTGCTCAAGGTGGCCATCCGCCACAGACCGCTGAGGTAAGCCCGTGCCCCCAAGGGGGCCAGCATCCCTGCTGCAGCCAGGGCGGTGCGATCTTTCCCCTCGGTGCGGACCTTGGGGGAATTGGCCTGGCGCTTCTCCTCCAGCAGGAGGAGGTCCAGGGCGATCTCCAGGCGGAAGTGGGAGGACCCCTCCTCCATCCACTGGTAGATCTGGGGGTGCACGGTGTCGTCCAGCAGCTGGTGCAGGACGTAACCGCCGGCAAAGCTGCGGGCGGTGGCGCTCCCCTTTTGGAGGGCTTTGCTCAGACCGGGGAGGGACTCTGTCCGCCAGTTCTTGTGAAGCCGGTCAGAAATGTGTTTGGTCAGAAGGGAAAAAATCAACGGGTCCGGCCCATACAGGCCCAGGTGAAAGGCCGGCATATCGCCGGAAACGTGGGTACGGAGGTCTGCCGGGAGCTGCTCCAGGACCCGCAGACCGAAGTACGTGTGTGCGTTGTGATCGGCCATAGGCACCGCCTCCTTCTTTCTAAGGATAGGATACACCTTTTGGCCGGAAGATTCTACGATAAAATGTGAACAATTTTTGAACTTCCCCCATTCAGATGATGAATCCCCCATTGGGCGCCAGCACTTGGCCGGTGAAGAAGTCCCCCGCCGGGCTGGCCAAAAACCAGATGGCTTGGGCCACGTCCTCCGGGGTGCCCAGGCGCTCCAAGGGGGTCTCCTCCGCCAGGGCGGCCCGGGTTTCCGGGGAAAGGGCACCGTTCATGGCCGTGTCAATCACCCCGGGGGCCACGCAGTTGACGGTGATCCCCGAGGGGCCCACCTCCTTGGCCAGGGCGCGGGTCAAGCCGATGACCCCCGCCTTGGCCGCCGAGTAGGCCACCTCACAGGAGGCCCCCACCTGTCCCCACATGGAGGAGAGGGTGATGATCTTCCCCGCCTTTCGGGAAATCATATGGGGCAGGGCCGCCTGGCAGCAGTGGAACACTCCGTCCAGGTTCACCCCCAGCATCTGGCGCCAACTGTCCAGGGAGATGTCGGTGAACAGCTCCTGCCGGGCCAGGCCGGCGTTGCACACCAGCACGTCCAGGTGGCCAAACTCCCGGAGGAATCCCTCCACCACCTGATCCACCTGGGCCCGGTCGGCCACGTCCCCCTGGTAAATCCCCACAGGGACCCCCAGGGCCCGGAGCTCCTCTGCCAGAGCCTGGGCCAGGCGGACCTGCGTACGGCAGTGGAGCCCCACCCCCCAGCCCTCCTGGGCAAAGCGGCGGGCAGCGGCCGCCCCGATCCCCCGGGAGGAACCGGTGATGAGCACCGTCTTCTTAGACATTGAACCGGAAGAGGACCACGTCACCGTCCTTCATCACGTAGTCCTTGCCCTCAGAGCGCACCAGGCCCTTCTCCTTGGCGGTGGTCATGGAGCCGCCGCAGGCCTCCAGATCGGCGAAGGAGACCACCTCCGCCCGGATGAAGCCCCGCTCGAAGTCGCTGTGGATCTTCCCGGCGGCCTGGGGGGCTTTGGTGCCCTGGGGAATGGTCCAGGCCCGGCACTCGTCCTCCCCGCAGGTGAGGTAGGAGATGAGGCCCAGGAGGGAATAGCTGGCCCGGATCAGCCGGTCCAGACCGGACTCGGTCACCCCCAGGTCCTCCAGGAAGAGGGCCCGGTCCTCAGGGTCCATCTGGGCGATGTCGGCCTCAATGTTGGCGCAGATGGGGATGACCTGGGCCCCCTCCTTCTCCGCAGCCTGGACCACCGCCTGGTAATAGGGGTTGTTGTCATGGTTCTTGAACCCCGCCTCGTCCAGGTTGGCGGCAAAGATCACCGGCTTCAGGGTGAGCAGGTCGGAGGTGGCCAGGATGGCCTTCTCCTCCTCGTCACAGGGGTAGCTCCGGGCGGACTTGCCGTCGTTGAGCCAGTCCCGCAGGCCCTTAAAGACCTCGGCGGAGTGGAGGTACTTCTTGTCCCCCTTGCCGGCCTTGGTATCCTTCTCGATACGGCGCTCCACCATTTCCAGGTCCGCCATCACCAGTTCCAGGTCGATGATGTCGATGTCCCGGGCAGGGTCGCAGCTGCCCTCTACGTGGATGATATTGGTGTCGTCAAAGCAGCGCACCACGTGGACGATGGCGTCGGTCTCCCGGATGTTGGCCAGGAACTTGTTGCCCAGGCCCTCCCCCTTGGAGGCCCCCTTCACCAGGCCCGCGATGTCCACAAACTCAATGACTGCCGGGGTGGTCTTCTTGGGCTGATAGATCTCAGCCAGCTTATCCAGCCGCTCATCGGGGACGGTGACCATGCCCACGTTGGGGTCGATGGTGCAGAAGGGGTAGTTGGCAGATTCCGCCCCGGCGTTGGTAATGGCGTTAAACAGGGTGCTCTTGCCCACGTTGGGCAGGCCCACGATTCCCAGTTTCATGGTGTTGTCCAGTCCTTTCTCTGTGGGGCAGTGCCGGCCTGCCGGCCCGCCCCGTATGTCGGCTCTATTATAGAGGAAACCAGGAAAAAACACAAGGGGAAGCCCCACCCAGACTGGGACGCCAAAAGGCACCGTCATTTTCCCCAAAAAGAAGGATTTCCTGCATATCAGGGAAATTATTCTTTTGTACGACAAGCTGAATTTCCCTGAACTGTCCCTCTTATTTTGAGGAAACCGCTTAATTTTCAACTTTTTACGGGATTATATTGAATTTTTTCCGGTATTGCAGTAAAATGCAGGCTGTGTTATACCGACAGTTTTTCAGGATCGAGGCGAAGGATATCATGCTGAATATCGTGCTGGTGGAGCCGGAAATCCCCATGAACACCGGCAACATTGCCCGCACCTGTGCCGCTACCCGCAGCCGGCTGCACCTGGTGGGCCCCCTGGGGTTCGACATCAGTGACCGGGCGGTGAAGCGAGCTGGCTTGGACTATTGGCACATGGTAGACCTGCGGGTGTATGATAGCTTAGAGGACCTGTTCCATCAAAACGAGATCACAGACCTCTGGCTGTCTACCACTAAGGCCCCCCGGCCCTATACCCAAGCCCAGTTCCGGGACGGGTGCTGGCTGTTCTTCGGCAAGGAAACCGCCGGCCTGCCGCAACCATTCCGGGAGGCCTTCCCGGACCGGTGCTTGCGCATCCCTATGCGGCCGGATGCCCGAAGCCTCAACCTGGCCAATTCTGTCGCCATTTTGACCTACGAAGCGCTCCGGCAGCTGGACTTTCCCCAGCTGCGCGGAGAGGGAGACTGAAGGGGGCGGCCGTCTCCGCTCTTGCAGATTCCCCGGGAATCTGGAGGCGCCGCCTGACAAAATTGAAAAGAAGGGGCTTGTTCTGATGAACTATGATAAGAAGACCATCCGGGACATCGACGTGTCCGGGAAAAAGATTCTCCTGCGCTGTGACTTCAACGTTCCCCACGACAAAGCCACGGGGATCATCCACGACGACACCCGCATTGTCTCCACCCTGCCCACCATTCGCTATCTGCTGGAGCACAATGCCGCTGTCATCCTCCTCTCCCACATGGGCCGTCCCCACGGAGAGTGGAAGAAGGAACTCTCTCTCTTCTCCGCCCGGGACCACCTGGAAAAGCTGCTGGGCCTGTCCATTCCCCTGACCAAGGATGTCCTGGGCCCGGACACCAAGGCCAAGTGCGCCGCCCTGCAGCCCGGCCAGGCCGTGCTGGTGGAGAATCTCCGGTTCCGCATCGAGGAGGAGCAAAACGACCCGGACTTCGCCCGGGAGCTGGCCTCCCTGGCGGACATCTTCGTCTTTGATGCCTTCGGTGCCGCCCACCGGGCCCACGCCTCCACCGAGGGCGTGTCCCACTACCTGCCCTCGGTGGCAGGGTTCCTGGTGGAGAAGGAGCTCAACTTCATGGGCAAAGCCCTGGAGGAGCCCAAGCGCCCCCTGGTGGCCATCCTGGGCGGGTCCAAGGTCTCTGACAAGATCGGGGTGATCAACAACCTCCTGCAAAAGGCCGACACCATCCTCATCGGCGGCGGCATGGCTTATACCTTCCAGGTGGCCTTGGGCCGGAGCATCGGTACCTCCCTGCTGGATGCCGGCCACGTAAACTACGCCCGGGACATGATCCAGAAGGCCAAGGACATGGGGGTCACCCTCCTGCTGCCCCAGGACAACCTGGCCACCCAGGACTTCTCCGCCGATGCCCAGCCGGTTTTGGTGGAGGTGGACCAGTTCCCCGAGAATCTCATGGGGATGGACATTGGTCCCAAAACCATCGAGGCCTTCACCGCCGCCATCCAGGGGGCCGGCACCGTGGTGTGGAACGGGCCCATGGGGGTCTTTGAGTTCCCCGCCTTTGCCAAAGGCACCAACGCCATCGCTGGCGCCATGGCCCAGCAGAAGGACGCCATCACCATCGTAGGCGGCGGGGACTCCGCCTCCGCCGTGGAGCAGAGCGGCATGGCCGATCAGTTCACCCACATTTCCACCGGCGGCGGCGCTTCCCTGGAATTTTTGGAAGGGCTCACCCTCCCCGGTATCGCTTGTCTGGAAGATAAATAACCGGGGGCGAGGCGCAGATGAACAGAAAATATCGCAAAACCATCGTCGCTGGCAACTGGAAGATGCACAAAACCGCCACGGAGACCAAGCTCTTTGCCGAGCGTCTCAAAGGGGCCCTGCCCCGGGTGAAGCGGTGCAGCATCGTCCTGTGCGTCCCCTATGTGGATATCCCTGCCGCCGTAAAGATCCTTAAGGACAGCCGGGTGGCCGTGGGCGCCCAGAACCTCCACTGGGAAACCAGCGGCCCCTACACGGGGGAAGTCTCCGCCGCCATGCTGGCCGACCTGGATGTCAAATACGTCATCATCGGCCACAGCGAACGCCGGGCCCTGTTTGGGGAGACCGACCTCACCATCAACAAAAAACTCCACGCCGCCCTGGACGCAGGCCTGCGCCCCATCCTGTGCGTGGGGGAGGACCTGGAGCAGCGGGAGCTGGGGGTCACCTTGGAGTTTATCTCCTATCAGCTGAAAGCCGCCCTGGCCGGCGTCACCCCGGAAGAGATGCGCCGGGTGGTCATCGCCTATGAGCCCATCTGGGCCATTGGCACCGGCAACACCGCCACCCCGGAGCAGGCCGGTGAGGTCTGTGCCGCCATCCGCGGGGTGCTGCGGAAGCTCTACGGCGCCCGGATCGCCCGGTCCACCACCATCCAGTATGGGGGCTCCATGAACGCCGCCAACGCCCAGGACCTCCTCAACCAGGAGGACGTGGACGGCGGCCTCATCGGCACGGCCGCCCTGGATGTGGAACAATTTTTGCAGATCATTCAGACCGCCAACCAAGACGGTCCGCAACCCTGACGGGGCAACTGCCCCGGGAACCGAGGAAAGGTGCTATGAAAACTCCCACAACCCTTATCATCCTAGATGGCTTCGCCCTGGGGGAGGACATTCCCGGCAACGCCGTGCAGGCCGCCGCCACCCCCCAGTTGGACTATCTCTTCTCCCAGTACCCCTTCTGCCAGCTGGAGGCCTCCGGCCTAGACGTGGGGCTCCCGGAGGGGCAGATGGGCAACAGCGAGGTGGGCCACACCAACATCGGCGCCGGCCGGGTGGTTTTTCAGGACCTCCCGCGGATCAGCCGGGCCATTGAGGAGGGCACCTTCTTCCAAAACCCCGCCTATCTCGAGGCCATCCAGGCCTGCCGGGAGAATGGCAGTGCCCTCCACCTGATGGGCCTGCTCTCTGACGGCGGGGTCCACAGCCACATTGACCACCTCTTCGCCCTGCTGGACCTGGCCAAGGCCCAGGGATTGGAGCAGGTGTACATCCACGTCTTCCTAGACGGACGGGACGTCTCCCCCACTTCTGGGCTGGGATATGTCCGCCAACTTCAGGCCAAGCTCCAAACCCTGGGAGTGGGGCAGATCGCCGACGTCATGGGCCGTTACTATGCCATGGACCGGGACCAGCGGTGGAACCGCCTGCAGCGGGCCTACAACGCCGTGGCCGACGGAGAGGGTCCCTTCTTCTCCGATCCCCTCCAGGCCATCCAGGCCTCCTACGACGCCGGCGTCACCGATGAGTTCATGGAACCGGTGATCTGTACCCGCGGGGGGAACTTGGAAGCGGGAGACAGCGTTATCTTCTTCAACTTCCGCCCTGACCGGGCCCGGGAACTCACCCGCGCCCTGGTGGACCCAGCCTTTGCCGGCCTCAAGCGGCCCCGGGGGTGCTTCCCCCTCCACTTCGTGTGCACCACGGAGTACGATGCCACCATGCCCAACGTGACGGTGGCCTTCCCCCACGAAAAGCTGAAAAACATCTTTGGGGAATACCTCAGCCAGCTGGGCCTCACCCAGCTGCGCATCGCCGAGACGGAAAAATACGCCCACGTCACCTTCTTCTTCAACGGCGGGCAGGAAGCAATCTTCCCCGGGGAGGACCGGTGCCTGATCCCCTCCCCCAAAGTGGCCACCTACGATCTCCAACCGGAGATGAGCGCCCCTGCCATCACCGACGAAGTGATCCGCCGGATGGAGAGCGGCAAGTATGACGTGATCATCCTCAACTTTGCCAACTGCGACATGGTCGGCCACACTGGGGTCTACGATGCCGCAGTGGAGGCGGTGGAGACGGTGGACAACTGCGTGGCCCGGGTGGTCCGGGCGGCCCAGGACATGGGCGGGGTTGTCCTCATCACCGCCGACCACGGCAATGCCGAGCAGATGCTGGACCAGGACGGCCAGCCCTTTACCGCCCACACCACCAACCCCGTTCCCTTCTGCATTGTAGGCGCCGACGTGCGCCTGCGGGACGGCCGCCTGGCCGACATCGCCCCCACCATGTTGGACCTGATGGGTCTGGACCAGCCGGAGGAGATGGACGGGAAAACCCTTATCCTCAACTAACGGCCCGGCCTCCGGGCCCGGCTTTTGGGAATCACAGCAAAAGGAGCAAATGAACATGAAGCAGATGATTGAAATCGTTGACGTTCTGGGCCGGGAAATCCTGGACTCCCGGGGCAACCCCACGGTGGAAGTGGAAATCACCCTGGACGACGGCACCGTGGGTCGGGCTGCTGTGCCCTCCGGCGCCTCCACCGGGGAGTATGAGGCCTGTGAGCTCCGGGATGGCGACCCGGCCCGTTACCTGGGCAAGGGTACCACCCAGGCCGTGGAGTATGTCAACCATGACATCGCCGAGGCCCTCATCGGCCTGAACGTGCTGGATCAGACCTACATCGACAAGCTCCTCATCGAGCTGGACGGCACCCCCAACAAGAGCCGCCTGGGGGCCAACGCCATTCTGGGGGCCTCCCTGGCCTGCGCCAAGGCCGCCAGCGAGAGCCTGGGGCTGCCTCTGTACGCTTACCTGGGCGGCGTCAATGCCAAGACCCTCCCCGTGCCGATGATGAACATCCTCAACGGCGGTGCCCACGCCACCAACAACGTGGACATTCAAGAGTTCATGATAATGCCCGTGGGGGCCAAGAGCTGGAAGGAAGCCCTGCGGATGTGCGCTGAGGTCTTCCACACCCTGAAGACCGTCCTGAAGGAGAACGGCACCCCCGCCGCCGGTGTGGGGGACGAGGGCGGCTATGCCCCCAACCTGAAGAAGGACGAGGACGCCCTGAAAGCCATTGTGGCCGCCATCGAAGCCGCCGGCTACAAGCCCTACGATGACTTCATGATCGCCATCGACGCGGCCACTTCTGAGTGGTACAACCCCGAAACCGGCTGCTATGACCTGCCCAAGGCCAAGAAGACCATGACCCGGCAGCAGCTGGTGAACATGTGGAAGAAGTTTGCCGACCACTACCCCATCCTCTCCCTGGAGGACGGCATGGGGGAGAACGACTGGGAGGGCTGGGCCCTGCTCACCAAGACCCTGGGGAGCCGCCTCCAGCTGGTGGGGGACGACCTGTTCGTCACCAACACCCAGCGGCTGAAGACCGGCATCCAGAAGGGGGTGGCCAACGCCATCCTCATCAAGGTCAACCAGATCGGCACCCTCACCGAAACCCTGGACGCCATCCAGATGGCCAACCGGGCCGGGTACACCGCCGTGGTCTCCCACCGCTCCGGGGAGACCGAGGGCACCACCATCGCCGACCTGGCCGTGGCCCTGAACGCCGGGCAGATCAAGACCGGCGCCCCCAGCCGCACCGACCGGGTGGCCAAGTACAACCAGCTGCTGCGCATCGAGGAGGAGCTGGACGAAGTGGCCCAGTACCTGGGGAAGGACGCGTTCTTCAACCTGAACCTCCAGTAAAAACAAGCTGAGAAACTGCAAAACGGTCTTCCGCGCACATTGGCGCGGGAGACCGTTTCTTTTTCTCTATCCTTCCCCTCTCCCCTGCCCCGGGTTGCCAGCCAGAAACAGCAGAAGCCCAGCAGCCACCCCGGCCAGGAGGCCCATTGCACTTCCCCCATGGGCCCATAGGAGCAGCATCCACCGGGACACCCCGGTTCCCAACCGCAGGGCCAAGGGGAGCAAAAGGCACACCACCCCGCCGGCCAGGCACCTCTGCCGGGCCCGGCGCTCCAACGTCAAGGGGAACCGCAACCCCAACACGCCCCCTGCCGCAACCCCTAACAGCAAGCCCAGCACGGGGCCGAAAAACAGGAGTTCGTAGAGCAGCCCATACCCAGAGTACCCCCTCTGGTACCCCTGCACCATCCAGGGCTCCAGCCCGCCATAACAGACGGCAAAGGCGGTCACCGCTGCCGCTGCCAGCCCCACCGTCACCCCCACCCGCTTCCGGCTGGGGTGGTAGGGTTGGGGCGGGCCGTACAGCAGGGTGGTTACCTCCACCCCCAGGGCGGCCGCGATGGCCTCCAGCTGGTCCAGGTCTGGGTGGGACACGTTCCGCTCCCAGTTGGACACCGCCTGCCGGGCGACGTGCAGCTTCTCTGCCAGCTGGTCCTGGGTAAGGCCCTGGGCCATCCGAAGTTGCTTGAGATTTCCGCCGATGGTCATGGGGTTCCCCTCCTTTCCTGTGTTCAGCATAGCAGATAGGGAGAGAAAAGTCACGCAACGGGTGATTGCAGAGGGAGAAAGAGCCCCATCCCGGGGCCGGTACACCGTACCAGTGGGGCGCGGCGCAGCCTATGCCCGCCCAGCCGGTGGGCAAAAAGAAAGCCCATCTCCCGTCTAGGAAAACCAGAAACAGGGCGGAGAGAACCTCTCTCCGCCCTGGTGTGCTTTCGTCTGGTCTTTCTCCAAAGAAAGAACGCCGGCCTCAAAACAGACTAATCTGGCTGGTCTCAGGCATGCTCCCCAGGGCGCCGGCGTCCCGGAGCTGCTCCACGTGGGTCTTGGAGACCTTGGGGCAGGCGGCCAGCAGCTCCTCCTGGGAGATGAAGGTCCGCCCCGCCCGGTTCTCCACGATGGACAGGGCCGCCGTCTCCCCCAGGCCGGGGATGGCGGTGAAGGGGGGCAGCAGGCTCCCCTTCTCCTCATCCATGAGGAACTTGGTGGCGTCAGACCGGTACAGGTCGATGGTCTCGAAGGTGAACCCCCGGAGGTAGAACTCATAGCACACCTCCAGGGTGACCATCATGTCCTCCTCCACCGCGGCGGCGTCCTTGTCCTTGGCCTCGATCTCCTTCATCTTCTGCTTGCACACCTCCATCCCCTGGCACATGCAGGTGGCGTCCAGGGCCTTGGCCCGGATGGAGAAGTAGGCAGCATAGAAAGCCAGGGGCTTGTGTACCTTGAACCAGGCGATGCGGAAGGCCATCATCACATAGGCCACGGCGTGGGCCT
>ERZ857998.3157-NODE-3157-length-13964-cov-4.313466_pt1 | contig 13964 bp, 13 predicted proteins | sample MGYA00519954_ERZ857998 | MGnify/ENA primary metagenome ERZ857998 (study PRJEB31778, sample SAMEA3449424) | human gut metagenome | biome: human gut; feature: human-associated habitat; material: faeces | place: United Kingdom | collected 2010/2012 ...
AGCCCAATAAGCAAGGGAGGGCCGCAAGCGAGCTCTGCGAGCGCAGCGAACCGACCATTGCGAATTGTGGATAGTTTACTCCCCCGTCCACCAGGGGCTGTGAAAAAACTTTTGGTTTTTCACAGCCCCAGCGTATTTTGCATGTTCCCCTTCTTTTGCGCATAGGTATTCTGATGAAGCGAAGGGAGGGATGGCCATGCATCGCGTGAAAGTGCGGCGGGAGCGGCCCGCGGCCGCGGCCTGGACCCTGGCGGTTTTGCTCACCGCGTTGTTTGTATTCCTCATCGCGCGCGGCGCGGGCACGCAGAGCGGCGAAGAGACGCCGGAAAGCGCGCCGCGTCGGGCGTATGCGCTCACGTTTGCCCCGCTGGAAACGCACCTCGTGCAATTCGGCGCCTATGAGGACGCGCTCAGCGCGCGCATTGAGGCGGCGCGCTATATGCCGCGCGGCGCGGCGGGATATGTGCTGGAGGGCAGCCTGTACCGCGTGATCGGCGCGGGATACGATTCCCGGCAGGACGCGCAGGGCGTGTGCGAACGCCTGCGGGAGGAAGAAGGCATGGAGGCGAGCGTCTATTCCCTCTCATCGGGCGAGGTGGAGCTGACCATTCAGGGCACGCAGGCGCAAGTGGAGGCGCTCACCCAGGCGGAAACCGCCCTGCGCAACGCGGCCGCCCAACTCAACGAAACCGCCTTTGGATACGACCGCGGGGAACTCTCCAGCGAGGACGCGCGCAACCGTCTCGCGATCATCGCCGCCAGCGCGCGGCAGGCGCACCAGGCGCTATCGCAGGCCGCCGCGCATACGGAAAATTCGTCCATCGACGCATTTCTCTCCATTTTATCCGATTTGGCCGCTGAAACGGAGCAACTTTCCAATGAAAATGTTGCCGAGGGTCTTTCCTTTTCCGGCAGAATCAAGTATAATTATATCAGTGTGCGTGTGAGGCACATTGGCGTGCTCAAGGCCATGGGCGATTTGCGCGCATAGAGAACTTTCGGGAGGTGCTTGCGTGAAAGCGACGGAAATACAAAAGCTGCTGGACGCGACAATCGTGTGCGGTTCGCTGGAGGGCATCGACGTGCTGTGCGGCTGCGGGTCGGACATGATGAGCGACGTTCTCGCCTTCCCCAAGGAAAAGATGGTTTTGCTCACGGGGCTGACCAACGCGCATACAGTGCGCACTTGCGAACTGCTGGATGTGTGCGCGATTGTTTTTGTGCGCGGAAAAATTCCGGGCCGCGACGTGGTAGACGAAGCGGAGGAAGCTGGCATTCCCATCCTTGCCACGCGGCTGACGCTGTACGACGCGTGCGGGACGCTGTTCAAGGCCGGACTGCCCGGGGGAACGGGGCGCAAACATGAGTGAAATGCTGTGCGAGCGCTTTGAAATAGCGCAGGGAGATTTTGCCACAGCGGGGGAAGCGTCTGGTCGGATCAAGCGCATCCTCAAAAAGCTGGGCGTGGATAGCGCGGTGGTGCGCCGCGTATCCGTGGCTTCTTATGAAGTGGAACTGAACCTGGTGATTCATTCGCTGGGCGGCCGGATGGAACTTACCGTGCTGCCCGAGCACGTGAAGCTCTATGTGGAAGACGATGGGCCGGGCATTCCGGATATCGATAAGGCCATGCAGGAGGGATTTTCCACCGCGAGCGACGAAGTGCGCATGATGGGCTTTGGCGCGGGCATGGGCCTGCCCAACATGAAAAGGAACGCCGATGATTTTGCCATTTCAAGCGTCGTGGGGGAGGGCACGAAAATTACCATGACGTTCAATACCTAGGATGCGGAGGAGGGGGATCGGCGATGGACCGGTACTACCATTCTGTTACGCTGGATAAGGACAAGTGCGTTGGCTGCACCAATTGCTTAAAGCGGTGCCCCACCGAGGCCATCCGCGTGCGCGGCGGGCGGGCCCACATCATCGATGAGCGCTGCATCGATTGCGGCGAATGCATCCGCGTGTGCGAGCACCACGCGAAAATCGCCAACACCAACCCGCTCAGCGCCATCAATGGCTTTCCTTATAAGATCGCGCTGCCCGCGCCTTCGCTGTACGGCCAGTTCAAAAATCTGCGCAGCATTTCGGACGTGATCGAGGGCCTCAAAATGATGGGCTTCGACGCCGTGTATGAAGTCGCGCGCGGGGCCGACATCGTTTCCGTGGCGGTGATGGAGCGCATGAAGGAGCCGGATTGCCCCCGGCCGCTGATTTCTTCCAGTTGCCCGGCGGTGGTGCGGCTGATTCAAACGCGCTTTCCGGAATTGATCGATAACATTGTGGACGTGCGCTCGCCCATGGAGGTGGCCGCGTCGCAGGCGCGCAGCGAATTCGCGCGCGAAAAAGGCGTGGATCCCAAGGACGTGGGCTGCTTCTTCATCACGCCCTGCGCCGCGAAGATGACGGCCATCCGCAAACCCCTGGGCCACGAGAAGAGCGCGGTGGACGGCGCCATTTCCTTCCTGGAAGTGTATGGGCTGCTCTCCGGGCAGATCAAAAAGGCCGTGAAGCCGGAAGACGCTCCATCGCCGCGCGCCACCAGCTTTGGCATTGGCTGGGCGCGCACGGGCGGGGAGGCCGGCGCGGTGCAGCAGGAAGAATCCCTGGCCGTGGACGGAATCGACAACGTGATCCGTGTGCTGGAGGAAATTGAGGATAACCGCCTGCCGGGTCTGCGCTTTTTCGAGGGCATGGCCTGCTTTGGCGGCTGCATCGGCGGCCCGCTCTCCTTTGAAAACCCCTTTATCGCGCGCAACCGCATCCGCAAGCTGGTGCTTTCCCTGCCCAAGGTGCGCCCGCAAGACGTGGTTTCGCCCGAGGAGATTTCGGGGATGGCGGATGAAATCTTTTGCGATAAGCCGCTGGAACCCGTAAAGGTGATGCAACTGGGCAAGGATGTGCGCGAAGCGCTGCACAATATGGAGCGCGTGGAAGAACTGAGCAAAAAGCTGCCCGGGCTGGATTGCGGCAGTTGCGGCTCGCCCTCTTGTCAGGCGTTGGCGGAGGATATCGTGCTGGGTTACGCCACCGAAATGGATTGCCTGGTGTTGCTCAAGGAGCGCCTGCGGCAGATGGCGCACCAAATGGTCGAAATGTCGGAAACTACCAGAAAGTAGGGAAACAAAATGAAAGTTACACAGCTCGCAGAACTCTTGGGCGCAAAGGTCGTTTGCCCGGCGGATCGCGAAATTGCTTGCGGTTATTCGTGCGATTTGCTCAGTTGGGTGATGGCGCATGGCAAGCAGGATATGGCGTGGGTGACCGTGCAGGCGCATCTCAACGTGATCGCCGTGGCGGTGCTGGCGGATATGTCCTGCGTGATCGCCGCCGAAGGCGTGAAATTCCCGCCCGACGCCGTGGCCAAGGCGCAAAGCGAGGATTTGGCCTTGCTGGAATGCGATAAGAGCGCTTACGAAATCTGCTCCATCATGGCGCGCGCCGGCATCCAATAAATGGGCCGTCCGCGGCGCTTGGCCGCGTATCCACTTGCGGCGCGCAAAATGCGCGCCGCTTTTCATACAGTTTTAACTTGACGTTGAAATCTTTCAGTGCTATACTATATAAGCATTCGGAAACGAAGCATGTGCCCGTAGCTCAGCCGGATAGAGTGTTTGGCTACGAACCAAAAGGTCGCGGGTTCGAATCCCTCCGGGCACGCCATGCGCGAATCCTTGAAATCGTTGCGGTTTCAGGGATTCGCGTTTTTTGGCGTATCCGTCGCGGATCACTTTTGCGGTTGCGATGGGCGCTTTGCCGTGGTATAATAAAAGTAGGAAATGGCCCGCAAACATGGCCTGAAATCGGAGGTTCGCACGCAATGAACGAGGAACTTCAGGAATCTGGCGGCTACACCGCGGGGATCGATACGGTAGATATCCGGGACGACTTCATGTTTTCTTATGTAATGAGCGATAGCAGAATTTGCATCGAACTGCTGCAATATCTGCTGCCAGAGCATAAAATTGATCGGATTGAATATTCGGAATTTGACGATGAAGATGAGGCCGCGATGGATGGCAAACGCAAAGCCCCCGAAGTGGTTACGCAAAAGGCGCTGGCGGAATCGTTTAGCAAGCGCGGCGTGCGGCTGGATGCGTATGTGGACGATGGCGCCAACGTGTATACCATCGAGATGCAAACCACGCGGCAGAGCGCGTTGCCCAAGCGCGCGCGGTTGTACCAGGCGCATATGGACATCAACCAGCTCAGCCGCGGGCAATACTATGATAAGCTCCGCCCTGGCTTTGTGATTTTCATTTGCACGTTCGACCCATTTGGCAGAGGACTATGCCGCTATTCGTTTCGGAATGTATGCAAGGAAGAGGATTTCGAACTGAAGGATGAAGCTTATAAGCTGTTTTTCAACACGACTGGCACGCGGGGAGAGATCAGCGAATCGCTGCGCGAAATTTTGCGCTATATCAATAACCCCGCTGGGTATCCGGTCGAAAAGACCAAACTGCCATTGATCCACAAAATGGATCGCGCAGTGGACATGGCCAAAAAAAGCAAGGAATGGAGGAAAGCGTATATGAAATTTCAGTTGGCACAGCAGGATGCCGAAAGGCGCGGAGAAGCGCGCGGAGAAGCGCGCGGAGAAGCGCGCGGGGAAGCGCGCGGCGAAAAGCGCGGGGAAGCGCGGGAAAAGCGGGTCACGGCCAATAAAATGCTCGGCGAGCATCTGCCGCTGGATTTGATTTCGCGCGTTACCGGCCTTTCCATTGAGGAGATAAACCATCTCAAAACTACCCCGAATGCCAATTCATGACGCAAGAGGGGCTTTATCCCAGTAGGCCAGCTCGCGCGGCAACGATCTGAGCGGTTGTGGGGACGCCGTCCCCACAACCGCTCAGAGTATTGACAAAGTCTCGGAAGAACGAGGCTCTCATCAGAAATGACGGCGTGTACGTCATTTCTGGCATTTTTTGCAGAGCAAACGCTTGCGTTTGCGGTAAAAATGCATTCCCGTCCCGACCGCTGGCCGCAAATCGTCAGATTTGCAAGCGGTCGGGCAGATTCGTTGGCAAACCGAAGGTTTGTCAACGATTTGAGCGGTTGTGGGGACGCCGTCCCCACAACCGCTCTTTCTCTTATTACGCTTGTGCTCTTTGCGCGTCAATTTGCCAATGCCTATTGTGCCAGATAGGTGTTGTAATAGTAGTCGCTGTAGATCTGGAGATATTCTTCATAGCCCAAGCCATCGAGCGTGTTGAAGAAGTTTTCGAGGTTCTCATCGTTGATCTCCAGATCCCCGGAAACGAACAGAGCGTATTGCTCTTCCACGTAAGTGTTGATCGGCGTGGCAAGCTCGTTGCAGCGCTCGTTGGTTTCCGCGTCGAAGAAGCGCAGATCCGGATAGCCGTCCACCAGATAGGGCAACACATGCTCTTCTTCATCGTGGTTATAGACGGGCGGGTTGTATTCGCGCGTCGCCTCTTCAAACATGTCGTAGCCCAAGCCCAGGTATCCGCCAATGATGCCTTGCACGCGCAGATTCTGATAATCGCCGAAGGAATTGTAAGTGCCGTTTTCTATTTCGGCGCAAGTCCATTCATAGCGGCCTTCCTCATTGAGGGTAGCGGTGTAGCCGCTTTCCAGACCATAGAGGATATCGGTTTCTTCCGCGCTGGGGCCGTAGTGCATCAGGATATAGTTGTCGTAATCGAAGTGCCAGTCGAGCCACTTCATCAGGCGTTCCACCTTGGCGGGATCGCACGTAGCGCTGATGGAGAAGGACTGGTTGTTCACGGCGCTGTAGGAACGATAGACCTGCGAGGTGGGATTCCAATCCGAGGTGAGGAAATAGCAGCTCGTCCAGTCGTCCGGATTGATCACGCCGGATGTGTTCTGGCTAAAGCCGGTGAGGTCGTTCGCCTTCAAGGCGGCGGTTTCATCGCCTGCCACCTGGTCGGCAAAGAGGTTCGGGCTGAAATAGCCCTTTTCGTAATAGTCATGCACGACCTTCAGGTATTCGGGGAACACTTCGCGGTCGCCATATACGAAGGTGGGTTCGCCGTTGCGCATGGCGATGGTCGTCAGAGAAGCCGCGGCGTGCGTGATAAAGCCGAACGCGTTCATGATAAAGCGGGGGCTATCTCCCAGGTCGCCCGCCATGGGAACCACGTCTTCGCCGCGCGCTTTGAAGGCCGCCATCACTTCGGAGAACTCATCCAGCGTTTTGGGCACTTCGAGGCCCGCCTCGTCCAGCCACTTCTGGTTGATGTAGAACGTCATGCAGGAGTTGTTTGCGTTGTTGAAGGAACCCAGCGAATAGATCGCGCCGTTGGAGGCGGTCAGCATCGCGCGGTAGGTGGGGTTCGAGTCCAGGATGCGCGTGAGGTTGGGCATGATTTCCGGCGTGATATACGGCGCCAGGTCGATGAGCAGCCCGCTGGTTTCGCCGAATTCCACCTGCTGCGCGGAGGACATGAACATCTGGTAGAACACATCCGGCATATCGCCGCTGGCGAAGGCGATGGACTTATAGTCGCTGGCGGAGGTGACCTGGGTTACGGTGAAATTGATGCCGAACTGTTCGCGGCAATAATCCCACCACCAAATATCGTCCGCGTTGCCCTGGTTGGAGCGCTGGTATACCACAATGGAAACATCGATAACATCTTCTTCGGCGAACGCCGCGCACAGGCAAGAGAGCAACACGAGCGACAAAAGAATGCTAAGCAGCTTCTTCATAATGCAATGCATCTCCTTTTTCATAGATGGTGTCGGTCATGGTGGCTGCCAGGTGCTGCGCTATCCCTTTAGGGATCCGATCATAACCCCCTTTACAAAGTATTTTTGCACAAATGGGTAGAGCACAAGCATAGGTGCGCAAGCGATGAAAATGATGGCGTATTTCATGGTATACACCATAAATGCCTGATGTTGCAGCATCTCAATTTCTTCTTGCGACATCATGCCGTAATCCAGCGATTGCGTTTGGTTCAGGATCAGAATCTGGCGCAGCCGCAGCTGCAAGGGCCATTTTTTCTGATCGGTGATGTAGATAAACGCGGTGTACCAACTGCCCCACGTGCCCACCGCGGCGTATAGCGCCATAACGGCGATGATGGCGCCGGAGAGCGGTAGCGCGATTTTTAGAAAGGTTTGCCATTCAGTCGCCCCGTCGATATAGGCGGATTCGAACAATTCGTTGGGAATGCTGGTTTGAAAATAGGTGCGCGTGATGATCAGGTTGGAATAGCCAATGCCCATGCCCAGGATCATAATCCAGCGGGAATTCACCAGGCCCAGATTGCGGTTGAGAATATAGCTGGGAATCAGGCCGCCGCTCAGGAACATGGTGATGAAAAAATACCAGGTGATGACAACGCGGCCGGGCAGCTGCTTTTTGGAAAGCGTGTATGCCGCAGGAATCGTGAGCAAGAGCACATATATTGTGTGGGCCACGGTATACAACACCGTGTTCGCGTAAGAAAGCCAGATATCCTGGTTTTTGAAAACGTTTTGATACGCTTCAAAGGATATGGTTTCCGGCCACAGGTAGATCCCGCCCAGCGCCGCTTCCTCGGGCGTGGCAATGGAGACGATGATGATGTACCACATGGGGTAAATCATGGTGAGCGTTATGAGCGCCACAACAAAAACGTTGATCACATCGAACACGACGTCGCCCCGCGTGCGGCGAATGGCATGGTGCTTTGGTTTGCCCAGCGCTTTGCGTCTCGTTATGGTCATGGTTTCCGCTCCCTTCTACCACAGCGCGATGTCGGACACTTTGCGCGCGATGGTGTTTGTGAGAATGATCAGGATCAGGTTGATAAACGTGTTGAACAGGCCGATGGCAGCGGAATAATCCCAGTAGGCCGTGGTTCCGCCCGCGCCCAGCGTGCGCTCGTACACGTAGGTGGAAATCACGCGGCTGGCGGACAAGTTCAAATCCGTTTGTAGCAGGAACACCTTTTCAAAGCCAACGCCCATAATGGAGCCAACGCGCAAAATCAGCATAATCACCACCGTCGGCAGGATGGTGGGAATGTTGATGTGCACCACTACATCCCAGCGGCTGGCGCCGTCGATGCGCGCGGCTTCTATCAAATCGGGCGAAACGTTGGAAAGGTTGGCGAGGTAAATAATCGTGCCCCAGCCGATGCCCTGCCACACGCCCGACCACACATACAGGTGATCGAAATATTTCGCCTTGTACATGAAGGGAACGGGTTCCCCGCCCAAGGCGACAATCGCGTTGTTCACAATCCCACCGTCCACATTGAAGAACATGTGAACCATTGCGCACACAACCACCGTGGAAATGAAGTGCGGCATATAGCTGATCATTTGCACCGTTTTTTTGAACTTATGGTTCGTAAGCTCGTTGATCATCAGCGCAAAGATGATGGAGCAGGGGAACGTCGCGAAGGAATATAGGCTGATCCGGATGGTATTCCACAGGATCGGCTCGAAGTATGGGTCGCGGAAGAAAGCCATAAAATGTTCGAGACCGGCCCAGTCGCTGCCGAGAATGCCGTCGATCACCTTATAATCCTTAAACGCGATCACCACGCCATACAGGGGTATGTAATGCCAGATAAAGGTGGTGATTATGGGCGGCAATACAAACAGATATAGCTGCCAAAACCGCCGCATCAACCTGCGTGTGTTGGCCCATTGCTTTTTGCGCAACGCACGGGCCGGGGAACCTGCATAGGTCCTTATCATCGGTCTATCCCCTCCTGACCAATTTGTCGATGGGTTGCATGGCGCGCGGCCGGAATCGTCGCTTGGAAATTTTGGGTGCAAGAAACCAAGCCTCCGGCACGCGCCGGAAAGCGAAACCGAACCATGGGTAAGAAAAATCCAACGGCTGCGCCGCGCGCAGCCGCAAACCATCTTATAGGGGAGCGGATATGGCCCGCGCGTGCTCGCGGTGGGAAAAGCACAGCGCAATTTCCCGGTTGACCGGCGACCAATCCGTGGCGTACAGGCTGAAAGCGTCCTTGCGCTGCGGAACGCTTCCGCGCATGGTTTTGTGGTACATATGGTTGGCAAACAGGCCGCGCACCGTCACTTCGCAGCCGGTTTCGACATTTTCCAGGCGCGCGTCGCCCTGTTTTATGGCTAACTCGCCGCCCGCAGTGGTGTCGAGAATGACTTGACTGGTTTCCAGACGCGTGCCCGCGGGCACGACAAATTCCAGCTTAAAGGGCACGTGCGGCGTGTTGTCCACGCGAATGCGCATGGTCAGGCCGTTTTCCTGGTCTTCAACATCCAGCGTATAATCCAAATCGCAAGGATTGAGCACAGGTCTTTGAGAATGGTCCATTTGGAACCAATCCGAACTGGCGGGCGGCGTGGGGAAAAGACCCTTGTATTCCCCATGGGCCCGGAATGTCATGCGGTAGCCCGTTTCGGTTTTTGCAATTTTGGTGGGCGCGAATTGCGCCACGGCGAAAAAGGAAGAACACATGCGCGCGGTCATAGTGGCTTTGCCAAATTTCACGTGCAAAAAATCGGGATTGTTCGCCAGTAGCGTATAGCTGAAATCGCCCTTGCGAACGCGCAAAATGTTGGAATTGGGATAAAACGCGTGGTACGATGTAGGAAGCGCGACGCCGGATAGATCCACGTCCAGCGCTTTGAGTTGCGGTTTTTCCAGATACAGCCACAGCGGCGCGGGTACGCCCCGCCCCTCCATGACGGACGAGCGGAACATCTCTTCGGCAAATTTGAGATATTTCAAATTGCCAAATTTTTCGCCTGCCCATAGGTATAAATAATACCACAGATGCCCGGGATATACCCGTTCTTCCCCTTTGTCCTGCCGGCGGGAATTGCGCGTGAAAATGGCGCCGTCCCCGTCGCAATACTGGAAAGTGAGTTCCAAATTCCGCTGGGCGTATTCCTCCAACTGGGGCAGGTTGCCTTCTTCCGCCATCACCAGCATGGAATTGACGTTGATGGGGTTGTAGCATCCCATGGAGCGCTCGGTGAATTCTCCGTATTCGTCGCAATCAATCCCTTCGGAAAGATAGCCGTCCACCTTTTCCCTGAGTTCCTTCCAGCCAAAAATGTTGTGGCACATCAGCAGCGCGGCGCATTCCACCCAGCGATGGTTGGGCGTGTGGAAGCCGCCGTTTAGGCAGCCCTTGGCGAGCAGGGCCAGGGCTTTGAGCATGTGGTCGCGCGCGGCGCATTCCTCCGCTGTGCCTTGCATATAGTGAACAAAGTTTTTGTAGCCCCGGCAAAAAGCTTGGATTTCAAAAGTAGCGGGGGTGTAAAAATTGGTCGCGAGAAAATCCAGCGTTCCATTTGGGTGGCAAACGCGCAAAAGCATATCGCAGGCTTCGTGAATGTAGGAAAGGAGACTTGCATCGCGAAAATAACGGCTTTCTCGGCAGGAATACACGGTGCAGCACGCGCCAATCAGCCCAGGACCGCTGCCCGGCTCAATGAGATAGGTCATATCGTCCAGGGCCCCGCAATACCGGTTGGCAACATCGGTGCAGCGCCGGGTTAGCATGCGGGATACGCCGGCATCCATAGCGGATACGATTAGAGGATAATGCGCTTTCACAAGCTCGCTCTCCTTCCATAACAGCAGGGTGGGTACTTGTAATGCACACATAACTTAACTTGGACGGCAAAGATTGATGATAAAGCTCACTTTAGTTGTATTATATATCGGAAGGAAAATAATGTCAATAGTTTATGTTTATTTCTACTTAAATTACAAAATGCATATATAAAATCGATATAGATAATAGCGCATAAACAAAATATTATAAAAAATAGTAAAAACGATGAAGCGAAAGAACGATTTTTCGATGCTGATTTGGGAAAATTGTGGCACTGCTATGCGTAGAAACGCGGCCGTGTGGATTTGGAAAACCGTAACCCTTTATATATCCCTGGGGACTTCAAAGACTTGCCGCCGCATTGTTGTTTCCTTTGAAACCAGCGCCGCCTGGATGAAGGCACGGCCATAGCATATAGACGGCTCTTGCCAGTGAGCGCGCTAAGCTGCGGGTCGGTTCGCGGGATCAGCGCGTGGAAATGAGTGCAAAACCCCACGCGCATGTCCTGCGTGCGGCTGGGCGCTACTTGCATGTATGGAAGTCGCATGAAATTCCCTCCTTTTCACAAAAAACACGGCGCTTGACTTTCGCCGCGCGCCGTGCTATAATTGCAACAGATGGAGGGTCACTCCATGGGGGCTTGCTCCCCAATCAGGGACACAAAACCGCCGACAGGGGACATCTGTACGGCGGTTTTGCCTTATTTCCTATCGTCTTTGCCCGCTTTGTATGCGGCCAACAGGAGTCCGGCAATCGTAAGCAGGATCATCAGAATCTGATAATCGTCCATACGCCTCACTCCCTTCCGTTGCTTTTGTAAGCGATGTGGGGGAGCGAGTCCGCCATGCAGTTTCCATCCATTGCACAATACGATTATAGCACGTGCGCGTATAAAAGGCAAGCTATCCTTTGATGCCCGTCACGTGGTGCTTTTGTTCCGGCAAATGCGTGCGCGTGTGCCACGCCGTATAGCCCTCGTACAGGTCGTTGAATACAGTAACGCTGTTGTTGTAGCGCGCCGCCTCGCCGCGCGCGAGATCGGCCTGCGCGCACAGATACCACGCGTACAAATGGGCGTAGGGAGCAGGAACGCACAACTCCTGCTCCATGGTAAACGCCTCCGGCGCGGGCATTTCCTCGCCGGTTACTTCCGCGCGGATCCGCGCCTCCAGCGCATACAGCCACCCCTGTACCTGCTGCACCGGCTCCAGAGAACCGGGCCGCATTTCGCCCAGCATTTGCAAAACCTGCATTCCTGTCATGGTATCCCCTCCTTAATCTTCCAGCCATGTGGAGAAGTGTGCCTCTCCATCCTCGTAGAAGCTCGCCAACGCGCTGCGAAGCGCCGCCATGCCTGCGCTGTCGCCCGCCTCGTACAGTTCACGGTATTTGGGCTTAAACTCGCTCGTGAGTGTGCTGCGGATGCTGCTCATTTCCGTGCCATCCGATACCAGTTCGCTGGCCAGCGCGCGTGCCTGCGCCGCGTCTCCGCGGCCAATGGCCTCTTTCAATTTCGTATACTTCCCGGGGTTCTGCGTGTACAGTGTGCCCGGCGAAACGCTGTTGATAATCAGTTCGAACCAGGACACAAGTCCCTCGACCGGCAACCCGAACGTGCGGGAGATGCCCTGCAGCATATCGCGCGTGAGGCCGTAGGCACTGCGCTTGTTGTAACGCGCTTCGCCGCTGGCTGCTTCCTCCAGTGCCTTTATGATTTTGGTGCCCGCTTCTACGATGGCCAGCGGCCCCTCCGTCATCATATTGGTTTCCCAGATCGTGCCGCCCTCGATGAGGGTTGCGAAGGAATCGACAAAATCCGAAATCACCGGCACCATGCCCAGCGGATTCAGATCCGCCTCGAAATTTTCCCAGAACCGGGAGCCGAAGTCTTCCTCTTCGTCGTCTCGGTACCGCAACGTATCAAACGCCGCCAACACCAGAGAATGGAACGTCGCGTTGATGGTCAGCGCGCCAAGTGTGCGCGCCGCGCGCCGGTAGGCCGTGCGATCCCTTCCGCCGGAACGGTAGATGTTCACGACAGCCTCGCGCATCATGTTGTAGGTGCGCATAGGCTCGCTCATGAACGCAGTAAATGCGGACGCCATGCCGCGGCTCCTGGCCATCTGCGCGCGATGCAGCACCGTGTCCACCACCTGCGTGCGATCTACCACTTCGTTGAATCTCGTGCGCACCGCGTTCCAATACTCGCTGGTTCCGGACGCTAGTTCCGGCTGTGCGGCTGCGATTTCCAGCTTCACGGCCTCCCAGATTCCCGCCCAGGCCGCGTTATCCGCCTTGCCTGCAAGCGCCATACTGGCCTCGTCGATGCGCGTGCGCACAGATTCGTCGCCGAGCACGATGTTGATTGCGCTTTGTCCGACGTGTGTATCGTAGTTGCCATGCGATTTCCACCAGGCGATGGGCGCATGCTCCTGCATTTCCCGCACGCTCGCGCCGCGCCGCTTTGCACTCTCTGCCACGCCGCGCGCGAGATAGTTTGCGTTGATCTCGTCCAGCGCGCGGGCAATGGCCGTGTACTGCTGCACGGCCACGCGCGGCTTGGCCAGGATGGCGGATTTTTTGTAGTTGGCTACCAACTTACCCACAAGCCCCTCTGCTGCGCTGGTCATCGTGCTGGCGTGGTTGATGTCCTCCAGCAGCTTGCGCACGTAGTGCTCGCCCGCCTGGCCCGTGGTGCGGGAAAGCTCTGTGCGCAGCGATGTGCCCGCATTCGTGGAGCCCGAAGGGTGGAGGGGCGAGGACAGCGCGAAGCGCTCCGCAGCCCCGGAATCCCGCGCCGCCGCGCGGGAGGCCGAAGGCCGACCAGGCGAGGGCGGGACGGAGACGGCGTTAAAAACTTTAATCAAGTCGTCTACAACCGGCGCATATCCATCGTAATTGGCCATCTCCACCGCGTGCGCGCCGAAGATCTGGAACGCGTCGCCGATATCAACCGGGTTAGCCGCCTGTTCATTCAGCGCCTTGGTAAAGCCTCGGTGCTTGGCTGCATTCATCTTCACGCTGTTCTCGTCCAATAGGTTCGTCAGGCGCACCGCCGTGCGGTCCACTTGCACCGGCCAGTAGTGGTCTTCGGTGAACTTTCGGTATCCGTACATCTCCATGGACGCGTGGTTGCCCCAATCGCTGATGGTCGAGCTCATGTATTCCACCATGTCGTCCACAATGCCGCGCTGTTTGGGCGATAGCGCATCCGCAATGGTGGACAAATCTTCCGCCGTCAGCCGGGTGGGCCGCGCCTGCGTGGCGTTTATGCGCCTGCCATCTACCGTGCCGCGCACGCGGCCCAGCACGATGCCGCCGCGCTCGCTCAGCAAGTGCCGCCGCCCGGCCTCGCGGCCCGACAGGGCGTAGATGGTCATAAGCTGCGTATCGCGCGCGTAGATGGGCTCGCCGTTTTTTAATTTC
>ERZ857998.3161-NODE-3161-length-13951-cov-6.924942_pt1 | contig 13951 bp, 17 predicted proteins | sample MGYA00519954_ERZ857998 | MGnify/ENA primary metagenome ERZ857998 (study PRJEB31778, sample SAMEA3449424) | human gut metagenome | biome: human gut; feature: human-associated habitat; material: faeces | place: United Kingdom | collected 2010/2012 ...
CCTTCAAATGCGTCGACCAGTAGTAGGCAGCCGTCGGCCATATTCAATACACGTTCTACTTCTCCTCCGAAGTCGGCGTGGCCCGGGGTATCGATAATATTTATTTTATAGTCTTTGTAACGTATCGAAACATTTTTGGATAGAATCGTTATACCACGTTCCCGTTCCAAATCATTGTTGTCGAGAATAAGTTCACCCGTGTTTTGGTTGTCGCGAAAAAGGCGACCCGCCATCAGCATTTTGTCGACTATCGTTGTTTTGCCGTGGTCGACGTGCGCGATGATGGCGATATTCCGAATGTTTTGTCTTTGCATACCTTAAAAAATTTTCCGCCGCAAAGGTACGATAAAAAACTCTATATTTATAATTTGTAGATGCGTAAATTGTTAGATGACGGTATGATATGAGTGTACGTGTTTTTATTCCGACAATAAAATGGAAATGTCTAATGTTTCTTGTTTGGGGGACTCATTTTGTTTGTATCATAGTTTATTTTTCGATTTGACTTTCGAGTAGTTTGATTTTTTCGTTAAGCAGTGCGATCGTTTCTGATTTTGCGTTGATGGCTTCTTGTAATGTCGTTATCGTATCAAGCAACGTGTTTATACGTTCCGTTTCCCGACTTTGCGATTTGAGCATATCACCTTCTCCATATAGTAGCCAGTCGGTATTCAATTCTGTGTATGTTTTCGTAATTCTTTTTAATATTTCTGCACTAATACCATTAGATATATTTTGAATATAGGAGTTTGAAACACCGATACTTTCTTGAAACTTTCTCTTACTCAGGCCTTTGTAGTTAATGAAGATTTGAAATCTTTCTTTTATATCCATATCGTATATATTAAAAAACAAAAAAACAAATACAATTATTATATAGAAAACTATTCAATTTGAATAGTTTTCTATATATTTGCATCATCTTCAATCAAACATCACAAATATAGTGAATGCGGTTGAGAGGACAAGGGTTATAATATTCCAAATAAGACCAGTCATGAATCATTTCTTTCTTTGGTTTTCGATCTGCTTTATCCTATCATTGAGTATTGCGATCGTTTCTGATTTTGCGTTGATAGATTCTTGTAGCGTGGCTATTGTATCTATCAGTTTATTTATGCGTTCTGTTTCCCTACTTTGCGATTTGAGCATGTCGCCTTCGCCGAGCAGTAACCAGTCTCGAGATATTTCTGGAAATGTCTTGCAAATGGATAGAACCGTATCTAAACTAATTGTTCGAATGCCTTTTAATTGGTTAAAAAGTGTTTGTTGGTTTATTCCGCATTTTAGCGCGAAAGCTCGGTCAGAAAGTCCTGAGAACTTAATAATGTCTTTAATTCGATCAATCATATTTATAATATAAAAACACTTAAATAATCACATATATAATAATTACTATTTCAAATGTGATTATATTTGCATCATCTTCAATCAAACATCACAAATATAGTGAATGCGATTGAAAGGACAAAGGTTATAATCAACAAATTAGATACTTATGTGCCAAAATGAAATGAATCTCAAAGCTGTACTTGCAGACCTTAACTCGGAGATTGATGTCGTCAATAGCGAGAGGGAATACAGCAAGCAGTATCTCGAATTGCTCAACATCACAAAGGAGCAATACGACGAAGCTTTGGAAAAGCTCGCGACTTTATCCCTTGTTTCCCACTATTTGGAAGAGTTGAAAAAATGGGTTGTATCGAATGACGCAAGAATGGCCGAGAACTACATACAGTTCACGGTTCACCGAATCGGCAATCTTGCATCGACAGGCGGAAACAATATCGTCGTCCATGCGCAACGCCGTATTCTCAAAGTTTTCTCGAAATACCAATATCGCCCAAAGTCAAACCAATAAAACCAAGCGAAATGAAAACAACTTACCTCTATCAGGCGAAAAGCAAAAGTTCTTACGAAGCCCTTGCCGGTCATATCCTCTGCTGCGGGGCGATCTTGACAATCGATCCTCGTACCCAGACGATTTCTGTAACAGTCGACTCCGATGAGATGCGTATCATCGATGAGATACGGGGAATGATAGCCGATCATGGTCTTGAATTCGATGAAACACCTGTAACAAGGAGTCCTGATTCCGATTTGAATCGAACGGTCGAACAACTTGCGGAGGAATTGAATGTGGCAAAGGCTGAAGCCAAACAGTACTCGCAGTGGTATTACCGAAAAGCAGAGGAGCTTGAAAAAATCAGAAAGCAGGTAAAAGCGGTAGCAACTATCATAGATGCTGTCGGCTGCTGATTGCCAAAGTCGAATCAATCATGATGACGCCCGGGCGCGGGCAAGTCAAGGGGCGAGCGAGCCCCGCCCTTCACGGGGATTGTATGGGAAAGTAGCTCAGCGGATAGAGCGGCGGTGCGCACCCAAAATGGCCGAGATGCAGCAGGTCGCAGGTTCAAATCCTGCCTTTCCCGCTACCGAAGAAGAGAACCTTGACGTATTGTATATTCCGTTGCATAACGGTTGCCGAGGCGATGCAGATGCGACGATGAGAATGTGCGGTAGGCCGCATATTCGATAGGAAGAGTCTCCCATAAGCCTATGCCGAAAAATGGGAGCGAGAAAGCCCGCTCGTGGCAAAAGGGCTGAGTATAGGAACATCATAAGCTACGGCTTACGATATAGAAAGCGGTATGGCTCAACAGGGAGAGCGTCCGGTTATAACCGGAAGGTAGCGGTTCGAGACCGCTTGCCGCTCCAACAATTAAAAGAGTATGGAACAGAAAGAAATAAAAGTTGCAACCCTCGGCATTGCCGATGAGTTCAGAAGAATGAATGTAGGAGACGTTGTAAGGTTTCCCGCGGACAAATACAATTACAATTCCATTCGTTCAACCCCGAGCACTTCGCTTGTGCAGGAACGCATGGCCGGTCAACGTTGGAAAACGAGAATAGATTTTGATAATAAGTGCGTTGAAGTAACGAGAACTGCGTGATTATGGGGAAACGTCTTATAACCTCGGTCAATCCCTCCGAGATATTGCTCGAGAACATTCTGATCGAAATGAATGGGCATTATTTCTGCAAAGATACGGCGGCTAAGATTGTCGGAGGAACAAAAAGATTGGAACGCCTTATCGCTGCCGGAGAGATAGAAGCGGAGAAGCGTGCCAATGCCCAAAATGGCAAATGGTATTGCAATGCGGCGCAAGTGCTTAGGCACTGCTGTAACAAAAGACCTTGTAAAAGGCGTCGGAAATGAATCATCTGACAACGAAAGCCCGTGAGGGTGATATATAAATTGCCTTTGAGTGCCCGTGAGGGTCGTGGCATCATCTTTATTATCAAACCCCGAGCCGGGCGGGAAATCCCGGCATAACGGGAAAAGACGAGGAACGTCGCCCGATGGGGAATCGGGTGGAAACGAGATTTCCGGCAGGTTCGAATCCTGCATTCCCGACGACATAAACACATCATCAAAATGAACAAACCAGTATTTACCAAAAGCATCAGTGCCGGAACACGCGTCTATTATATCGACGCAAACAAAGACAAGAAAGGACAGTATTATGTCTCCATATCGGAGATACCGACCGATAAAACTCCCGGTGTAAAAAAACGGCAGCGCATTTTCATTCATACAGAAAGGCTGGACGAATTTGCAAACGCTTTTGCCGAAATCACAGAATGTATTAAAAATGACACTGAAAGATGACGCATTGATATTACTCGGTTGGAGTTGTCCCTATTGCGGACGTCCGACACGGCTTGTTGACAGTTCTGTCGTTTATGGACGTTCTTATGGTTGCAAATGTTACTATTGCGAGCCGTGCCAAGCATGGGTGGGTTGCCATAAAGGAACGGACAAAGCGCTGGGGCGCATTGCCGACAAATATCTTCGAGAGTTGAAGCGTCAAGCCCATGAATCATTTGATAGAATATGGAACGAGGGTTACATCAAACGCAATGAGGCTTATCGGTTGCTATCCGAAGCTCTCGGTTTGCCGGTAGAACAAACACACATAGGTATGTTTGATGAGGACTTATGCCGACGGACCATCTCATTAAGTAAAATAATGATTGGACAATTCGAGAATAAAAGTCGATAATTATGGCAAAGAAAATTGAGTTTAAAAAGTTTTTGATCATCGAATGTACGGCGAGGGAGATGTACGTTGCTTGCGGTAGTCCCGGTATTTGCGATTTTTGCGGCGAGCCGTCTGCCAGTGGCTATTATATCGCCGTACTTAACCATTGGTATTGTCCCAAGTGTTTCGAGGAATGGAAACAAAGGGCTCGGTATTATCCCCAAGACGTTGCGGTGGAACGACGTAATTATACATATTATGCTCCCCGGCTCGGTCTGGAAAGTCAGTAAACGTTAAGGTGTAAAAATGGCGTTCAATCTGTTTTTACAAATAGTTAATTATCACCACCTTTATAAAGTATAAAAACAAAAAGTCAAACTAATAAAACCATCGTTATGGAAGAGAAAACTAATTTTCGAGTCAGAGTGATGAAGTATGCATGGCAACTTTGCAAAGTAACGCAACAGTCTTGGCGTGTATGTATGATAAAAGCATGGCAATTGTACAGGCTTGCCAAAGCGATGCGGGGTGGGATAGTTGCATTCTACTACCTTAAATCGGACGGGAGTGTGAGAAAGGCTCATGGAACATTGAAAGATATGCCTTCCGGTGCTACACTCGGAGGAAAAAAGATAACGAAGCCCTCATACAAGACAATGTCCTATTACGACACAGAAAGAAAAGCCTTTCGTAGCTTCAAAGTTGAGAACCTTATTTGTGTGATATAGTTCAGTGTTGGGGGTAACAAAACTATATTTATTAATGAAGTTTTCTGTAATTTGTTTGCAGGAATCAAGAAGTTTTGCGAATATTGCGTATAAATTGTGAGTATAAGAGAGATTCTATAAATATTTGCGACTTTTAAGGCTGATAGTTAGTTTTTTGAAGAAAAGTCTATTATGTGAGATAATCTCTAAATCGATGAAATATATGTTTTGAAAAAGATAATTAGTGAACCTTTGTATGGCTGTGAAGAATTTAAAGAATTAAAGTTATGACATTACAACGAATATATGATAGACTCGAATTGACAGAAGATAAAGGTTGCTTAATTCGGCTATCTGATAGCAATTGGGAAAACAAAGTGTCTTTTCCAAGCCGTATATTGCGTTTGTTAAAGAAAAATGATTTACTAAACACATTAGATGCTTTCTTTTATTTTGATAATAAGCCGCTTATATTATTTTTTGATAATCCCAAAGTAGATAAAAAAGAATTACATCAAGCTATTTGGAACTTCAATGAGTCTCCTATTGCTATTATCATTGAAAATGATGTAGTAGAAATATTTAATGGATTTGCAATTAATGAATCTACAAAGTTGTTGCAATCATTAGGTGGTGATGAACGATTGAATGATTTTACCTATTTTGAATTGGTTACTGGTAAAACTTGGGAAAAATATAATGATGAGATAAGTCATAAGAATCGAGTGGATTATCGTTTATTGAATAATATAGGAACAGCTCAGGAGTTGTTAAAAGCACAGGGTGTAACTCAAACAACAGCAAATGCGTTATTAGGTAAAATTATATTTTTTAGATATTTAATAGACCGTCATGTAAAATTACACTATCAAGGGAAAGATATATGGAGTAATGATGATTTATGTAATTGTTTAAGAAATGTTGATGATTTCAAGGCATTTCTAAGGCACATTGAAAATAAGGAGACAGGATTCAATGGAGATATGTTTCGTATAGAAGATGAGTCATTGGGGACAATCAATCAAAAGTCATTAAATATATTAATACGTTTGTTGCAAAGCGATGAACTTGCAACAGGTCAAAAGTCATTATTTGATATGTATGACTTTTCTATACTTCCTATTGAATTTATAAGTAATGTATATGAGAGATTTATAGGGAAAGAAAATCAAGAGAAGAAAGGTGCATATTATACACCTACATTTTTAGTTGACTATATGGTTTCGGAGACAGTCGGTAAAAGACTGAAAAAATCGGATGACTACAATTGTAAAGTCCTTGATCCTGCGTGTGGATCAGGCATTTTTTTGGTTGAATCTTTGCGGAGGATAATCGAAAAATACATATCAATATATAATATTGCCGACACCAATACCGAGGATTTCAAGGAAGCCTTAAGAAAAATAACCACAGATAATATTTTCGGTATTGATGAGGATTATAGCGCAATTCAAGTCGCTATATTTTCTGTATATTTAACGCTGCTTGATTATCAATCTCCTGCGGATATAAAGAATTTTAAGTTCCCAAATTTAATGGGAACAAATTTTATTTGTAGTGATACTTTTGATCTAGATAATGAAGAGTTAAAGGCTTTTGATGAGAAAAGGTATGAATTTGACTTTATAATAGGGAATCCTCCATGGAAAAGAGGAGGTGTGAAAAAAAAATCTTGTTGTGAGAAGTATTTGAGACAAAAAGGATATTTGAATAAATTAGGAAACAGGGAATTAGCTCAAGCATTTGTGTTTCGCTCACTTGATTTTATGTGTTCGAAAACACAATGTGCCTTAGTCCTTGTTAGTAAGATTCTTTATAATATTAAAAGTAAAGATTTTCGGGGTTATTTATTAGATAATGTACTTATTAATCAAGTTTTTGAGTTCGCACCTGTTCGTAAGGAGGTTTTTAATAAATCTAATGATCCAGCTGTTGCTCCATCGTGTATTTTATTTTATCGGAGTGCTGATGGAAAATCGACAGATAACAATGTTATAGAACATATAGCATTGAAAGCAAGTCGTTTTTTTACACTATTTAAAGTTTTTAGTTTAACAAGAAGTGATATTCAAATTATTCAGCAAAATAGATTGAAACAGTATGATTGGCTTTGGAAGGTATTGGTCTATGGCTCATATTTGGATTTCATTTTTATAAAAAAGCTGAAGAATATGGTTACAATAGATGATGTAATAGAAAATAATCACCTCATTTGTAAACAAGGGATTAAAGAAAAAGATAAAGATAGGAAGAAAAATAAGAACAAAGAAATAGATGTATCTTCATTAGTAGGACTAAATTATATTGTAACCAAAAAGGTGAAAAAGTTTTGTATAAATAGTAATGACACAAAGTGGGAATTATCAAAAGTCGGCTATATATACAGAGATAAACATCAAAATATTGTTACAGATTTGTATAAAGCTCCGATTCTTTTAATTACAGGCGGTACCACTGTCGATTTGCGTGCTGTTTCAGCTATAAGTTATTCTGATGGTATATTTAAAAGTTCATTAACTGGCATAAAAGGAGTGAGGGATAGCGATATTTCCATATTGCGTGATATTATGGGTGTTCTTAATTCATCATTTTTTGCATATTATAATATTTTGACTTTTAGTTCTTCTGGAATTGAGAGGGAAGAAACTCATGATTCCGAAAAATGGAGTGTTCCCTATTGCAAGGGACTTGATAAAGTTGTAAGAGTCGTGGAAAATACGACAGCAGAGTTTTATAATACAGCTATGAAAGATTCTCTAAAAAGACAACAGATAGATTCGCAAATAAAACTTATTGATGATCAAATCTATAATTTGTTTCATTGTTCTGATGTTGAAAAAGATCTTATAGATTATGCATTACAAGTTTCTATTCCATTAGCGATAAAGCCTAAAGGGTATCAGCATATTTTTAGAGCAGTAAGATTAAATGATAAAATACTGAAAGACTATGCCCAAGTGTATATAAATCATTTTGCAAAAGGTTTTAATAGAAATGGAAAACGTTTTGTGGTAGAAATTCAATATTCAAATCAGATTATAGGAATGTTCTTTAAAATAGTAGATGACAATGAATCTCTCGATGATATATCATTTCTTCCGAATGACAATGTTTTATCATCTGTAATGGCTTTGTTATCATCAGAAAAGGTTACAGAGCAATTATTTGTGCAAAAAGACATTCGAGGGTTCGAGAGAGATTATTTCTATATATTCAAACCTAATGAAAAACGCTTATGGCATAAAGCTATTGCTTATTTGGATGTAAATGAGTTTGATAATGCAATGTTAAGAGTTGGGAGGAGCAAAAATGATGATAAATTTTAATTTAAATGCATCACTTTTTAAATACTCTCAAATACGAAGAAATTCGTATTTTGAAATGATTTTGGTTAAATGTATTGATGTTTATAAGGTAATAATCAATTCTGCGGTTCAGCTATCTAATGATGAGAATAAGATACGAGATGAATTCTTGAAATACTTACAGAATTTAGATTTTAAGAAAAAATATGACTTGAAACATTTGAAATTTGACGAAGAAACAAAGGAAAATGCTGGTAGAGCAGATATTCGAATTTTACCAACAAAGGATGAATATGTGAATGATGACGCTTATTATATTATAGAGTGTAAACGTCTTGATTCGAGGAACACATCTGGAACTACTGGATTAAACGCAGAGTATGTTAAAAATGGGATTTGTCGATTTGCTTCTGATTATTATACATCTTATTATAGTTGTAATGCAATGTTTGGTTTTATTGTAGAGCCTGTTGATGTTCAGATAGATATTGTGGATAATATTAATTCCATGCTGGATATTGATTACGTTAATGCTCAAAAAGTAAATGTTAATGCCAATATAATACAACAAATGCGATATGAAGATTTTGCTAATAAATATCCATATTCGTATATTTCCAAACATAAGTGTAATTCAGGGAAAGAATTGAGTTTATATCACCTAATGTTTGATTTTTCTCAAAATATACAATGAGATTTACTTTGAAATCCAACATAAATTATCAGGAGGAGATAATATATGTTGGCGTAAAAATAAAAAAAGGAAGAATCGTTAGGTTTGCTAAAAATTTTGATCCTGATGTACGGATATTTCAAGTGGAGATAAATCCAAAAGCCTTCTACTTCATTGTGCGGGAAATGTGTGTAGTCGTATGGGCAGAATTGTTTGCATGTATTTATGTTCAATATCTGAAATTTTACGGGAGAACCACCCAGTTTGCATGTAATTCTCCCGTAAAGAATTAATTGGAACAGTGTTTATCTGTATATGTCGTCATTGAATTTTTGCCGATTAGAGTTACCGAAGTATACTTTTTTGTTTGACGTTCTGTCATTGGCGCTTTTTGAGGGAAGATTCAAGTCGGATCCGTTGTACGTTATGTAGAATTTGTTTTTTGCCGCCATTTTATTTACCAGTACCCGCGTTTTTGTTCCGTCGCAATTTTCTATTTTCGTATATTCTGTGGCATCATAGTAGGATATATTTTGGAAACGACTTACATAAAAAGTGTTTGTTACGGGAATCATAATATCTCCCATTTCAAACATGAGTCTGTTTTCTATTACTCTTGGGGAAGAATAGTTCGTAAATTCTCTTACAGCGGTTTCTCCCTTGTATGGGTCTCTGATAAAACCGCAGTCTCTGAACACTGATGTCGCGACGTTAAATTCTTCAAAAGTTTTTGATGAGTGGGCCGGAATACAAACAACAGGTTTTTCTTTGTATGTTACTGAATGGCCATTGTTATTGACCGTTGGATAGCTATTGGCGTATATATAAGTTCTTGCCCGATAGTAGTCATAGGCATAGCCGTTGTTTACGAAATATGATTCGGCAAGATTCAGATATATGTCATTATCCGAGTTATTTGTAATCAAGAAAGAAAATTTCCCGGTTTTCGACCAAAAATCGTATTCTATCGTCATCAGTGTATCTTTATAAGCGAAAGATCCGTTCTTTTGAAGATTGACATTATCAGAAGATAATGTTGCAATTTGCATGAATATGGAAGGAGTACAGGAGGTTAGCAACCACGAAGCGATAGCCAGAAGTAAAAAGAGTTTTTTCATAACGTGAAGTATTTAGTATAACGGTACAAATGTATGAAATTATTAGTTCTGATTTAATTTTTTATAAGGGAAAACGCTTATAAGACTGATTGTGCCATGTTTCTATCCGCTTCATAAACCCTCGAAATAAATCTCGATTTCTAAACTTGTTTTTGTCCAATATTCAATAAATCAGTTTGTTGTGTAACGATTTAAGCCTTTCGTATTTTTGAGGATTTAGGCTTGTCGGCTCATGTAGGAGGTGTTTCGGCTATTTTTGCTATTGTCATAAAGGACAATAGTGAGATGCTGACGAAATATATTCTAACAATTGGTAGTGAAAAGCATGAGATTTCCAGTGCGCAGGTTCGTAATTGGGATCAGCTTCTTTGTGCTTATTCCCGTAAAGATTTTAACGGTATAGTACGGTCATTCTCCTCCAAATTCGAGTTTGTGAATGAGGCTTATGACCTCCTGCTTGATTTATATCTCACGGAAGGAGTGAGGGCTTCTGCTGTATTAGCCCTGCTTACCATTACCGATCGGTGGGAGTGGGAGATTCAATTTGAAGCGCCGTTGGATTTTTCTACGATTTCGTGGGACGCTTACGTGTTGTCGATAGCTGCCATAGACAATAGTTTGGCGGCATTTATATCGGCCAATAAGAGTACAAAATACGAACTATTGATCGGTAATGATATAAAATCGGATAAAGTCCTGAAATACGACCGCATTGCTTTGCAAAATATGGTTACTTATCAAATCATGAGCAATATGGACGAGACCGGTATTTCGGGTATGGGAGAAAATAGTGCAGCTCTCAGAAATACAACCGGTTTTACACGAATGATGGTATATACCATCGGGGACGCTGAGACTTTTGAAGATACTCCTTTTTCATTTGCAGACCAAACGGAAGATAAAGACTCTTACTTTTTGAAATCGGAGAAAGGTGGCGCAAAAATAAAAATAGAGACGGATATAACATATAATGGAATAAAAAGCAGTGGGAGTACAGGGGTAGATAACGTTGAAATACATCTGATAGGATTTGAAACGGACAATCCGGAATATGATGATGGACATGTTTATGCAGACCTTGGTGCAGTATTCCGTTATAAGTCTGACACGGATAGGTTTGTCGGTTATTTTCAGTCCTTGTCAAGTTTGAAAGAGGCTTATCCAGATCCGCCGCAGGATTCCTATGCCATCATCGGAACGAGCCATAAACCGCAAGATGTAAAAGAGGTCTATTATACTCCTGCTACGAATAGTGGCAAGGTCGAATGGACATGGACAAAGAAAAAAGTGGAAGGAAGTCGCGGTAGTCAATATGTCGTATGTCATGTAAGACATTATGTATTTACAACAGAAATCTCCGTACTGAATACTGGAACCAAGTTTGCTTTGGTATATAAAAGCCATGTTGTGAATACCGGAAGTTCGGGCTTGGATATCGGAATTGCAATAGAGTCGAAAATTAAAGCCTTGTGGGAAAGTCGTTCGAAAAGTATATATATAGATGCGCTTACACCGCAAACGGTAGCCCAAACATTACTCGATAAAATAGCAGATGGCCGCCTGAACGTTGATGTTCATCTCGACAGCGATGACCGGTTGGATAGTACGTTGATTTTGGCAGCGGAGAGTATTCGGAATATTTCCGGCGCTAAATTTTACAGTTCGTTTAATGACTTCTGCGACTGGTTGCAAACCGTATTCGGGTTTACCTATTATATGGGAGAGAAGAAAGGGAGACGATTCATCGATAAGCAAACATATTATCTTACCATTTTTGAACTCATATCCGGATTGACAATAGATAATGATACTTACCTCATACCCGATGATAGTACCCGTATATTGTTTTATCAGCCGGATTCTGCATTTTATGCTAATAATGAGAATGTGTTATATCGCAATTGGTCCGGTTCCGATAAATTCAATAATCCGAAGACAGGAAAAGCGAGAACTGATGTATTATTCTATGCCCTTCTTGACGGGAGGTGGTATTACATGAGTGAAGATGGCGTGTATTCTGATTATATCTATACCGCAGAGAATGTGGCGATCGATTGTAGGGATACGCAAAGTGTTTATTTCGTTCATCGTGATAAGCTGTTTGCCGGTGAAAATCAATTGGCACTGAATCATGTCCGTGATGTAACATACAGTGTAGATGATTCGATAATATATAGTGCTGTACAAGTCGGCTACGATAAACAAGATTATGAAACGGAATGTGGCCGTGATGAATGGAATTTCACGAACTCCTATACAACGGGTGTCGATGTAACCGATAAGACGCTTTCGCTTATCAGTAAGTATAGAGCCGATTGCTACGGTCTTGAATTTTTAGCGCAGAAAAGAGCCGCAGATACGACAGATGACCAATCTGATCAAGATGTGTTTTTTGTGTACAGTGTATTTCATGAACCTGAATCAGAAAATGACGACTTGTATTATGAGCTGAATAGGAGTACTACGATCAAAGGATCTCTTTCAGATGAGACCGTTTTTAACGGAGAATTTAGTCCGTACAGATGCTTACTGGCAAATGCCCGGTTTATATCTTCCATGTGTACGCCATTGACACTTCGGTTCGCATCGAGTGAAGGTAATTCGGACATTATTATCGACAATGTTCCTATGTCCTCTGATATAGTTATCGATAATCCGCTGTTTACGGCCGGAAAGGTTTCGTTTACCACGGGTGATGTATCTATTCCCGACGGGAACAGTCTCATTTGTGTGCGCGCTAACGGTATTACTTATAAAGGATTTCTCAGTTATGTAACCCTTCAATATGCACGTACGGAAGCTGCTCAATACGACTTAATCGTGAAGGAGGTGGTGCTATGATGGTGAGTCCGTTTACTCCGTTGTTTTTTATCGACCGCAAGACGGACGGTATAGCATGCGAATATGTTCAGACATTCGCCACAACCGACCAAATACTTATCGAGTTAATAGGAGAGAACGATTGGGATGGTGGAGCACGTGTCATTGACGGGTTTACCGAAGAACCATTGTTTGAAATAACATTGAATATTCGGGTCATCAATGAGGAAACGACCCTTAGATTTGCTACGCTCTCTCTTTCTCCCGGTGTTTATTCTGTTGAAATTGACGGGATCGGGAAAAGCCAATCCGTCAAAATAACAGATAATGTTAAAGAGTTGGCCAAAACAACACTTATACAGTATTCGATGCATAACAACAGGCAGCGGGAAGATGCTATCTTTTTTATCGACAATATGCAATACTTTTTCGATTTTAGGGTACCGGGAGGATTCAAGGAGAGTAATTGGTCGTTCAGTGTCGAGAATGAACAGTTCGTTACAGACAAGGCTGATGTTATGCAATTGTATGCATTGGAATCAACGCAACATAAGTTTACTCTTGGAACATCGCAAGGTTGTCCTGTATGGTTTGCGGAGATGCTGAACCGTATCTTGTGTTGCACATACGTCTATTTTGATGGTGTGCGTTATGCCCGGAAAGAATCCGGTGTTCCTGAGCTTGCTGTGCAATTGGAGGGTGTCAACAGTTTTGTCTTTACCCAAAACTTGCAACGGGTCGCTTATATTGATCCTTTCATCGAAGCGAAAAACAACTTTATCCTGCGGCGTGTCAATACGGCCGAATATCGTGCGATAAATGAGGGCGTTAATCGGAAAATCTAGTATTTATGGCAATCACACAAAAAGAACTTACAAGTATCGTCAATACTGTATTATCAACGCTTGCAGCCAACGCAAAGACGATTGACCAGCTTACCCCTGTAACTGGTCTGAACGAAAATGATTCTTTTGAACTGGGCGGAGGTAAAAAGGTCTCCTATGGCTTGCTTAGTAAATTGTTGCAAGATAAGGTGGGGTTTACAAGGCAGTTGGTTTTCGATTCGTACATCAGTTTCCCGACGATAGGGAGGCAAGACACATTGTATGTAGCGCGGGACAGGAATTACACGACATACGCATGGACGGGCAACAATTATGAAATGACAACGGCCTCGGTGTCGGAGGATGAGTTGGCAAGTAAAATGAATAAAGTAACTATACTTTGCGGGTATTAATCTAATAGAATAAAAATTATGGCATTTACAGTAAACAACGCAACC
>ERZ857998.3162-NODE-3162-length-13938-cov-6.270691_pt1 | contig 13938 bp, 10 predicted proteins | sample MGYA00519954_ERZ857998 | MGnify/ENA primary metagenome ERZ857998 (study PRJEB31778, sample SAMEA3449424) | human gut metagenome | biome: human gut; feature: human-associated habitat; material: faeces | place: United Kingdom | collected 2010/2012 ...
GCACAAGGGGGCAGAATCGCTTGGTTTTAGGGGGCAGCTTACACTGGATTTTCCATGGAATGTATTTTTTGTTTGAATGAGAATGCCTATTTCGATGGCGTGAATTATGTTTGTCCGGATTGTGGAAGAGAATGGCCATGTGATGAAATTGCGGATGACGATGATGATAACGACAAGTTGCGTTGCCCTGAATGTGGCTCGCATTTGGTCTATCCTGATTCAAGTGGTATTAATGATTATGCTTGTGATGCTTGTGGGTGTAGATGGGATGGTGACGATGATGACTACGATGAAGATTATGACGATGATGATGAAGATTAATTATTGCAATTATGGAACTGGGCAAATAGCGCTATTATTACCGCATTATTACATGCTTCAATCTGAAAAAGATTAGCATTCCTTTGCCAAGCCCCCTGCTTTTCATTATCTTTGCCTCTGTAGTTTGTAGTTGCGCACAGTCGTGGAATGTCTTTCTCATAGTTGTGAAGAAGGTGTGTCACAAATATGAAGAAGATGAACCACAGCTGTGCGCATCTTTTGTTGATAAGCTTTCAGCAGAAGGAAGAACGCTTCTTTGCGTAAGGAAGACCCATGCTCTGCCTAATGAAAGCCGGTACTTTGCATGAGCGAAACCTGCAGACAGCAACAGAAATGAATCTAAAAATGGAGGAAAGAATATGGCAATTTTATTTGATTGGTACGAAAACCCGAAAACGAAGGATAAACAAGGGGAAGAGCTGACCCTGCACCCCCGGATTAAACTGAACGGCTCCACAACGACCGATGAACTGCGCAGGCATATACAAGAATACTGCTCGCTGACCGAGACGGATGTACTGGCGGTACTCGATGCTTTGTCGCATTTTGTGGGACGCGAGCTGGGGGAGGGCAGGCAGGTTCATTTGGACGGCATCGGTTACTTTGTTCCCACGCTGACCTGCACGGAACCGGTGACACTGGAGACAAAGCGGAAAAGTACTAAGGTAAAGTTGAAAAACATCACTTTCAGACCGGACAAGGCGCTGCGCAGTGAGATAGGAGTATTGAAGATAAAGCCGCTGAAATTGCGGAATCTCACGAAAAAGAGGCTGACGGATGATGAGGTGAAGCAAAAAGTGGTGAACTATCTACGTAAGAATGAGTTCATCACCCGCAGTGTTGTACAGTCGATTTGCGGCATGACCCGTATGACTGCGACGCGGCAGATTCGTCGTCTTTGTGAGGAGAATGTGTTGGTGAACAAAGGGTTGCAGAAACAGCCGATTTATTTTTTGAAGGAAAAAGAGTAGGTTGATGCGTATAGGGCTTGCATGGATTGCGTCATGTAGGCAAAATCTGCCTGCATGCTTGCATGAGGTCTGCTTGCATGGCGCAATTTGTTGTAAATTAGTGCGATATGTCATTTCATGCAAGCATGTAAGTAAAACATGCGATAAAACTACAGTTGTAGATTAGGAATACCTATAATCGGCAGACGAGAAATTAAAGAATGAAAACAACGCGGCAGAAGGATAGTTTTTATTATTTTTGCAATCAATTCTCAATAGTTATTTAAAAAATATGGCAAAGAAAAATTCAACAGCTAAAGATACGGAGCTGTCACTCTCGTTTTTTGGGAAAGTGGCAGCGTTATTTAGAAGTGAAACTGTTCATTTCGTTATCGGCTTGGTGCTGGTAATCTTTTCGGTTTATTTGTTGCTTGCTTTCACATCATTCTTTTTCACGGGAGCGGCAGACCAGAGCATCATTGACGGAGGCAGTGCGCAGGAGCTGATTTCCACCAATAATGGGGTGAAGAACTACGCCGGTAGCCGCGGTGCGCAGTTGGCCAGCTATCTGATAAATGATTGTTTCGGCGTATCGTCTTTCCTGATTCTCGTGTTCCTGGCTGTGGCGGGATTGAAGCTGATGCGGGTGCGTGTGGTGCGCTTGTGGAAGTGGTTCATCGGCTGTTCGTTGATGCTGGTGTGGTTCTCGGTATTTTTCGGTTTTGTGTTTGTAGACCAGTACAAGGACTCTTTCCTCTATCTGGGCGGTATGCACGGATACAATGTCAGCAACTGGCTTGTGTCTCAAGTCGGTGTGCCGGGAGTATGGCTGCTATTGTTGGTAACTGCCATCTGCTTCCTCATCTATCTGAGTGCACGGACTGTCATCTGGTTGCGCAGATTGTTCAGTCTCAGCTTCTTGAAGCGTAAGGAGAAGGCGGAAAGCGTGCAGGGTGAAACGCCGGAAGAGTTCAAGACCTCTTGGGGTGCAAAGGAAAAGACTACTGCTCCGACACCGGAAGCTGCGGAGCCGGAAAAGGTTCTTGAAAAGGAGGAGGAGGTTGCTACAGAGGAAGAAGAGGACGAACCGCTGAATGAAATCACCCTTGACTTGGGTGGAAGTGATGGAAAGGTAAAGCCAGCCAAGTCTGCGGATGAGGATGTTACCATGACTTTTGAGACTCCTGCACCGGAGCCGGTGCCCCCTTTTCGGGAACAGCCGGTAGAGAAGGAGCCGGCATTCCAGGTTGAAAAGGCCGAAGAGGAGGAGTATGTGGGAACGGAGAAGGAGCCGTACAATCCCCGTCTGGATTTGGAAAACTATCATTACCCCACAATAGACTTGATGAAGCATTACGATGACAATGGTCCGACCATTGACATGGTAGAGCAGAACGCGAACAAGGATAAGATTATCAATACTCTGCGTAGTTTCGGTATAGAAATCAGTACCATTAAAGCGACGGTAGGTCCTACGGTGACGCTGTATGAAATCACTCCCGAGCAGGGCGTCCGCATTTCGAAGATACGCGGTCTGGAAGATGATATTGCCCTCAGCCTTTCGGCGCTCGGCATCCGTATCATCGCTCCCATTCCGGGAAAGGGTACGATTGGTATCGAAGTGCCCAACTCCAATCCGAAGATTGTATCCGGTCAGAGTATTATCGGCAGCAAGAAGTTCCAGGAGTCTACTTACGACTTGCCCATCGCACTGGGTAAGACGATTACGAATGAAGTGTTTATGGTGGATTTGTGCAAGATGCCGCACGTGCTCGTTGCCGGTGCTACCGGTCAGGGTAAGTCCGTGGGGTTGAATGCCATCATCACCTCCTTATTATATAAGAAGCATCCGGCAGAGCTGAAGTTTGTGCTGGTAGACCCCAAAAAAGTAGAATTCAGCATCTACTCCGTAATTGAGCATCACTTCCTCGCGAAATTACCCGACGGGGAAGATGCCATCATTACGGACGTCACGAAGGTGGTGCAGACTTTGAACTCCATCTGTGTGGAGATGGATACTCGCTATGACTTGCTGAAAGCTGCCCATGTGCGCAATATCAAGGAGTATAACGAGAAGTTCATCAACCGTCGTCTGAATCCGGAGAAGGGGCATAAGTTCATGCCTTACATCGTAGTCGTTATCGACGAGTTCGGTGACTTGATTATGACAGCCGGTAAGGATGTGGAACTGCCCATCGCACGTATCGCCCAGTTGGCGCGTGCCGTGGGTATACATATGATTATCGCTACACAGCGACCGACAACAAACATCATTACGGGTACGATTAAGGCCAACTTCCCGGCGCGTATCGCCTTCCGTGTATCGGCAATGGTCGATTCGCGTACCATCCTCGACCGTCCGGGAGCCAACCAGCTGATAGGCCGCGGTGATATGTTATTCCTACAGGGAGCTGACCCGGTGCGTGTGCAGTGTGCCTTTATTGATACGCCCGAAGTGGCGGAGATTACGAAGTTTATCGCCCGCCAGCAGAGTTACCCCACTGCTTTCTATCTGCCCGAATATGTGGATGAAAATACAGGAGGTGATTTGGGGGATGTGGATATGGGACGTCTCGATCCTTTGTTCGAGGATGCAGCCCGTCTCGTTGTTATTCACCAGCAGGGTTCCACATCGCTCATTCAGCGTAAGTTTGCCATCGGTTATAATCGTGCCGGCCGCATCATGGACCAGTTGGAGAAAGCGGGGATTGTGGGACCGGCGCAAGGTAGTAAGGCGCGTGAGGTGTTCTGTATAGATGAGAGCGACCTGGAAATGCGGTTAAACAATTTGCAATAAGGAATGGTTATTTATAGAATGATGAAACTTGATAAGCTTTTACTTGGTGTGCTATTGCTGTTGTTTGCTGTGCCGATGTCGGCACAACAACCGGATGCCAAGAATATATTGGAGCGTACAGCCGAAGCCTTTCGGAAAGCGGGAGGGGTGAAGCTGGCGTTTACCGTGAACGAACAACAAGGCTCTTATGCGGGAGTTCTCTATCTGGAAGGTGAGAAGTTTGTGGTTGAGACCGAGGGAATGAAGACTTGGTTTGACGGACATACGCAGTGGAGCTATGTGGCTTCGGCAGATGAGGTGAATGTATCGGAACCTACGCAGGAGGAATTGCAGACTCTCAATCCGTATGCCTGGTTGTCCCTCTACAAGCAGGGATACAGATTGAAGTTGAGCAGTGTCGGTGGTAAGCAAGACAAGTCTGTTTATTACATCACCATGACTGCTGCCGACAAGAGAAAAGACCCTGAAAGTGTCTATCTGTTTGTGACAAAGGATACGTATCGTCTGCATCAAGTGGACTTGGCACCACGGGGGAGTAAGTATATGACTACTATCCTTATTGATAGCTACCAGACAGGACAATCCTATCCGGATAGTTTCTTTGTCTTTGACAAAAAAGCCTATCCTACAGCTGAAGTCATCGACATGCGCTAAATAGTAAATTGTAAATAGTCAAATAGTAAATAATATAATGATGGAAACAGAAAAAGTAAAATGTCTGATTATCGGTTCGGGTCCTGCCGGCTATACTGCCGCTATTTATGCAGGCCGTGCCAATCTTTCACCGGTACTTTATGCAGGATTGCAGCCCGGTGGCCAGTTGACAACCACTACTGATGTGGAGAATTTCCCCGGTTATCCCCAAGGTATCGGAGGTCCGGAATTAATGGAAGACCTGCGGAAGCAAGCCGAACGTTTTGGCGCAGATTTGCGTTATGGAGTTGCTACCGCAGCCAATCTTGCTGAAGCACCTTACAAGATTACGATTGATGACGAAAAGATGATTGAGGCTGAAACGCTGATTATTGCTACAGGTGCCGCTGCGAAGTATCTGGGGCTGGAGGATGAAAAGAAATATGCGGGAATGGGTGTCAGCGCTTGTGCCACTTGTGACGGTTTCTTCTACCGCAAGAAAACGGTAGCTGTTGTAGGGGGTGGAGATACTGCCTGCGAGGAAGCTGTTTACCTTGCCGGACTGGCTGCCAAGGTTTATCTGATTGTCCGCAAACCTTATCTTCGCGCTTCCAAGATTATGCAGGAGCGTGTGATGAAGCATGACAAGATTGAAGTACTGTTCGAACATAATGCCGTAGGCTTGTTTGGAGAGAACGGTGTGGAAGGTGTACATTTGGTACAGCGTATGGGTGAACCTGATGAGAAGCGCTATGATGTGGCTATTGACGGTTTCTTCCTGGCTATCGGCCATAAACCCAACTCAGATATTTTCAAACCTTATGTAGATACGGACGAAGTAGGTTATATCGTCACCGAGCCGGGAACACCGCGTACCAAAGTGCCGGGCGTATTCGCCGCCGGAGACGTTGCTGATCCTCACTATCGTCAAGCCATCACCGCTGCCGGAACTGGTTGCCAGGCAGCCATTGAAGCGGAAAGATATTTGTCTGCGAAAGGACTGATTTAGTGATTAGTGATTAGGGGTTAGGATGACAACAATGTGTTTTTATTATGCTAACCCCTAATCGCTTATCCCTTGTCACTTATTCCTTATCCTATCTTGCTGATTTTCTTCAGCTTTTCTTCGTCTATGATTTTGATTTTACGTCCGTCGATGGTGATTAACCGTTCTGTGGCAAACTGTGACAACGTACGTATGGCGTTGGAAGTGGTCATGTTTGACAAATTGGCCAGATCTTCACGCGAGAGATAGATACTCAAGGTGGAGCCGTCTTCCTCCAAACCATAACTTTCTTTGAGGAACAGCAGGGATTCTGCGAGTCTTCCGCGGATATGTTTCTGCGTCAGGTTTACGGTACGTTCATCGGCAATGCCCAAGTCAACGGACAATTGCTTGATGAAGAACATGGCAAGGTCGTTGTTTTGTGTGAGCAGAGTCATCAAGGCAGTCATGGGGATTTGGCAAACAAGAGACGGCTCGAATGCAGATGCTGCCGTGACATAGTCTGTTTTTGCAAAGTAAGGGCGGTAACCGAAATATTCGACAGGTTTAATCATACGGATAATCTGGCTTCTACCACCGACTCCGTCTTTATAGATTTTGACCTTTCCACTCAGCAGACACATCAAATGCGTAGGTGTCTCGCCTTCGCAATGGATGACTTCGTTTTTTTTGTAGTTCTGGAGTGTGAAGTGGTTGGCGAGGAATTCCCGCTGTTCGTCATTCAAGGGAGACCATATATCTGCAATCAACTCCGGAACATTAATATCAGACAAGTTTACTTTTACCATAACTGCTGCAAAACTGTGTTATACAGCACAAATGTAAAAAGAAAAAATTAAATATTGCACAAATATGACAAAAAGATGTCGTAGGGGGGAGATAAAGGAAAATCTATATATTTACGATTAGACGATTTACGATTGAAGTTTGTATTGTTAAACAACTGCTCATTAGCAGGTGGGTTTATGATTGTATGAGTAACTCCAACCGTAAACCGTCAAATCGTAAATCGTAGTAACTTAATTGTTTATCGTAGTATCTCTATCCCCCTCCCTGCGGGGGAGGGGCTAGGGAGAGGCCTACTTTGTAAACAGCAGCTCCCTATATTTCGGAAGCGGCCAGATTTCATCATCAATTTCCATCTCAAGGTGGTCGATGTGGTCACGGATACTTTCCAGATAAGGGCGTACGGTTTCTTCGTAAGCGAAAGCCTTGTCTTTGTAGTTATCCATGTGGTTGGCTACTTTGCGGGCTTCGGTCATTTCGCGTACTTGTACCTTGATGGCTGTTACGCGCTTGGAAATTTCGCGTACAAGCTCTTTCCGGTCGGCACTGAGGACTTCGTATTCTTCGGGAGAGAAGGTCTCGCGCAGGCCACGGAGATTTTCCAGCAGACGGTTTTGGTAGATAACGGCAGTCGGTACGATGTGGTTGATGGCAAGGTCGCCCAGCACACGGCTTTCTATCTGTACCTTCATGGTGTATTTCTCCAGTTCTACTTCCAAGCGGCAGGCAAGCTCCGTTTCGTTGAAGATACGTTCGCCGATGAGTACGGAACGGGACTGGTTATCCATGTAGTGCATCAAGGCTTCGGGAACGTGGCAGATGTTGGTCAGCCCACGGCGGGCGGCTTCCTGCTTCCATTGTTCGGAGTAGCCGTCACCCTCAAAGCGGATAGGCTCGGAGGCGATGATGGTCTCTTTCATAATGCGGAAGATGGCTTCATCCTTGCCGACTCCTTCTTCCATCAGTTTGTCGATGGATACTTTGAACTCGTTCAGCTGATTGGCCATAGCCGCATTGATGGCAATCATGGCGGCGGCGCAGTTGGCAGATGAACCTGCGGCACGGAACTCAAAGCGGTTGCCGGTGAAGGCGAATGGAGAAGTACGGTTACGGTCGGTGGTATCCAGTAATATTTCGGGAATACGTCCGATGCCTAATTTCAGTGTTGTCTTTTCTTCCGATGTCATCTTGCTGCTGCTTATCTGGCGAGCTATCTCGTCGAGGATGGAAGACAGCTGTTTGCCCAGGAAGATGGACAGAATGGCGGGAGGCGCTTCATTGGCTCCCAGACGGTGGCTGTTTCCGGCACTCATGATGGAGGCGCGCAGCAAGTTCTGGTTTTTGTATACCATCATCAGTACGTTTACCAGGAAGGTAAGGAACAGCATGTTTCCTTTCGGATTCTTGCCCGGTGCAAACAAATTGATACCCGTATCGGTGCAAAGCGACCAGTTGTTGTGCTTGCCGGAGCCGTTCACGCCGTTGTAGGGTTTTTCGTGAAGCAGTACGGCGAAGTGATGCTTGCGTGCGATGCGTTTCATCAGATCCATCACAAGCTGGTTGTGGTCGTTGGCAAGGTTGGCATTCTCAAAGATAGGCGCCAGCTCAAACTGGTTGGGAGCTACTTCGTTATGGCGGGTCTTGACCGGGATACCCAGTTTGTGACATTCGATTTCCAGTTCTTTCATAAAAGCTGTGACACGTGGGGGGATGGAGCCGAAATAGTGGTCCTCCAGCTGCTGGTCTTTGGCCGAGGAGTGTCCCATCAGGGTACGTCCGGTCAGACAAAGGTCCGGGCGGGCATTGTACAGTGCCGAGTCGACGAGGAAATATTCTTGTTCCCAGCCTAAATTGGTATAAACGCGTGTGATATTCTTGTCGAACAACTGGCATACGTCTGTCGCTGCTTTGTCTACGGCTGCCAAGGCTTTGAGCAATGGAGTCTTGTAGTCGAGCGCTTCGCCGGTATAAGAGATGAAGATAGTGGGGATGCAAAGTGTGGTATCTACCACAAAGGCAGGTGAGGAAACATCCCAAGCAGTATATCCTCGTGCTTCGAATGTGTTTCTGATACCTCCGTTGGGGAAAGAGGATGCATCCGGTTCCTGCTGGATGAGCAGTTTGCCGGAAAAACGTTCAATCACTTCCGTTCCTTCTCCGAATTCGATGAAGCCGTCATGTTTCTCGGCTGTTCCGTCCGTCAGAGGCTGGAACCAGTGCGTGTAGTGGGTGACGTTGAGGGACTTTGCCCAACTTTTCATGCCGTTGGCAATCAGGTCTGCCATTTCGCGGTTGATGGGAGTGCCTTTTTCGATGGCGTCGGTCACGGCTTTGTAGGCTTCACGAGGCAGGTATTCCTGCATTTTCTTACGGTCGAAGACATGGCTGCCGTAGTAGTCGGACAGTTTGTTTGAAGGGGTGGTCACTTCAAGAGGTTGCCGATTGGCAAGTTCTTGCAAAGCAAAAAATCGCATTTTTGACATATAAGTCTCTCCTTTTATTGGTTGTTGGGCGCAAAAATACATGTTTTTTCTGAACTACCCCCTCTTTTTTAGGGGGTATTCTCGAAAATATTAGTGTTTTTTGAGAATAGACCCCCTGAAAAAGCCTGCTTGTTATGGAAAAACGACCCAAAGCTTGCGTTTGTTACATGCCATGATTAGTAATCTTTCCGCATCACGATTAGTAATCTTAGTGCGTCGTGATTAGTAATTTTCATGTGTCACAATTACGAATCATTCTGTACATGACACTTGTGGCACCCTTTTTATAACAATTAATATAGGTTCGTATTTATCTCGCACAAACTATGTGTGCTTGTGTATTATTGTCTCTCGCGCGTAACATATGTTTTATAATAAAGGGTGTCACAAGTGTCATTCCCGCTTCTTTATGGAACATGTTTTTGCATTACACAAATTCTTCCGTATATTTGTCCCGATTCTATAAGGAGAAATTGCGGTTGAAACGTTTGTTGTTTATATGGATTTGGATTTGCTTCTTGTTTTCTTTTGTACAGAAGGCAGGGGCGGAGCGTGTATCTTATCCGGTTGACAAACATGTGAGTTCGGCAGACTCCATCATGGAGAAAGTCATCTTCTTTGCCCCCCTTTATGAACGTATTATTGAAAGTTATAAGGCTGAGCTTTACATAAAGGGCTGGGTGAATATCCGTAAGAAGAATCATATTCTCCGCTACATCCCTTCCATGTTCCGGCCCAAGAAAGGGGTGCGGGAATATATGATGGAAACTTATAGCGATTTGCATTTTACTGCTCCCGACATTTATGACCAGAAGGTAAAGGCAAGTGTCGGTACTGCTTCCGAGTTTTGGGAAATGGACGGACGGCTGCCGGAATATTTTCACATCAACATCTATTCTTCTACCTTATTATATGACAAACTACTCTCTCCTTTAGCACCCAATGCCAAAAAATATTATACCTATCGGATTGATACGGTGATGGGGGAACGGCATGCCCTTCAGTATAAAATCCGTTTTATGCCAAAAAGCAAAAGCTTTCAGCTGGTGGGCGGTTATCTGATTGTGAGTGATAACGTGTGGAGTGTACGCGAGATGCGTTTTTCCGGACGTAATGAGATGGTGCGGTTCAATAATCTGGTGAAGATGGGTAATGTGGGCGATTCGGACGAATTTCTTCCGTTGCAGTATGATGTGGATGCAACGTTTCGTTTTTTGGGAAATGTGGTAGATGGCACTTATGAAGCTGTACTCGATTATAAGAACATCATTCAGAAAACTTCTGGCAGTGATATACGGAGGTCGGTGAAGAAAAGTAAATATGACTTGTCCGATTCATACACGTTGCGTACTGATACGAATGCTTATCTACGTGATACTGCTTACTTTAAAACTTTGCGTCCCATTCCTTTGACTCCGCATGAGGAGACACTGTATCAGGATTTCTTCTTGCGTCGGGATACGCTCGCCCGGAAAAAGAAACCGGTGAATAAGAACTTGGAGTTTTGGGGGCAGATTGGAGATGCATTGATCAGTCGCTATACGGTAGACCTTGATAAATTGGGGAGTGTGCGCTGTTCACCACTAATCAATCCTTTTCTTTTGAGCTATAGCGGCAAGCATGGAATTTCGTATCGGCAGGAGTTCAAGTACAACCGTATTTTTACCGGTGATCGCCTGCTGCGCATCGTTCCCCGGATAGGTTATAATTTTAAGGAAAAAGAGTTTTACTGGAGGGTGAGGTCCGATTTTGATTATTGGCCCCGTAAGCGTGCAGCATTGCATCTGGAGTTTGGTAACGGTAACCGGATTTACAGCAGTGATGTGCTGGACGACCTGAAAGCCATCCCCGACAGTATTTTTGACTTCAACCAGATACACTTGGATTATTTCAAGGATTTGTATCTGAATCTGCGTCATAGCTGGGAAATAGTAAACGGTCTGTCGCTGGAAGTGGGTGTATCCATGCACAGACGTACGGAAGTGAACCGCTCCCGGTTTGAACTGAACTACCCGAGCATGCCGCCTACCAAGTCGGCCACCCGTGCCGGTTCCGGAGGTTCATCCTTCTTTCCGAATTTTGACCCGAATATCCTGAACAAGTTCCGCCATACCTATAATAGTTTTGCTCCCCGCGTCCGCCTCACCTGGACTCCGGGACAATACTATTATATGAATGGCGACCGTAAAGTAAATCTTCATTCCAAGTATCCTTCCATCTCAGTAGATTGGGAGCGGGGACTCAGTGGAGTGTTGCAGAGCAGTGGTTCGTACGAGCGTGTAGAGATTGATTTGCAGCATCAGGTTTCTTTGGGCTTGATGCGTGATATTTATTGGCGTTTTGGTTGGGGAGAGTTTATCAATCAGAAGGAACTGTACTTTGTGGACTTTGCCAATTTGCGGCGTTCCAATCTTCCTATGGGTTGGAGTGATGATATTGGCGGGGTGTTCCAGTTGCTGGACGGCCGCTGGTATAACTCTTCCCGTAAATATATCCGCGGACACCTTACCTATGAAGCGCCTTTCCTCCTGCTCCGCCATCTGATGAAATATACCCAATATGTATTGAATGAACGTCTGTATCTGAATGCATTGGTGGTTCCTCACTTGAAACCTTATCTGGAAGTAGGGTATGGCATTGGTACACATATATTTGACTTTGGCTTGTTTGCCAGCTTTGCAAACTGGAAGTATCAGGAAATAGGTTGCAAATTTACCTTCGAACTGTTTAACAGATAGCAATGTGGTAATGTGATTAATGTGCCAATGTGTCAATGACCAGGACGTGATGGCGTAGCATAAACATAGCGCAGCCAATTAGCCAATTAGCATATTGGCACATTATCACATTAATCAATTGTCAATTATTGATTCTTTTGTAACTTTGCTGCAAATTACTTGGAGCTATGGGTATAGTAATAGGAATAGATGTGGGTGGAAGTACCACGAAAATCGTTGGAATCAATGGAGAACAGATACAGTCTCCAATGTTTATTACGGCTACCGACCCGGTGACTTCCTTATTCGGAGCATTCGGTAAGTATATTTATGACAATGGTATACAGCTGGCCGATGTGGAGCAGGTGATGCTGACGGGAGTGGGAAGCGCATTTGTCAACAGCCCTCTATATGGACTGCCTACTCGCAAAACGGATGAGTTTATTGCCAATGGTTTGGGAGCTAGACATGCAACGGATATAGACCAACTGATTGTAGTCAGCATGGGTACCGGCACTTCTTTTGTGAAAATAGACGGAGACAAGGTGCAGCATATTGGCGGCTTGGGGATTGGTGGAGGTACCTTGCAGGGATTATCGAGGTTGCTGTTGAAAACTCATGATATTCATCAGGTGTCCGAGTTGGCTGAGAAAGGGGATGTAACTCGTGTCAACTTGCAGATAGGTGATATTTGCAACACTGCTTTGCCTGACTTGCCAGTGAGTGCTACCGCCTCTCTTTTCGGGAAAGCAGATAGCAATGCTTCTCAAGAAGATATTGCCTGCGGTATAATTTATACGGTACTTCAAACCATTGGAGGAGCTGCTGTACTGTCAGCTTTGAACAGTCCTATCAAGGATTTCGTTCTGATAGGAAATCTCACCCAACTGCCCCAGTGCCGGGAGGTGTTTTCTAAAATGGAAGCCATCTATCATGTACATTTTCATATACCGCCCTATGCTGAATATAGAACAGCAATAGGAGCGGCATTGGCATATATAAAAGAAAGGCAAGGGTAGTGGTTACTTCTTGCCTGCCTTCTTCATGTAGCTGTTTATCAAGGTGCAGGCGGGAGCAGCCACCGTTCCGTGGTCAAATCCCTCCATCTGGTAGAGGACGGTATTTTGTCCCAATGCTTTGAGGAGGGCATATAGGTGGGCGTTTTCCTCGTAGCGTGCCAGCATCTCCAGCTCTTTGTCACCGGTAATAAGTATCATGGGCGAAGCGTCTTTTCTTACGTTATTGGAAGGGGCATATTTGTCTATAATCGGAGTGTCGGAAGGCAGTCCGCGTTCTTTGCGGATGGTATAATGAGTGGTGGTCTGTCCGCTGATGGGGAAAGCGCCTGCCAGGCTGTTGGCATCAATATTCCACTTTGCCAGGTAACTCTTGTCCAGATTGAGCATCAGACAGAGATAACCACCGGCTGAATGACCGGCTATGTATATTTTGTCTTTATCTCCTCCGAATTCTTCTATATTCTCGAAAGTCCAAGCAACGGCCTCTGCGGCATCTTCCGTGTAGGCAGGATTTTGGGCACGCGGGCTGAGTCGGTAGTTTACGGCTATCACGGCGTAGCCTTGCTCCAGGAACTCCTTCGGAAAATGTTTTTCTCCGGCTTCCAGTCCTCCGCCGTGGAACCAGATAAGGGTGGCAAATCCTTTTTTATCAGTAGGATAATGGAGGTCGAGCTTACAACGCTCCAGCTTATAACTGTCCTTTTCGCCGGGATGAAGATAGGAAATGTTCTTTTGCGTACGGTAGTTGTTGTCCGTTGTCTGATTTTGGCTATAACATAATAATGTATAGCAAATGATGGAAATGCATGCGATTATCTTTTTCATGATAAATTATTGAGATTATGTATAAATGAAACGATGCAAAGGTAACATTTTTTTTATTCTTTAATTGATTATTCCACTGCTGTTTTGAATGCTTTTTGTTTTGTAGTTCAAGAAAATACTTCTATCTTTGCGCCCGATTTACAATGAGTCAACATAAAGTCTCACTTAATTAACGAGTTAAACAATTTATTTATTAATGGAAAATTTAAAGAATGTAGCTCCTATTGAAGACTTCAACTGGGATGCTTATGAGAACGGCGAATCAGTAGCCAGTGCAAGCCACGAAGAACTGGAAAAGGCGTATGACAATACGTTGAACAAGGTTAACGACCGCGAGGTAGTTGATGGAACCGTAATCGCAATGAACAAGCGTGAAGTAGTTGTGAACATCGGTTACAAAT
>ERZ857998.3171-NODE-3171-length-13895-cov-2.936561_pt1 | contig 13895 bp, 7 predicted proteins | sample MGYA00519954_ERZ857998 | MGnify/ENA primary metagenome ERZ857998 (study PRJEB31778, sample SAMEA3449424) | human gut metagenome | biome: human gut; feature: human-associated habitat; material: faeces | place: United Kingdom | collected 2010/2012 ...
CGCAATGATGATCGATGTGATAATCCGTTGGCTTGAGGCGCACGGGGTCAAGGATGACAGGAATAAGCTTGCCGGGCTTATTATGCGGATTACAGACGCGTCGTATGTGTACGGCGAGATGAAGCCGGACTGCGAAAATATTGTCGGCGTATTTGAACGTTTGCGCGGAATGGGGCTTCGTATTGCGCTTGCGACATCGGACAATAGGGCTGGGGCGATGAAATGCCTTGAAACCTTCGGGATTGCGCGGTTTTTTGATGAAATATACTGCGATGACGGTGTTCACAGCAAACCCGATCCGTATTTTATGAGGGTATTCTGTGGCAAATACGTTTTTGATGCATGCGAGGTTGTCATGGTCGGCGATACGCCTTCCGACGCCTCATTTGCTAAAAACAGCGGTGCGGCGATGGTGGCGGTGGCAAAGAATGAGCACAATACGGCGATTCTCGCGCCTGTTTCTGATGCTGTTATCCACGATATCTCGCAGATCTTCACGTTTCTTGATTGAAACATAACCGACGGTGACGCCTAAAATAGAATACGGTGACCGAAAACGCAGTAAAAACGTTTCTCGGCCACCGTAATCTTTCGGACAACACTGCACAGACAGGTTGCCTTTATTTTTTTATGCTTTTGCGGAGCGCTATCGCGACGGCAATGAGCAACAGTGCAACGATTGCCGTTATTGCGAGAGCGGCTGATTCAAGTTTGTCGGACGGAATAGGCGCTTCCCCGGACGTTTCGACGGACGGAATGACGCTGATATCGCTGATCGGTTCAACGCTTCTTTCGGAGCTTTCCGACGATTCATCCGATTCTTCGCTGCTTTCCTCGGTGGGGAAGCGGCGTGTTATTATTACTGTATAAGTTGCGCTGTCACCGTTTTCGGCTTTACAGGCGACGGTTATGATGTTGTCACCGTATTCAAGCGGACCTTCGGGTGAAACTGTTATCAGTGTTCCCGCGTTTTGAGGATCATAATCAAACGAAACTTCCCCGACATCGCTGTCGACTGTCAAAGTGTATATGAACACCTTGGGGTCGAATTCCGACGTGAATGCGTAGTCTATGACCGACAGCGCAGAAAGTAACGCCGTCGAATCGGTTTTTGGCAGACTTTCGGTTTTTGTTATGATGAACACATAGTTTACGGTACGTCCCGCGGGAGTTATATACCTGACCGTCAGCTGTGTTGTCGTGTTGTCCAGGCTGAGATCCGGGAGATACAGCTGACCTCCGGCAGGGACGGAAAAGCTCATATCAAGCGACGGTGCCGTATTAAGTGCGGAAATCGCATAACGCGTCACGGACGGCGTGAAGGCGAGATTTGAATTACTCGATTCGATCGCGAGGTTCGACGCCGCAGGCACGAGTGTGACAGTTGCATCGGTATCCGACATCCGATATAGTGAATCGGTATATACCTCTCCGTTAATCAGTGTCATGGATGCTTTTCCGACTGCGCCCTGCTTCGCTTTGAAATATATCTTTATGACTCTTTCTTCCGATGCGGAGTTAATGTCAAGAGCGGTGAAAAACAGCGCGCCATCAGATGCGGAAGCGGAAACCGAACCTTCATAATAGGAGCTGCTGAGGTATTCAAGCATTGTGCTGTCATAGGTTAATGTTGCCATCATAGACGAGGAGTCGCGAAGTTCGCCAACTGTTACGGTGACTGAAAAAGCGCCGTTACCGCCGACGATTGAGGGAGCATCGATCGTGGGATGCAGAACGTTTTTCACCGACGAGTGCGGTGTACGTCCGACAAGCATTGACAGCTGTGACAGGTCAGCAGCGGTAAGCTTGCCGTTCTGGTTAATATCGGCAGCCTTGAAAACAGCCGGTGTGAATTCGGTTTCGGAGCGCAGCTTCAGATAAAGCATATTTGCGTCGTTGACGGTCACCATGCCGTCGCCGTCAAGGTCGCCGCGGACGGAAATCTCGATCGTTTCGAGGTCATTGTCGCCGCTGCGATAGATGAGTTTACAGCCCGTTGACACGTAGCCGCTTTTGCGTATCATTCCGTCGGGAGTGACGAGACGAAGGTCGCCGGACGTATATGTGAATGACGAAAGCAGCTGATTTACCGTGGTATATGCCGGGATATTGCTCAGCGTGTCGTTGTTCGGGTCATGGGTGTACGTCGGATTGGTGCACTGCAGTGTGTCGCCGCTGACTGTCACTGTGAGCCGTGCGGATATATCGGTGCCGTCTATGTAAGCGACGATATAGGAGATGCCCGTGGATACGGCAGTGACGACGCCCTCGCGCAGTACGATGCTTTCACCATCAACGTGATAGGTGATATTGCCCTCGGCACCCTGCGGCAGGATCGACGCGACAAGGTGAGCCGTTTCTCCGGGCGACATATGCTGACGGCTGAGCTTCAGTACAAGCTCGGTGGGATCGGGTCGCACTGAAAAATGTATCGTTTCGGAGACGCCCCATGGTCTTACGGCTGTGAGCGTCTGCATATCGCCGCTTTTGGCTGAGAAGCCGTTTTCGACCGGCTTTCCGTTCAGATAAAGCAGACCGATCTCGCAGTACACTGTTTCGCCGCTTTGCAGAGTGTCGCCGTCGGAAAAGCCGAAACCTGCCGGCGTTGCGGGGTCTCCGATATACGATATACGACGGATTGAACCGTTATAGGCGATGAAGACGGCATTCTTGCTACCCTTTACGGCGGCGGTGATACCGGAATAGGTATGAGAAATATAGCGTTCGTCGGATATGCCGAACAAACCTCTTGAGGTGATCGCCGCGCCGTCAAGTATTGTGTATGCGGCAGAACCGCAGGAGGTCACGAAATTCAGTGTTTCTTTGTCGATCAGGTAGCTTCCCGAAATGAGATAACCGTCGGAAACGCGCAAATCTCCTCCGAGTGTCTGTTCGGTGGCGCTTATAAGCGACAGGGTATTTGCGTCGAATGCCGAAATATCGAACATTGCGCCGACATACAGCACACCGTTTGCCGCTGTGACCGATTCGGCCTCGATATTTTCAAGAATACGCGATGTGGTGCCGCTTTGCGGGTCACGGCGGTACAATGCGCCGCCGGAGATAAGGTACTGCATACGGTCAGTCGCTATCGCAGTCGGGACAAACGGAAGCGATGCATAGCCGCCGTTTGTACTCCAGATGCAGGCGGTGTCGCGGAAGATCGCAGTGACGCCGGTTTCGTCGGAGGCGAGGGCTATTGGTGTGTACCTCAGAGCGACGGTTCTTGTTAGTGCAAGTGTTTCCTGCGAGTAGACGTAAATGCGGTTTGTGTTTTCGTATATGACATACAGGCTGTCGCCGTACGTCTGCATTGCGAGAACATTGCGTTCGCCGACAGGCAGCAGCCTTTCAAACGGAGTGAAGTCGTACGCGGCATATTGGGCGTCGACGGTGTACGGTGACGCACCGTAGTATTCGGGAGATGATGCGGCATGTGCCGCCTTTTCGACACGGCAGAGCGAGCCGTCGTCGAAAAGAATATAGTTATGGCTGTCGCCTTCTGCGATACTGCTCACGGGCTTTCCGAACATTCCGTCGGGAATACCGTTGATTCCGAGCAGTTCATGACCGACGGCAATGCGTCCGTCGGGAGCTACCGCGATATTTTCGTCGGAATAGCGGAGAAGGCACTCAAAAGTCTTGCCATCGGCAACGCCGCCGGTGCAGTAGAGATAGCTGTCGGTCGCTTTCAGAAGGGCGCCGCAGGGAAGTGTGTCGCCAATTCCGACGAGCCTGCGTTCGGATTTGCTGTAAGAATAAAGCAAGCCGTTTTTTGCACAGAGTCTGTAATAGTTGTCGGAGACCGTTATCTGTGTGACAGGTGAGCTGAGTTTCAGCAATTCTTCGTTCAGCATTGTATCAAACGGTGTGCGTACAATTGAGTTGTTTTGCGATGCGTATACGACACAGTCGGAGTCAATAACGGCATCGTTGTATTCATCGTCGGACAGATAGCTGATATATGAAAGCGGAAGCATTGAAAACAGAGATGCAATGTCATAGAGAACAAAGCCTTTTTTGTGCACGACGCAGAGCTTTCCGTCGTAAAAACCTATATCGAGTATCGTATCCGGAAGGAAGAGCAGGCGTCCGTCCGATTCCATGTCATCGAGCGGGACGGTGAGTATGTTACGTCCGCCGCGTGACGCGAATACGGCTATACCGAGGGCTTCATCGACGAATATTTCGGCGCTTTTTGTGAAGGTCTTGCGGTATTCTACGGAAGTCGTGTCGATTGTGAAAGTTATGGTTTTCGTCGCGTCTCCGTCTTGCGAGGAGAGATCAAGCGTGTGTGTCCCGTTTTCGGTGACGGTTATTTCATCGGTGAATGATACGCCGTCGAGAAGCACAGTGCCGCGCCCCGCAGCGGTTATGCGAACGAAACTGTTATATGTTTTTCCGTCCTCAACACCGGAAATTTCGGGGAGTCCGCGCCGGAACGAAAATTCCTTTTGAACCGTATTTCCGCTCGGTCCGCGAAGTGTGAACACATGGTCGCCTTCAAGGGTGAAGTGACTGCCGGAGGCATACGGTATACCGTCGATGTCGGCATTGCCGCGGCTGAAGAGGAACACGCAGAAGGATCCGGCGTTGCGGTATGTGTATTTCAGCTGCATTGTGTCAAGCATGAAGGTGACGCTTCTTGAGCCGAAGCTGTTTGTTACGATGACGGTGTGCAAGCCGTGGCTGTATACATTTCCGCCGTCGGAAAAATCTTCACCGTCAATGGTTGCGCTGTCGCCTTCAAAGCTGATGTTTACGCGATCAAAGCAGGTGCCGCCGTCGGATACGCCGTATACGATAGGATATCTGCATACTTCAAGAAGAGCGGCGATGTCAAGTGTACCGTAGCCGGTGTAATCGCTCTTTTCGGTTTTCCCGGTTGCATATTCAAGCAGCTTTTCGAATGCCGCTGAGCCGAGTCTTCTGCCGCAGTATGCGTCGGCAAGCGCGGCTGCTGCCGAAACGTAGGCTGCGGAAAAAGATGTGCCGTTGTCGTACATCACGCCGGAGGTGCTGCCGAGGAGCGTGAGAAATTCGCCGGGCGCCGCTATATCGACCATGTCGTTATACTGTGAAAAGCCGCAGGCAACATCGTTTTGCCCGACAGACGCAACGCTTATGACATTGTCATACGAAGCGGGATATGAGTATTCTCCGGCAAAATCACGGCTGCTGCCTTCGTTTCCGGATGCGGCAACCATAAGACAGCCCTTTGACACAGCATAGGCGACTGCGTCCTCTTCGGCACGTATGCGTTCGTAGCCGCCGAATGACATATTTATGATATCGGCGCCGGCGTCGGCAGCCATATATATCGCGTCGACAAGGTCGCTTGTTTTGATATCCTTGCCGTTTTCGGAAACGCGTATGGGAAGAAGCGTGGCAAACTGTGCTATTCCGAAGGCGGCAGTCACGTCTGTCTGCGCCGCAATTATACCGGCGATACGTGTTCCGTGTCCCGACGTGTCACGATTTACGGCGGAGTAGTTGTCGGTTATGTCGTAGCCGTCAAGGATGCGTGCGTTTTTCAGTGCCGGATGGTTGCGGTTAACGCCGCTGTCTATCATTGCGACCACTACTCTTGAAGCTGTGCTTATTTCGCCGTACGGTATATTTTCGACATTGAGACAGTCAAGCTCCCAGGGCTTGTCGCTTTGACCGAAGGCGTGATTTCGCGCTTCCACGGTGCGGACGGCATCCTTTTCAAAGAAGCGGATAACCGCGGCGTTTTCTTTTACAAAAGCTTCGGGATACTTCAGCTTTACAAGAAAAACCAGCTCGCTGCTGTATGCGAGAGGGCGGTAATCATATCCCGAAAGGGCTTTTGCCACAGTGGATTTGTTGCCGCCGAAGGTTACGATATAATCGTCGCCGTCGGATGGCTGACCTTGGGACGGTGTTGATATTTGCGAGACATTTCCTTCAAGAAGGGCTTCTCTACGTGCGTCAAAAAAAGCGAAAGGATCGTTACTTTCCGCAACAACAACGCCTGCCGCATTTATGAATACGGAAGTGAAAATCATTGTCGCAATAAGAAAAGCAAGGATCCTCTTAGTCATTATTATTTACCAAACGGGAGCTGCCGCAGGAAAATCTTTCATACACGGCGTTCATCCCAGATGAAAAGTGTTTGTGTGTATTATCGGAGTAAATATAAAACGGCTTTTCCGTTATCATGCCGTCCTTTGCCGCCTTTTTGCCTTCTGCAAGGACGAGACAGGGCGGTTTGTCCTGTGACGGATATACAATACGGAGACGTTTCGGGCGTATATCACGGCTTTCCATTGAGAAAAGCAGTTTTGAAAGGTATTCGGGACGGTATACCGCGCAGAACCTGCCGCCGTTTTTCAAAAGATGTGCCGCAGCGGCGACAAAGCCGTCTATTCCGGCGGTCGTTTCGTGGAATGCGGCAAATTTGCCGGGATCGGCGTTCCTGAAGCCGCAGTTGTTTTTCAGATATGGCGGGTTTGTGAAAACGCAGTCGAAGCTGCCGTGTGTTGTGACTGATCTGATGTCAAGTACGTCGGCACAGATGCAGTCAAAGCGGCTTGCGAGTCCGTTTCTGGCGGCGTTTTTCAGAGACAGCGCGGCTGATGAATCGGAAAATTCGATTCCCGTAACGCGGGAACCCGGAAAATCATTGAGCAGAAGAAACGAGATTATTCCGCTGCCGGATCCGAGCTCGGCGGCATTTACGAATGGTCTGACGAAATCGGCAAGAAGAAGCGCGTCTGTGCCGAAACGTATTCCGCCTGAATGCTCCTCTATCACAAGATCGCCGTTTACGGCTGTGATGACTGTATCGGTCATATTTATAAAATCAATAATTATTACGTGTTTTTGAAAAAGCAATTTGTCGGGAGAGACGCATTGCGTCTCTCCCGGACAACTCCCGATTTTTTATTCGGGCTTGGGTGCGTCTACGGGGCAGACACCTGCGCAAGCGCCGCAGTCAGCGCAGAGACCTGCGTCGATTACGTATTTTCCGTCATCGCCGACAGAAATAGCGCCTGCGGGACATTCAGCTTCGCAAGTGCCGCAGCCGATGCAAACATCATTCTGAATTGCGTATGCCATAGTTGGTTCCTCCTGTGTGAGATTGTATATGTTATTATTTGGCTAATAACCTTAAATATTTGAAAGAGCCTGTTCGATATCGGCAAGTATGTCGGAAACATCCTCAATGCCGACAGAAAGGCGAACCAGACCGGGGCTGATTCCCGCATCAATAAGTTGGCTGTCGGAAAGCTGGCGGTGTGTCGCGCTGGCAGGATGAAGCACGCTCGTGCGCACATCGGCGACATGGACAATGTTGTTTGCCATTTTAAGGCTGTCCATGAATTTCACTGCCGCGTTTCTACCGCCTTTGAACACGATGCTCATAACACCGCTCTGCCCGTCCGGCATATATTTCATTGCAAGCTCATGATATGGGTCGCTTTCGAGACCGGGGTAATTCACTCGCTCTATTTCAGGGCGTTTTTCAAGATATTCAGCGACGGTCAAAGCATTTTTTGCGTGGCGCTCCATGCGGACTCCGAGAGTCTGTGTGCCGAGGTCGGTGAGAAATGCCGAAAAGGCGGCGGGGTACATACCGAGGTCGCGGATGAGCTGTACGCGGAGCTTTGTTATATATGCGGCTTTGCCGAAGCTTTCGGTGTATGTCAGACCATGATATGATTCATCGGGGGTTGTCAGCTCAGGGTATCTGTTCTTGTCCCAGACGAAATTTCCCGAATCGATCACGACGCCGCCGACGCAGGTGGCGTGACCGTCAAGGTATTTTGTTGTGGAATGTACGACGATATCAGCCCCGAAGCGTATCGGATTGCAGAAAATCGGTGTCGGGAAGGTGTTGTCAACGATGAGAGGTACGCCGTTTTTATGGGCGATTCGTGCCAGCTTTTCAATGTCAAGCACTGAAAGGGCAGGGTTTGCGAGGGATTCGCCGAATACGGCACGCGTGTTGGGGCGGAACGCCTTCTGGATTTCATCTTCGGAGGCATCCTGATCGATAAAAGTGCAGTCAATCCCCATACGACGCATTGTAACATTGAAAAGGTTGTATGTGCCGCCGTAAATCTTTGCACAGGCGATGAAATGCTGTCCCGCTGTGCAGATATTGAACAACGACAGGAAAGAAGCGGCTTGTCCGCTGGTCGTGCATACAGCACCGATGCCTCCTTCGAGGGCGGCAAGCTTTTGCTCATAGTATGCGACGGTGGGATTCGATATACGCGAATACATATGACCGTCGGCGGCAAGATCAAACAGCTTGCCGATATCGTCGGTGGAGTCATAGGTATATGTCGTTGATTGATAGATGGGAAGGGCGAGAGGCTCGCCGTTGCCTGAGATATAGCCTGTTTTAAGGCATTTTGTGTCGTTTTTCATTTGCTTTGAATTCCTTTTATGCGATGGCTTGGTCTATTAACGAGATGCCCTTTGCCCAGTCGGGAATACTTACATTGTCGTCCGAATAATCCTGTACCATAGGGTAATCGATCGTTGTCTGCTTTGCGGTTGCGTATGAGAAGATCAGGCGCGAAAGCTCGGAAAATTCGCTGTACGACATATTTGTGTCAAACAGGTCGAAGAGCTTTTTCTGAGCGACGAGGTCAGTTGTGAATTTCGTATCCGAGCATATTTGCTTTATGAGTGCGTTACCCATCGAGCGTTGGAAGCGATAGTCTTTTGCATCCTCTGATTGCTGTGAATTGAAAATGCCCGCTGCGTTTGTTTCGGTCAGCGTGACCTTTCCGGCATTTACGGTTATGTAATGTTCGTCGGAGCGCTGTGATTCGGGGATTACGGAAAAATCGGGATTCAGAAATTTCACGTCATACGGAAGCGTCACGGTGAGGTCGTTTTTGAGAGAGGCAAGCCCGACGACCGTAGAGGTTTTCGCGACTGCGTAATATCCGACGTCGTGACCGACGAGAGCGGACAGCTTTTTAACGTCGTAATCGGTGGTCTGAGCGCCGAGAAGATCGTAAAGCGGGACGTTTCTGCCACTGTTGTCAAGGTTCATATCTACGGGGAAAGAGCAGAGAACGTACGAGCCGGACTGTTTAGAAGCGTATACATATACTGCTGAACAAACATCATTTGCGTCATTTTTTGTTATGAATAGGCAATCGAACACCGTGTCCTCAACGGGAACGGTCGGATTCGATACCTCGGTTTCGCCTGCGGAGATATCGCTTATGTTCGCGGATGCCTCGCTGTCGGAGGTTTCGGCGCCGTCGCTCGTTTCGTTGAATATCGGTTTCAGAACCGCGTCCTCAAGCTTCGGAATAAGCTTCCAGGCAGCGAAGCCGAGCACAACGAGCATCAGCACGAGGGTCAATATGAAATTCCTGAAGGCGGATGACATTGGCATACCTCCAAAACGGTTATTCATGTATCTTCATGTATACCACATTATATATCAAAGCTTCTGTTTTGTCAAATGAATTTTATGCTAACTTTCAGTGACACAAAAGTGCCGTAAAAGCTTGCGGCGGCTGATGAAATCAGTTGCGGCGCGTGATATGACGTATTTTAGTGAGAAAATATTTTTCGGTTGACAAACAGGTGATTACATTGTATAATTGTAGATACAAATAAAATGTGAGGTAGAACACCATGAAAAAATGCGTCTGTGCGCTTATCGCGCTCATTATGTCTGTTTCCGTTCTTACCGCCTGTAACAACGGAGACGGCGTAGGCAACGAATCCAAAAATCAAGAAAACGAATCTGCCGCCGTGTCCGGCTCCGTTTCCGATGAGTCGTCCGAGGCATCGGAGGATGGAAACAAGCCTTACGGCTGGAACCTTCCCGTCAGGGATATGGACAATCGCGAATTCCGTGTTCTCTGCCGCGAATTCGGCGCCGGCTCCGCTTCCATTCTCGGCTTCAACGGCGAGGTTATACAGCGTCCCGACTTTGATGAACAGACCGCCGATATGGTGGATATAGAAAAATACCGTGTCCGCAGGGAAATCGAGGACAGATACAACTGTACCATCACGGGTGAGCTTTCCTCCGCCTCTCAGGGTGATTTCAATAACATCGTTAAAAGCTGCGTGCTTACGGGCGAACCGCATTACGATATGGTTTTCGACGCATACGGCTTCATGTACACCATCATCGCGGAAGATATGTACGCCGATATTGCGTCCATTGATTCGATAGATCTTTCAAATCCTTGGTGGGATCAGAACGCGGTGCGCGACCTTTCCATCTGCAAAAAGCTGTATTTCATCTGCGGTGACATCAACACCTACGACAACGACGGCACATGGGTAATTTATTACAACAAGGAGCTTGCCGCCAAGGTGATTCCCGATGTAAATTTTTACAGTCTTGTGGAAAACAACGAATGGACATTCGACAAATTTGTCCAGATCGTTCGCATGGTATCGAGCGATACCGACGGCGTTGACGGTATGAGCGAATTTGACACATGGGGGCTCGGCACGGAATCATACAACGCTTTTGTGCATATGCTTGCATCGGGGCGCAAGATTGCCCAGAAAGACGAAAATGACGTTCCGTATCTCGATTTTCAGAACGACGGAATGTATACTGTCATGGACAAAATAATGACGTTCTATTCCGACAACGACAACGTACTGGTTGCAAACCGTTTTTCGGGCAAATACAGCAACCCGTGGGAGGAAACCATAATCAAGGCGTTCCGCGATGGCAGGGAGCTGTTTTACATGGGCGGACTTATCAATATGGTCGGCTTCCGCACGATTGATTTCAATTTCGGTGTTCTTCCGATTCCCAAGCATACGGCGGAGCAGGACAATTATTATCATTCCGTTTCCATACATAACATGTCCTGCCTCGGCATTCCCGCCACCACCGACGATTATGACGATTTGGGGCTTATCATCGAGGCGCTGGGTGCGGAAAGCAAGAACAAGGTTACTCCCGTTTACTACGATAAATGTATGAAGAGCATGTACGTCCGCGACGAGGAGGATGAGGCGATGCTGGATATCATTTTTGACTCCCGCTGCTTCGATCTCGGCTCAGTATTCAACTGGGGCGGCATTCTTTGGGAGTTCATGAACATAAACACCAACTTTGCGTCGCGCTTCGACGCCATTGCGGACGCGGCTCAGGCACAGCTTGAGGAAACGCTCGAATATTTCAGAAAATAACGCATCAGAATAGCATCAATTTTCAAACAGCAGAAGGCTCGCACGTCGGTCTTCTGCTGAAACCATCAAAGGAGAACTCTTATGAACATCATCACCGCTGTATTGTACGGTATCGTGCAGGGATTTACGGAATTTTTGCCGATCTCAAGCTCGGGGCATCTTTCACTGCTTCAGAACATTTTCGGCACCGATATTGAAAGCAGCATCGCATTCACCGTTTTACTGCATCTCGGCACGCTTGCGGCGGTAATCATTGCTTATCACAAGGATGTATGGGAGCTTATCAAGGGCTTTTTCTCACTTCTGAAAAAACTGTTTACCGGACATATCAAAGACGGACTTACGGGCGGAGAGCGTGTTCTTGTCATGCTGATCATCGCGACTTTGCCGCTTGTCGTCGGCGCGGTGCTTGAAAGCAAGGTCGAAGCGCTTTCGGGTATGAGCTGGCTTATCGGCATATTCCTCATATTCAACGGCTTTATGCTCTGGATGTCGGACAAAATTGCCGTCGGCAACCGACCGCTTGAAAAGGGCAACTGGCGTCAGGCGCTGTTTGTCGGACTTATTCAGCTTATTGCGGTAATGCCCGGAATTTCACGCTCCGGTTCGACGATAACCGGCGGTCTGTTTGCGGGCTTTTCCAAAAAAGATGCGGTGCGGTTCTCATTTCTGCTTTCCATTCCTGCCATACTCGGCGCAAATATCCTGAAGCTTCCCGAACTTATCGGCGACCCGTCATTCTCCGCAAATGCGCTCCCGTATCTTTGCGGTGTGCTGGCGGCGGCGTTGTCCGGATTTGCGGCAATAAAACTTCTTCAGTACATATCAAGCGCAAAGAAGCTTTCGGTTTTCTCGGTTTACTGTATAGCTGTCGGTCTGGCGGCGATAATTTACTGTGTCGTGGCATAGCAATTCCAACGAAAGGACGTCTGAACATATTTGAAAACAACTGCAAAGAAAATCAATTCGGAAAAAGAAAAAAAGACGACCGGCGGCAAATCCGCTGCGAAAAAAAATAATTCTTCCGCAAAATCCGCGGGAAAGGCGAAGTCTGCAGCCGGGAAAGCCGAGCAGACTGTGATTGATGTACGTGAAAAACGAAAACCGCTCGGTATTGCGCCGTACATCGTGGTCGCTGTCGCGCTTTTTATCGTCATAACGTTCTTCCTGCCCGATACCGGAATAATCGGACCGTTTATCAAAAACCTCATGCTTGGACTTTTCGGTGCCGGAGGTTATCTTGTACCGTTTTATATGATATACCTTGCGATTTTTCGCAGGCGTGATGAAAGAAACGGTGTGGCAAACGCAAAGATAGGGTTTGCGGTCGGTAGCTTTCTTGCACTGCTTGTGATCATCCATCTCTTTGATCCGGCGACGACCGCGACGGAAGGCACGGGATTTCTCTCCGGGCTTTATGAACAGGGAAAACAACTCAAGGGCGCAGGCGCTGTGGGAAGTACGCTCGGTATAGGCTTGCAGAAGCTCATAGGCCATGTCGCGTCGGTGATTCTGTCGGTGCTTATGGCGGCAGTTCTGTTTATATTCCTGTTCGGCTCCACTCCCCGCAAGGTGCTTCGTTATATTGTCGATCTGTTCAGGGCACCGAAAGCGGAATACGTAGAAGAGGATGAAGGTGTCGGAGAACCCGAGTCTTTGCCTGCAAAGCCCGCAAAGCCTATACGCCCCGAACCTGTAAAGCATGAAAATGCTACCTCTTCGAAGGGACGCACTGATTATACTGTGCCGGATGACGTCGTATACGCCGGAGAAGGCATTCGCAGTGCGGAAAAATCGGTCAAAAACAATGAAATAAATCGTGACAATCCGTTTGAACAGCCTCAGGCAAAGCCGAAGGAGGAGATCGGACCGAAAGAGTCGGCTGACCCGACGGAGGATTATCGCAAGATCTTTGAGGAAGACGGAGAACATAAGATTCCCGCTCCTGCCGCAGTATTTGACGAGGTTGCGGAAACGGAGATAACGAAAGCGAACGTTGCCGCCGAAACCGGCGCTGCATCTGCCGTTGGCGTAGTCTCTGGTGCTGCCGCGGTTTCGGTTCCGCAGAAAACGGATGATGACAAGCCGCCGTTTGAAATACCCGGCGACACATATGTCAGACCCGAACCCGAATATAAGCCCGACGTCCCGACGGAGGAGCTGACGCGCCGTGACGACGGGGTACTTGAAGCGGTTACGCAGGATATGCAGATAAGCGATGAACAACCATATGTTTTCCCGCCGGTATCACTGCTTCAGGAAGATAACGAAGAAAACAACGAGGAAAGTTACGAGATAATAATCGAAACCGGCAAAAAACTGATAACCGTGCTGGACAGCTATGGTGTCAAAGCAAAGCTTGTTTCAACGAGCCGCGGACCTACGGTAACGCGCTACGAGGTGCTTCCCGACGCCGGCGTGCGCGTCAACAAGATTGCAAATCTTGCCGACGATATACGTATGCGTATGGCTGCGACGAACATCAGAATCGAGACGAATATACCGGGAAAATCGGCAATCGGCATTGAAATACCGAACAAAAAACCGGGAATCGTCCGGCTTCGCACTCTTATTGACAACCCGCTGTTCCGCGACAACAAGTCAAAGCTGTTTGCCTGTCTCGGTGTGGATGTCGGCGGCAATCCGGTTTATTTTGACATACCCGATATGCCTCATCTCCTTATCGCGGGGGCTACCGGTATGGGTAAATCGGTGTGTATCAACAGCATCAT
>ERZ857998.3180-NODE-3180-length-13854-cov-4.061164_pt1 | contig 13854 bp, 14 predicted proteins | sample MGYA00519954_ERZ857998 | MGnify/ENA primary metagenome ERZ857998 (study PRJEB31778, sample SAMEA3449424) | human gut metagenome | biome: human gut; feature: human-associated habitat; material: faeces | place: United Kingdom | collected 2010/2012 ...
GACCGCCGCGGCAGCGGGGTGGATACCCAATATTTTTGCGGCCGCTCAGCCCAAGGCGACGCCGCGGGATGAGCCGGTTCTGGAAGCGGCGCAGAGGATTCCCCAGCCCCAGACGCCGGAAACCGTCGAATTTGCCGAAGCGGACTACACCAAATTCACGCTGTTTCAGAGCTACTATGACGGAAAATCCATTGCGCTGGGCTACGACCTGTCTGGGGTCATGCCTGGGGAAACGGTGGTGGGGATTACGCCGGAGGATACGCTGAAGCAGGAGATCCTGCAAAGACCCGACAATCAGTTCTGGTGCGAGAGGTACGGCCTGACGGACGACACAGTCGACCAGTATCTGGAAGCGGGCGTCTGGACGCAGGAGGAGTATGACCTGCGTCTGGCGGGAAGAAGTGAGTACGCAAAGGAATACGACCTGCGCGGAAATTCCCAGATCTACATGGACGACCAACTGCGCGCGCTTCTCACCGACGGGGAATACGAAGAATTCTGGGAAATTCTCGGGGAAACGGGCTCGTGCTGCGTGGCCATCCCGATGAAACCCTACGTCGGCGACCACATCCTTCTGAATGGCGCGGATGAACCCGCGGATCGGGGGGACTACACCACGGAGGAAGGGGAATGTCTGGTGCTGAACAACCTGCCCGCCGCCGCTCAGAATCAGCCGTCCATCACGGTGGGACTGAAATTCAAATCCGGCTGGAGCTATTACTATATGGAGCTGTCGGGAACCAGCTACCGCCTTTACGTCCCGAATCCGGACTACGTTACGACCATCACGCTGGAAAACGAAAGCAAACCATAATCCTGCGGGGCAGCTGCTTGCGTGGCTGCCCCGTTTTCGCCGCCGGAATACGCACGGTTTCGACCTCCCGGGCATAGATTGTGCCGGGAGGTTTTGCGTTATGAGAATCTTTATCATTACGTTCCGCTCGGTGACGTTCGCCCAGCGGGGCGAGCGGCTGCTGAACCGGAACAACCACCGCTGTGTCCTCCAGCGGACGCCCAAGTGGATGGAGCAGCAGGGCTGCGGCTACAGCCTGCGGATCAAAACGGAGGATATTATTCCGGCGGTGGAGCTTCTGCGGGAGAACGGCGTCCCTCTGCGCAAAATTTATGCCCAGCGCCCGGACGGAAATCTGGAGGAGCTGACGGTATGATCTATCTGGACAACGGCGCCACCTCCTTCCGCAAGCCGCCGGGGGTGTACCGGGCAGTGGAGCGGGCAATGTACACCTGCGCGAATCCGGGGCGGGGCGGCTACAGCGCGGCAATGGAAGCGTCGGAGACGGTGTATGCCTGCCGGGAAGCTGCGGCGGAGCTGTTTCACTGCCGGCCGGAGCAGGTCGCGCTGACCACCAGCTGCACCCATGGACTGAACATTGCCATCCGCTCCATCGTGAAGCCGGGGGGACGGGTGATCGTGTCCGGGTTCGAGCACAACGCCGTGACCCGCCCCCTTCATGCGCTGGGGGCGGATATCCGGGTGGCGGGGCGGCGGCTGTTTGACTGGGAGGACACCCTTTCCCGCTTCGGGCGGGAACTGAAGCAGGGGGCGGACGCGGCGGTATTTACCCACGTTTCCAACGTGTTCGGGTATATTCTGCCGGTTAAGCAGCTGGCGGAGATGTGCCGGAAATGGCGGGTGCCGTTTATCATCGACGCCGCCCAGTCCGCCGGGGCGCTGCCCGTGGATCTTCAGGCGCTGGGGGCGGATTTTATCGCCATGCCGGGGCATAAGGGGCTGCTGGGGCCTCAGGGGACGGGGCTGCTGCTCTGCGGCGGCGATGCCCAGCCTCTGCTGTTCGGGGGGACGGGCAGCGACTCCGTCAATCAGGCCATGCCGGATTACCTGCCTGACCGACTGGAAGCGGGGACGCTGAACGTACCCGGTTACGCGGGACTGACGGAGGGACTGCGGTTTGTCCGCCGTACAGGTGTGGAGAACATTTTCCGCCGGGAGCACCGTCAGCTGGAACGGTGTGCCGGGGGCTTGCAGAAATTGGGAATGGAGGTATTCGCCGGGGCGCATCAGGCATCGACGGTGTCCTTCCGGCCGGGGATGGACTGTGAGGAAGCGGCGGCGTTTCTGGCGAAGCAGGGCATTGCGGTCCGTGCGGGTCTGCACTGCGCCCCCTTTGCCCACGAAAGCGCGGGGACGCTGGAATCGGGGACGGTGCGGGTCAGCTTTGGCCACGACGCATCCGACGCCCAAACCGACGCGTTTCTCCGAACGGTATCCAAACTTCCCAGAGTTTAGCCGCAATTTTTTTACAGATTGGCTATTGCCATCAGCGCCGGTATTCGCTATAATAGACAAGATAATAGCTAATTTACGATAGCGGAGTATGCGCTATACAAAAGTTGACATAAAAGGGGTAAGAACGTTTATGGAGAGCATTCAGAATTTGCTGCATCAGATACAGCGGATGCAGTGGTCAGACTATCTGGATATCGCCGTAGTCGCGTTTCTGATATATAAAATTCTGCCGCTGATCAAGACACCCAGCACCACCCGAATTGCCAAGGCCGTGGTGGTGGTTCTGCTCATTGCGTGGCTGACCGATCTGTGGCATCTGTATACGGTGGCCTTCATCATGAAGCAGTTCCTGTCCGTCGGACTGCTGGCGCTGGTCATTCTGTTCCAGCCGGAGCTGCGGCGGATGCTGGATCATTTGGGCAGCGTGAAGCTGACGAGTATCTTCGGCGTCAACAAGCCCGTACAGCAGGAGATGGACGCGGTCATCACCCAGACCGTGCGCGCCTGCGAGGCCATGGGCCGGGAGAAGGTGGGGGCGTTGATCGCCTTCGCCCGGGAGCAGCGGCTGGAGGAATACTTCAAAACCGGCACCCAGATCGACGGTCAGGTTTCCGAGCAGCTGATCCGGAACATTTTCTTTAAGAATTCCCCCCTCCACGACGGCGCAATGATCATCCGGGACGGCCGGGTCGCCGCAGCGGGGTGTGTGCTGCCCCTGTCCGACAGCAACCGTCTCAGCTCGGACTTGGGCACCCGGCATCGCGCCGGCGTGGGCATGAGCGAGGCTTCCGACGCGGTGGTGGTGATCGTCTCCGAGGAGACCGGCACCATTTCCGTGGCGGTGGGCGGAATGCTCAAGCGGCATCTTGCGCCCCAGACGCTGGACAAGCTGCTGCACAACGAGCTGTGTCCTGCCGACGACGGCGACGAGAAGCAGGACTTGGGTCTGCGGCTGAAGCAGAAGCTGCAGCCCCGCAGAAAGGAGACGGACGACAATGAAAAATAGACTTGGCTCCATTCTGCTGTCCATCGTCATCGCCTTTGGCCTCTGGCTGTACGTCATCACTTACGTCAGCCCCAATTCCGAGGAGACTTACTACAACATCCCGGTGGTGCTGGAGGGCGAGAGCGTCCTGAACGAGCGGGGGCTGATGTGTACCTCCACGTCCTCCTCCACGGTGTCGCTGCAGCTGGCGGGTGCGAGAAGCGATCTGATCAAGGTCAACCAGAACAATATTACGGTCAAGGCCAACCTGTCCGCGATCACCGAGCCGGGGCAGAAGATCAATCTGCGCTACACCATTTCCTACCCCGGAAACGTGGCGCAGAATGCCTTCGAGACGCTGTCCCAGAGCGACTTTTATGTAGATGTGGAATACCGCCGGGTGAAGGATGTGCCGGTGGTGGTGCAGTATGACGGCACCCGGTCGGAGGATTATCTGTACGACACGGAAAACGTCCAGCTGGACTATTCCACGGTGAACATCATCGGCCCCGCCTCCGTCGCCGATAAAATCCGGCAGGCGGTGATCGAGGTGGACTTGACGGATCAGTCGGAGTCCATCAGCGAGAGCTACCGCTATACCCTCTGCGATGAGAAGGGCAACCCCGTGGACGCGGCGGAGATCACCACCGATGTGGAAGAAATCCATCTGGACATGAAGATTCAGCGCATTAAAGAGCTGCGGTTGGTGGCGCAGGTCACCTACGGCGGCGGCGCTACGGAGGAAAATACCACCGTAACGATCAACCCCGCCTCCATCCGGGTCACGGGCAGCGACGCCGCGCTGGCAGAGCTGGGCGACAGCTATACCCTGGCCGAGATCGACCTGCGGTCGGTGGAAAAGTCCCAGAATATGCTTTACACCATAAACTTGCCCGACGGCATCACCAACCAGACCGGCGTGAACGAGGCCACGGTGAGCATCCAGTTCTCCGGCCTGAGTATCCGGGAATATACCGTTGCCAATATCCAGGCCATCAACGTGCCGGAGGGTATGGAGGTGGAGATCATCAACGCCAGCCTGACGGTGCGGGTGCGGGGCGCGGCCGGACAGATCAGCCAGCTGACGGGAGACGACATCAAGGTCGTGGTGGACTTCTCCAACGCCGTGGCGGGAACGGCCACCTACAAGGCATCCATCACCTTCGGCGAGGAATTCACGGCAGTGGGCGCGGTAATGGGGCCGTATTCCGTATCGGCAACGGTAAAGGGGTGACGGCATGGAACAGCTCGTCCGGGTAAAGGAAACCTATGACGACGGCACGGCGCTGGTGTTCCGTATCCGGGAAAGCGCCTGTTCCGGCGACTGCCACAAATGCTCCGGCTGCGGCGCGGCGAAGGAAACGGTGACGTTTACGGCAAAGAACCCCATCGGCGCCCGCCGGGGGGAGCTGGTAAAGGTGGAATCCGAGACTGCCCCGGTGCTGAAAGCGGCGGCGGTACTGTATGTTGTGCCGCTGGTGCTGTTCTTCTTGGGATACTATATCGGCTTCCGGCTGGGGGGCTTCGGCGCACCGGTCGGGGGGCTTGGGTTTGCGCTGGGCATCCTTCTGGTGCTGGTATACGACCGCAAAGTGGCAAGGAAAGCCAATATTGACTATACGATCACAGCTTTCGCAAAGAAAATATGAGAAAAGCCATGAAAAAAGGGGATAATGAGTTTGGTTAAAAGTATGACCGGCTACGGCCGCGCCGTGGAGACCGTGAACGGAAGAGAATTTACGGTGGAGCTGCGCTCCGTCAACAACCGCTATCTGGACTGCACCGTGAAGCTGCCCCGCAGCCTGTCCTTTGGGGAGGACGCGGTGAAGCAGGCCGTGAAGAACGTTATTTCCCGGGGAAAGGTGGACGTGTTCCTGTCCGTCCGCTCCGAGGGTGCCGCCGACGTAAAGGTCACCCTGAATGAATCCATGGTGGCGGGGTATCTGGCCGCTATGAAGCAGATGGCGGAAAATTTCGACGTGAAAGAGGACATCAGCGTGTCGCTTCTGTCCCGGATGCCGGATGTGTTTACCGTGGAGAAGCCGGAGGTGGACGAGCAGCAGCTGCTGGACGACCTGCTGAGCGTCGTGAACAAGGCGCTGGCAGGCTTCGACGCCATGCGTACCACGGAGGGCAAGGCGCTGGAAAACGATCTGCGCAGCCGGGGACAGACGATCCTGTCGCTGGTCAGTCAGGTGGAAGCGGGCAACGCCCAGACCGTGGTGGACTATCGCACCCGTCTGGAAAATAAGCTCAAAGAGGTTCTGGCGAGCACCGCTATCGACGAAAGCCGCATCCTGACGGAGGCCGCCATTTTCGCCGACAAGGTGGCGGTAGACGAGGAAACCGTCCGTTTAAGAAGCCACTTAGAGCAGATGAACAACATGCTCACCACCGGCGGGGCTATCGGACGGAAGCTGGACTTCCTGCTTCAGGAGATGAACCGGGAGGCCAACACCATCGGCTCCAAATGCACCGATGTGCGTCTGGCACGAGTCGTGGTGGAGATCAAGGCCGAGCTGGAAAAGATCCGGGAGCAGACCCAGAACATCGAGTAAGGAGTAGCTATGAAGCTTGTGAACATCGGTTTCGGCAGCATGGTCGCCGCGGGGCGGGTGCTTGCCATTGTCGCGCCGGACTCCGCGCCCATCAAGCGGGTGATTCAGGAGGCGAGAGACCGGGGAATGCTCATTGACGCATCCTACGGACGCAAGACAAAGGCCGTGCTTCTCATGGATACCGACCACGTGATCCTCTCCGGCATCCCCACCGAGACGCTGTATGCCCGGTGGATGGACAGACCGGAAGAAGAAATAAAGGAGGATTGAGCCGTGAGCAAGGGAAAAATGTTTGTGATCTCCGGCGCTTCCGGCGTGGGGAAAAGCACCGTCCTGAAACAGGTGATGGACGGCCGGGACGACCTGAAATTTTCCGTCTCCGCCACCACCCGCGCGCCCCGGCCCGGGGAGACGGACGGGGTACACTACTACTTCGTGACCAAGGCGCGCTTCGAGGAAATGATCCGGGAAAATGCGTTTCTGGAATACGACGCCCACGCGGGCAATTACTACGGCACCCCCCGCGCCCAGGCGGAGGAAAAAATGGAGCATGGATTGCTGCTTCTGGACATCGAACCCATGGGCGCGAAGCAGGTGAAGCAGTCCGCCCCTGACGCGGTGCTGATCTTCATCATGCCGCCGTCCCGGGAGGAGCTGGAGCGCCGTCTGCGCAGCCGGGGCGATACCTCGGAGGAACAGATCAAAATGCGTCTGGAACGGGCGTCATGGGAAATGGAGCAGCGAAGCTGGTACGATTACACCGTTGTTAACGACGACGCGAAGCGCTGCGCCGAAGAAATTCTGACAATCATTGCCAATCTGGCTGACTGAATATATTGCTACTTTATTGGAGGAACGAAATTATGCTATACCCCCCTGTTGCTGATTTGCTGAAGAAAGTGGACAGCCGTTATCTGCTGGTGAATCTGGTGGCGCACCGCGCCCGTCAGATCGCCGCTGAGGCCGAGGCCTTTCAGGAAGACCTGCCGGAAAAGCCTGTGACCATGGCCATCGAGGAAGTGGCGGACGGCGAGCTTTCCGCCACCGTGAAGGAAGAGTATATGAAATGATGCCTTCCCGGGGGACGGGTACCGCCCTCCGGAAAAACAGACGGAAAGGATGGGGTGAAGGATGATTGCGAAAATCGCGGTTTCCGCCGCGACCTATGCCATTGACAAGCCCTATTCCTACAAAATCCCCGAGGGGATGACCCTGCAGCCCGGCCAGCGGGTGCAGCTGCCCTTCGGCCGCGCCAACAAGCGCACCGAGGGCGTCGTCCTCACCGTGGAGACGGGCAGCGAGGAAAAGCTGAAAGCCGTGGAGCGGTGTCTGGACGAAGCGCCGATTCTGTCGGAGCATCAGCTGCGGCTGGCGGCATTTTTGCGGGAGCGGTATTTCTGCACCTTTTATGAGTGCCTCCGGGTCATGCTCCCGGCGGGACTGTGGTTTCAGGCGCGGGAACGGATATCTCTCACCGGCGACCGCTCATGGAAGGAAAAGGCCATCCGTAAGGACGGCGCGGCGGAGGTGCTTGCGCTGCTGGAAAATCTGGGCGGTCAGGCGGAGGAACCTGCTCTGCGCGCTCTGATTCCCGACGAGGAAACCCTTTCCGACGTGATCGCGTATCTTGCGCGGAAAAAGTGGATATCCGCCGAAACGGAATATCTGCGCCGCGCCAATGACAGAACGGAGAAGATCGCTTCCTTGGCAGTTTCCGCCGAGGAAGCCATGGAGTACGCTTCCCACCGCCCCAAATCCGCCGTCATGCAGAGAAGTGTGCTGGAGCTGATGTGCGGCGTGGGCAGCGTGTCCGTGAAGGAGCTGTGCTATTTTACCGGCGCTTCTACCGCGACGGTGAACCGGCTGGAAAAGCTGGGGTACCTGACCCTGAACGAGCGGCCGGTGCTTCGCTGCCGGGAGATTCAGCCGGCAAGCTTAAATGGGCCGCTGGTGCTCAGCCCCGACCAGCAGCGCTGCTTTGACGGGCTTGCGGAGCAAATGGCGCAAGGCAATCCGGGGGTTGCGCTCCTTGAGGGTGTGACCGGCTCCGGCAAGACCTCCGTCTATATTAAACTCATTCAAACCTGCCTGGAAACGGGCAAAAGCGCCCTGCTTCTGGTGCCGGAAATCGCCCTGACGCCCCAGCTGCTGGGGCTGATGACGGCCTATTTCGGCGCTCAGGTGGCGGTGCTGCACAGCAGCCTTGGGGCGGGGGAACGGTACGACCAGTGGAAGCGCGTCCGAAGCGGCGACGCCAAGGTGGTCGTGGGAACCCGCTCGGCGGTGTTTGCTCCCTGCACCCCCGGCCTGATCATTCTGGACGAGGAACAGGAGCATTCCTATAAATCCGAAAATTCCCCCCGCTACAGTGCCAAAGAGGTCGCCATCTGGCGGGGGGCGAAGGAAGGCGCGCTGGTGCTGCTTGGCTCCGCCACGCCCTCCGTGGAAAGCATGCACCGGGCGAAAACCGGCGCTTATCGCCTGTACACCATGCTTCAGCGTTACGGTGGACGGAAGCTGCCCGCCGTGGACATCGTGGATATGCGGGAGGAGCTGAAGCTGGGAAACGACCTTTCCCTGAGCATCCCTCTGCGGGAAGCGCTGTCCGACAACCGGGACGCGGGGAAGCAGACGATTTTACTTCTCAACCGCCGGGGCAACAGCCGGGCGCTGGTGTGCGTGGACTGCCGGAAGGCGCCGGAATGTCCCCGGTGCAGCGTCCGCCTGACCTATCACAGCGCCAACAACCGGCTGATGTGCCACTACTGCGGCTTTTCCCAGCCGGTGCCGGAGCGCTGCCCGGAATGCGGCGGCCCGCTGAAAACCATCGGCACCGGCACCCAGAAGGTGCAGGAGGAGCTGGAATTCCTCTTCCCCGACATGGAGACCGACCGGATGGACGCTGACACGGTAAGCGCCGTGAATACACACGAAAAAATTCTGGAACACTTCCAAAAGGAGAACGTTCCCGTGCTTCTTGGCACCCAGATGGTGGCCAAGGGACTGAATCTCCCCAACGTCACGCTGGTGGGCGTGCTGGACGCCGATCTGAGCCTGTACACCGGCGGGTATCTGGCGGGGGAGACCACCTTCAATATGCTCACTCAGGTGGTGGGCAGAGCCGGCCGGGGGGACAGCCCCGGAAAGGCTATCATTCAGACGATGGTGCCCGACCATCAGGTCATCCGGTACGCGGCGGAGCAGGATTACGACGGATTTTACGATCTGGAGATTCAGCTGCGCCGGGTACAGAACGCGCCGCCCTTCGGCGATCTCGCCGCCGTGGTGGTGACGGGACGGGAGGAAACGGCGGTGCTTCGGGGCGCGGCAAAATTCCGGGACAGCCTGATCGCGTGTCTGCGTCAGGAAGCCTACCGGGAGGAACGCTGCGCGGTGCTGGGGCCTGCGCCCTGCGCCGTGCCGAAGGTCAACTACCATTTCCGCTACCAGCTGACCCTGCGCTGCCGCCTGACCCGGGCGATGCGCCAGCTGCTTTCCTATCTTCTCCGGGAATTTGGGAAGGACAAGGCAAACCGGGGCGTCAGCGCCTATATCGACGTAAACGGATTCGACTGACCGGCAAGCCGTTTACCATAAGAGAAACGAGGTAATATCATGGGACTGCGCAAAATTCTGACAGATAAAGACCCGGCGCTGCATAAGGTATGCCGTCCGGTGGAGAAGTTCGACTGGCGGCTGCACAAACTGCTGAACGACATGACCGATACCCTGGCCGAAGCCGACGGCGTGGGACTGGCCGCCCCCCAGGTGGGCATTCTGCGCCGGGTGGTGATCGTGGATACCGGCGAGGAAATTCTGGAGCTGGTGAATCCGGAGCTGGTGGAGACCAGCGGCGAGCAGTGCGGCGCGGAGGGGTGCCTCAGCGTTCCGGGCAAGTACGGTCTGGTGAAGCGCCCCAACTATGCCAAGGTTCGCGCGCAGGACCGGAACGGTGAGTGGTTCGAGGCTGAGGGCGAGGAACTGATCGCCCGGTGCTTCTGCCATGAGCTGGATCATCTGGACGGCATCGTCTACACCGAGGTCATGGAGCGGTTCCTGACGGAGGAAGAACTGGAGCAAGAAAAGTAACGGAGGGATTATCCTTGCGCGTTGTGTTTATGGGTACGCCGGACATTGCGGCGACCTGTCTGAAAAAAGTACTGGCCGACGGCTTCCACGTGGTGGGCGTCTACACCCAGCCTGACCGTCCCAAGGGGCGGGGCATGAAGCTGGTTGCGTCCCCGGTGAAGGATGTGGCCGTGGCCGCCGGAATTCCCGTGTTTCAGCCGGAAAATTTCCGGGAGGATGCTTCGGTGGAGGCGCTTCGCGCCTTGCAGCCGGATATCTGCGCCGTGGTGGCCTATGGGCGCATCCTGCCCCAGAAGGTGCTGGACGTGCCGAAATACGGCTGCATCAACATCCATGCCAGCCTGCTGCCCAAATACCGCGGTTCCGCCCCCTACCAGTGGGCGGTGCTGGACGGCCTGACGGAGACCGGCGTCACCGCCATGTATCTGACCCGGGAGATGGACGCCGGGGACATCATTGACGTTTCCAAGACCCCCATCGGCGAAAACGAGACGGCGGGGGAGCTGCTGGATCATCTGGCGGTGCTGGGTGCGGAGCTGCTGAGCAAGACCCTGACCCGGTTTGAAAGGGGAAAGGTGCCTGCCACGCCCCAGGACGAATCGGGGGTCAGCTACGCCCCCATGCTGGACAAGTCCATGTGCCCCATCGACTGGACGAAGACGGCGCAGCAGGTGCATAACCACGTCCGGGGGCTGCATCCATGGCCGGTTGCGACCATGGAATTGCAGGGCAAGACCTTCAAAGTCCACGCCACACGGGTTGTGGAGGGCAGCGGCAAGCCCGGCGAAATCTTAAGCCTGACGAAGACCGGACTGCGCATCGCCTGCGGCGAGGGGGCGGTGGAGGTCATTTCCCTGCAAGCCGAGGGCGGCAAGCGCATGGCGGCGCCCGATTATTTCCGGGGTCATCCCTTGGAGCGCTGATGGGCGCGAGAGAAACGGCGCTGAACGCGCTGATCGCCTGCCGTAAAAGCGGCGCATGGCCGAACGGGGCGCTGAAAGAATATATTGCCCGGGACCGCCTGTCCCCAAGGGACGCGGCGCTGGCTACGCGGCTGTGCTACGGCGTCCTGCAAAACCGGAACAAGCTGGATTTTTACCTGAAGCAGCTCCTGACGGGGCGGCTGAAAGACCTCCATCCCGTGGTGCGGGACATCCTCCATCTGGGGCTGTACCAGATTTATGAGCTGGACAAGGTCCCAGAAAGCGCCGCCGTGAATGAATCGGTGACGCTGGCAAAAAAATATTGCAAAAATCCGAAGGCCGGGGCGCTGGTGAACGCCGTTCTGCGCAAGGCGGCGGCGACGAAGGGAACCTTGCAGGAGCCGGTGTCCTATGCCGACCGCTACAGCCACCCGGACGAGCTGATCTCCCTGCTGAAAGCAAACCTGCCCAAGGGCAAGCTGGAACCCATGCTCATTGCCGACAACGCCGCACCCCGGACGGTGGTGCAGGTGAACACCCTCCGGATATCTGCGGAGAAACTGGCCGAGCGGCTGACGGCGGAACACGTCTGCGTCAAACCTCACGAGTGGATGGCGGACTGTCTGGTGCTGTCCGGCACGGGAAGCTTAGAGCAGCTGCCGGCATTCCGGGAAGGGCTGTTCTATGTGCAGGATCCGGCGGCGAAGCTCAGCGTTCTGTGCGCGGGATTGCCGGAAACCGGCGGGAACGTGCTGGACTGCTGCGCCGCGCCGGGAGGCAAGAGCTTTGCCGCGGCCATTGCCATGGGCGGTAAGGGAAGCATCGTCTCCTGTGACATTTACCCTCACAAGACCGCCCTGATCGAAAACGGTGCGGCGCGTCTGGGACTGACGAACATTACGGCGCATCAGCAGGATGCCTCCCAGGTTGTGCCGGAATGGGTCGGCGCCATGGACACCGTGATTGCTGACGCGCCCTGTTCCGGCCTTGGCATCATCCGGAAAAAACCGGATATCCGATACAAAAACCTGAAAGAGCTGGAAGACCTTCCGGCCTTGCAGTTGAAAATTCTGGAGACTCAGGCGTCCTATGTCAGACCCGGCGGCACGCTGCTGTATTCCACCTGCACCGTGCTGAAACGGGAAAATGAGGACGTGGTTTCCGCATTCCTGGCAGATCATGGCGAGTTCGCGACGGAGCCGCTGCCGCTGCCGGAGGTATTTCCCAAAAACGAAACCGGGATGCTCACCCTGATTCCCGGCGAGTATGACACCGACGGCTTCTTTATCTGCCGTCTGCGGAGAAAAGCATGAATCTGAAATCCATGACCCTGCCGGAGCTGACGGCGGTTCTGAAAGAGCTGGGGCAGCCCCAGTTCCGTGCCAGGCAGGTCTATACCTGGCTGCACAAGGGCGTCCGCGCCTATGACGAAATGACGAACCTGCCCAAGTCCCTCCGGGACACCCTGGCGCGGGAATATCCCATCTGCGCCCCCAAGGTGGTGCGCAGACAGGAATCCGCCCGGGACGGCACGATCAAATACCTCTGGGAGCTGTCCGACGGCAACTGCGTGGAGACGGTGCTGATGCGCTATCACTACGGGAACACCGTGTGCATTTCCACGGAGGTGGGCTGCCGCATGGGCTGCGCCTTCTGCGCCTCCACCATCGGCGGACTGGTGCGGCGGCTGGAACCCTATGAAATGCTGGACGAGGTGCTGTTCACGCAGGTGGACTCCGGCCTGCCCATTTCCCACATCGTGCTGATGGGCATTGGCGAGCCGCTGGACAATTTTGACAATGTGATGCGCTTTCTGGAGCTGGTGAACAGTCCGGAGGGCATGAACATTTCCATGCGGCACATCAGCCTCAGCACCTGCGGTCTGGTGCCGAAAATCGACGAGCTGGCGAAGCGGAAATTGCAGCTGACGCTGTCGGTTTCCCTCCACGCGCCCAACGACGAGGTGCGGGACAGAATTATGCCGGTGAACAAGGCCTATCCCAGCGAGGAGCTGCTGGCGGCCTGCCGTCGGTACTATCAGGCGACCTCCCGGCGGATTTCCTTTGAGTACGCCATGATCGACGGGGTCAACGACCGCCCGGAGGATGCCAAGGAGCTGCTCCGGCGCTTGAAGGGGCTGCCGGCCCACTTCAATCTGATCCCATTAAACCATGTGGAGGAAAGCCCTCTGAAGCCCAGCACCCGGGCAGCCGTGGCGGCGTTTCAGAAAATTCTGGAAGACGGCGGCGTCACCGCCACCGTCCGCAGAACCCTGGGGGGCGACATCGACGCCTCCTGCGGGCAGCTGCGGCGGAAATACAATCAAAGTAAAGAAAATCCATAGATAAAGGAGGCGCAAGCCTATGCAGAGCTGGGGATTGACCGATCCCGGCTGTGTCCGGAAACAGAATCAGGATTCCTACAGAATTGAACAGCTTGACCGGGGCAATCTGCTGTGCATCGTCTGCGACGGCATGGGCGGCGCCAAATCCGGAAACATTGCCAGTTCTCTGGCGGTGGACGTGTTCGTGGAGGAAGTCCGCCGCTGCTGGAAGCCCGTCATGGAGCAGGACAAGGTTGACCAGATGCTCCGCAGCGCCGTGAAGCTGGCAAACTTCACCGTGTACGACCAGTCCCGGCAGTTCGAGGAATTCGACGGCATGGGCACCACGCTGGTGGCGGTGATGGTGCGTGGCCGGAAGGCGACCGTAGTCAACGTGGGGGACAGCCGCGCCTATCACGTGGGCAAAAGCGGCATCCGGCAGGTGACCAAGGATCATTCTCTGGTGCAGATGATGGTGGACAGGGGAGAGCTGACCCCGGAGGTGGCAAAAAGCTATCCCGGAAAGAACTTCATCACCCGCGCCATCGGCACGGAGACCACCGTTCTGTGCGACATCTTCCATCTGGATGTGGGCAAGGGCGACTATCTGCTGCTGTGCAGCGACGGATTGAGCAATCTCTTGGACGATCAGGAAATTCTTTTCGAGGTCGTCCACGGCGTGTATAAGCAAAACTGCTGCAAGCGCC
>ERZ857998.3186-NODE-3186-length-13820-cov-7.400291_pt1 | contig 13820 bp, 13 predicted proteins | sample MGYA00519954_ERZ857998 | MGnify/ENA primary metagenome ERZ857998 (study PRJEB31778, sample SAMEA3449424) | human gut metagenome | biome: human gut; feature: human-associated habitat; material: faeces | place: United Kingdom | collected 2010/2012 ...
CGACGGAGCTGAGGTGTGCGATGCCCTCGCTCCGGTCAAGCACGAGCCGCTCCGTATGCTGCAGCAGGGGAGAGGCCGCACTGCGGCGGGCGGATTCCATGACGAGCCGGTCAACTTTTGCATCCGTCCCGGCGGTCCGGCGGGTAAATAAGCGTTTCATGCGGTCTCCTCCTTTTTCTGCTTTCATTATAACGGGCGGCCTGCGTTTGTCAAGAATTGCGGATTTTTCTCGAAAAGTGGGGCGGGAAAGCATTGACATTTATGGCCCTGCGGTGTATCATACGGGCACAGGAAAAGCGAGTGCGGTCAAATGTTAGCCATTCCTTACTTTTTCTGAAGTTACGAAAACTGGAGGAAATCAATATGCGTATTGCAGCAAAGCTTGGCCTGTTTGCAGGCGGCGTTCTGTTCGGAACGGCTGGGATCCGGATCCTCAGCAGCCGTGACGCGAAAAAGGTCTATACCCACGCGACGGCTGCCGTGCTCCGTGCGAAGGAAGACGTGATGACGACGGTTACGACGCTCCGTGAAAACTGCGGGGACATTCTGGCAGATGCGAAGGCCATCAATGAAGAGCGTGCCGCCGCTGCCTGCGAGGAGATCGCCGATACTGCGGAGGAGCCCGCTGCAGAGCCTGCCGAGGCCTGAATCATGTGCAGCCGGGGAGGAAAACCCTTCCCGGCTGCGGGCAGGAGAATCCTATGAAGTGCAGAATTTTACATGAAACCAAGGGCCGCCTGCGTGTGCATCTGTGCATCGGGCGGATGACGCTCCGGCAGGCAGACCTGCTGGAGTATTCCATGCGCGCCGTGGACGGCGTGGCGTCGGTCAAGGTCTATGACCGCACGCAGGACGCCGTCATTGAATATTGCGAGGCGCGCAGCGCTGTGCTTGCGGCGCTTTCCTCGTTTTCATTCGCGGCGGCTGAGGAGGCCGGGCTTGTCCCGGAGCACACCGGCCGTGCGCTGAACCGCGAATTTGAGGACAAACTCGTCTGGAAAACGGCACTCCACTATGCCTGCAAGCTGTTCCTGCCTGCCTATGTGCGGGCGGGCATCGCCATCGTGCGCTCCGTGCGCTATCTCAAGGCCGGTCTCTCCGCCCTGCTGCACGGGAAGCTTTCTGTCTCCGTGCTCGATGCAACGGCCGTGACGGTCTCACTGGTCCGCCGCGACTTCGATACGGCAGGCTCCGTGATGTTCATGCTCGGCCTCGGCGAGCTGCTGGAGGACTGGACGCACAAAAAGTCCATCGCCGATCTGGCGGGGGCCATGGCGCTGAACGTCGACCGCGCGTGGGTGCGCGGCGCGGACGGGCAGGAGCTGCTTGTCTCCGTGAAGGACATCCACGCGGGCGACTGCGTCGTCGTCCGTACCGGCAACATGATCCCGCTCGACGGCCGCGTGACCGGCGGCGAGGCCATGGTGAACCAGTCGTCCATGACGGGCGAGTCGCTCCCCGTGCGCAAGACGCCGGGCAGCTATGCCTATGCCGGAACGGTCGTGGAGGAGGGCGAGTGCCTCATCACGGTCGAAAAGACCATGGGCGGTGGCCGCTATGACCGCATCGTCCGCATGATCGAGGAGTCCGAAAAGCTGAAATCCACGGCGGAGGACCGCGCCTCCCGTCTGGCGGACCGGCTCGTGCCCTATACGCTCGGCGGAACGGCCCTCGTGTGGCTGTTTACCCGGAATATCACCAAGACGCTTGCCGTTCTGATGGTGGACTTCTCCTGCGCCCTGAAGCTTGCCATGCCGATCGCCGTGCTGTCTGCCATGCGCGAGAGCAATGCCCGGCACATGTCCGTCAAGGGCGGGCGCTTCCTCGAAGCCGTTGCCAAAGCGGATACGATCGTGTTCGATAAGACGGGCACGCTGACCTATGCGCAGCCGCGCGTGGCGGAGGTCGTTACGTTCGGCGGCCGCCGCGAGGACGATATGCTGCGTCTGGCTGCCTGCCTCGAGGAGCACTATCCGCACTCGCTGGCCAATGCCGTCGTAGAGGAGGCACGCGTGCGCGGCCTGAACCACGAGGAATATCACTCCAGCGTGGAGTATGTCGTGGCGCACGGCATCTCGAGCACCGTCGAGGGCAAGAAGGTCATCATCGGCAGCTATCACTTCGTGTTTGAGGATGAGGGATGCCGGGTGCCGGAGGGCGACGAGGCAAAATTCGACGGTCTTTCTGACGCCTACTCCCATCTGTATCTGGCCATTTCCGGCGAACTTGCCGCCGTCGTGTGCATCTCCGACCCGCTCCGGGCCGAGGCGGCGGATGCCGTCCGCGCTCTGCATGAGCAGGGGATCGCGCACATCGTCATGATGACGGGCGACAATGAAAAGACGGCTGCCGCCGTGGCGCGCGCCGTCGGCGTGGACGAATACCACGCGGGAGTCCTGCCGGAGGACAAGGCGGCCTACATCCGCGCCCGCCGCGCCGAGGGCCACACGGTCATCATGATCGGCGACGGCGTGAACGACACCCCGGCCCTGTCCGAGGCGGATGCCGGCATCGCCATCAACACGGGTGCGGCCATTGCCCGCGAGATCGCCGATATCACGATCTCGTCGCAGGACCTGTTCGAGCTTGTGACGCTGCGCCGCCTGAGCGAGGCCCTTATGGGACGCATCGACCGGAATTACCGGTTCATCGTCAGCTTCAACCTCATGCTCATTATCCTGGGCGTGACGGGCGTCATCCAGCCGACGCTTTCCGCCCTGCTGCACAACATGTCGACGCTCGGCATCAGCCTGCGCAGCATGACGAACCTGCTGCCCGAAAAAACGGAGCAGAGCAACGCATAAAAAACGGCCCGGTGCGGAACAGAACGCTGCTTCGCACCGGGCTTTATCTATGGGTTGACGGGAGCACCGAAAATCGGTACAATAGGAGAAAACGTCACAATAGGGAGTATCAGCAATGGAAAGCTTGATTTTTGATGTCGACGGCACGCTCTGGGATGCCGTGGCCCTCGTAGCCGAGGGCTGGAACGACGGTCTGCAGAGCATGGGCTTTGCGCCGCACTGCACGGAGCAGAGCATCCGTCCGCTGTTCGGCAAGACCATGACGGAGATCGCGCAGGTCGTGGTGCCCGGCGTCCCGCAGGAGCAGGCCATGGAGGTCATGGACCGCTGCATGGACGGCGAGATGGCGCGCCTGCGCCGCGATCCGTGCCATATTTTCTACCCCGGCGTCAAGGAAACGCTCACGGAGCTGCACAAAACGCACCGCCTGTTCATCGTCAGCAACTGCCAGCAGGGCTATATCGAGCTGCTGATGGAAAAGGGCGGTCTCGGCGGCCTGATCAGCGACTTCGACTGCTTCGGGAACACGGGCCTGCCGAAGGGACAGACGCTGCGCCTGCTGTGCGAGCGCTGCAATGTCCGCGACGCGGTCTACGTCGGCGATACGCAGGGCGATATGGAAGCGTCCGAGCAGGCGGGCCTGCCGTTCGTGTGGGCGGCCTACGGCTTCGGCAAGCCCGCGCACTGGGATAAGCGCATCGATCATTTTACCGATCTGCTGCGCCTCTGAGGCTCAGATCGTGCCATGGAGGACGAGCACGAGCACGATGCACACGGCCAGAACGGCCAGCGCGCCGAGCCACACGGCCAGACGGCGCTTGACCGGCATGCGGCCGGGCGTTTTGCTCGGCGGCAGCAGGTGCGCATGGCGCAGTCCCTGCACGACGGGCTTGTAGAGCAGCACGGTGATCGTGGCGTTCAGGCAGCCCTTGAGCAGGTTGAACGGCAGGAACACCGGCACGAGCATCGCGGCAACGTCGGCGCGGGCCGTGTGCATGTACAGCGGCGTGATGAGATAGTTCCACAGCAGCATGAGCACGGTCATAAGCAGTGCGCCGCCGAACAGGCCCGCAATGGCGCTGCCCTGCGTGCGCTTTTTGCGGTAGAGCAGGGCGGCCGTGCCCGCAAAGGCGGCGGAGCTGAGGAAGTTCATCACAAAGCCGATCCAGCCCGTGGAGCTGATGGTCAGCATCTCGATGAACGAGACGACAAGCGAGATGCCCAGTGCGGCCAGCGGCCCGTAGAGGAAGCCGCCGATGGCGATGACGACGTCCTTCGGCTCATAGCTGAGGAACAGGACGACCGGGAAGCGCAGCAGCGCGACTGCGACATAGGCAATGGCGCTCAGCATGGCCAGAACGGTCAGTTTTTTCATTTTTTCGTGTTTCATGGTTGCCTCCTGAGAAAAAAATACACCCGAAGGATACGATCCCTCGGGTAAACGGCAGGAAACACGGACAGGTGCGCCAGCCGATTCTTCTTTCATCCAGACTGTACTGTCGGTCCCGGAATCTCACCGGATCATGCGCAGCGCGCTCGCGGACTTTACCGCCGGTCGGGAATTTCACCCTGCCCTGAAGAGTCGTATTCGATTGGCTGCTGTCATTATAGCACGACGAAGCGAAAATGCAAGTGTTTTTTAGGATGTGGTTGAAGGCTCGGCGGAGGGCTCCGTCGGTTCTTCCGTTCCGGCCTCGGTCTCCGTTCCGGCCTCCGTTGCCTCGGACGGCTCGGCGTTCGGTGCCGTGGTGCCGGGCTTGCAGAAGCCGTGGATGGCGCCGCCGGGCGCAGTGTCCGTGATGTCCCCGCCGATGATGTGCCCGTCGAGCACGAGCACGCTGGCGTAGACCGGCGCGGAGGCGTCCGGGTAATTCAGGATCTCATAGACATAGCGCGTGGCCTCCTTGCCCGCGTGCGCCGTGAGATCGAAGCCCTGACTTTTCTGCAGCGCGTTGTAGCGCGAGAAGACGCGGTCGTCGGCCGACTTGGGAATGCGGACCTGCTGCGTCTGCTTCGGCGTACCGTTCACGCTCCAGCCGAAGCCCGCGAGATAGGCAAGGCGCGCGTCGTTCGTCGCTCCGTCGGGCGCGTCCGCCGATCCGCCTCCGCCGCCGGAGACGAGCGCAACGACCAGGATCACAACGGCCAGGATCAGGACGCCTGCGGCGATCAGCCGCGGCTTTGACAGCTTTGCAGTCATGACAAACATGATGTAGCTCCCCCTTAAACAGGTTTTTATGGTCACTCCAATGTATGTCCCACAGGGGACGGTTATGCCGGAAGGAGGCAGACGGATGCAGCGTCTGGACAGGTTTTTATCGGAGGCCGGTGTGGCCTCACGCCGCGAGCTGCGGGCCATCATCCGCGCCGGGCGGGTGCGCGTCAATGACGTTCCCGCTTCGGCCCCGGAGCAGAAGATCGACGAAACATCGGACCGGGTCACGCTCGACGGCGAGGCGGTCGGCCCGCGCGGGCCGGTCGTTCTGCTGCTGCATAAGCCGACGGGCTATGTGACCTCGACGGACGATCCCCGCGACCGCACCGTGATGGAGCTGCTGCCGCCGCAGTACCGCGGCCTTGCACCCGTCGGGCGGCTGGACAAGGATACGTCCGGCCTGCTGCTTCTGACGGACGACGGACAGCTGGCGCACCGGCTCATCTCGCCCCGCCATGCGGTCTGGAAAATTTATGATGCCGTCCATGAGGGCGAGGCCGGGGAGGCGGACTGCGCCGCCTTCCGCGCCGGGCTCACGCTGCGCGACGGAACGGTCTGCCGCCCGGCTTATCTCCGCCCGCTCGGCCCCGGCCGCAGCCTTGTGGCCGTGTGCGAGGGAAAGTACCATCAGGTGCGCCGGATGCTGGCCAGCCGCGGCATGCCGGTCACGGCGCTTCGTCGAATTGCCGAGGGCGGACTCGAGCTTGGAGCGCTCCCAATGGGAATGACACGCGAGCTGACATGCGGCGAAATTCGACTTTTGGAAACTGTGGATTTTGACGAAGCCTATCTGGAAAAACTTGTACAAAAAATTAGAAATATGCTCTGAAAAACTGGATAATTTAACGAAAAAGTCGGAATCTTCCATAAAAAAGTACCTATGATTTGAAATAAAATGCCGAAAACCTATTGCATTCTGCCGAAAAAAATAGTATGATACTAGCATAATTTTGCCGAATATCGACACTTTGTCTTTGGCGTAAGGAGGACGGCTTATGTCAAGTCGTATGTTTCAGGGCGTACTGCTCCAGCTCAGCGAAGCCGCACAGACCACCATCGGTGTGATCGATGCAGAAGGGAATGTCATCTCCTGCAGCGATACCACGCTCATCGGCGAAAAGTGGCCGGATGCCGCCACGGCGGTGGCCGCCATGCTGGAGAACCCCGTGCGCGAGGAGCCGTATACGTTCTACGCGCTCAAGGGCTGGAACCCTGCCTATGGCTACTCCGCCTTTGTGCTCGGAACGGACGCGCAGGCCGAGATGCTTGTGCGCATGACGCAGGTCTCCCTGAATTCCGCAAAGGCCTATTATGAAGAAAAGCACGACAAGGGGACCTTCGTCAAGAACATCATCACGGACAACATCCTTCCGGGCGACATCTATATCCGCGCGAAGGAGCTGCATTTCCCGACGGAGCTGCCGCGCGCGGTCTATCTCGTCCGGCAGGTCGGCCGTTCGGACGTGGCCGTCGTGGAGCTGCTGCAGAGCATGTACCCCGACACGCAGCAGGACTTTGTCATCAATGTCAACGAGACGGATATCGCGCTCGTGCGTCAGGTCCCGGCGGACACGACGGGCGAGGAGCTGACCCGCGTCGGCCGCACGATCGAGGAGCGGCTGAAGTCCGAGCTGTTCGTGCGCACGACCATCGGCATCGGCACGATCTCCGAGCATCTGCGCGAGCTGGCCGATTCCTACAAGGAGGCGCAGGTCGCCATCGAGGTCGGCAAGGTCTTCGATACCGAAAAGACCGTCATCAATTATGAAAACCTTGGCATCGGCCGCCTGATCTATCAGCTGCCGACCACGCTGTGCGAGATCTTCCTCTCCGAGGTCTTCCGCAAGAATTCCATCGAGTCGCTCGATCAGGAGACGCTGTTCACCATCAACATGTTCTTTGAGAACAGCCTGAATGTCTCCGAGACCTCCCGCAAGCTGTTCGTCCACCGCAATACGCTGGTCTACCGTCTGGAGAAGATCAAGAAGCTCACGGGCCTCGACCTGCGCGAGTTCGACGACGCCATCATCTTCAAGGTCGCCCTCATGGTAAAGAAGTATCTGGCCTCCCGCGACAACCGTATGATCTGATCTTCCGCGGAACGCTGCACGGCTGCAGCGCCGTTGGTACGGACATTTCAATATTTAATAATAGTTGAGTAAGAAACTGGTGTGATTTATGATCGATTTGGTAAACGTCACAAAAACATATGAGACCGGCACGCACGCGCTCAACGGCATCGATATGCACATTGATGACGGCGAGTTCGTGTTTCTGGTCGGTCCGTCCGGCTCCGGCAAGTCTACCATCATCAAGCTGTTGACGGCGGAGCTCAAACCGACGTCCGGCTCGGTGCTGGTTAACGGCTATCAGCTCGAGTCCATCAAGCGCGCGTCCATCCCCTATATGCGCCGCACGCTCGGCGTTATTTTCCAGGACTTCCGCCTCATTGAGAACAAGACGGTCTATGAGAACGTCGCGTTCGCCATGCGCGTCATCGGCGCTGCGCCGAAGGAGATCAAAAAGCGTGTGCCCTATGTGCTGGAGCTGGTCGGGCTGGAGAACAAGGGCCGCCGTCTGCCGAACGAGCTGTCCGGCGGCGAGCAGCAGCGTGTGGCCATTGCCCGCGCGCTCATCAACAATCCGACGATGATCATCGCCGATGAGCCGACCGGCAACCTCGACCCGCAGCGTTCGTTTGAGATCATGCTCCTGCTCGAGCAGATCAATGCGCTCGGCACGACGGTCATGGTCGTTACGCACGAAAAGGGCCTGGTGGACCGCTTCACCAAGCGCGTGGTCGCCATCGACGAGGGCAGAGTCGTCAGCGACGGAATGGACGGGTATTACAGCTATGAAGCACAATAATTTCAGCTTTCTCGTTGGCGAGGGCACGAAGGCGATCTTCAAGCATGGCTTTATGTCCTTTGCCGCAGTCTGCATCACCGTGGCCTGCCTCGTGATCGTCACGAGCTTCGGCCTCATTACCTATAATATTGGCCTGATTGTCGATGATCTGCAGAAGGAGAACGAGGTCCTCATCTGCATCGACGAGAGCTACACCGAGGCCGAGGCCAAGAGCGTCGGCTCCCGTATCAATCTGATCGACAATGTCGCGGATGCCCGCTTCATCTCCCGCGAGGAGGCTCTGCAGACGTTCGTCAAGGAATATGACGCCGTCATGTACGACGGCGTGACCGCCGAGACCATGCGCGACCAGTACATCGTCACGCTGGAGGACAACTCCAAGCTGCAGGAGACCATCGACGCGCTGAAGCAGGTGCCCGGCGTTGCGACCATCTATTCCGATCCGACGGTCGCCAACGCCATGTCCACGATCCGCAACGTGCTGTCCATTGTTTCGGCCTGCATCGCGGCCGTGCTGCTCATCGTGTCGCTCATTATTATTTCCAATACGATCAAGCTTGCCATGTTCGACCGCCGCGAGGAGATCGCTATCATGCGCATGGTCGGCGCAACGAACGGCTTTATCCGTCTGCCGTTTGTGGTCGAGGGCTTCATCCTCGGCCTGTTGGGCGCCGTGTGCTCGTTCTTCCTCGAGTGGGGCCTGTACGAGGCCATCCGCGGCGCCATTGCCAGTTCCGGTCAGCTCAGCTTCCTCCACGTCGTCTCGTTCAGCACGGTCGTTCTGCCGGTCGCGCTGGTGTGCGTGGTCACGGGTCTGCTGATCGGCGTTGTGGGCAGCCTGATGTCCATCCGGAAATTCCTGAAGGTCTGAAATACGCGCACAGGAGGGTATACTATGTATAAGTACAGAAGAGTCATCATCTCCGTCATCGCGCTGCTGCTGGCCGCTGCGATCCTGACAGGTCTGCTTGTTACGGTCTTCGCGGCCAATTCCGCGGATATCCGCACGGAGATCAGCGGCCTGGAATCGAAGCAGGATGAGCTTGACCAGAAGAAGCAGGAGCTCGAGGCACAGATCGCCGCAAACAACACCCAGACGCTCAATGTCGTGGAGCAGAAGGCACAGATCGATCAGGAGATCGAGCTGACGCGGCAGGAGGTCGAGAATCTGAACGAGCAGATCCGTCAGTACAATCTGCTCATCGCCGAAAAGCAGGCGGAGCTTGACCAGCTCCAGACCGATCAGAACGACCTGCTCGACCGCTATAAGCAGCGCATCCGCGCCATGCAGGAGCAGGGCGACGTGTCGTACTGGTCCATCATCTTCGGCGCAAAGACGTTCTCCGAAATGCTCAACCGCGTATCCATGGTCGAGGAGATTGCTCAGAGCGACCAGCGTATGCTCGAGAACATGCGCCAGATCGCCACGGAGGTCCTCTCCGCCAAGGAGGAGCTGGCAGGGGAGAAGGTCTCTCTCGAGGAGAAGAAGACTGAGCTTGCCAGCGCGCAGGAGACGCTCACGGCCAAGCGCGCCGATTCCGACGAGCTGCTGCAGGAGCTTGTCTCCGATGCAGACCTGCTGCGCGAGACAAACGAGACCTATGAGGCCATGCTCGAGGATCTGACGGAGCAGATTGCCGAAAAAGAAAAGGAATACACCGATGCCAAGCGCGCTGAGGAAGAAGCTGCCAAGAACAACAATAACGGCGGCAATAACAACAATGGCGGCGGCAATAACGGTGGCAACAACGGCGGCGGCAATGGCGGCGGCAATGGCGGCGGCAATGGCGGCACAAACGCCGGCGGTTTCCTCTTCCCGCTTCCCGCAGGCAGCGGCGTCGTCATTACATCCCCGTACGGTTACCGTTATCACCCGATCGACGGTGCCTATCGCTTTCACAACGGCGTTGACCTTGCCGTTGCGCAGGGTACGCCCGTCTATGCTACGAAGAGCGGTACGGTCACGACCGCAACGTTCTCATCCGGCTATGGTTACTATGTCACGATCAACCACGGCGACGGCTTCTCGTCGCTCTACGGCCACATGACGCACTATACCGTCTCGTCCGGCGACTATGTCAATCAGGGCGACCTCATCGGCTATGTCGGCTCGACCGGTTACTCCACCGGCCCGCACCTGCATTTCACGATGTTCTACAACGGTGCCACCGTCAACCCGATGGACTATGTCAGCATCCGCTGAGATCGGATGCTGACCCCGCTCCGGCGGGATCCGCGTGAAAAAGCCTCGCAGAATTCGCTGCCTGCCGGCGGCGAATCAGCCTGAATCAATTTCTCCGACACTCTCACCCCGCTTCGGCGGGGTGTCGGCCGTAAAGGAGGACCTATGGAACCAAATGAGACTCCCATGGGACCGGAGGAACTCCGTCCCGAACCCCAAAAATCAAAGAAAAAAGTCCTGCCGTATGTCGTCTGCTGCCTTGCCACGGCCGTGGTCGTATTCGCACTGACGTTTGTGGGCATGACGCTGCTGCAGAGCAGACAGAAGAGCACGTCGGATGATGACTATCTTGCCAAGGTGCAGGAGGTCGTGGCCCTGCTCGACGCACGCTATGTCGATGGGCTGGATCATACAAAGCTCGGAGACGAGTTGGCCGCCGCTGCCGTGTCTGCGACGCGCGACCGCTGGAGCTACTACATCAGCGCCGGTGAGCTTGCGGCTTATCAGGAACAGAATGCCAACGCCTATGTCGGCATCGGCGTGACCATTCGCCTGGAAAATGAGGACGATGCCGGATTCACCGTTGCCTCCGTCACACCGGGCGGCCCTGCCGAGGCAGCCGGGCTGCAGATCGGCGATATGCTCCTTGCCATAGACGGTGCCAATATGAAGGAGCTCGGCATGGAGGAGGCCCGCAATCGCGTCCGCGGCGAGGAGGGCACGAGCCTGACGCTCACGGTGCAGCGCGGCGGCGAGACGTTCGACGTCACGGTCACGCGCGCGACCATCGAGGTGGAGGTCGTCCGGGCCGAGCTGCTGGACGGCGGCGTCGGTTATCTGAAGATCAACAATTTCGATTCCGGCTGTGCCGAAAAGTCCATTGCCGCCATCGAGTCCCTGCGGGAGCAGGGCGCAACGTCTCTGCTGTTTGACGTCCGCTTCAATCCGGGTGGCCACAAGGATGAGCTTGTGGAGCTGCTGGATTATCTCCTGCCGGAGGGCCCGCTGTTCCGCTCCGTGGACTATAAGGGCAACGAGGATATCGATTATTCCGATGCCGCCTGTGTCGAGCTGCCGATGGCCGTTCTCGTGAACGGAGATTCCTATTCTGCCGCCGAGTTCTTTGCTGTGGCGCTGCAGGAATACGGCGTCGGCACCGTCGTCGGCACGCAGACGGTCGGCAAGGCAAATTATCAGCAGACCTTTGTCCTGAGCGACGGTTCCGCCGTCGCTGTTTCGACCGGCCATTATCAGACTCCGCACGGCGTCACGCTGGCGGGCGTCGGCATCACGCCGGATATCCCGGTCGAGGTCGATGACGATACCTACCTGAAAATTTACTCCAATGCGCTCGAAAAAAGCGAGGATGCGCAGCTGCAGGCGGCCATCGCGGCCCTGACGCAAGGAAACCCTTGACAAGTGCGGCGGCAATCCTCTATAATCACAACGAATGAACGGGCTTTGCCTGATTTTGGGAGGAACATGGAATGGCAAAAGAATTTAAGCTGACCAGAGAACGTCTGAAGGAGCTCGAGGAAGAGCTCAATTATCTGAAAACCACGCGCGAGAAGGAAGTCGCGGAGCAGATCAAGGAAGCCCGCTCCTTCGGTGACCTTTCCGAGAACAGTGAATATGATGAAGCGAAAAATGAGCAGGCCAAGTTATATGGCCGCATCGCAGAGGTCGAGAACATCCTGTCCCATGCTGTCGTGATCGATGAGAGCGCCGAGCAGGAGCGCGCCGGTGTCGTCGGCCTTGGCTGCACCGTGAAGGTCCGCGACCTTGATCTGGAGGAAGAGGCGACGTATGCTATCGTCGGCTCGCAGGAGGCCAACCCCATGGAGTCTCGCATTTCGGACGACTCTCCGTTCGGCCGCGCCATGCTTGGCAAGCACATTGGCCAGACCGTCGAGGTCGAAGCTCCGGTCGGCACGATCCGCTTTGAGATCCTTTCCGTAGAACGATAACACAGGAGGAATACCGTGGCTAAGAATACCCAGCAGCCCGAGCTTTCCATGGTCGATCAGGTCCGTATCCGACGGGAAAAGCTCGCGCAGCTTCAGCAGGAGGGGCAGAATCCCTTCGCACAGACAAAGTTTGAATTTACCAGCAACAGCGCCGAGATCAAGAAAAACTTCGAGCAGATGGAGGGAAAGGAAGTCTCCGTCAGCGGCCGCCTGATGACGAAGCGCGGCATGGGCAAGGTCATGTTCTGCGATCTGCAGGACGCTGCCGGCCGGATCCAGATCTATCTGAAGATCGACGAGATGGACGAAGCGACGTTCGAGCGCTGCCGCAAGCTCGACATCGGTGATATCGTCGGCGTGCATGGCGATGTGTTCCGCACGCAGCGCGGCGAGATCTCCGTGCGCGCGCACGAGGTCGTCCTGCTTGCCAAGGCTCTGCTGCCGCTGCCGGACAAGTTCCATGGCCTGACGAATCTTGAGACCCGCTATCGCCAGCGCTATGTGGACCTCATCGTGAACCCCGACGTTAAGGACACGTTCGTGAAGCGCAGCCTCATCCTGCGCGAGCTGCGCAGCTTCCTCGATGGGCGCGGCTTTCTCGAGGTCGATACCCCGATCCTGACGCCGTTTGAGATCGGCGCGTCTGCGCGCCCGTTCTATACCCACCACAACACGTTGGATATGGATATGGTCCTCCGCATCGAGACGGAGCTGTACCTCAAGCGCCTCATTGTCGGCGGCATGGACCGCGTGTATGAGGTCGGCCGTATCTTCCGCAACGAGGGCATGGATCCGAAGCACAACCCCGAGTTCACCACCATCGAGCTTTATCAGGCCTATACGGATTTCCATGGCATGATGGACCTTGTCGAGGACATGATGAAGCAGGTCGCGCAGAATGTCTGCGGCAGCCTCGTCGTGCCGTATCAGGGTCACGAGATCGATCTGGGCCACTGGGAGCGCCTGACCATGATCGACGCCGTGAAGAAGTACAGCGGCGTGGACTTCCGCGACTGGAAGACGGACGAGGACGCCATCACCAGCGCGAAGGCGCACAATGTCACTCTGCCCGAGGTCCCGACGAAGGGTGCCATTCTGGCGGAGTTCTTCGATGCTTTTGTAGAGGACAACCTCATTCAGCCCACCTTTATTTACGACTATCCGGTGGAGATGTCTCCGCTGACTAAGATGCATCGTTCAGATCCCGGATTAACGGAGCGTTTTGAATTGTTCGTGAATGGTAAGGAGGTGGCTAACGCTTATTCCGAGTTGAATGACCCGATTGATCAGTTGAATCGTTTTAAGGATCAGTTGGCACTTCAGGAAAGAGGGGATGATGAAGCCATGTTTATTGATTACGACTTTGTGCGTGCCTTGGAATACGGTATGCCTCCGACCTCGGGAATGGGTATCGGGATAGACAGGCTTTGTATGTTCCTGACCAATAGTCCATCTATACAGGATGTGTTGTTGTTTCCGCAGATGAAACCGGAGAAAGTGGCAACTGTGGATGCTGACGAGAAATTTATTGAGCTGGGAATCCCGGCTGATTGGGTTGCAGTGGTTCGTAAAGCCGGTTACCAGACCGTGGAAGCCTTGAGGGCGGTAGAGAACCCGAACAAGTTGCATCAGGAATTGAGTGGTTTAAATAAAAAAATGAAATTAGGCTTGAAAACCTTATCTCCGGACGAGGTAAAAAGCTGGATAAAATAGGTTCGTAAGGTTTGTAAAGTTTATAAGGTCTATAAAGTTATTTTTTGGCCTTATAAACTTTATAACTTTAT
>ERZ857998.3190-NODE-3190-length-13801-cov-4.074713_pt1 | contig 13801 bp, 9 predicted proteins | sample MGYA00519954_ERZ857998 | MGnify/ENA primary metagenome ERZ857998 (study PRJEB31778, sample SAMEA3449424) | human gut metagenome | biome: human gut; feature: human-associated habitat; material: faeces | place: United Kingdom | collected 2010/2012 ...
GGCCGCCGCGTAATGCAGCGGGCCGTTTTCCCCCTCGCAGAGCGCCAGCGTCTCCCGCGCGTTGGCGCAGAGGCGCTCCAGCCTGCGCCCCGCAAAATCCGCCAGCAGCCGCGCGGCGGGGCTTTGTTCAAACGCCTCGCCCGTCAGGCGCACCGTCTCCTGCGCGCGCGCAAGGAACGCCCACGGATCGGGGCGCGTCATCATAAACCGATGCAGCGCGAACGCCAATTCGCTCAATTCCTCCTGCGTATAGCACCTGTCCGCCGCGAGGAAAGCGTCGCTGCCCACCTCGTAGCAGCTATATATCGCGTCCTCCATCGTCTGATGGCTGAGCACGCCGCACTCCTGCTCGTCGCCGATGCGAAAGCCGGGGTCGATGGAAAGCGCCTGAAAGTGCTCGCGCAGCAGGTTGCCGCAGAACCTGTGCAGCGTGGAGATGCTCGCGCGGGAGAGCGCCATCACCTGTTCGCCCAGCGCCGGATCCTCCCGCGCGGCCTTGCCGAGCGACTCGCCGATGCGCTGGCGCATTTCGCCCGCCGCCGCGTTGGTGAACGTGACGACCAGCATGTTTTCAATCGGGCAGCCCTCGCGCACGAGCTGCACGATGCGCTCCACCAGCACGGCCGTCTTGCCCGAGCCCGCCGCCGCGCAGACGATCAGGCTGTGCCCCCGGTCGGCGATGGCGTCGCGCTGCTGCTCTGTCCATTTCGGCATGGTGATTTCCTCCCCCCGACATTCAAAATATAGCTCATTGCCATTATAACACAAAAGGCCACCTGCGCCCTCATCGTTTTTTACGCACGAAAAAGGCCGCCTCTCTCAAGAGGGGCGGCCTCGTTTAGCGCCTTGGCTCAACATCCATTATGCGCTTATTCTGCTTTGAGCGTTACAGCCGGACGAACCAGCGCGCCAGAATTGACGTTAACAGAACGCACCATTGTCATCTGAGACCCATCCTCGGAGAACGTAATCTCGACAGTATCTACAAACGCCATCGACGGATATCTCCACGTCAGCTGCAGCGTCGTGTCATCCTTCCATTCGCCATACGCCGTGTACGGTTCGATTTCATTTTGATACTGATGATGCAGATAATTGCCCGTCATGGTCGTGCCGCCATCCATCCATTCGCCAATGCCGTTGCGAATCGTGTGTTCGCCGCGCTGGTCAACCATGATGAAATCGATGTAGCCTTTTTCCACGTCCAGCTTGATGCTGGTGATCCCGTCCTCGTTTTCTTCGGCCTTGAAGACCTTTTCATCCACTTTTTCTGCAATCGGGGAATCCGTCAAAATCGGGTTTTGCAGCAGGTTCAGCGTCTGTCCCTTGGCGGCAACTGTCTCCTGCATGGCCTTATCCGCCTTAGCGGGCGCGATCATCGCAGAATTGATGATATCGTATTCTTCATCTGTCTTCTTGGTGCCCGCCGTTCCCGCGACGACCATGTTGAGTTCCGGCACAAGAATGACGATCTGGCCGTATGCGCCTCCTGCGGTGTAATTTCCATCATGCTTATCCGTCCAGTGGAACGCATAGTCTCCCTGACCTTCATAAACTTTGTCAATGCCGATCGCCATCCGGCACCATTCTTCCGTGAGAATCTGCTTTCCGTTCCACTGACCCATATTCAGGAACAGATTACCCACCTTCAGCATGTCCTCCGTCGTGCAGGACACGCCGTTGCCGCCAGAACAAATTCCCTCGGGGCTGAGATCCCACGTGAAATGCTCCATGCCAAGCTCGCTGAATCCGCTTTCAAGCAACAGCTCCAGACAGGTCTTGCCCGTCGCCTTTTGCACCATCGCCGAAACCGCGTAGGCGTTGCCGCTGGAATACTGATAATGCGTACCCGGTTCATACGGCACAGGCTCGGCAAAGAACGCTTCCAGCCAGCTGGTCTTCAGCGGACGCCACTCGCTGCCGCTAATCATGCGGCCATATCCGCCGTTCATCGTAATGAGGTAGCGCAGCGTCACCTTTTGCAGATTTTCACTCGGATTTTCCGGCGCAAGCTCGGGGAACATGTCAATCAGCCGATCATCCAGGCTCAAATCTCCGTTCGTCACAGCCACGCCTGCCGCAGCGTTTGTAAACAGCTTGGTCAGCGAATGAACAATATGCGGCGTATCCGGGCCGTAGGGATTCCAAAATCCTTCAAAAATCACTTCATTATCGACCGACACCAACAGGCTGTGCATTTCGATTCCCGCCTGTTCAAGCTGGTCAAGCATATCGTATAGATAAGAAGGATCGATGCCCTTTTCAAGCGGCGTGGTTCGCGGTAATTTTGAACTTTTAACCGGTTCCTCATACGTGTATGCCATTGCTGAATTCATCGTAGCCAGCATCGCGATCATCACGAGAACAGAAACCACCAATTTCTTCACTCGTATTCCTCCTTTAACTCATTTTGTTTTGTACTCTTCCTACTACGCCAAACAGGGTATTCCGGACTGCCCTGCGAGCTTCTTCCCTCTTTTAAAATCATTATATTCAAGCGTTACTTTTGTGTCAAATATTTCTTTTCTTATAGAATCCATAACAATTATGTATATAGCCCCCAAATTCATTTCTATCTTTTTGACGATTTTTGTTTATCATTTAATATCAAAAATTGCCTTTCATTTATTAATTAAAGTGCTTTCATTCAGCCTATAGCGCTTATCGTGCCAGACAGAAAATCCGTCTCACTACATAATTTCATTGACTTTTCTGACACAATACATCGCCTGATGAGGTTTTCGTGCGTTTCCGGCGACATTGTGGGCGCGGTCAACTTGCAGACCCACCCAAAACATGATATACTTTCTACAAACAAGCGGCCTGACGCCGCCTGCGCCTTGGCCAAAACCCACTATGAAAACGGAGGTCTTCCTGATGAAAAAATGGCTTGCCGCGCTGCTGCTGGCGCTGCTTCTGCCCGCCTGTGCGCTCGGCGACAGCGAGGGCGTCATCGTTCAATCCTCCTGCAACATCGTGCAGAGCGGGAATTACTATCTGGCGTATTGCTTCGCGCAGGTGCACAACAACGCCTCGACGGTGATCTGTCTGGATCGGGGCACGTTTGACCTGCAAAGCGGCGAAACGCTGCTCTCTACCAGCGAGGTCGCGCAGATTTGGCCGTACTTCCTCAACCCCGGCGAGGACGGCTATCTGTTTGACATCGTTTCCTTCGAGCCGGATGAAAACGGCAACCCCGTCGTTCCCTCCATCACGGGCATTTCCTACAACCTGACCTATCTGCCGGTGGATGCGGCGTTTGCCAATTACGACCTTTCGGCGGTTTCGGAAATCGTTCAGGACGCCTCCGGCGACATGAGTGTGATCTGCCGCCTGACCAATTCGACGGAAATGGACGCCTATAACCCGACCGTGGCCATCGGCCTGTATACGGACAGCGGCGCGATGCTCTATTCGGACGGCACGACGCTCCAGGATGTTGGCATTCCGGCGGGCGGCACGGTGCTGGTTCGCTTCGACGTGGACGAGGCCTTTGTCGCCCAGTGGCAGAGCTACGGCGCGATGCCGACGCAGGTGCACACCAACGCCTCGTTCCGGCACGACGAGGATTAAAGAAAAGATGACAAGCGCCTCTCCCCTCAAGGCATCGGGCGGAGGCGGACGATAAAGGGAGGTTTTTGGGGGATGGAAAAAAAGACGATTCGCTCCGGCGCGCCGTTTGTCTTCGCGGGCGCGGGCGTGATGGCTGTCGCGCTGACGATGGGCATCGGCTCCTTGGTCAGCTATCCGGTCGCGCTGGCCGTCGGCGCGGCGGGCTACGCGCTGGGGCGGAAAAAATACCCGGATCGCGTGATCGAGGTGGAAACCGCGCCGAAATCCGGCAACGCCGAGGTGGACGCGCTCATCCGCGAGGCGCGCGGCCAACTGGATCAGATTGCCGCCGCCAACGACGCGATTGCCGACCCGGCGCTTTCCCGCCAGATCGAGGATATCGAGGCGACCTGCCGCCTGATTTTGCAGCGGCTCGAGGAACAGCCGAACATGCTCTCCCAGCTTCGCACGTTCCTGCGCTACTATCTCCCCGCGACGCTCAAGCTCTTAAACGCCCGCGCCGCGCTGGAAGCGGAGGTCAGCGCCGGACAGAGCGCGGACATCGCCGCGCGCATCGCCAAGGCCATCGAGCGCGACGAAGCCTATTCGACGCCCTTCATCGACATCCACATGGTGTCGGTCAACCACGAGATTACGGCGCAGATCGCCCGTTCGGCGGTGCGCGCTTCGACCAACCTGCCGATTCGGGCGATTCTGCTCGATACGCTGACGGGCCGCACGGGGCGTTACATCGCTGCGTTCCGCCCGACGACGATCGTCATCGCGGTCTGCTACACGTTGCAGGCGCAGCGCTTGCTGGGACTCTCGTACGGCGTCATGCCGATCCTGCGCAGCAAGAGCAAGGAGGACTCCTATCATTTTCTGGGCGACGCCATGGAGTTCATCAACCAGCGTTACCAGGAGTTGACGGACGAGGATATGGTCGTGGCCATCGGCGGCAGTTTCGGTGCCGTGCGCGGCGCCTCCTACATCGAGATCGCCACGATCGGCGATATCAAGCGCCGCAACGAGGAGCGTCGGGCGCAGTTGAAATAGCGCGGTATGGGCGGGGAGTTGCGCGATAAGGTCGCCAGCGGCGTGGCGTGGAGTCTGGGCGAGAAGCTCGGAACCATCCTGTTGCAGATGGTCGTCTCGATCGTCGTGGCGCGGCTGCTGATGCCCGACGACGTGGGGCTGATGGCGCTGATGACCTTCTTCTCGTCGCTGGCGCTGGTGGTCGTCGACAGCGGCTTTTCGCAGATGCTCATCCGCAAGGGCGATCCTGCGCAGGGCGATTACAAGTCGGTCTTCCTCTTCAACGTCGTCGTTTCGTGGATCGTCTACGGCGTGCTGGTGGCTGTCTTTCCTGCCGTAGCGGCTTTTTACGGGCGGCCGATTCTGGCGCGTATCGCGCCGGTGCTCTTTCTTCTGGTGCCGGTCAATGCGCTGGGTACGATCCAGAATACGATCTTCATGCGGCAGTTCCGCTTCGCGCTGCTGTCGAAGATCACTTTCGTCGCGTCGCTTGCGAGCGGTGTGCTGGCCGTGACGATGGCGCTGGCCGGATGCGGCGTGTGGAGCCTGGTCGGGCAGCGCCTCTCGTCGATCGCGGTGCGGGCGCTGCTGCTGTGGTTTTTCAGCGATTGGCGGCCGCGCCGCACGGAACGGGCTTCGACGCGCCCGCTGCGTGAAATGGCTCCTTACAGCCTGCGGCTCATGGCCACCGACCTCATCTCGGCGATCTATACCCGTGTGGCGCAGCTCTTCATCGGCAAGATCTACTCGACCGATCTGCTCGGCTATTTCTATCAGGCGCAGAAACTCGAAGAGCTGCCCGTCACGTCGACCGTGCAGTCGGTGCAGAACGTCACCTTCCCCGCTTTTTCCAAACTGGCGGCCTCGCCTCGCAAATTCGCCGAAAGCTACCGGCAGGTGGTGATGATCGTCGCCTTTCTGATGTTTCCCGCGATGACGGGCCTCTCGGCCGTCGCACCCGATCTCTTCGCCCTGCTGCTGGGCGAAAGGTGGATGCCGACGGTGCCTTATTTCGAGGCGATGTGCCTCGTGGGGCTTTTCACGCCGCTGGCGATGATCGCCTACAACGTGCTCAAAACCCTGAGCGACGGCCGTGTGGTGGTGCGGTTGGAGGTCGTCAAGCGTGTCTTGATGACGGGCGTGCTGGCGGTGACTATTCCGCACAGCGTCATGGCGATCGTGTGGGGCATGGTGGCCATGGCGGCCATTGAACTGGTGCTCAATCTCGTTGCGACGACGCGGCTCTGCACGCTGTCTCTCTGGCGGTTCGTGCGGACGCTGCTGCCCATCGCGGCCGTTACGGCGCTGATGTACGGCACGGTGGTGTGGGGCGTGCAACCCCGTATCGCCGACCTGCACCTCGGCTTGCGGCTTATGGTGCAGCTGATCGCCGGCGTCGCGGTCTTCGCCGGTGCCGCGGCCCTTTTCCGGCTGGAATCCCTGCGCGAGACGCTGGCGATCGTACGGAAGTTATGGCACAAAACCTGTTGATGTAGTCTTCCGACGATGTGGGCATAAAACCGGCTCCCGGAACTTCGCAAGAAGTTCCGGGAGCCGGCGTGACAAGCGGGGCGGCCTTATGCCGTGACGTCCGCTTTGTAGTAGGTCTTCGCCTCGCAGTCGCCGCGCAGCACGGCCAGTGCGTTGCGTGCCAACGCCTCCAACTCGTTCTCGCCGGGGTAGACGAAGACCGGGGCGATGAAGTCGACATGCGCGGCGATGAAATCCGTGAGCCGCTTGTTGTGGGCGATGCCGCCGGTGAGCAGGATCGCATCCGCCTTGCCTTTGAGGGCGATGGCCATCGCCCCGATCTCTTTGGCCACGTTGTAGCACATGGCGCGCAACACCAGCATCGCCTGCAAATCGTTGTTGTCGATCCGCCGCAGGATTTCGGGGACCGACGTCGTGCCGAGGTGTGCGAGCAGGCCGCCGCGGCCGTTGATGAGTTTCTGCAACTCTTCGCGGGTGTATTCTCCCGAAAAGCAAAGGTCGATCAGCGGTCCCGGAGGCAGCGTGCCGGCGCGCTCCGGCGAAAACGGCCCTGCGCCGTTGAGGGCGTTGGAGGTGTCGATCACGCGCCCCTGGCGGTGCGCGCTGACGGTGATGCCGCCTCCCATGTGCGAGACGATCAGGTTCAGCTCTTCGTATTTCCGACCCGTTTCGCGGGCGTACCGGCGTGCGATGGCCTTCTGGTTGAGGGCGTGGAAGACCGATTCGCGCGGCAGTTGGGGCAGTCCCGAAATGCGTGCGTAGGGAATCATCTCGTCCACCACGACCGGATCGGCGATATAGGCCTTGACACCGACCTCGGCTGCGATCTCCTGTGCGATCAGTCCGCCCAGATTCGAGGCGTGCTGCCGCCGGGCGTGGAGCAGGTCGTCGTGCAGTGCGTCGTTCACCTCGTAGACCCCGCCCTCGACGGGATGAACCAGCCCGCCGCGGCCGATGACGGCAGAGAGGGTGCTGATGTCAAATCCGCGTTTGCGCAGCGATTCGAGCACGAGGTCTTTCCGCCATTCGAACTGGTCGCCGATCGTCGCGAACGCGGCGATCTCGGCGGCGGAGTGGTCGATCGCCAGCGAAAGGACGGGCTGCGTATCTTCGTAGACGGCGATCTTCGTGGAGGTCGAGCCCGGGTTAATAGCCAGAATGATGTAGCTCATGGTCGGGGTGCGTATTGTCGGTTCGGTCGGGGCTTCCAGTGTGTCAGCGGGCGGCCAGGCAGGCCAGTGCGATGGAGTACATCTTGGTCAGGCGCGAGTCGCCGCGCGAGGTGAGCACGCAGGGAACCTTCGTTCCCATGACCATGGCCGCCAGCTCGGCGCCGCCGAAATGCGTGGCTGCCTTGAAGAAGACGTTGGCCGATTCGATGTTGGGGAAGAGCAGGCAGTCGGGATCGCCCGCGACGGCCGAACCCTTGACTTTCTTGTGCTCGGCGACCTCCTTGTAGAGCGCTACGTCCAGCGACAGCGGTCCGTCGACGATCGCATTGCCCAATTGTCCGCGGTCGCCCATTTTGGCCAGGATGGCCCCTTCGGTCGACGACGGAACGCTCGGCAGCACTTGTTCCGAGGGTGCGATGCAGGCGATTTTCGGCGTGTCGATGCCCAGCAGCCTGGCAGTCTGGATGAGGTATCCGATCAGCTTCTGTTTCTGTTTGAAGTCGGGCGCGGGGATCACCGCGACGTCCGAGATGCAGAGCAGTTTGGGAAGCGACGGCATTTCGAGAATGGCCACGTGGCTCAGCACGCCCTTGGGCGGGAAGAGACCCGCATCCTTGTTCAGGATGCCGCGCATGTATTTGTCGGTCGAGACGAGTCCCTTCATCAGGACGTCGGCGTCGCCCGCCACGACGGCCGCGACGGCCAGCCGCACGCAGTTGACGTCGCTCTTTTCATCCACGATCTTGAAGATCGAACAGTCGATCCCCTCGGCCCCGCAGACCTCTTCGATGACCTGTTTGTCGCCGTAGAGGGTCGGTTCGACCAATCCCTCATTATATGCGTCGTAGACGGCGCTGAGCGTGTGGGAATCCTGGCCGTAGGCGACGGCCAGCCGTTTGCGGCCCTTTTTCTGGGCCTCCTCGACGATTTGCGAGAGTTTTGTAATCATTGCTGTATGAAAGTTCGTATTAAACGTTTCGGGCGTTGTTTTCCGCTTCCCGTGTCCGGAACCGCCGCCGGAAGGCTCTGCCGGTTCGGTCGGGGAGTGCGAATCCGCTTCGTTGCCCGTCGAATCGAAGGGTTTTTCACCGATGCGGGATCATCGGGATCATTTGACCAGATTGTAGGTGTCGGTGGCGATCATCAGCTCCTCGTCGGTAGCGATGACTGCGACTTTGACCCGCGACGCGGGCGTCGAGAGGATTTTGTCCTCGCCCCGCACTTCGTTGGCCGCGGGATCGAACTCCACGCCCATGAATTCGAGGCCTGCGCAGACCGACCGGCGCAGTTCGCGCGAATTCTCGCCCACGCCGCCCGTGAAGACGATGAGGTCGACCCCTCCCATCTCGGCCGCATAGGCCCCCACGAACTTCTTCACACGGTTGTAGTACATATCACGGGCCACGATGGCACGGGGATTCCCTTCGTTGTAGGCTTTGTCGATGTCGCGCATGTCGCTCGACAGATCGGTCATGCCCTGCACGCCCGAACGCTTGTTCATCATCTCGTCCAGTTCGGCATAGCTCATTCCCTCCTTCGCGCCGATGAACGTGATCGCCGATGCGTCGATCGCTCCGCAGCGCGTGCCCATCACCAGCCCGTCGAGCGGCGAGAAGCCCATCGACGTATCGTAGGATTTGCCGTCGAGCACGGCCGTCACGGAGGCGCCGTTGCCGATGTGGCAGGTGACGATTTTCGATTTTTCATAGTCGAGCCCCGCCAGTTCGGCGCCTTTGCGCGCCACGTAGTGGTGGCTCGTGCCGTGGAAACCGTATTTGCGCACGCGGTATTTTTCGTAGTAGGCGTGGGGCAGGGCATAGAGGTAGTTCATGGCGGGAATGGTCTGATGGAACGAGGTGTCGAAGACCGTCACCTGCGGCGTACCGGGCAGCACCTTCTCGATCGAGAGAACGCCTTCCAGATTGGCGGGGTTGTGCAGCGGCGCGATCTCGAACAGCGAGCGGATCTTCCGCTTCACATCTTCGTCGACGATGCAGCTTTGGGGGAAGAATTCGCCGCCGTGCGCCACGCGGTGACCGACGGCTTTGATCTCGTCGAGCGACCCGACGACGCCGTGCGCCGGATCGGTCAGCGCGTCGAGTACCAGGCGGATGCCGGTCGTGTGGTCGGGAATGGCGCGGTGCAGCTCGAAATTCTCTCGTCCGACGGGTTTGTGGGTGAGGACGCCGTCGCTGAGTCCGATGCGTTCGACCAAGCCTTTGGCCAGCAGCGTGCTGCCGGTCTGCTCCATGTCGATCACCTGGTATTTGATAGAGGAACTGCCGCAGTTGAGTACTAAGATAACCATGTCTATTGTTCGTTTAATTACTGATTGTCGGATTTTTGTCAAAAATAGTGAAAGTTTCCGAGAAGCGAATGATTTTTCGTCAAAAAGCGATGCTTCGGACAGCAATTCGTCCGAAACGGAAAGTCGTTGCAGGCAGGACGCTACGGAACGGGGTTGCACGGCGCGGGTACCGCGGTGTTCCGGTCGATGATTTCCGCGCGTCGTTCCCCTTGTCCGGAATGACACTTTCTGTCGTCTTGGGAAGGACGCCTTGGAGGGCGGTGCGAGAATCGTATACAGATTGTCGGGAATATATGCCCCTACCGCCGTTTGTCAGCCCGCGGCCGGCGGAGGATGTGCCTGCGGGCTGCCGCTCTTCGGCCGCGGCCGAAAACGCATATTTTTTAACAGAATCTGGCTGTGAAAGCGTCGGAAACATCCCGACCTTCTCTTCGGGAATTTCCTGCAAGAAAATCTTTACCACCTTTTGGTGACAAAAGGTGGTGCCAAAAGTGTCCGCAGGGCACCTCCGTCGGGATCGGACGGCGGTTCTCCCTGAGCGGGCACGCAAGATCTACGCCGTTTGCGCAAACCCGATCCGGGCGCTCGAACCGCCGTTCGATCTGATTCCTCCTCCGGTGCAATGCCGGAGGATGTTATGCGCTTCGCGCAACGATGATTATTCGGTTGCGTCCGTACCTGGCAGGCCCTCGGCCCGCCCGATCGCACTGCTTCCGCTACTTTTCGCGGTACTTGATCTTTTGGTGCTTTTGGATCAAGCCAAAAGCACAAGAAAAACTGAGAAAGGGGAGAACTTCCCGATCGATTCTTCGGGAAGAATCCCGCGTTTTCGACGGTGCATCCGCCGCCCGTTCTCCTTTCCCGATTTTTCGCAAGGCGGAGCGATGGGCGCTTTGCGCAGCCATTGTCTGCGTTATTTCTCGTACTTGTAACCTACGCCCTTGACGGTGATGATGTGTTCGTCGCCGATCTTCTGCCGCAGTTTGCGAATGTGGACGTCGATCGTGCGGTCGCCGACCACTACGTCCTCGCCCCATACGCGGGAGTAGATCTCCTCGCGCGAGAAGAGCCGTCCCGGATCGGACATCAGCAGCGTCAGCAGCGCGAACTCCTTGCGCGGCAGGGAGATCTCCTCCCCGTTGCGTTTGACGATGTAACGGGCCGGATCGATCGTGACGCCGCCCGTATCGCGGGGTGCCGCATCGCCGGCGCCGATGCGTTTGAGGATCGCTTTCAGACGGCTGACCAGGATGTGCATCTTGATCGGTTTGCTGATGTAGTCGTCGGCTCCGGCGGCGAATCCCGTGAGCTGGTGCTCGTCTTCGCCCAGCGCCGTGAGGAAGACGATCATCGTGTCTTTCAGTTCGTCGTGCTCGCGCAGGCGGCGGCAGGTTTCGAGCCCGTCCATGCGGGGCATCATCCGGTCGAGCAGGATCAGATGCGGATGCACTTCGAGTGCGCGGGCGACCCCTTCGGCGCCGTCGCGGGCGGTGAACACTTCGTAACCTTCGCGTTGGAGGTTGTAGCGGACGAATTCGAGGATGTCGTCTTCGTCGTCGACCAAAAGAATGCGGTGACTCATAATCGGTAGCTGGTGTGAATGTGCCTCTTCGTTTCCCGCGTCCGGCTCGGCCCTCAGGCGGTCGCTGTCTTCGCTCGACGAAAACGGCCGTTAATTTCCCGCTAAGATAGTTAAAATCCCGAAAAAAATTGTGAAAATCTTCTGAAAATGGTATCTTTGCCAGATGTATATGCGCGAGTATATACCATGGTTAATCAAAACTTAGCGTAAGATGGCTACTAAAATCACCAACCCCTCTGTTCCGGAGGAACAAGTCAGCAATGCTGAAGATGTGCAGAAAACGTCCGCTTCCGAGGCTCCCGCAGCGGAGCTTGTAACCGTCGCCGTACCGGCCGAAGATCCCGCGGGGGAACCCGTGGCGGCCGCCGTCGGGGAGACTGCCGCCGAGCCGCCCGTGGAGGCTGCCGCTCCTGCGGAGGAGCCTGTCGGGACCGCACCGGTGGAAGAGCCGGAGACGGCTGTTCCGGCCGTAGCGTTTGCCGGGGAAGCGGGCGCCGCACCGGCCGAGGGGATCGATTTCGCGGACGAGGAGGCTGCATTGGCCGCGCGGAGCGCGGGGCTCGACGAGGAGGAGCCGGCAGACGGTGAAGCGGTGGACGAAGGTGCGGCCGGAGCGTCGGATGCGCTTTTCGACGGCCGGAGCGAGGAGGAGATGGTCTCCCTGTTCGCCAAGATGCTCGACGAGGAGCCGGTGCAGTCGCTGCGCCGGGTGGTGGAAGCCGTCAAGATAGCCTTCTACAAGGCGCACTGCGCCGAGGTCGAGGCGCAGCGCAGGGCTTTTGTCGAAGCCGGCGGCGACGAAGCGGAGTTCGTGCCTGCTGCCGATGCGCAGGAACTTCGGCTCAAAGACCTGTTCAAGGAGTACCGCCGCCGCCGCGACGAGTTCATCGCGTCGCTCGACGCCGAGAAGGAAGCCAACCTGAAAATCAAGTTGCAGATCATCGAGGAGTTGAAGGAACTGGTCAACTCGGACGAGACGCTCAACCATACGTTCACCAAGTTCCGCGAATTGCAGCAGCGCTGGAAGGAGACGGGGCTGGTTCCCCAGCAGAACGTCAAGGATCTGTGGGAGACCTACAACCTGCATGTCGAGAATTTCTACAACTTCATCAAGATCAACAAGGAGTTGCGCGACCTCGATCTGAAAAAGAACTACGAGCAGAAGCTCGCGCTGTGCGAAGCGGCCGAGGCGCTGGTTCTGGAACCGTCGATCGTGGAGGCATTTCACAAATTGCAGAAACTCCACGACGAGTGGCGTGAGACGGGCCCCGTCGCCAATGAGTTCAAAGAGACGCTTTGGGAGCGTTTCAAGGAGGCTTCGAGCCGTATAAACAAGCAGCATCAGGCCTTCTTCGAGAACATCAAGGCCGAGCAGACGAAAAATCTCGAACTGAAAGCGGGACTCTGCGAGCAGACCGAAGAGCTTGCCCAGCAGCTCTACACCACGCGCAAGGAGTGGAACCGGGCCAGCGACCGTCTGTTGGAGATCCAGAAGGTGTGGAAGACGATCGGCTTCGCGCCGAAGAAGGACAATACCCGTATCTACGAGCGGTTCCGTACGGCGTGCGACCGGTTTTTCGAGGCCAAGCGCCGCTTCTATGCCGATGTGAAGACCGAAATGGAGCACAACCTTCAATTGAAGAACGAGCTGTGCGAAGCGGCCGAAGCGTTGCAGATGAGCGAGGAGTGGAAGAAGACGACCGATGAACTGATCGCCTTGCAGGCTCGCTGGAAGGAGATCGGCGCCGTGTCGCGCCGTTACTCCGATCAGGTGTGGAAGCGTTTTCGTGCCGCGTGCGACAAGTTCTTCGAGCGCAAGGCGGCGCACTTCTCGGACGTGGACGGCCAGTACGAGCAGAACCTCGTCCGCAAGCAGGCGCTTCTGGACGAAATGGCCGCAGCCGACGTCAAGGAGGGCGGTTTCGAGATGATCAAGGAGTTCCAGCGCCGTTGGAGCGAGATCGGTTTCGTGCCCATCAAGCGTAAGGACGAGATACAGAAGCGCTACAAGGAGTGCGTCGATACGCTCTTCTCGGTGCTGCGCGGTTCGGAGCGCGACCGTTCGATGTCGCGGTTCCGCGAGAAGGTCTCGGCCTTCAAGGCGTCGGGCGACCGCCGGATCCGCACCGAACGCGACCGTCTCTACAATCGGGTGAAGCAGTTGGAGTCCGACATCGCCCTGTTGGAGAACAACATCGGTTTCTTCGCCCATTCGAAAGGCGCCGAGGCGCTGATCGCCGACGTGCGCGAGAAGATCGAGCGCGCCAAGCGCGAAATGGCCGACACGATCGAGAAGGTGAAGCTCATCGACCGCGAAGCGGCCCGGGAGTCGGAGGATCGCGAGGCATAGGCCGCCGTTGCGGCCGGCGGGGCCGACCGTGCCTGCGAGGGTGCGGCCGCGGACGAGTTATTAACAAAAAACTTTTCAGACCATATACGTTCAAAAGAGGATATGAAACTCAAAAAACCGAAGTACATCTTTGTTACCGGCGGCGTGGCTTCTTCGCTGGGCAAAGGCATCATCTCGGCATCGATCGCCCGCCTGTTGCAGGCGCGCGGCTATACGGTGACCATCCAGAAGCTCGACCCTTACATCAACATCGATCCCGGGACGCTCAACCCCTACGAGCACGGCGAGTGCTACGTCACCGAAGACGGTAC
>ERZ857998.3192-NODE-3192-length-13778-cov-4.044305_pt1 | contig 13778 bp, 11 predicted proteins | sample MGYA00519954_ERZ857998 | MGnify/ENA primary metagenome ERZ857998 (study PRJEB31778, sample SAMEA3449424) | human gut metagenome | biome: human gut; feature: human-associated habitat; material: faeces | place: United Kingdom | collected 2010/2012 ...
ACATCTACGACGATGACACGCTCGGCGTGATCTACCCGGAGGCGAGGCTATGATCGTCTACCTGGCAGGCAGGATCACGGGCGATGGCGGGTACCGGGAAAAGTTTGCGGATGCGGAGATGGTGCTGCGGGAGTTGGGGCACATCGTACTCAACCCCGCAACGCTGCCGGACGGGCTGGAATACGAGTCGTACATGGCGATCGGCAATCAAATGCTGCTGTCATCGGATGCGATCTGTCTGTTGCCGGACTGGAAAAACAGCGCCGGAGCGCAGAGAGAGCGGACGGCCGCGATCCAGCACCGCAAGAGGATCCTGCATTACGACAAGATACATCTGAGGGGGTCTATATGACGGTTAACAAGCTGGAGCAGTACCGCGCGCTGGTGGACGAGATCAAGGATTTGGAGCAGCGAAAGCGCAAGGCGTCCAGGCGCGCAAACATCGTTGTGTCGGACACGGTGAGGGGATCGTCGGACACATGGCCCGGACGGTGAAGATCACGGGCGTAGCGGCCAGGCATGTGCGGTCTGCCCAGCGGATCGACCTGCTGCGCAGGCGGCGGCAGATGGCGGCACGGGACCTGCTATCGGAGATCGAATCGTTCATGGCCACGGTTGATGATGCCAGAATCCGACGGATGATCGACCTGCACTATATTCAGGGGCAGACGTGGCGGCAGGTGGCAAGCAGGGTGTACGGTTCGCCGGCGTATGAGGATGCGGCGCGGATGTGTGTCAAAAGATATTTTCAAAAAATCTAAAACATGTTCGGTTTGTTCGCTTCCGGCATGTTAATATGATATTGACGACAAGAATAAGCAGGGACGCGATGATCGGCGTCCCTGCTTTATCATTTGTGGCGCGGATATTGTTTATTCATAATCTTTATCCAAAATGGGAACGGTTTCGCTGTTTGGTAGGATGCGATAAAAGTACCTGCTTGCTTTAGAAGAAAATACGGGGTGGTTTGCAAAATTATCTGATAGAATATCGAGTGCTTCTGGCAAGTTAGCTGCTTCGATTTCGCAGGGCGGGGTGCAAGATTGGATATCAAGAGCATGGTCTCCCAATGCACACCGTTTGATTTCATCTAACGAATGATGCGTGGATGCAAATAGTTTGAATTTCATGCGTAACCTCCTGCTTTTTTAATTAGTTTATCATGAATTGTGAGATTTTGAGAAGGAACAAATAGCAAAGTTCTTAGGAGACGGAGCACATGCTGCGGTTGATACTTTTGCTCGGGACACCAACGGGTATGGAGGGAAGTCATGGAGGCGAAAAAGCAGAGGAAGTACGAAACGCTGCGGATCGCGGAGCGGTTGGAGAGCATCAAGGGCTGGGCGATGCACGGAAGCACGATAGCGGAGATCGCGAGGATGCTTGGCGTAGCCGAGAGCACGGTGTACAAATGGAAGAACGAGCATGGCGAGTTTGCGGAAGCGATAAAGAAGGGAGCGCAGGAAGCGGACGGCGAGATCCTGAATGCCGCGTTCCGACAGGCCGTAGGCTACGTGCAGCACGTGATCGAGCCGATCAAGGTGAAGAAGCAGAGGTGGGACGAGCGGGCGATGCGTGTATTGACGGATGAAGAGGTCGTCATGACAGAGTATGACAAGACGATCCCACCGGACGCGAACATGACGCGGTTCATGCTGACAAACCGGATGCCAGAGTTTTACCGGATGAAGCAAGAACTTGAAGCGAAAGGAAATGTCTCGCTGACAGAGGAGGACAGAAAGCTGTTTGAAATGACGCGCGAGGCATTGAAATGAGAAATGCAGGGGTCAGGCATCAAGATATCGCAAGCATGGCAAGGCGCAGCTACGATATGCTTATGGCAGCAGTGAGGAAGGATTTGCTGTTTTTCGTCGAACGGATGTGTATGATCGAAGACAAGGACAGCGTGGAAGGACTGGTGCATTTCAAGCTATGGCCGCAGCAGCGGGAAGCACTTGCGGGAATTCGCGACAACCGGAGAACGATCATCCTGAAAGCGCGTCAGCTTGGGATCACCTGGCTTGTTATCTGCTATGCGGTTTGGAAAATTCTGACAGAGCCGGGATACACGGTAATCGCACTGAGCAGGACGGAGAAGGAAGCAATGGAACTGGTGCGCCGGGTGGGCGTGGTGTTGGACAACCAACCGCTCAGCAGACGCAAGACAGACTGGTATGGCGCGAAGCATACCGTAACAGCGCTTACGGTAACTGTAGAACGAGATGGGAAAAGCAGTACGTTTATGGCTTTTCCGTCGTCGCAGAATGTGGGGCGCAGCTTTACCGCGAATCTGCTGATTCTTGATGAATGGGCGTTTCAGCAGTTTGCGGCGGAGATCTGGCAAGCGGTGTTGCCGATCGTAAATAGGCCGACGGGTGGACAGGTGATCGGATTGAGCACCATCAAGCTCGGAAGCCTGTTTGCTGATCTGTGGCAGACAGCGGACAACGGATTTCATAAGATATTCATTCCATGGACGGCAGATCCGCGTCGGGATGAAGCATGGTACAGGGAGACCATGGCTAATTACGGCAGCGAGATCAAGATGATGCAGGAGTACCCAGCAAGCCCGGAGGAAGCGTTCACGGCAGCGGAGGGACGGTTCTTTGGTGAACTGCGCGGGGATATCCACTTGGCGGATGCCATGCCGAATGGTGAGACAAGGCGGTATGCGAGCATCGACTACGGACTGGATGCATTGGCCGCGATATGGTATGCCGTGGACAGCGAGGGCAATGCGATAGCCTACAAGGAAATCTATAAGAGCAATCTGATCGTTGCAGAGGCGGCCGAGCTGCTTGCAGCGGATCCGGTGGATGTGATCTATGCGCCGCCGGATCTATGGAACAGGCACAGCGACACGGGAAGAAGTACAGCCGAGATTTTTGCATTGCACGGCGCGCCGCTTGTGAAGACGAGCAATAACCGAGTGCAGGGATGGCAAGATGTGAAAGAGTGGCTGCGGCCGATCCGGACGCGGGATCCAATGAGCGGTGAGGAACGAACCACTGCACGGCTACGGTTCTTAAAGGGGGCAACGCCGAATCTATGGCGGTGCATGACGAACATCCTGACGGATGAGCGAAACGTGAACGATACAGCGGTCATGCCGCACGAGCTGACGCACATGCCGGATTCCGTGCGTTGTTTTTGTGCGGGTCGCCCGCTGCCGGCGCCGAGAAAAACGGAGATGGAGGAGTCGGACGACATGGCAGAATGGAACAGCATTTTGAATTGGGGGAGATAAGCATATGGAGTATGGATTGCTCATTTTAACAGCACTGAATTCAGCGGCTTTGGCCGCTGTTCTTTTTTGTCTGTTGAAGAAAAAGGGAGACGGCGATGAAAAAGGGCCTGTAAAGCTCAAGTATGACGAAGAGCGGAGACGGGGAAGAAAGAGCCGGCTGACGGACGAAGAACAGTTTGAATTTCTCATGAACTATACGGGGGAGGAACAGGCCGATGAATAAAGCGCTGCTTTCGACCGATTTCAGAGAGGTGTGGAAACAGTATGAAGCGGGCGTTTCGTACAAACTGGCCATTGATCTGTACGACAATGTTGAAAAATGCGATGCGTTCTATCGCGGCGATCAATGGCGAGGCGTGAACGCACCGGACATCGACAGGCCGGTGATCAACATCATCAAGCGAATCGAGAGCTACAAGACATCGATCATCGTATCGGATGATATTGGATATCAGATCGACGCAGAAGAGGATCAGATCGACCTCCGGGACGCATTATGCAAGGCAATAGATGGGGTTTTGGAGGACAACGATTTGACAAGCATGAACCGGGAGATGCTGCGTGATGCTGCGATCAATGGCGATTGCTGTCTTGTCGGATGGTTTGATGCAGAAGCGGAGACGGGACAGCAGGCAAAAGGCCGGATCCGGCTTGAGAGCATAGAGAATATCAACGTACAGTTTGCAAATCCCTATACGCCGGACGTGCAGGAGCAGCCATATATCATCATCGCAAAGCGGTGCTTTCTCGACAGCGTGCGCGAGGAGGCAGCGGGAAACGGCATGGATCCGGAGAATATCCACGCAAACGATGATTACAAACAGGGCGAAACAGGAACGACCAATAGCCTCACAACGGTGCTAACAAAGTTCTTCAAGAAGAACGGAAAGGTGTGGTTTTCCAAGACATGCAGGGACGGTATTGTCAAGGAAGCGACTGAGACGGCGATGACGTTATATCCTATTGCGTGGATGAACTGGACGAAACGCAGGAGCAGTATGCACGGGATAGGAGATGTTGATGAGGTGATTCCGAATCAGATCACGATCAACAAACTCATGGCCCTGTATGTGCGATCCGTCCAGATGACGGCGTTTCCGAAGGTCATTTTTGATGCATCACGTATCCAAGAATGGTCAAACCGAGTAGGAGCTGCGATCAAGAGCTATGGTGCTGTCGGAAACGATATTGCAAATGTGCTCCGGGGCGCGGACACGAGTTATCAGGTGGCGGATGTGATCGAACGCATGATTGCCATGACAAAGGATTGCATGGGGGCAAGCGATGCGGCATTAGGAAACGTTAAAGCGGAAAACACGAGCGCGATCGTAGCGGTGCAGCAGGCATGCGCCTACCCGCTACAGCTGCAGAAGAACGCATTCAAAGCGTTTGTAGAGCAGTATATACGGTTTATCGCGGACATGATCGCCGCTTATTACGGAATACGCGATATGAAAGTGTGCTGCACGGCAGAGGAACAGGCGGCAGGCATGGGCGAGAACAAGCGGGAGAGCTTCGATTTTGCCGGAGTGCGTCCGCTGCTGATCAATATGAAGGTCAACGTCGGTGACAGCGCATATTGGTCGGTGCTGTCACAGAGCCAAACACTGGACAATTTGCTTGCAAACGGGATCCTGACGGATACGAAGCTGTATCTTGAGAGTATGCCGGGCGACAGCATACCGAATCGAGAGGCGATCATCAAGAGCGTGGAACAACGGCAGGCGGCGGAGCAACAAGCGCAGCAGATGCCGCAGGTGGTGGCACCTGAAATGCAGATTGATACCGGTGCAAGGCAACCGAATCAAGTGCAGGAAGCATATGCGCAGCCTGCATTGAGATAAATACGAGAGCTCGACACCAGAGCGGAAAGGAACAAAGATGGCGGAAACCAACGCGATCGAGATCATCAGCAACGAGGCAGAACCGGTTGACACGCAGACAGCAGAGCAAGGAACGACCGACACAGAGGCGCAGCATACGCAGGCGGAAGAGCAGCCGGGGGAGAGCACACCGGAGGGAGAGGCAGAAGAACCGGAGGAGGACAAGCCGTTTACAGTCAAGATCAAGTTTCTTGGCAAGGAGATGGATATCGATCCGACTACGGATGAGAGCATTGCGATCTACCAGAAGGGGCTCAACTATGACCACATGGCGGAGAAGATCAAGAACAATCCTGACAGTAAGATCATTGCAGAACTTGCCAAAAAGAGCGGGATGACGACCGATCAATACCGCAGATTTGTGGCCGAAAACAACAAGGAAGCGTCTGTTCGCAGAACGGCGGAGGAACTGCGGGAGCAGTACCCGGATGCGCCGGACGATCTGATCAGGCGGCTGGCCGAGGCAGAAAACGGCGGTGCAGAAAGCGAAAGCAGCGAACAGGATGCAAGATGGGATGCGTTCTTGGAGGAATTCCCGGAGGTTGGAAAACCGGAAGATCTTCCGGACGGCGTGAAAGAAGCACTAAAAAGCGGCGAGGATCCGGTGCGTGCAATGTATCGGTTCAAACTGCAGGAGGCAAAGAGGGAGACGCAGGAAGCGAGGAAAGCCGAACAGATTGCGAAGCAAAACACCGCAAACCGCGCCAGCAGCACAGGAAGCCTGAAAGCGGCAGCCGGTTCGGCACAGCAGGATCCAGAAAAGATGGACTATGCCACCTACAAAGCGTGGCGAAGGAGTCAGAGTTAACAAAGAGAAAGGAAGGATAGAACATGCCCAATACATTTATTACACCGAGCATTGTGGCCAAGGAGGCCCTGATGCAGCTTGAGAGCAACATGGTCATGGCGAACCTTGTGCACACCGACTACAGCAAGGAGTTTGCGCGTGTCGGCGATACCGTAACGGTTCGTAAGCCCGCTACGTTCACCGCCAAGACGTTTCTGAACGAGGTGAGTGCGCAGGACATTACGGAGGGAAGCGTCCCTGTTAAGCTGGACAGGCACCGCGACGTCACGGTTCAGGTGACCAGCAAGGAGATGACGCTGAACATTCAGGATTTCTCGAAGCAGGTCATTGAACCGGCCATGTTGGCGCTTGCCACACAGGTGGATGCGGACCTGCTGGCAACGGGAATCGGCGGTGCGGGGAAGATCAACAAGGCAACGGTGAGTCCGACGAACCTTGTGGACATTGCGGAACTGGCCAAAGCGCTCGACAAGAACCTTGCACCACAACAGAACCGCAGAATGGTGTTTTCTCCGGATCATAAGTACCGTTATGCGCTGACAGACAATCTGAGCAAGGTCAGCTATGCCGGGGACAATGAAACGCTCAGAGACGCGCTGCTTGGCCGCGTGTATGGTTTTGATTCATACATGGATCAGAACTGTCCGTATGGTGCGGTGGCAACAGCAGGCACCGCGACGGCGTTCAAGGTCGCTGGTACGGAGGGGGAGACGACGGTCGCGCTGTCCGGGATGAGCGCGGCAACCGCAACGGTAAAGGCGGGCGAAGGGTTCATCGTTGATGGTGAATTCTACAAGTTCACCGCAGACGGTACCGGTACGTCGAACGCAATCGCATCGATCGGCATTGATCACCCGCTGCGGGAAACGATCACCACGCCGAAGGACGCGGTGCTCATCAAGGGCGCAAACAGCCTTGCATTCCACAAGAACGGGCTTGCGCTGGTTACGCGGCAGCTCGAATTGCCGGCGGGCGCGGCAAAAGCGGCGATTGCTTCCGCAAACGGCCTGAGCGTTCGCGTCGTATATGACTACGACAGCACCCACAAGCGCGATACCGTCAGCTTTGATATTCTGTACGGATGCGCGGCGCTGGAAAAAAATCTCTTGGTCGGCCTTGCCGATTAAGACGAAGAAACAAGAACGAACGATGGGGAAGGCAACCGCCTTCCCCTGATTTTGTATAGGGGGAATACGTTTTGAAAGCGATAAAGATTATGGAGATGGCGGCTGCCTTTGTGTATGAGAAGCCGGGGGACAGTCGGGACAGTTTTGCATTCAGCGTGCCGTTTCTGAACGTATTGCTCATCGAGTGCCTGAACGCAGAAAACAGCAATCGAGAACCGGAGCAGCGGCTTGATGCAGCACCGATGTTGACAAGCCCGGAGGATGATGTGCCGTACTGTGAAAAACTCACGCGCGGTGCATTGCCGTATGGCTTGGCGGCGCGGTATTATGCGGCGGAGGACGACGCATATAACGAAAACCTTATGCAGCAGCGGTATTACAGCGGTATACAGGCGGCGCATATGATGCAGGAGGTAGAGATCGAAGATGTCTACTGATATGACGCCACAGAGATTGTATGTGCAGAGCTACGCCAATTTCAGGGGCGTAGACTTTTCAAATAATCCGGCGAACGTGGATGAATACCACAGCCCTATGTGCCTGAATATGATTTCTGACGAGAACGGTTATCCGGTAAAGCGGCCGGGATGGCGCGTGCTATCGAATATTGCAGACGGAAGCCGGATCAATGGGATTTGGTTTATACGCATGCAGAAGCTCCCGGGATCCGATCAAAGGGAAAAGACAAACTGGGTGGATGTCCTGCTCGTGCATTGCGGGACGAAGATCTATCGGTTGACGGAAAACGATGGCACATATACGGCGACAGCCATTCAAAATGGCAGCAGCGATCTTACGGTACAGGATGCCAGAAGCAGCGGGTTTTGCGAAGACGGGATTTTCTATTTTTTAGATGGCGGGAAATACCGGATGTTATCCATGGATCAAATCGATGCAAACGGAAATGCGACGGAGACGATCACACCAAAGGCGGTGGAGGATGGTTCATATATACCAACGACCACAGCAGGCGGGCATTATGAGGTGCAGGAGGACGCCAGCTATATGTGGGTGGACGGGGCGGCATATGAAGAAAAGAATCTATTGACAGATAAACGGTATAACACCTTTGCGGGGAACGGTGAATCAACCGAGTTTTATTTGGACAGCAAGGACGTCAACGTACAGGCGGTAGAGCTGTGGGAAGCAGTCGTTTTGGGCGGAACAACGGATGCGCGGCCTGCGGTACAGTCGATCGTCACGACAAACACGGTGATATGGAACAGAAACTGGTATTACTTCCCGGACGGAACCGTGCGGAAATCGATCGGAACACTCGCGCCCGGCGGAAAAGTGTTGCTTTTACAGAGCGAGCAAATCGATGGATATGGCGGCGGAAAGTATTACAAAGTGCAGACAACGGAAGGAAAAACCGGATATGTCTTGGCGTCATGTGTTCAAGTGACCACAATGGGTGCTGGAAGTGCAACTGGAAACCATGACTGGGTAAAGAAACAGTCGGGAACGCACTATACGGTATCACTCGATCAGGAGCGGCAGCGCACAAAGGTGGTATTTAAGGCTGCACCGGCAGCATCCGCAAAGGGAAGTGGGATATCGAACATCCGCGTGACGTTTACGGATGCGACGGGGAGCGGAAATGCAAGCAGGATCAATCGGTGTACCAAGTTCTGTAAATATGGATATTTCAACGATAATCGAATTTTCTTGAGCGGAGATCCGAGCTATCAGAACACCGACTATGCCAGTGAGGTGGATATGCCGAACTACTTTCCGGAGTTTGGTTATACCAACATTGGCGACAGTTCCAGCGCGATCATAGGGTATGTTGGAGTTGGGGATTCGATGGCGGTGATCAAGGAGAACGGAAAAACGGATGCAGGCGTCTATATGCGAAGCGCGGAGGTACAGAGCGACAATAGCGTGCTGTTCCCGGTGAAGCAGGGCCAGCTTGGCATCGGCGGTATCAGCAGCGGCGGGCAGGCACGGTTTAAGGATGCGGGTCTATTCCTGACAGCTGATGGCGTGTATGAGGTGAGAATGGAGGATATCTCCATGCAGACGGCGGTCAACCGCAGGAGCGCATATGTGGACACGCTGATAAAAAAGGAGCCGGACTTAAACGAGGCGCAGTGTGCAGTCTGGGGCGATTATTTTATTTTGTGCGTAAACAGCCATGCGTATGTAGCGGATGGAAGACAGTACAGAAACGGTCAATATGAGTGGTTTTATTGGGAGAACATACCGGCGCGGGTGCTCGCTGAAAAGGACGGTCTGCTGTATTTCGGAACAGGAGACGGGAAGCTGTGCGTCATGAACACGGATATTGAAGGCGGCACGCGGTTTCAAGATAACGGCGCAGCCATTCCGGCACGGTGGGCAACGCGGCTCGATTATTTGGGAGACAGTACGCGGTACAAATCCATCCATAGAGGCGGGTTTGAGGTCATGGCAAAGGCCTACGATCAAAGCTCCATGAGGGTGATGTTACGGGCGGACCGGTCGGTCTACACGGCGTTGAACGAGACCATAGACACGGATGATGCAACGGGTTTTTATGAGTTTACACTGGGCGCAGAACCGAGAGCGGTGAAGGTGCCGGCACAACCGAAACGGTTTCGGTCATTGCAGATCATCTTTGAAAACAAGGAATTGAACGAGGGCTTTGGGCTTAATGGCGCGAGGCTTACTTACAGCTACGGACGATATGTGCGGTAGCGTGAAGAACGGGGGATAGCATGGCGTATTCATATGAGAAATATTTGACCGATGCGCAAAAGCGCAGGCTGAAAATCTACGGGCAGCAGCTGAGCAACCAGAACGCGGGTGTGCGTGCGGAGGCGGAGAAGGAGAAAATGCTCGGTACGCGCGAGGCGGAGCGGTATTTACAAAACCGTGGTCTTGCCGGTGCATATGGGGAGAACAGACCAAAGAGCGGAGAGGTGGATCGCGTTCGCTTTGCACAGGATCAGGTCATGAACAGGACCAATGAAACGCTGCGTAATAAGGAGCAAGTGGCGATCAATGCGCAGGGGATCCAGTTTGCAAACCAGACCATCGCAAGGCGGAATGCTGCTGCGCAGAAAAAAGCGGAGGAGGCATACGCGGCTGCGCTAAAGGAGTATGAATCCAAGAAGGCGGAGTATGAAAAGGCGATCGCCGCAGAGAAGGAGCGACAAGAAAAAGAGAAGGCGAATCAGGAACGGAATCAGGACTTTGTTATTGATGGATTTTCAAGGTTTTATATGCCGCAGAGCCAACAGCAATCGATCGAACAGCAGGCAAAGCAGAAGGCCGAACAGCAAATCAAGGATCGAAAAGCGGCAGAGATGAGGCTGCGTTTGTCACAGGGAGAACAGGCGGTCGAATCAGCACGGAAACTGGCCGAACAGCGTGCGACACAGATCGCGACGAAGTATGGGAATATAAGAGATCTGGCGCTTGTGTATGAACAGGCGAAGAATCTTCGGAATGAAGATAAAAGACACGAAGCGGTAAGATCCGAAGCGTTGGACAAGCTGGCAGATGCTTACCTGTATCACGAGGATAATGTCGATATAAAGGCACTTGAAGCGAGGGCACAAACGCTGCAGGGGGCGATTGCGGACAGACAGGGCGCCAGCAGGGAAGACGCCGAATTTATCAACAGAAAACAGTTGGTAACGGATATGGACGGAAAGCCGTTTCCGAAAAGGGAAATAGCCTATCAGAATGCGATCCAGACATTTCAGAAGAAAAGGATCAACGATGCAGCCACTGTGGACGAGCAGATGGCGGAGCTGTATCGCATGGGTGCAACGGATGAGTGCATCGGGGCGGTTGCCAAAGATATGTTGGGTTCGCGGGAATGGAGTAAAGGAATCCGGGACCGGCTGATGCAGTATGAGAAAGGCACAGCATTATCGGACGCAAAGGCCGAATACGGCGCTGCGGCTGCAAGGCGGGACGAATGGAAACGCCTGATCAGCTATGATGAAAACTATGCGACGTATCAGAGCTATGCAGATAACTATAAACGGATAGAGGCGGATGGCAGGGCGACCGAAGAGCAAAAGACGGAGGCCGCGCGGAAGGCCGTGGAAGCGCAGATCTATATGCTCACCGGCGTAAGCGGTAACGATCTGCGCAAGACGGCCGAGACGGACAAGGCGTTGGACGAACAGATCGCACGTGCAATCGATGGCGCGGAGGCTAAGACAACGCAGGAGATGGATGCGATCATCTCAGAAAAGCTGTCATCGGGCGCGTATGTGATCAATACGGCCGAGGATGTGGACAAGCTCATGCTTGAACTGTGCGCAAACCGGGTCGAAGAATTGGGAACGGCGTACTCCATAGCCGGGCAGCAGGGAACGTATGCTGTGGATGCAGCGGACGGGAAAGCGGAACTGCTCAAATACTATGCAGGCGCCATCATGGAAAATGGGGGTGTGCTGCCGAATGCGGCAATTGATCGCCTTGCAGCATACAAGACGGGCGACATTGTAAAGAGCAGTCAAAAGGCGCTGGACGATTACAGCAAAACCGTAGACCGGCAGACGTATGAATATCGCATCATGAACCGGAACGACTTTGCAGAAAAGTCACAATACAACGAAGAATATGCGGAAAAAGCATGGGCGAGCTATGGATTCCATAGCCCAACGAATGCCGCAAACGCGCCGGTCGGCCAGACATTCATGCAGAATGTATCTTACATGACCGAGGAAGAGCGGACGATCTATAATTATCTCTTTAATGCTGACGTCAAAAACGGTGAGGTAACGCTTCGGGACAAACAAATCAATACAGCATTTGTCGATGTGACATATGGTGATGCGGCAAAGAGCCGGGAGTATCTCAAAATGCTGGAGCCTACGCTTGCCGTGCGCGCGAACGAGCAGGGGATGGGGAACATCAATAAGCACATGCAGCAGACGGCGGAAAGAGCAAACGGGTGGGGGCTGTTTGGCCTGAACGTTGCGAGCCTTGCTATAAAACCGATGGATACGCTTGCAAACATTGCCACCATGGCAAGCGCTGCGAGCCATGGCGCCGATCTATCGGACATGACATACAGCAAGATGACGGATGCGATCCGAAACGAAACGGAGGGCAGGATCGGCAGCAAGCCGCTTAAAACGCTGTACAGAGCCGGCATGAGCGCAGTGGACAATGCCATCAACAATACGTTTGGGCTGATCAACCCGGCAATTCCCATGGCGACGATGGGAATTGAAGCGGCAACGAGCACGGCAGTACAATGCGCCGAGATGGGCATGGATGAGGGAGAGATCGCGGCTATATCGGTGCTGTCGGGCGTTGCGGAGCTGTTTTTTGAAAAATTCAGCATCGAGTCGTTTCTGGATGCGGGCGATATGCTGGACAAGGGGAAGGTCGGCAAGGCGATCGGTTCCATGTTCCTGACCAATATGCAGGAGGAGGCTGCAACAGAGATTGCAAACAAGCTCACGGAGGCAATGTTTGCAGGTGAGGACGGCAGCTATATGCAAACCGTGTACGACTACATGCGCGGCGGCGATACCTATGCGGAAGCCAGCCGAAAAGCTGTGCAGGAGAATGCGGGTGATGTATTGAATGCCGGAATTGAGGGCGGCCTGTCGGCGATCCTTATGAGCGGAATGCAGGTCGGCCGGTCGGCAGCGAGGAACAGCGCGATCAAAAAGCAGGGTGCGGCGTCGGATGTGAGCAAGATCATGGAGCAGGTAAAGGCGCTCGACAAAAATTCAGAAGCGTACAAGCTTGCGATGGAGCTGGAGCGCAAGGGGATCGATAACGCGACAGAACGGGAGAAGGGCGATCTGGCCATAGCGTATGTGCAGCAGGCGCGCATCGAGGCGGAGAAAGCGATTCGGGAAGCGACCGATAACCGGGAGGAAGCGGTCAAGCAGCTCAGCGAGGTCATGAATGAACTGATCACGGGCGGGTATGTGAACAAAAAGATGGCGAAAACGGTGTTGAAAACCGATGGCGGTATCGAGGCGTTCAACCGCGTGTTCCATACAAACGCAACGGAGAGCACGCTGCAAAAGGAGATGGAAAATGCAGCGGCCCGCCAGAGCCTGATGCTCAAGGGACAAATGGCAAGGGCGGAGATCCCGATCGCGAGAAAGAATGTACAGCCGGTGCAGGCAGTGCAGCAGACGGAGGAGACAGAACCAAAGCAGACCGCGCAGAAGGGCGTAATGCCGCCGACGCCGGTACAGCAGATCAACATGCAGCAGCGAGCAAACGAGGAGATCAAGGATATGGAGATCCGCGCCTCGTTTACCAGCGAGGACGGAAGCGTGACGTATGCACTGCGGGGATTTGCGGAGATGGCGGGCGCAACGGACGCGCAAAAGCGCACCGCGTTTTTGAACACACTGAGCGGGAAATACCAGCGGCGCGCACTGCTCATGGAAGCGCTGGCGAGCAAAATGGGAGTGAACGTCATTCTGCATGATACCATGCGCTATTCCAACGGATTTGTGGATGCAGAGAACAACATGCACTTTGCGCTGGACGCAGAGGGAGGCGTGCTGCGGGTATTCAGCCATGAATTGACGCACTGGCTGCAGCGGCAGGGCGGGAGCGCATACGCGGCGTTCCGGGAGCACCTGATCGCGGATGTGGGACAGAAGAAGTTCGATGAGCTGGTAGAGCGGGAGATCAAGGGAAACTGGCTCAAGGACGGCGAGACGCTGGAAACAGCCGCAGAAGCCTATAAAAGCAGCGCAGAGAACGAGGTGATCGCGCAGCTGTGCGAAGCC
>ERZ857998.3194-NODE-3194-length-13773-cov-2.818268_pt1 | contig 13773 bp, 14 predicted proteins | sample MGYA00519954_ERZ857998 | MGnify/ENA primary metagenome ERZ857998 (study PRJEB31778, sample SAMEA3449424) | human gut metagenome | biome: human gut; feature: human-associated habitat; material: faeces | place: United Kingdom | collected 2010/2012 ...
TATCCTGCATAATAGTTCAGGTACAAGTCAAAAGCAATATTAAATACGGCGTTTCCTTCGGAGTGTGTCCGGCGGAAACGCCTTTTTGCATTCGGATAATTGCGCGGCGACTGCGGCAGACGATTTCCGAACGATGTGCGATACATTCTTTGTCGAAAAATATTTATCGCTTTTCGATAAAAACATATTGACAAACGGAGGGAGGTGTGATATACTGCGGTCAATGAAAGGAGAGAATTCAATGCCGAAAATATCTTCAAAGCTGTCGACGACACTTTCGATGCTTCTCTGCGGAGCACTTGCCGCGGTAATCGCCGTGATATGCTTCCGTATGCCCGAATGGCTGGGTTGGCTGCTTTTTGTCTTTGGAAAACCGTCGGAGGTGTTTATCCCGACGCTGTGTACCGTTTATTTCACCGCACTGATCGCATACGGCGCAATCGCACTGCTTTTTGTCCTGCTTTGCAGAATACGTCGCGGAGAGGTTTTCACCTCCGGAAATGTGTCCTGCCTGCGTGCGTTGTCGTGGCTCTGCCTTTGTGCCGCGGCTTGCTATGCGGCGCTGTCCGTTTGGTTTATCGCCGTCGCGCCGATCATCGCGTTCGCTTGTGCATTCATGGGCGCAATACTCCGCGTTGTCAAAAACGCATTTGAAAAAGCCGTCGAGCTCAAGGCGGAAAACGATTTGACGGTCTGAGGTGGCGGTATGATAGTTGTCAATCTCGATGTCATGATGGCAAAGCGCAAAATGTCTCTCGGCGAGCTTTGCGACAGGGTGGGCATAACCGCCGCGAATATGTCGATCCTAAAAAACAACAGGGCGAAAGCCATTCGATTTTCGACTCTGGACGCGATCTGCCGCGCACTTGACTGCGATGTGGCGGATATACTTGAATTTGATCCCGAAAAGGAGGAAGAACACAATGGATAACACAGTGAATTTCTCCGAAACGCCGCAACCGAAGCGCGAATATACCCGACGTGACGGTGTTATGGCGTGGCTGACGGTGGCACTGTTTGCCTGTTTCTTTGATGCGGTACTCAATTCGAACCTGGGGCTTTGCTCCTCGCTGTTCATGCTCGCGCTGTACGGCATGAGCGCCGTTTATCTCAAAAAATCGGGAGTGGCGCTTAAAAACATGCTGTTTCTTCCGGTGGTCGGGTGTATGCTTTCGGCTTCGTTTTTCTTCACCGATAACACGACCGCAAAGCTGCTTGTTTTCTGCTTCGACGTGTTGATATACGCGTTGTGGCTGCTTTACGCAAGCGGCAACGCCGCAGACCCGGATTTCGACACACTGTGGTACGACAGTCTCAAGGCGCTGTTCGTCATGCCGTTTTCGTCGCTTTATGCAATCTTTTTTGCTATGTGCCGCAGTAAAAACGGCAAAAGCAGGGCAAAGCTCGCGCTGTGGGTTTTCCTCGGCGTGCTCCTTGCCGTGATCCCGACCGTCATCGTCACCGGGCTGCTCATCAGTGCGGACGGAGGATTCGGGGCTCTTGTCGGGAAACTTGGCGACAGGCTTCCGGAAACGGTTTCGGATGTGTTTGTGCGGCTGTTTTTCTGTGTATCTCTGTCGGCGCTCACATTCGGCTCACTCCGGTCAAATGTGCTTCGGCTTTATCCGAGGTCGCTCTGCCGGGAAAGCATTGAGCTTCACCGCGAGCGCCGCGCCGCATTGCCCGCCGCATTGGTTTACGCCGCCGCGACGCCGATGCTGATCGTGTATCTCGTGTTTTTTGCGACGCAGTTTGCATATTTCACATCGGCATTCGCATCGCTTTTACCGTCCGGCGTGGATAACTATGCCGAATTTGCCCGCCGCGGTTTCTTCGAGCTGTGCGCCGTCAGCGTCATAAATGCGGTCGTCATGCTCTGCGTTTCGTCGTTTGCAAAGCGGAATGGAGGAGAAAAGCCGCTCGGCGCAAGGATATACTGCGTCGTTTATGCCGTCGCTTCGCTTTGCTTCACGGGAATTGCGATATCAAAAATGCTTCTTTATATCACCAAATTCGGTCTGACGCGTCTGAGAGTATACACCACCGTGTTCATAGTGATGCTGGCAGTGCTGTTCGTGCTTGCGGTTATACGTCAGCTTGTGCGCAGCTTCCCGTTCATGAAATGTGCGGTCGTCACCGTTTCGCTGTTTTCGCTGTTGTTTGCCTTCGGGCGCTTCGACGGCTTCATCGCCGATTACAACGTTTCGGCGTATCTTGACGGCAGACTTGAAAGCGTCGATACCGACGCACTTGCGGAGCTTTCCTGCGATGCGTATCCTGCGGTCAGGCGGCTCGCCGACGAGGCAGCCGACCCTGTGGTCGCAAAAAATGCAATGGCTGTAAGAAAAGCATTTGAGCTGAAAGCAAAAACGCGCCGCAGCTGCGACGCAAATATAAGCGTTATTCAAATAAAAGGAGAATGAATTATGAGAAAGGCACTGATTTTTATTCTGACGGCAATCATGCTGTTAATGACCGCCTGCTCATCCGGCGGCGACAAAATAAAGCTCACCGGCGGGTATGTCATATGGAAAACGGACAGCCGCACTGTGATCTGCGGCAGGGACAATGACGGAGTTGTCGAAAACGTCGTCGGCGATTATGTTACTGAATACCGCTATGGCGACCGCTATATTTTCGTGAAGTGCGCCGATGTACCCGAAGATCCCGAAAAGCAGATTGATTTTTCGGCTGTGACATATTACATCATCGACACCGCGGACGGGAAAACGCAGGGACCCCTTGACGAAAAGGTATTTGACGAGGTCTGCACACGTATCGAAACAAAAAATATGACCGATTGGCGGAAAACGAAATAAGAAATAAAAAAGCGGGATGTGAAAGGCAATGTTCACATCCCGTTTTTCAGGCAGAACCTCTCGGATCGGGCGGTTCTGTTTTTATTCAATTATGTCGGCACACTGAAGATGTATGAGCTTTTTCAGATCGTCAAGCGACATTTCGACCTGCCAGCCGATCTTTCCGCCGCTGAAACAGAAGGTCGGCAGAGATTCTGCGGTGTAATGCACGGTGGTGGTGAAGAATTTCTTCATGCCGATCGGGGAACAGCCGCCGTGAATATATCCGGTCAGGGGGAGCAGATCCTTTGATTTAAGCATTTCCATGGACTTTTCGCCCACAGCCTTCGCCGCCTTTTTCAGGTCAAGTTCCTCCTTCACGGGAATCACGAAAACATAGTGATTTCCCGTTTTGCCGGTGCATACGAGTGTCTTGAACACCTTTTCCGGGTCCTCACCCATCGCCGCGGCAACATCCACGCCGCTCACAGCGTCGGTGTCGCCGTAATAATGGCTGACATAGGGCAGTTTTTTCTGCTCGATTATTCTCATTACGTTTGTTTTTTCAAGCATAAACAACATCCTTTCTTTCGGGCATCGCCTTTCCTCCCGTCACGTCCCGCACGGCAACGCACAGAGCGTCGTAGCGCTCTTCGGGACAGCAGGCGGTCACGCATACGCCTTCGCCGTATTCGGTTTCGGCGTTTTTCACGCCGTTAAGCTCAAAAAGCCGTCCGAGCTTTTGATATTCGCCGTAGCCGCAGGTGATGCCGAACCGCACAAACGGCTTGCATTCCTTGACTACTGCCGCATCAAGAGCCAGCTTTGCCGAGGCGGAATATGCCCGCACAAGTCCGCCCGCGCCGAGCAGTATGCCGCCGAAATATCGTGTCACGACAATTACCGCGTCTGTTACATCCTCCTTGCGGAGTACCTCAAGCACGGGCAGCCCCGCCGTGCCGTGAGGCTCACCGTCGTCCGAAAAACGTGAGATACTGCCGCGCAGAATGTATGCGTAAACGTTATGCGTCGCGTCGGAATGGCGTTTTTTTATCTTTGCAATGAATTCCAGTGCTTCCTCTTCTGTTGTGACCGGTGAAGCATAACCCAAAAAGACCGAGCGCCGCTCGGTCATTTCTGTTTCTGAGGGTTTCGAAAGAGTCTTAAACGGTTTCATCGCTTTCAAATTCTTCGTATATCGCTCTGATGGCACGGCTGAAATTCAGCTCATCAACACCGATTATGATGTTGATCTCGCTTGAGCCCTGGTCGATCATGCGGACGTTGACACCTGCCGCGGCAATTGCCGAGAAGATGCGCGAAGCCGTACCGGGAGCACGGACCATACCGCGTCCCACCACCGCGATGAGCGACAGACCGGTTTCGATGGATACGTTGTCCGGGTTGACCGCCTTTGAAATTTCGGCAAGAATCTTCTTTTCGTTGCCCTTGACCTCTTCGGCGTTGATTATGATGGACATGGTGTCGATACCGGAGGGGAAATGCTCAAACGAAAGACCGAGATCGGAAAGTACCTTGAGCACCTTCATGCCGAAGCCGATCTCGTTGTTCATCATATCTTTTTCGATATGGAGCACTGCAAAGCCCTTTTTGCCCGCGATACCGGTGATTATGGAGGTGTTTTTGAAATTGTGGTCGCTGGGGATGATATATGTACCTTCGTCCTCTGGACGGTTGGTATTTCTGATGTTTATCGGGATCCCGGCATACTTGACGGGGAAGATGCTGTCCTCGTGCAGTACGGTTGCGCCCATGTATGAAAGCTCACGCAGCTCGCGGTAGGTTACCGAGCGGATGGCTCTGGGGTTTTTCACGATATGCGGGTCGCACATGAGGAAGCCCGAGACGTCCGTCCAGTTTTCATAAACAGCCGCTTCAGCCGCTCTCGCAACGATTGCGCCCGTTATGTCCGAGCCGCCGCGGGAGAAGGTTTTGATCTCGCCGCTGGGCATACTGCCGTAAAAACCGGGAACGACTGCATTTTTGTGAAGTCTCAGCTCGTCACTCAGGGCCATATTTGTTTTGTTTGCATCGAAATTTCCGTCCGCGTCGAAGAATATGAAGCCTGCGGGGTCAATGAAATCAAAGCCGAGGAACGACGCGAGAAGCTTTGAGTTGAGGTATTCGCCGCGGCTTGCGACGTAATCGCGAGTACAGCCCTTGGTGAGGTTTTCACGGATGGTCTCAAACTCTCCGTCCAGCGTTATGGGAAGCTCCAGAGCGGCGGATATAGAGTCGAAGCGCGCCTTTATTTTTGCGAGTTGTGCGTCAAAATCATTGCCCGAAGCTGCCTTTGCATAGCAGTCGAGGAGCATATCCGTGACCTTTTCATCGGTATCGTCGCGCTTTCCGGGTGCGGAAGCGACGACAAAAACCCGTGACGGGTCCGAAAGTATGATGGACGCGACCTTTTTGAACTGATTGGCATCGGCAAGCGAGCTGCCGCCGAATTTGACAACCTTTATGTTTGATAATTTATCGTTCATAGCATACGCCTCAATACTGATTTATAATATATTAATGATATCAAAATTCCGCCCGTTTTGCAATAGGAATTTTTTATAGATATTATAAGTATATTCCGACATCGCGTGTTTGGTTTAACTAACGGTGATGTCGAATGCCGCTTCAAACGTCCTGTACCACGGCAGTCTGAAGCCTGTGAGCGTAACCTTCGGAAAGGCTGTTTTTCTCATATTTTCGGTTATGAGAGAAGATTTTTCAAGCGCCTTTGTTATTCGCGCGCAGAAGCCGCCGGATGCTGTCATCGCCTTTTCAAACACCGTATTGATGTTTCTTTCGACAGCGGGAGTGACGATGGAATAATAATTCAGCGTGTTGCCGCCGAGGGAGGAAATATAGCTGTCAAGCGCGCTCTTTGCTCCGTGCTTATAGCCGATATCCTTGCAGAATGAGAAGACGACGGAGCGCACAAAGCCCGCTCTGTTTTCGTCGGTATCGGCTTCGCCGTATTTCAGGTGCGCGAGCCGGCAGGCGGCGTTTGAGAGTGAAATGCCGATGGAATTTGCGGCGGTGTTCCAGCTGCTGTATCCGAAAACGTATCCGAGGTCTGCGCCCGAACCGATAAGGCGGTTTGCAAGCGTTGCGGGGTCGCCCGATATGTCGATGATCGCGACGGGCTTGCCGTCGGCGGAGTATTTTTTATATGCGTTGATGAGCTTCTGTGAATTTACGGCATTGTTGTCCGTCACGGGACGGGTCAGTACAAGCACGTGCAGGTCGGCTCCGGTGTCATCCGCGCGGACAAGACGCATTCCGTCATAATGCTTTTCAAGGCATACCGCAAGACTGTCAACATCGAAGCTGTCCGCAGCCTGATTTTCCGCACCGCCGAAATATTCGGTGGATACCGAGAGGGTACCGAGGCGGTCGGTCGTAAGACGCGAAAAGCACATCATCGCAAGCTCGTCGGTGCCGGTGAACAGGCTGCCGTTGGCGCCGAGCAGGGAAGTGATGAAATTGATCTCGTTGGTCTGGATCGAGATCTGCGGAGTCGAATCATCAATGCCGACGAAGCAGAACATATCGTCGCCGCTGTTTCTGAAAATGTAATCGGCAAGCCTCAGTTTGCGGCTGCGCGACGAAAAGTATTTCGTGAGCGCCTTCTCCGGAAGCGAGGTGGGAATGATGCTGCCGTCGCTGCCGGTACGGTAGCCCGCAATGATGTTTTCAACGGTGAGTGCGTCTCCGGCAAGCTGTTTTCTTGCCGCTGCCGCATATGAGCGCAGCGCGCTGTATTCGTTCATGCCGTAGCCGCCGAAGCCGGTGGTGGAGGCAAGACGCATTACGGTGTCAAAAAGACAGACCTGTTTTTTCTTTGTGAGCGTAATGATGTAATCGGCGACTTCGTATTCGAATGTCAGATCGGTGTTGTCCAGCCAGCGTGAGCCGACAAGACCGCCCGAGAGCATCTGGTCGAGCGATATGACAAATATATCGGCTTTGCGCTCCACCGATTTCAGCCATTCGAGCAGCGCCTTGCGGTCACCGATCTGACCGCCGCTGTTTTGGGGCTGACCGTCGAGACGTGTCGCAAACAGCGGACTTTCGGGCATCAGCAGAGTTATGCCGGCAGAAGCCGCGTTCGACGTTTACGGGGCGGTCGTCCAGCGGAATATACGCGACAACAGGTTGCGCTTTGTCGTCAGGCTGTTCGATGAGCCTGATTTTCAGGATATGCAGACGTATTGCGATGTAGTCTGCGGAGTTTATTGTTCCGTCGCGGTTCACGTCGGCGTATTTCATGTCGCCGTCGTCAAGAATCTTTGATTTCAGTATATGTCTGCGCAGTGCGACGTAATCGGCGGCGGAGATCTCGCCGTCAGCGTTTATATCGCCGTAAAGCCGTCCGCCCGCAGCGGAGGTATTCACCGCCAGCTCAGACGGCATAACCGTGAAAACGGTGCAGAACAGGAGTAAAAGACTTATGATCGTTTTTGCTGTTTTTTTCATGGATTTCTCCGGAGGTTGGAAGAGTTTAAGATAACACCGCCCGAATGGCACGGCGCTACTTTAATATATCACAAAACGTCGCGGAAATCAATATTAGTGGGTTACAAATTAATCCGGACGAAGGAATTTCGCATATATCGGCACTTTTCGTTTTAAAAACACCGGACAACTGTGTTTTGCCGGAATGAAAGCTTTCGTAATCCGCCCGAAACCTCATGATAATAACAAAACTGCGTTGCATTGTCGCCGTCCGGCGCAATACAACGCAGTTTTTATAATAACACATTCGTTTTCGCCCCGCGAAAACGTACCTTAAGAACGAAAGAGTAGCACGAAGAGAAAACAGGGGCATACATGAAAGGGATCCGTGCCGCCTGACATGGGCGATTTCCGGTGATTTCCGGCTTGTCGTCCTTGGAATACTCTTGTATTCCTGCGTTCTCCGCACCAAAACCCGCTCGAAAATCGCTCCATGGCAGGTGCAACGCAGTTTTGCCCGTCGGATTTGTGCCAAGGCGATGAAAAGTCCGCAGACAATACGTCGCTATTGGCAAGGGCTTTGAAGATGCATCGGTGCAAATCCGTCGGTCAAAACCGGCATGTATCCCTTCCATGTATGCCTTAAGCCGTTGTCGTCCCCGTCCTTACACTTTGTCCCTTATATGCGCCAGCGCCTCTCTTGCCGCCTTTGCAACGTCCTCGTGAACAGCTTCAGACTCCGGCTTCTTCACCGAACCGGAGCGTAGGATTGCAAATTTTGCGCATACCGGACCGACCAGCTCATAAAGCACCGACGATGCGAGTATGACCGTGAGCAGCAGCTGTCCCATCTCTGCGGGAAGCAGACGTGAGCCGAGGAACGCAAGACCGATCGCGACACCTGCCTGCGGTATGAGCGCAAAACCGAGATAATTGCGCGTGTTTTTGCTTTCATTCATGACCGCACAGCCGACAAACGCGCCTATGTATTTGCCGACGATACGAATAATAAAGTATGCAAATCCGAGCAGACCGAAGGTCTTCAGTGCGTTGAGGTCGAGGTTCATGCCGGAAACAATGAAGAACAGCGAGAATATCGGCGGCGTGAAGCCGTTTATCTGATGGAATATTTCGGAATCGCTTGTGAGGTTGATATAAACCGCGCCGAACACCATGCAGGAAAGCAACGGCGAAATGCCCACGGCGGAGCATACGCCCGAAATGCCGAGCAGCATTGCGACGGCGAGTATCAGCCTGTTGTCCTTGCTGCGGGCAGGTGTCAGCAGTTTTGAAAGTATAAATCCGCAGAGAGCGCCGACAATAAGCGCTGCAATGTTGTATAAGATCGGGAGCGCGATGTCCCAGAAAGCGACACTACCGTTTTCGGTGCTGCTTGCGACGGCGGCTGCAACGCTGAACACCAGCAGACAGACCGCATCGTCAAGTGCAACGGTCTGGAGCAGGGTATCCACAAAGTGACCGCGCGCATGGTACTGGTTGATTGTCATCATTGTGCTTGCGGGCGCGGTCGCGGTCGAGATCGCACCGAGAACAAGAGAGAAGCCGAGATCCATTCCGAAAATAAAAAAAGACATCAGGAAAACAAGGATGCCCGGCAGCATGGATTCGAAAAGCGTGATGACAACGGTGCTTTTTCCCGTCGCTTTAAGCACGTCGAGCTTGAAGAACTTTCCGACGCCGAAGGCTATGAATGCAAGAGCAATGTCGCTGACAAAACTCATATTGCCTATAAGTGTCTGCGGTACCGCACCGAGGAGTGACGGACCGATGAGAATTCCGGCAATTATATATCCTGTCACATTCGGAAACTTGCAGAGCTTGGTGAGCCGTGTGACCAAAAAACCTGCCAGCAGCATTACCGACAGCGAAATAAGTATTATCGTTACGTTGCTCATGGACGAATATATTTTTTCGAACATTGTTTTCCTCCTTGACTCGGGATTGATTTTATGTTACTATTATACATATGAAAATTATAAATGCAAATTATTGTTTTTTAACTCACGATAAAAAAATGTAATGGAAGGCGATATAAGGTGCTATCGGCAAAGGTCGAAACGCTCATCGCGGTGAGCGAAACACTCAATTTCACACGTGCCGCAGAACAGCTTAATCTGACACAGCCGGCTGTCAGCCATCATATTAAGCAGCTTGAAGAAGAGCTTGGTGTAAAGATATTTATCCGTGACGGCAACGGACTCAAGCTGACGCCCGAAGGCGAGGTGGTTCTTAAGTATGCAAGGCGTATGAACGCATTGTATACGAATCTGCAGACCGCTCTTGCCGATGAAAAACGCAACATAAACCGCCTCACCGTCGGGATAACGCATACTGCGGAAAGCAACCCGATCGCCGAGGTACTTGCGACCTATTCAAGCAAGCATGACGGTGTCAGGATAAAGATGGTGACGAACACCATAAATAATCTTTATTATATGCTAAAGACTTATGATATCGACCTTGCAATTGCCGAGGGCAAGTTCAATGATCCCGATTTCAACAGCATATTGATCGATACCGACTGCCTGTATCTCGCCGTATCGACCGAAAGTGCACTTGCGCACAAAAGCATGGTCACGCTGAATGATCTGAAAAAAGAAAAAATGATCCTGCGGCTTCCGAATTCGGGTACGCGAAACCTTTTCGTTTCCCACCTCGAAAGCAACGGAATGTCGATCGATGACTTCAACGTCATTCTTGAGGTTGACAATATTGCAACGATAAAGGACCTGATACGCCGTGAGTTCGGAGTGTCAATACTTCCGAAAAGCGCCTGCCTTGACGAACTGAAAAAAGGGAAAATATCATTGCTTCCGGTTGAAAATCTGAGCATGACGCGCGAGATCAATCTGGTCTATCACAAGGATTTCGATCATGCGCAGATCCTCCATGACATAATCAAGACCTATAACGAAACCGTCAAGCTGTATACGTGAGGTACATTATATTATGAAAAAACTACCCGAGCTTCTTGCACCGGCAGGAAGTCTTGAATGTCTTAAGGCGGCTGTATGCGGCGGTGCGGACGCAGTCTATTTCGGCGTGCCGCAATTCAATGCGCGTATGAAGGCAAAGAATTTCACGCCTGACGAGCTTGAGCAGGCGTTTGAGCTTTGCGCTCTTTACGGTGTAAAAACCAACGTTACTCTGAATACTCTGCTTTACGGCAGGGAATTTGCGCCGGCACTTGATGTGGTTGCCGGGCTTGAAGAAAAATATCGCCCCGATGCATATATAGTACAGGATCTCGGCCTTGCGCGCGAACTGAAAAAACGGTTCCCCGATATCGTACTTCACGCAAGCACACAGGCGGAGGTACACAACGCTTTCGGACTTGAACCGTTTGTACGTCTCGGCTTTTCACGGGTCGTGGTTGCCCGTGAGGCGGCGCTTGACGAAATTTTCGCGTTTTCGGACTGCGGGATTGAAACCGAAATATTCATACACGGCGCCATGTGCGTATGCCAAAGCGGAGGGTGTCTCATGTCGTCGCTTATCGGCGGAAGAAGCGGCAACCGTGGCGAGTGTGCTTATCCCTGCCGACTGCCGTATAAGGGTAAGAACAATTATCCGCTGTCGCTCAAAGATATGTGTCTTGCACAGCATATCACCGAAATACTGTCTCTCGGCGTGAATGCGCTCAAAATAGAGGGCAGGATGAAGCCGCCGTCATATGTTTATGAGGTCACGTCGCTGTATCGTCGCCTGCTTGATGAGCGGCGAAACGCCACAGCCGGGGAAATGCGTCGGCTTCAGGCGGTATTTTCACGCTCGGGATTTACCGACGGATATTTCACCGGCAGGCGCACTCCGTCAATGTTCGGTATACGGAGCGATGCCGATAAAGAACAAAGCCGTGCCGTTGTCACCGAAATCGAACAGAGAAAAATCCCTTGTGATATAAAAGCGGAGCTTCATGTTGACAGTGCCGCGAGAATTACGCTTACCTGCCGCGGTGTCACCGCTTTTTCGGAGGGGGATTCGGTGACAAAGGCACAAAACCGACCGCTTTCCGAAAATGACATCGTGTCCCGTCTTTCAAAGCTCGGCAATACTCCTTTTGAAGCGCAAAGCGTGGCTGTGCTTGCCGACAGCGGCGCTTATATGCCCGTGTCATCGCTCAACGCACTGCGCAGGAACGGATGTGCGGAGCTTGAAAGACAGCTGCTTTCGGCGCGCCGACGAGAGGCTGCGCCTCCGCTGACGCTCGCGGCTGCGGAAGCCGGTGGAACGGCTTTGCCCGGACTTGTCATCCGCATGGGGCAAAAGCCGAACGAGGATTGCATTGCCGCAGCGGTCAGATATGAAATGCCGCTTGAGAGACCGTCGCTTTGGAAGCCGCTTGCCGGAAAATACGGAGACAGACTCTGTCTTGTGCTCCCGCGGACTGTGTATGACGGCGACGCAAAAGAGATTATAAAGCTGATTTCCGAAGCGAAGGAAACGGGTGTTTCAATGGTATGCGTCGAAAATCCGGAGCATATATCGCTTTGCGGCGGATTTGACGTATACGGCGGAATGTGTCTGAATGTCACAAACAGCTTCACCGCGGATACGCTTCGCTTACTCGGTTGCAAACAGATTACGGTTTCTCCGGAGGCGAATATGGCGCTTGCACGAGAAACCGAAAGTGCGTATATTGTCTACGGCAAACTGCCGCTTATGCATACGCGCACCTGCATAATCACAAATATATGCGGCTGTACCGGCAGAAAAGACCCGCACGATTGCCGCGCACTGCTTACCGATCGTACAGGTGCGGGCTTTGAAATACTCGGCGGATACCGACACACAAACACGATATACAATTCCGTGCCGCTCTGGCTGCTTGACAAGCCCGTTACGACACCGAATCCGGTTTTGTATTTCTCGACCGAAACGCCGGATGAGGAGAGGGAGATTCTGTCGGCGTACCGCAAAAAGAAAAAGCCGGAAATTCCGGTTACCAGAGGGAAAAACAATTGAAAACAGCGTGTATCGCGGGATTCCCCCGACACACGCTGCTTTTTATCTGCTCAAAAAGTCTTTGCCGGATACATTTCGCCGAAGGCAAAATACCCGACGGTTTCAAAAAATGACCCGCCATAGCCGTGTCTGCCCCGGACGAAACCCTGCTCCCGCAGGACGGTGCGCTGCCGGACACTTCGTGCTTCCAACATCTTTTCGCGGGGTGCGCGGAAAAGCCGCTTGAACAGCCCGCGGAAAGGAGGCCTGCATTCCTGATATCCGGGATTGCGCTCCACTTCGTACATGTGGGTTTTAACAAGGCAGCCACGCACAAGGCAGGCTGTTATATCCCGACGGAAAGCCGCTCAGTTGACGTCGTCGTCCTCGTCGAGGGCTTCGTCAAGATCGATTTCGCCCATGAACTGATCTTCAAACGCATCGGCAACCGCGTCAAATTCGTCGTCATCGTCGATTGTTTCAAGGATTTCGTCACCGTTTTCATCGGTCATAACCTTGAGGATCACATATTCGCCGTCGTCGTTTTCGACAGGCTCAAGCGCGAGGTAATCGCCGCTTTCAAGCTCAAGCGCACCGATGACATAAAATTCGGTTTCAACACCGTCCTCATCGGTCAGCGTCATGATCTCCTGATCGTCGTTTCTTTCGTCCATAGCCATAAAAATAAGCCCTCCGTTGTTTCATCGGAATTTTGATATTATTATACTACCACAACGCCGATAAAATGTCAAGCGGTAAAATAATAACCATTGTATGTTGAGAGCAACGGCGTTTGCAGCCGCTTTTTGCGTCGGGAATTCGGTTCTGCGGTGTAAACTAAGCGGGTTTTGCCGAAAAAGCGCGCAAAACAGATTTAAATAATTCTCCGCCCCGTCGCTGCGGAGCGTGTTTAATGCAATATTTACATTTGATGTGTTGACATAATACGATAGTATGATTATAATGTATGAAGAACATGCGGACGTGACTGAAATATATGCTGAAGCAGACGTACGCCGGTTTCTCCGGACATGAAAACAGCTCCCCGACGTGTTTTTCGCAAAAAAAATGATAAAATGACGTAAAAAAACTTGCAAAAGCTCTTGAAATAATCAAAAAAATATTGTAAAATAAAATGTCAAATAATATATAGTGAGGTCAGTATGTCGAACAAACTGTTTCAGGGATTAATATACCAGATGAAAGACTCCGTAGATCGCGTCATAGGCGTGATCGACGAAAAGGGCACTGTGGTCGCGTGCAGCCAGCTGTCGCGCATCGGCGAAAATCACCCGGAGGTTATTGAGGAGCTCAACTATACCTTCGACGTGCTTACCTATGAGGGCAACACCTACAAAGCAATCGGAGCTCACACCCATGCCGAAAACATCGTTTTTGCGGAACTTCGTCTGCACGATGTTCGCGTTGTCGTCAGCTCCGTCGCGACGGAGCACTTCGTAATACCCGTTCTGGAAAGCCACCCACGCATAGAAGCGGGGTTCACGATCGATATTCAGGTTCATGGTCACACCGTCGC